>Ga0315556_1001793_pt1 | contig 12674 bp, 13 predicted proteins | sample SalMarSW160310MG_FD_202112 | JGI IMG/M metagenome (GOLD analysis project Ga0315556, IMG submission 202112) | Salt marsh sediment microbial communities from the Plum Island Ecosystem LTER, Massachusetts, United States - Salt Marsh Sediment SW1603-10 ...
GAGCCGGACAGCCAAGCTTACGGACGAGGCCGGCGCCGTCGAGGCGCTGGGGCTGAAACCGAAGCTGGTGCAAGGATCCACCTCTAACCTGAAAGTGACCTATGCGGAGGATCTGCGCTTGGCGCAAACCATACTCACAAGCCGGGGGACGTTAGCATGAGAATCGGGCAGGGATTCGACGTTCATCCCCTGGTGCCGGGACGAAAGCTGATCATCGGCGGCGTCCACATTCCGAATGAGAAGGGCCTGGACGGACACTCGGATGCCGACGTACTCCTGCATGCGCTGTGCGACGCGCTGCTGGGTGCCGCAGCCATGGGCGATATCGGTGGGCATTTTCCGGACAGTGATGCGCGTTACCGGGGCGCCGACAGCCGCATGCTGTTGCGCGAGGTGAGCGCTCTGGTGCAGGAGGCCGACTACCGCATCGTCAACATCGACGCCACGATCATTGCGCAGGCGCCGAAAATGGCGCCGCATATTGCCGCGATGGTGGACAACATCGCCGCCGATCTCGGCCTGTCGCGCGGCCAGATCAACATCAAAGCCACGACTACGGAAGGTTTGGGGTTTGCCGGCCGCGCCGAGGGCATTGCCGCTCAGGCGGTGGCGTTGCTGGGTGCGGCCGTCTGAGCCGGGATCCAGTGTCCGACGAGCGTGCGCATGCGCTGCAAGCGGCACCTGTGCTGCGATCGAGGGCCGCACTCGCGGCGCGCCTCGGTCGTCTGTGCACGTCAAAAAGCCTTTATACTTGCACTCGGCATAGAGTTTTGTCGCCCGCCGCGGCGGCAGGGTCACTTCTGAGGGAACAAGCGCTTTGACCAAGAAATCCAGTTTCACCTACGAACAACTGCTTGGCTGCGCGCGCGGGGAAATGTTCGGCGCCGGCAACGCCAAGCTGCCCTTGCCGCCGATGCTGATGTTCGACCGCATCATCTACATTAGCGATAAGGGCGGGACCTACGGCAAGGGCGAGATCGTCGCCGAGCTCGACCTGCGCCCGGATCTCTGGTTTTTCGCCTGCCATTTCCAGGGCGACCCGGTGATGCCCGGCTGCCTCGGGCTGGATGCGATGTGGCAGCTGATCGGGTTCTATCTGGGTTGGATGGGAGGCAAGGGGCGCGGACGCGCCGTGGGCTGCGGCGAGGTCAAATTCAACGGCCAGGTACTGCCGGGCGCAAAAAAGATTACCTATCGCATCGCCATGAAGCGCGTGATCCTGCGCAAGCTGGTGATGGGTATCGCCGACGCCGCGATGGAGGTTGACGGTCGCGATATCTATGCAGGCAAGGACCTGCAGGTGGGATTGTTCACCTCCACTGATGGATTCTGAGGGGAGCGCTATGCGTCGCGTCGTCGTCACCGGGATGGGCATCGTCTCCAGCATCGGCAACAACAAGGCGGAGGTGCTGGACTCGCTGCGCGAAGGGCGCAGCGGCATCGAGTTTTCCGAGGAATACCGGTCGCTGGGGTTCCGTTCTCAGGTTCATGGCCCGGTCCGGGTGAAACGCGAGGAATTAATCGACCGCAAGCTGCTGCGCTTCATGGGTGACGCGGCGGCGTTCACCTACATTGCGATGAGCCAGGCCATCGCCGACTCCGGTCTGCCCGAGAGCATGGTGTCGCACGAGCGCACCGGGCTGATCGTGGGTTCGGGCGGAGGCTCGCCGCAGAACCAAGTCGAGGCCGTTGATCTGCTGCGGACCAAGGGCGTGAAGCGCGTCGGGCCGTACATGGTGCCGCGCTGCATGTCGAGTACCACCTCGGCCTGCCTCGCCACGCCGTTCAAGATCAGAGGCATGAACTACTCGATCAGTTCGGCCTGCTCGACCAGCGCGCACTGCATCGGCAATGGCTTCGAGCAGATCCAGTGGGGCAAGCAGGACATCGTCTTCGCCGGTGGTGGAGAGGAGGTGCATCCATATCTCTCCGTGCTGTTCGACGGCATGGGCGCGCTGTCCTCCAAATACAACGACACGCCGACACGCGCCTCGCGCGCCTACGACGCCGACCGCGACGGTTTCGTCGTCTCCGGCGGTGGCGGCGTGGTGGTGCTGGAAGAACTCGAGCACGCGCGCGCGCGCGGCGCGAAAATCTACGCCGAACTCGCGGGCTATGGCGCGACCTCGGACGGCTACGATATGGTGCAGCCCTCGGGCGAGGGCGCGGTGCGCTGCATGCGCATGGCGCTCGCGGATGTGGACACGCCGGTCGATTACCTCAATACGCATGGCACCAGCACGCCGGTCGGCGATCCGAAAGAGCTGGAGGCGGTGCGCGAGGTGTTCGCGAATAGAGTGCCGCTGATCAGCTCGACCAAGTCGCTCACCGGGCATGCGCAGGGCGCGGCCGGCGTCACCGAGGTGATTTACTCACTGCTGATGCTAGAGCATGACTTCGTCTGCGCCTCGGCCAATATCGAGACGCTCGACCCTTCCGGCGAAGGCATGCCGATCGTGCGCCAGCGCGTCGACAACGCCGGCCTCAACACCGTGATGTCGAACAGCTTCGGTTTCGGCGGCACCAACGCCTGCCTGGTGTTCCGCCGCCTCAAGGCCTAGACAGTTGGGGCAGGCCGCCGGAACGCTGCGGCTGTTCTTCGCGCTCTGGCCGGACACAGAACTGCAGGGAAAGCTCGCGGCCTGGGCCGGGGAGGCAGCCGGCCGGGGCCGCGCGATGCGGCGCCAGAACATTCATCTGACGCTCGCGTTCCTCGGCGATACCGACGCCGCCTTACTCCCCGAACTCAAAGCGATCGCGGCCGAAGTGCGCGTTGATCCTTTCCGCCTGCTGCTCGACCGTGTCGGCTATTGGAAACACAACCGCATCATCTGGTGCGGCGCGAGCGAGGGTCCGCAAGCGCTCGCCGCCCTGGTCGCTGACCTGCGCGCGCGCCTTACCGCGGCCGGCATCCGCTACGATCCCAAGCCGTTCGTGGCGCACGTGACCCTGGTGCGCAATGCTACGGGACTGCCGCAGGCGCCGACCTGGATTGCGCTGGAATGGGAGGCACAGGATTTCGCGCTCGTCGGCTCGACGCGCGTAGAGGGCCCCGTCACTTATCAGGTGCTGCGGCGCTTTCCCGTAAAGGCAGCGTGACCGGAAACGTGCGTCAGCCTGCAGGCGGAACAGCGTATGCGCGCAGGGGCAGGCTGACGCGTGCAATCAAACCGCCGCCTTCGCGCGCGAGCAGTTCGAGACTGCCGCCGTGGTGGCGCGCGATGCGATCGACGATCGCAAAGCCGAGCCCGGATCCGCCCTTGCCGCTGCGCGCCTGCTCCAGGCGCGTGAACGGCTGCTTCAGCCGTTCGGCTTCCTGCGGCGGGATGCCCGGGCCGCGATCGAGCACCTCCAGGATCAGCTTGCCGCCTTCGCTGCGCGTGGCTATACACACGTCCTTTTTGCCATAGGCGATGGCGTTGTCGACCAGATTGGAAATCAGGCGCTTGATGCTCATACGGCGCAGGGCCTGCTCAGGCACAGCTTGGATATGCAACTGCATCGTATGGCCCAGGCGCTGCTGGCGCTCCGCTACTTCGCGCGCAAGGGCCGCAAGGTCGGTGGGTTCCAGCGGCTCTTCGCTTTCGATGCGCGCGAAGTCGAGGAACTGGCCGATGATGGAATCCATTTCCGCTATATCGGCAATCATCTCCGGTTTGTCTTCGCTTGCGCTCATTTCTGTCGACAGGCGCAGGCGCGACAAAGGCGTGCGCAGATCGTGCGACACGCCCGCGAGGATCAGAGCGCGGTCGGCATCCAGCCGCGCCAGGTCCTGCGACATCTGGTTGAAAGAACGCGCCAGGGTCTCGATCTCGATCGGTCCCGACTCGGGTAGCGGTGCCGGCGTCTTGCCGCGGCCGATGGCCGCCGCGGCGGCGGCCAGCGACTTGAGCGGGCGGTTGATGCGCGACACGATGAGCCAGGCGCCGATCAGGGACAGAAACAGCGCAAGCGCAGTCCAGCCCAGCCATTGCCAGGGAAATTGCCGCTCGATGCGTTCGCGCGGCAGCATCACCCAGTACTCGTCGTCGTCGATGTGAAAGCTGATGAAAAAACCGCGCTGGTCGCCGAAGGCGGCGGCGAAGCGGGTGTCTGCACCCAACCTCTTCCGAATTTCCGCATGCAGCATATGCACGAACGGAACATTCGGGGATGGCCTCATTTTGATTGCGGGATCGGCCGGATAGACGCGGATGCCCTCGCGTTCCGAAAGTTCGGCCAGCAGTTCGCGCCGCATCTCTGGCTTCGCCGTGACCAAGGCCGTGTGCGTGAGGTTGACCACGCTGGCCACCATCTGCGCCAGTTGCTTGGCGTGCGGCTCGCGCTCATATCTGCGCAATATCTGAAACCAGGCTGTGGCCGAGATGACCATCAGCAGGCTGATCAGCAGGAACGAACGCCAAAGCAGCGTGCGCGGCAGAAAGCTCATTAGGCCGCCTTGTCGCTTCGCGCCAAGGCCATATCGAAGATGCGGCCCTCGAGGCGGCCCGTCGGGCTCATGCCTTGCCGTCCGGCACGAACACGTAGCCGAAACCCCATACGGTCTGGATGTGGACCGGACGCGCCGGGTCGGGCTCGATCAGCTTGCGCAGGCGCGAAATCTGCACGTCGATGGCGCGGTCGAACACTTCGTATTCGCGCCCCCGCGCAAGCTCCATCAGTTTGTCGCGCGACAAGGGCACACGCGGGTTCGCGAGCAGGACTTTCAGTAGAGCGAATTCTCCCGTGGTGAGGGAGACGGTGCTACCCTCCCGCGTCAGAGCGCGGGTGGCGAGATCGACCGTGACCTGCCCGAAGCTCATCTGGCCTTCCTCGAGCGCCGGCGCGCCGGGCGGCGGGGGCGCGGTGCGCCGGCGCAACACGGCATGGATGCGCGCCACCAGTTCCCGCGGGTTGAACGGTTTGGGCAAATAGTCGTCGGCGCCCATTTCCAGGCCGACGATGCGGTCGACGTCGTCGCCTTTTGCCGTCAGCATGATGATCGGGATCGCTTCCTTGGCGCCGCGCAGGCGCCGGCACACCGACAGCCCGTCCTCGCCCGGCATCATGAGGTCAAGCACGATCAGATCGAAACGCTCGCGCGCGAGCAGTTTGTCCATGGTGGCGGCGTCCTGGGCGACTTGCACGCCGAAGCCCTGCTCCGACAGGTAGCGCTTGAGCAGGTCGCGCAGCCGGAGGTCGTCGTCGACGACGAGAATTTTGCTCTTTGCGGTGGTCATGTGTGCATCGTACTCAATAAGGCTGGTCGCCAATGGCAGATAGGTAAGAAACCGTGTCAAATCGCTGATTGCTTACAATTTATTACAAATTTCAGGCCCGCAGCCGCAGTTTCAAAATACCATACCGCTAGTATGCGAGCAGAGACGGAATTCCCGGATACTGCGGCCGATGGCAGAGGGCCGCAGGAATTGTAACCCGCGTGCGCTTAACAGGACCGGTGGGCGCATCTTCGAGTGCTGTCACGGCGCAAAGCGCAAGGCGAGGGACGGCCGTCCGATCGAGGAACGAGGCATGAAATTTCTTGTATTGCTTTTAGCTTGGGGCCTGATGCTGGCGGTCGCTTCGATGCCGGCCGCAGCGGCGCCTGTCGATTCGGGCGGCAATGCGGGACCTTCGGTTCAGCTTCCTTCTTCGCGACCGGCTCCGCGGCGCGAGGCAGATCGTCCCCCGCGGATTGGAGCGGGCGAAACCGAAGACAGCCGCATGAGTGTCGACGAGCGGCGCCAGCTGCGCCGCGATATCGAGAACGCGGGTAGGGACATCTATCGCACTGCGGCGCAGCGCCGCGGCGGCGGTCATCGTTCCAGGAACAGATAAGGACAAACGAGCCCTAGCAAAGCAATATTGCTGCGATCCGATTTAGAGGGGCGCGACGGGAAGCATCGGCTCGTTTCCCTGGATCCTTCGAGCATGGCGCGCGGCGGCAGCGCACCGGGGGACGAGAAAGCGGGGCCGGCTAACTCAGTTGCGCTGTCGCTTGCGCGCTGCGCTCTTGCTTCAGGGCAGCGGCCAATTTCATGTCCGCCGCAAGAATGTGCTCGCGCAGCCATTCGCTGAGGAAGTCGGAGACCGCCGGGGTATTGATTCTTCCGTTTGCATCCAGCATCCCTTTCAGCTCGACAAGCTGAATCAGCAGCTTGGTGTGTTCGGACTTGTGCGCGAGCGAGGCGACGTATCGTATGCGCTCCATTTCCGCTTCCTCGCGGGCAAAATGTTCTTCAGTGTACGCGATGAGATCGTTCATCGCCTTGCTCATGCGCTCGTTGCCTTGGCCGCTTTCCATGGTTTCGAAAAAGGCGTTGGTCAAGCCGATCAGCTTGCGGTGGTCGTCGTCGATCGAGCCGATGCCGGTATGAAGATCATCAGTCCAGGAAAATTGCGCCATGACATTTCACTCCGCCAATTTTTGCCGAAACAATGCGGCCGCGGCTTCAAGCCGGCTATGCCGCTGCTGACTTCTTTTGAAAAATCATGCGCGCGTACGGCGCGAAGCTTTTGATTTGGGTCAATTCAATTCAAATCAAGCAGTCAGGCGCATGCCGGTCTTGTATGCATCGACAAAACGATCCAGACCGTGGCTGCCGCCGTTGACCAGCCGGCGCGCGCCGGCAAAGTCCGAGTCGAGCAGCGCTTCCTTGATGCGCCGCTCCTTGTCCTTCAGGAACGCGGCGAGCAGTTTGGCCGCTATCGCGGGCTCCGATGCCAGTTCGGGATTGGAGATCAGCTGCCGTTTCAGTCCGATGCTTTTGCCGTAGTTCGCATAGTTGGCGCGCCCGGTAAGCTGCACGTAGCCGCGGCCGCGAAATCGCTCGCCGTCGGGCGCACCGGTATTGCCCAGGTCCTTGCGCTCGTCGTACAGGTCGAAGGCATGTCCCTTCGGGTCGGGCGAAGTGTTGTAGCGCGACCGGCCTTCGGCGACAGGTTCGAAACTCTCCGTTTCGGCGCGTATGGTGGCGAGCGCGGACAGAACCATTGGCCGGTCGCGCAACCGCGCTTCATCGAGCGCCGTCAGTACGAAGGGCAGGTTGCGCTTGATGTTGAGGAGCGGCGTGTGCGGAAACATCTGCGACACCACAGCTGTGCTGATCTGCCCGAGGATGCTGGCCAGCGGCGGCGCGGCGGCGCCTTGCAGCGCGGCGAGCGTGCGCACGCCGGCCACGCCGTCGGCCAGCAGCCCTTCGCTGCGCTGGAAAGCCAGGACGGCCGCCTGGGTGCCCAGGCCGAAAATGCCGTCCACCTTGCCAGGGTTGAATCCACGGGCGAGCAAGGCCCGCTGCAGCGCCTTGATCCGGTTTTTGTGTTCGCCCATGTCCGCCATTCCGGCCTGTAGCGGAGCCGGCCGATTGCCGGACGGGCTTTGGGATTTGCGGCTTGCCATGGCACCTCCTGAACGCGGTCGAAATCGAAAACTGCGTGGCGAAATCGGGTCGCTTGCCAAATGAGGCGGCGCAAAAAGTTGGAGCCGCAGCACTCAGCGCCGATGGCCGCGGGTGTCTCCGGGTTATTTCCCCCAGCGCAAGGCGAGCGGATCGGCCTCGCGCGCGAGTTCCAGCAGTCCTTTGCGCGTCGCAGGGTGCAGCGCTTCGAGCGGGTGGCGCACCGCATCGCTCTTGATCACCCCGCCTTCCATCATCACCGTTTTGGTCGCGCGCAGGCCGCATTGGCGGTTCTCGTAGTTGATCAGCGGCAGTATGCGCGCATAGATCGCGATTGCCTCCTTGCGCCGTCCCTTGCAGTGGTGTTCGAGCACCGGCCCGATCAGGTCGGGCAGGAGGGCGCTGGGCATGGTGCCCGTCGCACCCGCGTCCAGGTCGGCCATCAGCGTGATCGATTCCTCGCCGTCGAACGGGCCTTTGATCGCCTCGCTGCCCGCTTCGATCAGGGCGCGCAGCTTCGCCGCGGCATTCGGCGCTTCGATCTTGAAATAGCAGACCTGCGGCACTTCCCGCGCCAGCCGCGCCATGAAGGACGCCGACAGCGCGACGCCCGACAGCGGCGCGTCCTGCACCATGATCGGCAGTGGCGCGGCCTCGGCGACCTTGGCGAAGTGCTCGAACATGCCTTTCTCGTCGGCGCGCAGCGTCGCGCCATGGTAGGGCGGCATGAGCATCACCATCTTTGCGCCGGCCTTGTGCGCCCTCTTCGCGCGCGCCGCTGCGATGCGCGTGCTGTAATGGCTGCAGGTCACGATCACGGGCACCCTGTCGGCGACGTGGTCCAGGCTCAATGCGAGCAGCGTGTCGCGCTCTTCGTCGGTCAGCAGGAACTGCTCGGAGTAGTTGGCGAGGATGCAGATGCCATCGACTTTCTGGTCGACCATGCAGTCGAGCACGCGGCGCATGCCGTCCAGATCGATTTCACCGGATTTGGTGAACGGCGTGGGGGCGATGGGGAAGACGCCGGCGTAGGCGGCGGTCATGGCGTATGGCTCCTCAGAAACGGGCGCGGGTCGGCGGTCGAGGAAGATTTCTGAATTCGGCAGAAGCTACAAGCTCCGCACATTGGCCCATTTTTCTTCATCCACGTCTGCAAAGAACGCAATTTCATCACCGAATTCGAATACTTTGAGGGCTGATTTTAGCTCGGCTTCAGCTTCTGGAGTGTCCAGGCGCAGAAAGCAAGGACACTGCAAACCTGATCCGGATTCCTGGCGCGCGGGGTAAATTGTGAGCTTTGCCACTTTTCCAAACCTGGCGCAGATCGATACGATGGCCGACTTCAGGTTTTGTTCTGTTTGAAACGGCGGAAAGCCGCTTTTGAGCGCACGGTTCATGTTGGATCCGAGTTTGGCCGGGTGCCCTTTCTCCGAGGCGAAAGAGCCGCCCAATGCGAGAAGCCGAGCGCTGCCCTGTTAATAAAAGTCGGGTTGATGTCTTGTCGGGGAGCAAATGTCAACAGCCCGCCAGTCTCTATATCAGAAGGTTTTGAGCAGCTTGTTGACTTTTGTCACAGGCTCGGGCCTTGGCTGGCCGAACGTCCCACCTTATGATGCCAGGTCAAGATCGTGCGGTTGCGGGCCGGAATGCTTGCGTTCGCGCAATCGGGCTGCCGATGACCAACTGAGGAACGCATGAAACGAACCGGTTACCGCTACCGCAGCGGCCGCGCCGCCGGCCATTACGACTGCATCGTGATCGGATCCGGCATCGGCGGCCTCTGTACCGCCGCGCTGCAGGCCAGGCTGGGTCGCCGGGTGTGCGTGCTCGAACAGCATTACACCGCAGGCGGCTTCACCCACTCCTACGAGCGCAAGGGTTTCGAATGGGATGTGGGTGTGCATTACATCGGCGAAGTGCACAAGCCGCACAACACCCTGCGCCGCATCTTCGACGTGATCTCCGACGGACAGCTGAAATGGGCGCCCATGGACGCGGTGTACGACCGGATCATCATCGGCGAGCGCACGGTCGATTTTGTCGCCGGCCGTGCCAAGCTCGCTGTTTCGCTCAAGAGCCAGTTCCCGGAAGAGGCGCAGGCGATAGACGCCTACCTGGATCTCGTCGTTCGCGTGGCACGCTCGGTGCAGAAATTCTTCGCCGGCCAGGCGATGCCGCGGCTCGCCGCCAGGGCCTACAACGCGCTGCGTCCGCTGATGCTTCCAAAGGCCTGCTTCCAGACAGTGCGCGAGGTGCTCGAAGGGCTCACGCGCAACCAGGAACTGACCGCCGTGTTGACCGGCCAGTGGGGCGACTACGGCATGGTGCCGCGCGACGCGGCATTCATAATGCACGCTTCGGTGGTGAAGCACTATTTCGACGGCGGCAATTATCCCGTGGGCGGCTCCTGGCGCATCGCTGACAGCATCATCCCGGTGATCCGTGCAGCCGGCGGCGAGGTGTTCACCTATGCCAAGGTGAAGGAAATCCTGATCGAGCACGGGCGCGCGACGGGCGTAGTAATGGCCAACGGCGATCGATTGCATGCGGATGCGGTGGTGAGCGATGCCGGCGTCCGCAACACTTTCGGGCAGCTGTTGCCGCAGGCCGAGCGCGGGCGTTACGGCTATGCCGAGAAACTGGCCAAGGTGAAACCTTCAGGGGCGCATCTGTGCCTGTACGCCGGGTTCAAGGGCGACGCGGCTGCGCTCGGCCTGCCGCGCACCAACCTGTGGGTCTATCCCTCGATCGACCACGAAGGCAATGTGGCGCGCTTCGCGCAGGACCTGGATGCGCCGTTCCCGATGCTCTACATCTCCTTTCCTTCGGCGAAGGACCCGGAATGGGATGCGCGCTATCCGGGCAAGAGCACGGTGGAAGTGCTGACCATGGGTCCGTGGGAGCCGTTCGCCAAATGGGCCGGGACCACCTGGCATCAGCGCGGCGCCGACTACGAGGCGCTGAAGGAGAGGCTGCAGCGGCGCCTGCTCGAGGCGCTGTACCGGCAGTTGCCGCAACTGCGCGGGGCGCTCGCCTACGCGGAACTGTCCACGCCGCTGTCGACCAGCTGGTTCGAGCAGAACAGCCGTGGGGAAATCTACGGCTTGGACCACGACGTGCAGCGCTTCAATCAGGATTGGCTGCACCCGGTTACGCCGGTAAAGGGGCTATACCTCACCGGACAGGACGTCGCTTCGGCCGGGGTGGGCGGCGCATTGATGGGCGGATTTCTGACCACCAGCGCGATGTTGGGCCGCGATGCGATGAAGCTCATGCGCCTAGTGAAGGAATGGCGGCCTGGCGGGAACGGCCTGCCGTAAGAAGACCTCGCCGGCCCGGCGCACTGCGGCAGCGGCATTCGCGCCGGGTTTTCTGCGCTCTCCATGAGAAAAATCAAGCCGTGCGGCTTTCCACGGCGCAGCATGAAAACTCAACAAATTAGGTGCAGATGCGCTCGCCGAGCGTGCAGCGAGAGAATGCTCGCAGCAGCGGCGCCTGCCCGCGCCTGCATCGACCATGAAGCGATCAGAGAATAGACAGGGACGGCCGAAGCTGGGACTGCATCTTGGCATCGTATTGTTGCTCAAGTTCGCGCTCCTCGCGCTGCTGTGGTACCTGCTGGTCAAGCCGTACCTGGTGCAGGTTGACGCCCCGGCAATGGCGCAACAACTGACGCATGCGTCGTCGCAATTCCCTCTGAAGGAGCAGGCATATGATCGATCCGGTCGTCGTTGAGCTGTCGCGCGCGCAATTCGCCGCCGTCGCAATGTATCACTTCCTGTTCGTCCCGCTTACGCTCGGTCTGGCGTGGCTGCTGGTGATCATGGAGTCGGCCTACGTTATGAGCGGCAAGGAAATTTACCGCGACATGACCAAGTTCTGGGGCAAGCTGTTCGGCATCAACTTCGCCCTTGGCGTCACCACCGGCCTCACCATGGAGTTCCAGTTTGGAACCAACTGGGCGTATTACTCGCATTATGTGGGCGACATTTTCGGCGCGCCGCTCGCGATCGAGGGCCTGATGGCCTTCTTCCTCGAGTCCACCATGGTGGGCCTGTTCTTCTTCGGCTGGAACCGTCTGCCCAAGGCCGGGCACCTCGCCGTCACCGCGCTGATGGCGTTCGCCAGCAACCTGTCTGCGGTGCTGATCCTGATCGCCAACGGCTGGATGCAGGATCCGGTGGGCTCGGCATTCAATCCGGTCACCATGCGCATGGAACTGGTGAGCTTCGCGGCGCTCGTGTTCAACCCGACCGCGCAGGCCAAGTTCGTGCACACGGTTGGGGCGGGCTACGTCACCGGCTCCATATTTGTACTCGGCATATCGTCCTGGTACCTGCTGCGCAACATGCACATCGAATTCGCGCGCCGCTCGTTTCGCATTGCCGCCGCTTTCGGGCTGGCGTCGGCCGCCTGCGTGATCGTCCTGGGGGACGAATCGGGCTATGCCGTGACCACGTCGCAACGCTCGAAGCTTGCCGCGATCGAAGCCATGTGGACCACCGAGCCGGCGCCGGCGGGCCTGACGCTGGCTGCCTCGATCAACGAGCGCGAGCAGAAGAACAACTGGGAGATCAAGGTTCCCTACTTGCTCGGCCTGATCGCCACGAGGTCTGCCGACACGCAACTGCCAGGCATCCGCGAAATCCGTGCGCAAAACCGCGAGCGCATTAAATCCGGCATCGAGGCGGTAAGCGCGCTCGAGGCGATGCGCCGCGACCGGCAGGACGCCGCGGCCAGGGTTCAGTTCAAGGCGCACGAAAAGGACCTAGGCTATGGTTTGTTGTTGCGCCGCTATACGGAAAACGTGAGCGCGGCCACTCCGGCAATGATCGAGAGCGCCGTGATGGACTCGGTGCCTCGGGTCGCGCCTTTGTTCTGGGGCTTCCGCCTGATGGTTGGCCTGGGCTTTTCCTTCCTCGCGCTGTTCGCGCTCTCGTTCTGGTTTGCCGTGAAGAACCAATTCCGCGACAAGACCTGGCTGCTCAAATGGGCGCTCTGGGGCATGCCGCTGCCCTGGATCGCTTCACTGATCGGCTGGTTCGTCGCCGAGTACGGGCGCCAGCCCTGGACCGTGTTCGGCCTGCTGCCCACGCACATTTCGGCGTCGTCGCTGTCAGCGGCAAACCTGTGGGGGTCGATATCGGCATTCGTCGCGTTCTACACCCTGCTGCTCGTGGTCGAGCTCTATCTGATGTTCAAGTTTGCGCGGCTTGGTCCGGTGGTGCAGCAAGCGGATGAACCTGTTGCCGGCCGCGCCGGTGCCCAAGCCTGAGGAGACGCGATCATGTTCGATTA
>Ga0315556_1001794_pt1 | contig 12670 bp, 7 predicted proteins | sample SalMarSW160310MG_FD_202112 | JGI IMG/M metagenome (GOLD analysis project Ga0315556, IMG submission 202112) | Salt marsh sediment microbial communities from the Plum Island Ecosystem LTER, Massachusetts, United States - Salt Marsh Sediment SW1603-10 ...
CTTGAAGCCGAGGCCCTGTCCCAGCCCTAGACGACAGAATCCATCCAGCCACCTCGGGCGAGAATGGACACGAAGCCCGACTGAAGGAGGCTCCCGGCAGGTTGTCCGACCCTGCCGCATCCGAGCCGAATGTCGGACCCCGATTGAAGAGCTACTGACTCAAAAGGAGATACGACAATGAATATGAGACTCTCTGCTCCGATGGTCGTTACGTGGTGGATCGCTGTCATACTGGGTGTGCTTGGGCTCCTCGGTCACTTCGGAACGATAGCCGTGTTGAGCCAGTACTCGTTTTGGCTTGTTGCAGCCGGATTCATTCTGTTGGCGTTGGCGACACTCCTGAAAAACCTTTAGCGTCTAGAAATCGTGGCCCCTGGGAGGCAACACGGGCTTCCCAGGGGTCCACGGGCCTTCCGCTGGGGGGAGGGCGGGTCGGTGCGACATTGGCCGGCTTGTCGACGAAGGCTGCCAAGCCGACTTGCCGGCGAATGAAGAAGTGGATGTGCAGCGTCCGATGAGTCGGCGCAGCTGCCTCGGCCAGTTGATTGCGAAATGCGGCCATGACTCTTCTCGAAGATGCCCGTCTGGAAGCCAGTGGAAATTCCTGGCCAAACCCTACGATGATACATGGAACGGAACTGGTTCGTGCTCACATTCTGAACCCCATCGAGCTCTTATCCAACGGACAGCGGCAAGATGAAGGCTCATGACAGCGGAGGAAGCAATGAAAGTCAGCCCTCTTGCGGGAAAGCCGGCCGATCCGTCCTCGCTGGTCAATGTGCCCAAACTCGTTACGGCCTATTTCGAGGAGACGCCTGACCCCTCGGTCCCGGAGCAGCGGGTTGCCTTTGGGACCTCTGGGCACCGCGGATCGGCGTTCGAGAGATCTTTCAACGAATGGCACATCCTTGCCATTAGCCAGGCGATTTGCAACTACAGAAAACAGCAGGGAATCAATGGCCCTCTGTTTCTCGGCATGGATACGCATGCGCTCTCAGTGCCAGCGCTGACCAGCGCCTTGGAAGTTCTGGCCGGCAATGATGTTGAAGTGATGATCGCCGAAGGGGACGAATACACGCCGACCCCTGCCGTTTCTCTCGCCATCCTTCTCCACAACCGCCGGCGCAAGACCGGGCTTGCCGATGGAATCGTCATCACCCCTTCCCATAATCCACCCCATGACGGCGGGTTCAAGTACAACCCGCCGAACGGGGGCCTGGCGGAAGACGTCATCACCGATTGGATCGAAGCCAGGGCAAATGAATTGCTCAAGAGCCGGCTAAAGGGCGTTAAGCGAGTTTCTCTGGGGAAGGCCCTGCGCGCTGCCACGACCCACCGTTACGATTATCTAAACGCCTACACCACCGATCTAGCCAATGTTCTGGATATGGACGTGATCCGTGATTCCAAGATCGACCTGGGGGTCGATCCGCTTGGCGGCGCAGGAGTCCACTACTGGGAACCAATCGCTGAACGCTACAAGTTGAATTTGACGGTCGTCAACCAAGCCGTCGATCCTACCTTTCGGTTTATGACGGTGGATTGGGACGGCCAGATCCGCATGGATCCCTCCTCACCCTACGCAATGCAGCGCTTGATCAGCCTGAAGGATCAGTACACGATAGCCTTCGCCTGTGACCCGGACCATGACCGGCACGGGATTGTTGCTCGAAGCGTGGGATTGCTTCCGCCCAATCACTATCTTTCGGTGGCCATCAACTACCTCTTCCAACACCGACCAAGATGGGGCAAGGCCGCCTCAGTCGGCAAGACCCTGGTAAGCAGCCAGATGATCGACCGTGTCGCCGCCAGACTTGGCCACAAACTCTACGAGGTGCCAGTTGGTTTTAAGTGGTTTGTGGATGGTTTGCTCGATGGATCTCTTGCCTTCGGTGGTGAAGAGAGCGCCGGCGCGTCTTTCATCCGCCTGGATGGCAGCGTTTGGACCACCGACAAGGACGGAATAGTCCTTGCCTTGCTTGCAGCGGAGATCACTGCCCGGATGGGGCGCGACCCTGGCGAGATCTATACCGATCTGGCGCGCGAGTTTGGTGAGCCAGTTTACGCGCGCATAGAGGCATCGGCCACTCCGGAACAAAAGGCAGCACTGCAGAAGCTCTCTCCGGATCAGGTTGTGTTCAAAGAACTGGCTGGCGAAAAGGTTCAAGCGATCCTCACCAACGCGCCGGGCAACGGCGCTCCCATCGGCGGATTGAAGGTGACGGCGGAGAGTGGATGGTTCGCGGCGCGTCCATCAGGGACAGAGGATATCTACAAGATCTATGCAGAAAGCTTTCGTGGAGCGGATCATTTACGGCGCATTATCGAGGAAGCTCAGACGATCATTACCAATGCCTTGGCAGCGTCGCCGCAACAGCCGAGGATTCCGCCGGAGGCAAGCTTAAAGGAGCAGTTGTGAGCAAGAGGATCGGGGTTTATAGCCCGATCTCCAATCGCCTGTGTTTCCTTCTGCTTCGTCCACACCCCCAAGCCCGATCCGGAAATCTATCGGCTTGCCATGGACGCCGCCCATGCCCCAGCCTTGCAGATGGCCCATATCGAAGACATCTTGACGTTCGTACGAATCGCGGAGGGTTTGAGGATTTGATGCAATCTCCACACAGATTACAGGTCTTTCTCCGCCGACCTGGCTTCACCCTGGTTGCTGACCTACGAAGGTTTGATCCATGAAACCATCTGACCCACGCATCCTTACAGTCAACGGCGGCTCGTCGAGCATCAAGTTCGCGCTGTTCGAGGTTGGCGTCTCCCTGGGCCGGATCCTGGAGGGCAGGATTGAGCGGATTGGGCTGCCGGAGGCTACGTTCGAAGTGAAAGGCACAGACAAGGCCGACAATTTCATCCGTTCAGTGGCTGCGGCGGACCACACAGCCGCAGTTGGGTTGCTGATGGATTGGGTCGAGGAACGAATCCGGACTGGGGAGTTAACGGCGGTCGGCCATCGCGTGGTGCATGGCGGACCGAGGTACAGCCAACCTCAGCGAATCACCACGGTAATGGTCGAGGAGTTACACCAGCTTCAGCCCTTCGATCCCGAACATTTGCCGGAAGAGATCCTGCTGACCGAGGCATTTCATCGCCGATTTCCCCATCTAGTGCAGGTAGCCTGTTTCGACACAGCTTTTCACCACAATTTGCCACGCGTAGCCCAGTTATTGCCAATCCCGCGCCGCTATGAGGCGCAGGGTGTACGCCGCTACGGATTTCACGGATTGTCGTATGCATTCTTGATGGAGGAACTTGCGCGCCTCGCCGGGCGGCAAGCGGCGCTCGGTCGAGTCATTCTCGCTCACCTCGGCAACGGCGCGAGCCTGGCTGCGGTCTACCAGGGCAAATCTGTGGACACCAGCATGAGTTTCACCCCGACAGCTGGCGTGCCGATGAGTACCCGCTCTGGCGACCTCGATCCTGGCCTGGTTTGGTATCTGGCGCGGACCGAAAACATCACCGCCAAGAGATTCAACGAGATGGTCAATTTCCAATCGGGGTTGCTCGGTGTTTCTGAAACCAGTTCCGACATGCAGCTCTTGCTCGAGCGCGAATCTGATGACGTGCGGGCAGCCGAGGCGGTATCGCTGTTTTGCTACCAGGTAAAGAAATGGATTGGCGCATTCGCAGCCGCCTTGGGCGGAGTCGACACGCTGGTCTTCGCGGGCGGTATCGGGGAGAACGCACCAATAATCCGGACCCGGATCTGCGACGGGCTGGGGTTTCTCGGCATCGAATTGAACGAGAGGCGAAACGCCAAGAACGCAAAGCTGATTTCGCCGGACGCCGGCCGGGTCGCCGTGCGCGTCATGCACACGGACGAGGAATGGATGATCGCAAGGACGGTTTGCCGCGTGCTGGGTCTGACAAGAGCAAAGGAAGATGACGATGAAAACAAAGAAGACTAACCTCACGAGCAAACCGCTCTCGCCCGAGCTTCTGAAGAAAATGGACGCCTATTGGCGCGCCGCCAACTATTTGTCGGTCGGCCAGATTTACCTGTACGACAATCCGCTGCTCAAGAAGCCGTTGACGCTGGAACATATCAAGCCGCGACTAATGGGCCACTGGGGCACCACGCCGGGCTTGAATTTCATCTACATCCACTTAAACCGGATCATAAAGAATGATGACCTGAACATGATCAATGTCACCGGCCCCGGCCACGGCGCGCCGGGAATCGTGGCTAACACTTATCTTGAGGGCACCTACAGCGAGTTGTACCCGAACATCTCCCAGGATGAGCAGGGTATGAAAAGGCTCTTCACCCAATTCTCGTTTCCCGGCGGTATTCCCAGTCACGTAGCGCCGGAGACGCCCGGCTCTATCAACGAAGGTGGCGAGCTTGGCTATTCCCTTGCGCACGCATACGGCGCTGCGTTCGACAATCCCGACTTGCTGGTTGCCTGTGTTGTGGGGGACGGCGAGGCGGAAACCGGCCCGCTGGCCACCAGTTGGCATTCGAACAAGTTTCTAAATCCCGTCCACGACGGAAGCGTCCTGCCCATCCTTCACTTGAACGGTTACAAAATCTCCGGTCCCACTGTTCTGGCGCGCATTTCCCACGATGAGCTTGATGCACTTTTCCGCGGCTACGGCTACACGCCATATTTCGTCGAAGGCGACGAGCCGCAGGAGATGCACCAACTGATGGCTGCCGCACTTGACCATGTGGTCGCTGAGATCAAACACATCCGACAAGACGCCCTCGCCCACGGGTTCACCGATCGCCCACGCTGGCCCATGATCATCCTGCGCTCTCCAAAGGGCTGGACCGGCCCGAAGGTGGTCGACGGCAAGCCAGTCGAAGGGACATTTCGCGCCCATCAAGTGCCGGTTGAAGAGTTCGCCACCAAACCTGAGAATCTGAAAATACTTGAGGCGTGGCTGAAGAGTTACCACCCCGAAGAACTATTCGACAAGAACGGCAGACTTGTTCCGGAACTGGCCGAACTGGCACCCCAAGGTGAGCGCCGCATGGGAGCGAACCCGCATGCCAATGGTGGCCTTCTTCTGAAAAGCCTTAAGCTGCCGGACTTCCGCGACTACGCGGCAAAGGTCTCCAAACCCGGCGTCGTGCATGCCGAAGCCACGCGCATCCAGGGTCAATTCATCCGCGACGTGCTGCAGGTAAACGCCGACGCACACAATTTCCGCATTTTCAGCCCGGACGAAACTAGCTCGAACCGTTGGAACGCCGTTTTCGAGGTGACGAATCGCTGCTCGGTCGCCGACGTCCTTCCCGGCGACGACCACGTCGGCCCTGATGGCCGAGTGATGGAGATGTTGAGCGAGCACCAGTGCGAGGGTTGGCTCGAAGGCTACCTGCTGACCGGCCGCCACGGCTTTTTCTCATGCTACGAAGCGTTCATCCACATCATCGATTCGATGTTCAACCAGCATGCCAAGTGGCTCGATGTGGCGAGCCACGTCCCGTGGCGGCGACCGATTGCTTCCCTGAATTACCTGCTCTCGTCCCACGTCTGGCGGCAAGATCACAATGGTTTCAGTCATCAGGATCCGGGTTTCATTGACCACGTGGTTAACAAGAAGGCAGACATCGTCCGCGTGTATCTTCCGCCCGATGCCAATACCTTGCTTTCGGTCACCGACCATTGCTTGCGAAGCCGCAATTATGTCAATGTAATTGTGGCCGGCAAACAGCCGGAACTGCAATGGCTGAACATGGATGCGGCCATCAAGCACTGCACGGCCGGTCTTGGTATCTGGGAATGGGCCAGCAACGACCAAGGCGGCGACCCCGATGTGGTGATGGCGTGCTGCGGTGACGTACCTACGCTTGAGACGCTGGCTGCGGTCGAGATTCTGCGTCAGCACTTCCCGAAACTCAAGATCCGTGTCATCAACGTGGTGGACCTGATGACACTTCAGCCACAGCGCGAGCACCCGCACGGGCTGAGCGACAAGGACTTCGATGTCCTCTTCACCAGGGACAAGCCGATCATCTTCGCCTTTCATGGGTATCCCTTGCTGATCCATCGGCTTACGTATCGCCGTACGAATCATGACAATATGCACGTTCGTGGCTATAAGGAAGAGGGCACCACGACGACACCCTTCGACATGGTCGTGTTGAATGAACTGGACCGTTTCCACCTGGTCGGTGATGTGATCGATCGGGTGCCGGAGCTGGGTTCGCGCGCTGCCTACGTCAAACAGGTTCTTCGCGACAAGCTCCTGGACCATAAAGCGTATATCGACAAATGCGGCCAAGACATGCCTGAAATCCGCAACTGGAAGTGGGGCGTAGGCAAAGCGGATGAGCGGGTGTAGAGCCTCTGGGGCTTCAAGGCAAGGATGAGTTAACAAGAACAAGGGGATAGTCACTATGGGATCAAACGCAAACAAGCCCAACACCAAAACCGCGCCAAAGGAAGATCTCAAGTCTCTTCCCATGCCAGAACTGCAGGCAAAACTGGAGTCGTCGCCAGACGGCCTCAGTCAAGCCGAGGCGCAGGAACGGTTGACCAAGTATGGGCCCAACGAGATCGAGGAGAAGAAGACCAACCCATTCCTGAAGTTCCTCACCTATTTCTGGGGCCCCATCCCGTGGATGATCGAAGCAGCTGTGATCCTCTCAGCCGTTGCCAGGCATTGGCCAGACTTCGGCATCATCCTCCTTCTGCTCCTAGCAAACGCCGTGGTCGGATTCTGGGAAGAGCGCCAGGCGGGCAACGCCATCTCGGCCCTAAAAGCCAAGCTGGCGATCAATGCCCGCGTGAAACGTGACGGGAAGTGGGTCACCCCGCCGGCGCGGGAGCTGGTGCCGGGCGACGTGATCCGTATGCGCCTGGGCGACATCGTACCGGCGGATGCGCGTTTGCTCGAGGGTGACCCAGTGGAGGTCGATCAGTCCGCCCTGACCGGGGAGTCGTTGCCCGCCACGAGGAAACCCGGCGAGGCCGTGTTCTCCGGTTCGGTCATCCGCCGGGGCGAAATCGGTGCGCTAGTCTACGCGACGGGCACCAACACCTACTTCGGCAAGACAGCGCAACTGGTGCAGGAGGCGCACACCGTCAGCCATTTCCAGAAGGCGGTTCTGAAGATCGGCAATTACCTGATCATCCTCGCAGTGGCCCTGGTGGTGGTGATTATTACCTTCTCACTCTTCCGCGGCGACCCGATCCTCACGACACTTCAGTTCGCCTTGGTGCTGACCGTAGCCGCTATCCCCGTAGCGATGCCGACGGTGTTGTCGGTCACGATGGCGGTCGGTGCGCGTCTGCTCGCCAAAAAACAGGCCATCGTCAGCAAGCTGGTCGCTATCGAGGAGCTGGCGGGCGTCGACGTCTTGTGCGCCGACAAGACCGGCACCCTGACCCAGAACAAGCTGACTCTGGGCGACCCGTTCAGCGTGAACGACGTCCCTGCCGATCAAGTCATCCTCAACGGAGCGCTGGCGTCGCGCACAGACAACAACGACACCATCGATCTGGCCATCCTGGGGGGCCTAGCGGACAAAGACACATTGAAAGGCTACCAGGTGGTTCATTTCCAACCGTTCGACCCCGTGCACAAGCGCACGGAGGCCACTGTCAAAGCCAAGGACGGCAAGACGTTCAAGGTGACGAAGGGTGCTCCGCAGGTGATCTTGGCCTTGTCGGCCAATGTCGGGCAGGTGAAACCCGCGATCCAGAAGGCGGTCGACGAGTTTGCCGCGCGCGGTTTCCGCTCCCTGGGTGTGGCTCGCGCCGAGGCTGAGGGTCCATGGCAGTTTGTCGGCGTGCTGCCCCTGTTCGATCCGCCCCGGGACGACGCCAAGGCAACCATCGCCACGGCCCTGGCGATGGGCGTGAAGGTGAAGATGGTGACGGGCGATGCGTTGGCCATCGCCAAGGAAACCGCCAAGAAGCTGGATATAGGCACGAATATCCTCAATGCATCCACGCTGGGCGACTCCAAGCATGAGGAGTCCACAGCGACGGGAGAGTCCATCGAGAAGGCCGACGGTTTCGCCCAGGTGTTCCCCGAACACAAGTTCCACATTGTGGATGTCCTGCAAAAGCGCGGCCACATCGTCGGCATGACGGGCGACGGGGTGAACGACGCCCCTGCGCTGAAGAAGGCCGACTGCGGCATCGCCGTTTCGAGCGCGACGGACGCGGCGCGGGCGGCGGCGGCGATCGTGCTGACCATGCCCGGCCTCTCGGTGATCATCGACGCGATCAAGGAGAGCCGCCGGATTTTCCAGCGGATGAACAGCTACGCGATCTACCGCATCGCCGAGACACTGCGCGTGCTATTCTTTATGACGCTGTCGATCCTGATCTTCAACTTCTATCCGGTGACGGCGGTGATGATCGTGATGCTGGCGTTGCTCAACGACGGCGCAATCCTCTCCATCGCCTATGACAACGTTCACTACAGGGATCAGCCCGAGGCCTGGAACATGCGCCTCGTGCTTGGGATCTCCACGGTACTGGGCGTCATCGGGGTGGTCGCGGCGTTCGGTTTGTTCTATCTCGGTTTACAGGTCTTTCATCTCGACCATGCGCACATCCAGACGCTGATGTACTTGAAGCTATCCGTGGCTGGACATCTGACGATCTTCCTCACCCGCACGCGCGGCCCGTTCTGGTCTATCCGTCCGGCGCGGATTCTATGGGCGGCCGTGCTCGGCACGCAAGCCATAGCGACGTTGATCGCGGTTTATGGGCTGTTCATGACCCCCCTCGGGTGGGGATTGGCTTTGTTCGTTTGGGGCTACGCGCTGGCGTGGTTCCTCGTGAACGACCGCGTCAAACTGCTCGCCTACCGAATTCTTGATCCGGCCAAGGCCAACGCGCCATCCGCCTTGACGCCACAGCTCGCCAATTGAGCCCATGAACCGTACGAAGTGTGATGCCGCCATACGGGATCTGATGGCGTTGACGTCCAGCTCGTCTACCATCGCCATGCCGCCGTAGCGGCCTCGTGCATACTCGCAATTGTGTAGAGCTCTTGGGCGGTCAAGGTCGCAATGCTCCCCGCACGAGGGGAAATCGGCCACACGCAGGCGATTCCGTTACGAGCTCGGCTGAGGAGGAACTGGACAGTGATTGCCCCGCGGGGCATAGGAGGCTTCTCGAGGATGGGGGACACATTATTGGCTGTGGCGCTCTGCATGATAGGTTAGGCACTTGCACGGCTCTCCACAGCACATCCCACCAATACCTTTGCTCGTGTCTCTTCGAAGGCGCCGAGCCCAAGGTGACGAACCCAATGAAGTAGGAAGCCTACAATCTAGAAGGGAGCCGAACCGAGCTGCCCAGGCGTCTACAGGCCATCCGGTGGGGCTGGCATGCCTGACGCGGCGGGCCGGTCACAAGACAAGATGGCGGAAACAGGCACCTTACGCACCAGGCTTGGAGTGGACCATTGTCTTCTACGCCTGTCAGGACCTGGCGCGGCAACCAGCCCTTACACAGGCTCCTCCCCGCCTACCAAAGCCGCCCTCGCGCATGATGGCGACGAGCATCAAGACCCTTTTTCCGCTTTTACGACCTCTTGGCTTCGCGCCTTGAGCCCCGATATTCGCTGCTGCTGCTCTGACAAGATTGAATTAGTCTCCTCGAGGCGCTGGCGCTCGGCTTTTATGAAACGCGTGTAGGGCGCCACGCCGTCTCTCAGACGGGCAATGGCGCTTTCTGATTCGCCCCTGAACTGCGTACTCATGGCGCCCACAAGCCTTGTGCGCAAGGTGGTCATTTTCTCTTTGAACCTTTCCTTGGCCTGCTTGCGCTTGTAGGGGATGACGAGCAATCCCAGGATGGCCATGCTGCCGGCGGCCAGAAGCCCGGTGACATCGACTGTGGAAGAAACAACAGCAATCGTAACCAGCGCTCCCAAGCCAACGGCGCCAGCCTCCAACAATGCTGTTTGCGCCACGGCATTTTCGACACTTTTGGCCAATTCGCTGGCCTCAAGATTTCGATCATAACTTTCAACGATGACCTGGGCGGTCTTCCCGACGGTGTCGATCAGTTCGCGCCGGCGCGCCTCACTTGGTCCGACATGCTCCCCGACGATATGCTCGTGGTAGTGTGCTTGCCTTCGTTGGAGGTAGGCCATCACCTGCTGCCATTGATGCTGGTCCTTCTGAATCAGCCAGTCGATCAAGCGTTGGACCTGGTCATCGATCTGTTGCGGCACATCGGCCAACACCTCTTTTTCGAACTTTGCCCGAACCTGAGGGCCGCGCGCCAGGCTAGCGATGTTGGTCAGCCTGAGCGTCGTATCAAAGAAATCGAGGCCGCGCTGCTCAAACCTATGCAGGATATTCTCTATCGAGGCCAGGCGAGGCTCGAGCTCACTGTGCAACTCGTTCGCATAATCGGCAATGACCGATTCTAGTGAGGCAGTGGTCTGGATGTCTTCCTGCAATTCCTGGCTCTCATCTCGGACAGCTGACTGAGCCTGGGCGACCAGGTTCTCGGCGGTGCCCAACGGATTGCTCAATTTGAGCTCGAGCCGCGTGGCATCGTCCAGCGTGGTTGTGATGTAGCGCTCGAGTTCGTCCAGGCCGCTTGAAGCCCTCAGCCGGCGGCTTTGCTCAGGATCAGGCTCATTTTGGGCGCGCTGGGCCATCCGGGCGGATACAGGGAAGAATTCGGGCGGATCCCCCAGAACTGCCGTAGCGTGCTTCAGGACGAAGTCTCGCACTTCCTGTAGGGCGGTCTCGTCTTCGAAGATGTCCGCTTTGTTGAGCGCAAACACGACTTTCTTGCCCCAGGCCAGGATCCGTTCCAAGAAGAGTCGCTCGCTCTCGGTCATCGGGCGGTCAGCCGAAGTCACAAAGAGCACCAGGTCACTGCGCGGCACAAACTCGTCCGTCAGCCGCTCGTGGCGGCGGATGACGGCATTGGTGCCAGGCGTGTCGACGATATTCAGTTCCTTCAGCAACGGCAAGGGGTAGGTAAGAATGCCAAAACCCTCATCCACGACCTGCTCGGCAGCCCGCTCACCCCATTTCACCAATGTAACCTTGGAGGTGGTGGGCGTTGCGCCCTCGGGAAGAATCTGACTTCCCAAAAGAGCATTCACCAGGGCACTTTTGCCGGCGTTGAATTCCCCGACCACGACGAGCAAGAAGAGTTCATCCAGTTGGAGGATGGACGTCTGCAGGCTTGCCAACCCTTCCCGCGGCACATCGATCTTCGAAAGTGCCACTCGAATGTCGGCCAGCGCTTCCTTTTCTTCACGCAGGAATTCGGCTTGCTCATCGGTCAGCAGAGACTGGCGCATGGCAACATCCCTTCGACATCCACGGCTGGCGACTGACCTTGGCTCCCTAACTCGCTCGAGGCCATTATACCGACGGACCCCAGGCATTCAACACTGGCCAACTTTACTTGGCAATGCTTTGTGCGAAGGCAAACGCGGCGCTCTGCCTGCTACTGCGGACCATTGGCGGCAAGCATCTCAGACCTGAAGGCGTGGTGCATCCCGTCCAATGGATGGTTGTGGGCAGGGCAGCTTGAAGCGACGACGGGGATTGCGGGATCGCATGTGCTTTCCATAAGATGGATAGCCGGATTCATCAGCCTCTGCATAAGGAAAAAGCACCCTTTCGGGTGCTCTTAGGTAGCGACGAAGGGGTTCCCTGGCCCAGCCCCCCAAGGCGGGAGAACCCAGGACCTTCAGGTTTAGGGAGGCAATCTCGATGTCTTTGTTTTTCCCTCTACCCGCTCAATTCTTCCCGGCTATTTTTCCGCAACGGGCGTCTCTGTTCCCAGGAGCTCCTCGAACAGAGATCGGTAGTGAATCATAGCTTGTCTTAGCTCTTCAGTATCTGCCTGGTTCTCTTTGTTCTTAAGCGCGATCTCTCGCGCGGCGCGGTAATTGCTCACCAAAGATGGATAACTCACCGAGATGTCGGCCGCCCGCTGATCAAAATCCGATACAGGATAGGCACGAAGCTGCATGACTTCCGTGATCAGGCGGTCGGCATGCATGATCGCCTCTCCCGGTTCGTCGACGAACTTTGATTGGATGCCAGCCCATTCAGCCAGATAACGCTCGCGATCGCCAGGAGAAAGCGGGCGAATATCCAAAGCATCAACGTGCTTCTCCCGTTCCCCAAGCTCTGCCTGCGCCTTCTTCTCGCCGCCCATGGTCTCCACGGTGCGATCATACTCTTGCCCGAACCGATCCTTGAACTGCTCCGTACGTCTACGGCGAGCAAAAACCAAACCCAGTATTGCACCAACGATTACCAACACCACGACTACTACGATGATTGTGTATGTCGTATTCATGTGAGATCTCCTCCCTGATGCAGGGAATTACCGGAAGTACCGTCCACCTCCCCCACCTCACTCTCTCTTCAGGTGAGCCAGCCGGGACCACCGCCAATCAACATGACAGGCTGCAGGTTAACGGGCCTGGATGGGGGATAACCTGATCTTACTACGGGGGCTCCCTGCCCACATCCATCGGCCGGAGAGTATCGGTCTCCGCCGATAGGGGGAGATCTCGACATATATATTCAATTGCGGAAGTAAGCGAGTCAGCGTCAATCACCAGCGTCACGAAAGTTGCCAGCCCTTGCGGGCTAGATGGAGTACCTGCGGCCTGCGCAAGCACGACACACGGCCCCGCTCGCCAAGCAAGGATCAGCGACTTGTCGGGCATGCTCATTCGGGGCATTGGGCGTTGTCTG
>Ga0315556_1001797_pt1 | contig 12667 bp, 13 predicted proteins | sample SalMarSW160310MG_FD_202112 | JGI IMG/M metagenome (GOLD analysis project Ga0315556, IMG submission 202112) | Salt marsh sediment microbial communities from the Plum Island Ecosystem LTER, Massachusetts, United States - Salt Marsh Sediment SW1603-10 ...
CGGCCCTGACCGAACTCGCGCCAGCCGAATGGCATGGCATGGGGACCTGGATCCCGATGATGGGCTCGCGACCAAGGCCTCATTGCCCGGTGGTGTGTTCGGGACTCGCGTCGCGGATGGATGTCGTTCACGTGAATGGCTCCAGTATCTGGTATGTCGCGCTACGTCGCGCGCCATCACGATATATCGCGATAGTGTGGCACGTCAAGCCCGACGTACGACCGAGGCTGCGAGCCGCGGACCGGTTGCCGGCGGGTGCGATGCTGGACGCATGGACGCTCCGGCGGTGTGGTACGTTCGGACGCCGGATGGCTTCGACATCGCCTACGCGGTCGCTGGCGACGGGCGTCCCGTCGTACTCCTGCCGGCGCCACTCAGCCATCTGGCGATTGAGTGGAGCTCGGCGACCTACGGCCCGTTGCTCCTCGCGCTTTCCCGCCGTTACCGGTTGATCCGACTGGATGATCGTGGCTCGGGTATGTCGACCCGCGGCCTCCCCGACGACTTTTCCGGGGACGACCTCCTCATCGACCTCGAGTCGGTGCTCGACGCGATCGGTCTCCAACGCGTCGTCCTCATCGGGCGCATTGTCACCGGCAACGTCGCCGTGAAATTCGCGTCGGTCCACCCGGATCGGGTGGAGGCGGTCGTCCTCATTGGCAGCAGCCCGGACTACCGCGCGTCGTTCGCGCACTCCCACCTCGAGCTGGCGAGGACGCACTGGGAGTACGTCCTCCAGACGCTCGCCCGGCACTACTTCCCTCGAGATGATCAGACCCTGGCGGTACAGCTCGCCCGTCAATGTGTCGAGCGCCGGGACTTCATTCGCAGGGCCGAGGCCCTGACGACCTTTTCGACGGATGAGGCTGCCCGGAAGCTCCAGGTGCCGGCGATGATCGTGGCGTCGACGGGACCGGCCTCTCCGGACGTGTCCAACCGACGACTCGCCGCCATGATCCGGGGGGCCACGCTGCGGATCGTTGGTGACGGAGACGAGTTCCTGCCGGGCGTCCTGCCCGAGGAGGAGGGCGAGCCACGGGCGGTCGAGGCCCTTGATACGTTCCTCGACTCCCTCACTTCGCCGGAGCCGGTGACGGCCAACCTGACCCGGCGCGAGCTCGAAGTTCTGCGCCTGGTGGCGGCCGGCCACCGCAACCGGCAGATCGCGGAGGAGCTGTTCATCAGCCCAAACACGGTGGCGCGCCACCTGAGCAACATCTATGACCGCACCGGCAGCGCCAACAGGGCCGAAGCCGTTGCCTACGCATCGAGGCACCGCCTCATCTGACACGTCCGTAGCAAGGTCGTGCTATGGCCGAGCGCCGGTTCGTCCCTCCTCCGCCGCTGAGAACTACAACTCCGGGTGATGGCACGGCGTCGGCAGCCGCCCAGACTCGACCACCGTCGTCATCGGCTCACGTGGATTGAACGGGAGGTTGACATGTCAGAGGCGACCAAGGCCGCAGCGCGTCGCTGGTTCGACGAGGTGATCAACGCTCGACGGCCAGAAGCGGTCGACGAGATCTTCGCGCCCGACTACGTCCATCACCTCAGTCAGGACAGGGCGATGCGGCGGGAGGAGGTCAAGCAGTTCGCAGCCGAGCTCCTGGCGGCGTATCCGGACCGCATGAGCACGGTGCATGACCTCATTGCCGATGGCGACAAGGTCGCCGTGCGCTGGTCGAGCTCGGGGCACCGTCATGGCACCTTCCAGGGACGACCAGCGACGGGCGGGGAGGAGACGGCCACCGGAATGTGGATCGTCCGCGTCGAGGGCGGCCGCGTCGCCGAAGGATGGGAGCTCGTGGACGTCGGCATCCGCGAGTAGCGGCCCGCCCGATCCCGACCGTGGACGCCGATTGCCACGTCCGCTGCACATCACCCGGCCGGCCGGCGAACGCCGCGTCATCACGGCGCGAGGGATTCCTACGCTTCGCGAACGACCCGCAGCCCGCGCGCGTGCGACATGGCGAGCACGTACGACGCCGCCATCACGCCGGCATCGCTCTCCCGGTCGGGGGGCTCGTCGCCGTCGTCGGCGCGCTCGGTGCCGCCCAGCAGGCGGATCGCGCCGCCTTCCGAGGCCACTCGATCGAGGATCCGTTCCAGGTCGTCATCGCCGACGGCCACGTAACGTGCCCCCACGTCGACCGAGATCGTCCCATCCGCGGCCGCGTAGATCGTGAGGGCATCGCCCGGATCGTGGCTTGCGCCCATCTCGCGGGACCCTCAGCCGGCCCGGGTGGCGCCGGTGAATGAGAACGACGAGAGGCGCAGCGCCGGCGTCACGAACCAGCCCAGCTCGCCACGCAGGCAGCGTCGCTCGCGGCTGATGGCCTCCACGTTGGCCATCGCATCGAGGTAGGACATCGTGAACCGGAGGTTCCGGACCGGTCCGACGATCCGCCCGCCCTCGACCAGGAACGTCCCATCACGGGTCATGCCCGTGATGACCATCCGCTTCGGATGGACCGGGTTCGTGTAGTGGAATCGGGTCACGAGGAGCCCGCGGTCCATCGCTCCCACGAGCTCGTCGAACGAGTCGTCGCCGGGCGTCATCACCAGGTTGGTCGGGAGCGGGCCCCACGGATTGGGGGCCGGCAATCCGTGCCCGGTGGACCTGCGACCCGCCTTCGCCGCTGTCTGCGCGTCGTACGCGAGGTCCCGGCAGATGCCCGCTTCGATCAGCGTGAGCCGCTGCTTCGGCACACCCTCGGCGTCGAAGCCTTCGGGCACGCCGGCGGGATCACGGCCGTCGTCAACCACCGTGACCAGCGGCGATCCGACTCGCCGGCCGGGCTCGTAGAACGAACGACCCTCCTGGGCCGCCAGCGCCGAGAAACCGAGGTAGCTGAGGTAGTCGAGGAGGTCGGTGACGGCATAGTGGTTGAGCACGACCGGGTAGTCACCCGGCTCGATGTCCACCGGGTGAACGCTCGTCCGGGCGCGCTCGGCGGCCTCCCGACCGACCGCCGCCGGGTCGATCGACTCGGCGTCGACGCCGCCCTGCTCTGCGTACCCGGTGCCGTCGTCGGGGCCCATGGTGACCGCGATCAGTCGTGAGGAGGTCCGGCGCTCGGCGTTGCGGATGCCTCGGGAGGTGGCGACGGCCACCGCCGAGGCCTCGGTCGAGAACGAGCCATACGCACCGACGCCCGCCTCGTCCGCCGCGGCGATCACGGCGCGGGCGCCGTCGGATCGAAGCTCCGGTGTCGCGTGCGCGGTGCCCTCCGCCCAGGCGCCCGTGATCGGGGCCGCGCGACCCGCCTCGGGCAGACCTGCCCATTCCTCGAGGGGCTCGACGTTGTCGGCGATGGACGCGGCGCGGGCCGCCAGGGCGCGGATGCCCTCGTCGTCGGCGCGGCCGGTGCTGGCCACGCCGATTCGGCTATCGCGCACGAACCGCAGATTGACGAACAGCTCGGCGCTGCTGACGTTCTGGTGGATCTCCGAGTTCGCGAATCGCGTCAACGCCGACTCGGTCGCGTAGACCATGGCCTCGGCCTCGCCGGCACCGGCGGCTTCCGCTGCCGCCACCACGCGCTCGGCAAGCCGCAGGGTCTCCTCCGGATCGCCGCCCATGCCGTGGCGCTCGCTCATCTCGCGCCCCCCGGAGCGGTTGCGGCTGCGCTCATCCCATCACCCCGACCCGGACGTTGCGGAACCTCGCCCCGGACACGCCGTGGCCGACGTGTCCGCTCTGGACCGGCTCGCCCTTGCCGCAGTTGGGGGTGCCCCACATCTGCCAGCTCGATGCGTCGCCCACGGCGTCCATCGAGCGCCATAGCTCGTACGTGATCCCGGTGTAGGTGGCGTTGCGATACAGGCGGCCGACCTTGCCGCCCTTGATCTCCCGGCACACCTCGGTCGCGAACTGGAAGTTGAGCCTGCGGTCGTCGATCGACCAGCTGCGGTTGGTCTCGAACAACAGGCCGTCGTCGGTGTCCGCGATGATGTCCTCGAACGACATGCCGGGCCGGGGCAGCAGGTTGACATTGGTCATCCGGATCAAGGGGATGCGGTTCCAGCCGTCAGCACGCATCGCCCCTCCCGATCGACGGCCGACCCGTGGTGCCGTCTCCCGGCTGCTCAGGTAGCCGACGAAGATCCCCTCCTTGATCAGGGGCACGCGCTGTGCCTCGACCCCCTCATCGTCCCAGCCGAACGTGCCCAGCCCGCCGGGCACCGTCGCGTCGGCAACGATGTCGCACACTTCGGAGCCATAGCGGAACGATCCCAGCAGGTCCGGGGTCAGAAAGCTCGTCCCGGCATAGCTGGCCTCGGTTCCCAGAGCGCGGTCAAGCTCGGTGGGGTGACCGCAGCTCTCGTGCACCTGCATGTACAGCTGCGATGGGTGGAGCACGATCGTGCGGGTTCCCGCGGGCAGGGGCGGTGCGCTCAACAGCTCGACCGCCTCGCTCGCGACCCGCTCGGCGTTGCCCGCGAGGTTCAGGCCGCGTACGTACTCGTAGCCGGCCGATGCCCAGGCACCGCCGTTGTCCGGATAGCTGCGTCGCTGGTGCTCGTCGCCGTCGATCGCGTTCGCCTCGAGGCCGCTGCCGACGTGGGTGATGACCTGCTCCGTGTAGCTGCCATCCGATGCCGCAAAGGTCTTCCACTCGCGCTGAGCCGCGTACAGCGACTCGCTGTACGCGATGCCCTTGACGTCATTGAGCGCCCGGTCGGCGGCGAGCAGGTCCGCGATCTTGACGTCGAGCGCGACGGCGAACGGGTCCTCGATCACCGGCGACTCGAAGCGTCCGTGGACCGACGGGCGGTCATCGAGCGTAACCGGCGTCCGCAGTGCAGTGGCGCTGGCCTTCGCGATCCTCACGGCCTCAGCCGCGACGCGGTCGGTCTCGTCCAGCGAGAGATGATGGCTCGAGGAGAAGCCCCACGCGCCGCCCACCAGGACTCGGACCCCGAAGCCCTCACTCTCGCCGGAGTGGACGCCCTCCACCCGCTGCGACTTGATGGTGATCGATTCCTCGAGCCGGCGGACCACGCGCACGTCGGCGTAGGTCGCACCCAGCGCTGTGGCCGTGTCGAGGGCACGGGCGGTCAGATCGCGCATTGCCGCGAGGGTAACAAGCGCGCGAGCCGTGTGCTGTAGGGCGAACGGCGTAATTCGCCGTGCCGCCGGGAGGCTCATCGCTATCCGGCTCCTCCGGCGGATCGCTCCGGGCGCTGGGACTGGGTCAGATCCCGGTCGAGGTCCAGGCAGATCCTGTCGCGTGCGTGATGTGCGAGGCCGTCAACGAGGTGCGCACCGAGCATCTGTCTTGCGAGGCCTGCGGCTGGCCGCTCACCGGCGGCAGCGGTCACGCCGTCGAAGCCTTGTTCCACCGGTCCATCGACCCGAGGACGCGGGAGGCAGGTGGCCCCGATGTCGCTCGACGGGCGGCCGGCGTCGCCTACACTCGGGCCTGTGGACAGATGCAGCGCTGGCCAGCCTCGAGCGGGCCTGTTCATCACCCTCGAAGGCCCGGACGGATCCGGCAAGTCGAGCCTGCAAGCTCGCCTGGTCGACGTTCTCCGGCATGCCGGCTGCGAGGTGGTCGCGACGCGCGAGCCGGGCTCCACGCCACTCGGTGAGCAGCTCCGGCGCCTCGTCCTCGACGTCGAGCCGCGGATCGACCGAACCGGCCGCGCCGATGCGCTGCTGTTCGCGGCCTCGCGTGCGCAGCACGTGGACGAGGTCATCCGGCCGGCGCTGGCGCGCGGGAAGATCGTGATCTGCGATCGCTACGCAGATTCGTCGCTCGCCTACCAGGGTGCCGGATCGGGGGTCCCGATAGACGAGCTGCGGGCGGTCCAGCAGTTCGCGACCGCGGGCGTGGCTCCGGACCTCACCATCCTGCTCGATCTGCCGGCGGAGATCGGTCTGGCTCGGAAGTCGGCGGAGGTCACCCGGTTCGAGGCCTTCCAGGACCTCGCCTACCACGAGCGGGTGCGAGCCGCGTTCCTGGGCTTTGCCGCCGCCGAGCCCGGCCGCTACGCGATCGTCGACGCGACCCGCGAGGCGACCGAGGTGCTGGCGGCCGCCGTCGAAGCGGTCAGGCGGCTGGCCGTATGGATGCCGTGCCTGGAGCGGACCTCCGGCTGAGGCGGGACGAGGCTCCCGACCGCACGACGACGCGGACTGCACGACGGTCCGGATCGCACCCGGGACGCGGGCGGTCCATCGCGCGCCGAACGGGTCTGCCGACAGACCGTTCCCCGGCACGGCCGCGTCCGTCAGGCGGTGGGCTCGCCGGCGGCCTCGCTGATCGTCGCCTGCCCCGGGCTCGCAACGACCGCGGCGCGAGCGGCGTCGAGCAGGGCCTCGGCATCGGTGCCGTCCTGGGGGAACCGAGCCACACCCGCGCTGACGCTGACCGGGTGGCCCTCGATCTCCTCGAGCCGCCCGATCCCGTCCACCACCCGGCGGGCCACCGTCAGTCCAGCCGAGCCCGGCGCGACAATCACGAACTCGTCCCCCCCGGTTCGCGCAACAGTGTCCACCAGCCGAACCGTCTCGGCGAGCACGGCCGCCACCTGGCGCAGGACCTGATCGCCGACCCCGGACCCCGCGGCACGGTTGAGCGATGTGAAGCCGTCGACGTCGAACAGGGCCACCGACACCTCGCTGCCCTGGCGCTGGGCGCGAGCCAGCTCGAGCTCGAGCACCCTGTTGAGCGTGCGGGCGTTCGAGAGCCCGGTCAGCGGGTCGGTATGGGCGACGCGCTCGAACCACTCGGCACGCTCGGCGGCCATCGCCGACGACCGGAACGACGCCACTGCGCCGGCGGCCAGATCGGCGACCGCGACCAGCAGCTTCTCCTCTGTCGACGAAACAACGTGGTCGCCCGGCCATGCGTACGAGAGCGCGCCGACACTCGCCTCGACGCCGCCTCCGGCCACGACCAGCGGCAGATCGACGGCCGTCATGCCCCGCCCCTCGGGCGTCTTGAACGAGCGACCGAGCGAGCCTGTCCGATCGGCGGCTGCCCGGTGGACCGGGTGCTCCGGATCCTCCGCGACCGCCGTGCCCAGCTCGGCGGCAGCCTCGTCGGACAGACCGAGCGTGAGCAGCAGCTCGGGCCTGCCTCGATCCGGATCGATGGTGAACAGGCTCGCCTCATCGGCACCGACCGCGGACGCCCCCGCTTCCACGATCACGGCCAGCGCGGTGTCGAGGTCGGCTGCTCGGGCAAGCGCGGCGGCACCGGCGGATAGAACGGAGAGCGGGCCGCCAGCGGTGCCAGTTGGTTCGGACACAGAAGCCTCCGAGTGGTGGACCGACGCGCGGCCGGCGTCCCCGCCTGCGGCGTCGCGCGTGCGTCATCGGGACGAGTCGGCATCGTACACCTGCGACCTGTCGCCATCGCCCGCGTCCCGGTGGGCTATCCTCGGGTAGATGAAGCTCGTGGTCGCGATCGTGCACAACGAGGACGCCGGGGCGCTCGTGGATGCGCTGCTCGAGCGTGAGCACCGCGCGACCCGCCTCCATTCGTCGGGCGGGTTCCTCAAGCAGTCGAACACGACCGTCATCGTGGGCGCGGACGAGGCGCAGGTCGATGAGGTGATCGGGATCGTACGCGAGAACTGCCACGCGCGGACGCAGATCGTCAACCCGATGCCGCCGATCATGGAGCCCGGCGAGTTCTTCATGCCCTATCCGCTCGAGGTCGAGGTCGGCGGAGCCACGGTGTTCGTGCTGCCCGTGGAGCGTTTCGAACGCGTGTGAGGCTCGGATGCACGGACTGATTCGCCGGGTGCTGCTGTGGTTCGCCCGCAACGCCTGGTTGCGGGAGCGGCTGACGACGCTGGCGTTCATGCAGCGCGCGGTGCGCCGGTTCATGCCGGGTGAGGATGCGCAGGATGCGCTCGATGCGGCGGTGGAGCTCCAGGAGCTCGGCATCGGAACCCTGTACACCCGGCTAGGCGAGAACATCGAGGATCTCGGCCAGGCGCAGGCCGTGGCCGATCACTACCTCGATCTGCTGTCCCGTATCGAGGCGGCCGGCATCCACGGCGAGATCAGCGTCAAGCTCACCCAGCTCGGGCTCGACGTTGATGAGGACGCGTGTTTCAGCCACCTGCGAACGCTCGCTGCGGCTGCCACCGAGCACGGCTCCTACCTGTGGATCGACATGGAGGACAGCTCGTACGTCGACCGCACCCTCGATCTCTACCAGCGTCTCCGCGCCTCCCAGCCGCGGACGGGGGTCTGCCTCCAGGCCTACCTGCGCCGAACAGCCAAGGACCTCGAGCGCCTGCTGCCGCTCGACCCGGCGATCCGGCTGGTCAAGGGAGCCTACGATGAGCCGTCGTCGATCGCGTTCCGGTCGAAGCGCGAGGTCGACGCCAACTACCTGGGCCTCGCCGTGACGCTGGCCCGTGAGAGCCGGACGCGCTCCATCCGGTTCGGCCTCGGGACCCATGACGTGGCGCTGATCGAGCAGATCGCCTCGCATGCGGCCGCGGCCGGAGTTGCCAGGGAGGCGTTCGAGGTGCAGATGCTGTACGGCATCCGCGCCAGGGAGCAGCGACGGCTGGCACGGGCGGGCTATCGCGCGCAGACCCTGATCGCGTACGGGGCCGCGTGGTACCCGTGGTACATGCGGAGGCTGGCCGAGCGGCCGGCCAACGTGCTGTTCGCCCTCCGCCAGCTGCTGCCCGGCTGAGGCAACGGCGCCGGGATGACCATCCGACCGGACATCGTCGAGTGCTGGGTGTTCCGCGTCCAGCCTTCAACCGGGCCCGATGACCGGCGTTCCGATGCCGAGCGCCTTGAGATCCTGCTCATCCGCCGCGCCCCGGACCGGATCTTCCCGGGGCTCTGGCAGTGCGTGACGGGCGGGATCGAACCCGGCGAACGAGTGCCGCTGGCTGCCTATCGGGAGGTCGAGGAGGAGACGGGCCTGGGGCCTGCCGACGTCGAGACATACTACGATCTGGACCAGGTGGCGCCGTTCTACGACGAGGGAGGCGATGGGGTCGTCGTGAGCGCGATCTTCGCGGTGCGCGTCCGGCCCGGGGCCACCCCGCACACCTCACACGAGCACGACGGACTGCGCTGGGTGCCCGCTGCCGATGCTCCGAAGCTGGCCATCTGGCCTTCGTACGAAGCGTCGATCCAACGCATCCAGGGACGCCTCCTGCACCCCGGCGTCGCCCGCTGGTTCGAGCTGGACCCCGACGGCCGGCGGATCGCACGCCACCCTGCCGAGCGCTAATAGACCTCCGGGATGAACGTCTGCTCGTCCATCGGCGGGCGCACGTAGCCGCGATCCGGCTCGCGCGGCGGGAGCACGACCGGCTCCGGGGTCAGGTCCTCGTACGGGATCAACGACAGCAGGTGGGCGATGACGTTCAGCCGGGCGCGCTTCTTGTCGTCGGCGTTGACGACGTGCCACGCCGCCTGCTTGATGTCCGTGTGGCGGAACATCTCGTCCTTGGCCATCGAGTACTCGATCCATCGCGTCCGGGACTGGAGGTCCATCGGCGACAGCTTCCAGCGCTTGGTGGGGTCCTTGATGCGCGCCTGGAACCGCCGCTCCTGCTCAGCGTCGCTGACCGAGAACCAGTACTTGACCAGCAGGATTCCGGACCGCACCAGCATCCGCTCGAACTCGGGGCAGCTGCGGTAGAACTCCTCGACCTCGTCGGGCATGGCGAACCCCATCACCCGCTCGACGCCCGCGCGGTTGTACCAGCTGCGATCGAACAGCACGATCTCGCCTGCTGCCGGGAGATGCGCGACGTAGCGCTGGAAGTACCACTGCGTTCGCTCCCGCTCGGTCGGGGCAGGCAGCGCGACCACACGCGCGATCCGCGGGTTGAGCGCGAGCGTGATGGTCTTGATCGCGCCGCCCTTGCCGGCTGCGTCACGGCCCTCGAACAGGACCACGACCTTGAGGCCCCGGGCATGTACCCATTCCTGGAGCTTCGCCAGCTCGACCTGAAGCTTCGCCAGCTCGGCCAGGTAGACCTTCTTGTGGAGCCGATCCGCCCGAGATCCGGACGCCCCGCCGGATGGCTCGTCCCAGCCCTTGGCGGGCTCATCCGTCGCGCCGCCCACGGATCGTTGCCTGGTATGACGCTTCGCCATCGGGTTCGCCTCCTACGCAGCTCGCGCGCGACCCGCCCATTATCCACCCCGACCCCTGCCGCTAGACTGCGCAGAACGCGCGGAGGTGGTCGGATTGCGGGACCGGGCAGGCGGACGGCGGACGGCGGACGAGGTGGACGGCATGACCGAGACGTTGGCGAACCGGCGGATCTTCCGCTCCAAACTGGACACGATCCGACCCACCTACGGGTTCGAGGATGTGTCCCTCGCTCCCGGAACCGATACCGTCGACCCGGCCGGCGTCGTCCTGGCGCAGGACTTCTGTGGCCTGCGCCTGGGCATTCCCGTCCTTGCGGCGTCGATGGACGCGGTGGTCGATGTCGCTCTGTCCGGCGAGCTCGCCCGTCTGGGCGGCCTGGCCGTGCTCAACCTCGAAGGCGTTCAGACGCGCTACGAGGATCCGTCGGCGATCCTGGATCGGATCATCGGTGCCCCTGACGACCAGGTGCAGGACGTCCTGGCCGACGCCTACACGCCGCCGATCCGCGAGGGGCTGGTCGCACGCCGGATCGACGAGCTGCACGCCGCAGGGTCAAAGGTCGCCGTGTCCGCGACCCCCGGCGTCGCACGCCGCTTCGGGCCGTTCTGCGCCGAGCAGGGCGCGGACCTGTTTCTCGTCCAGTCGCAGGTCTCGTCCGCCCGGCACCTGGCCACCGGCTACGATCCGCTCGAGCTCGCCGAGTTCACCCGTTTCATGCCCATCCCGGTCGCGGTCGGCAACACGACCAACGCCGAGGCTGCCTACCAGCTGATGGAGCAGGGCGCTGCCGCGGTATTCGTGGGCGTCGGACCCGGCGCCGCGTGCACCACGCGCGAAGTGCTGGGCATCGGCATTCCCCAGGTCACCGCCATCGCCGACGTGGCCGCGGCCCGTGACCAACACCATGCGGAGACCGGCCGCTACGTGCCGGTCGTCGCCGACGGGGGCATGAAGCGCGGGGGCGACATCGCCAAGGCGATCGCGGCCGGTGCCGACGTGGTCATGCTGGGCACGCCACTGGCCCGCGCCGCTCAAGCGCCGGGCAAGGGCACCAACTGGGGCATGGCCGCGCCGTCGCCGGTGCTCCCGCGCGGGACGCGCATCAGAGTCGGCACGGTTGGGCCGCTCGCTCAGATCCTCAACGGCCCCTCGCACGTCACCGACGGCACCCAGAACCTGATGGGTGCGCTCCGCCAGTCGATGGCGTCGCTGGGCGCCCGCACGATCGCCGACATGCACGAGGTCGAGATCGTCTACGCCCCTTCGGTCGTCACCGAGGGCAAGTCCTGGCAGCTGCGCGGGCGGTAGGGATCCTGGGCCTCAGGTGAGGTGACCCTCGCGGACGACGACATCCACTCCCCGGCGCGATGGCAATTGCAGTGCCGATGTCGCGTCCGGCCTCTGCCGAGGCCCCCTCGCGATGCCGGGCTGCCTGGCGATGCTCAGTGGCGGCGACGCTCGACGTCGGGCGGCTCGCCTCCCCAGCCCAGGTTGGAGAAGGTCGGGATGAACCGGTAGCCCTGGCCGGGGATCGTCGCGATGAAGCGCGGATGCCGGTAGTCGTTCTGGAGCTTGATGCGCAGGCTCCGGACGTGGCGATCCACGATGTTGCTCTCGGCCACGAAGTCGGTTCCCCAGATCGCGTCGAGGATCTCCTCACGAGTGACCACGCGGCCGGCCCGACTGGCGAGCAGGTACAGCAGGCTCTGCTCGATGCCGGACAGGTGGACGACCGAATGGCTGGCCCGTACCTGGCGGTTGACGATGTCGACCTCGATCTCGCCCAGCCTGATCGTGGGGATGATCGGCCGATCGGTGCCTGTTGCCCGACGGGTGATGACGATGCATCGGGCGAGCAGCTCCTCGGGCGAGAAGGGCATCGTGAGGATGTCGTCCACGCCGAGATCGAACGCCCGGAGCTTGGTCCTGAGGTCGCCGCGTCGCGTGAGACCCAGGGCCGGCGTGACGCTGCGCGCGAGCGAGTTGGAGGCTCCGATGCGCTGGAGCAGGGCCATGCTGTCATCGTGGTCCATGTCGACCACGGTCATGTGCGGGTGCCACTCGGTGAGGATCGTCTCCGCCTCCGCGAGGTCGTGCGCCGCGCGGACGGTGAAGACGCCGTGGTTGAGCGTCAGGGTGATGAGGTCCACGACGAGGGGACGGTCGTGGAGGACGAGGGCACGGCGCGCCTCGACCTCAGGTTCGTTCGGATGGACGGTTGTCACGGTCGGTCCCCGCAAGGTTGCTGGCTGCCGCCAATTATCTCATCCACCCGGTAGCGAGCGCCAAAGAAGGGGTCTCGGGGAGCTTCAGACGCCCATCGCGGTGCGAGTGGACAAGCGTATCGTGAGACGTGGCCGGCCCTGGTGGCACAACCTTCGGCCCAATGGCCGCTGCGATGACGTCACCGACGGACCGAGCTCGAGCGTTCGCCGGCATCGCGCCGGGTCGAGCCGCCTGTCAGCGCGGCAGGTGGCGCTTGGCCGGGGATCCGGCGAAGCTGCGGATCCGGGCGAGCAGCTGGCGCTCGGTGAGGGGGCCGGCCTTCTCGACCTCGATCCGTCGCCTGC
>Ga0315556_1001799_pt1 | contig 12654 bp, 9 predicted proteins | sample SalMarSW160310MG_FD_202112 | JGI IMG/M metagenome (GOLD analysis project Ga0315556, IMG submission 202112) | Salt marsh sediment microbial communities from the Plum Island Ecosystem LTER, Massachusetts, United States - Salt Marsh Sediment SW1603-10 ...
TGCGTTCAGCAGCTCCCGCTCGTGTCGACCTGGACCGAGTAGGGCGAGACGAAGGTGTTCCCCGACTGCGAGAAGCTCTGACGGCTGGGATCGACGCAGATGCCGGCACTACTGCTGTCGCCGATCTGGCTGTTGGTCACGGTGGCGCCGGCCGAGTTCATGACGACGACGTCGCCGGTACTGCTTCCGCCGTCCATGACGAAGGTGTGATTCAACATGTTCGGAGTCGCGCCGGTCGATGGCGTGTAGAAGTTGATGGCGTCCCAGTACCCGGGGCCGGGGCTGGTTCCGTAGCCTTGGAACACGACGGGATCCGTCGACGTGCCCTGGGCGTTCAGCCTGCCCGCCGTGCCGTTGTAGCCGACGTCGACGTAGGTCCCGGCATCCATCTGCATGACGAAGCCGGCGTCCACGACCACGGGGCTGTCGAGCGAGATCGCGTCCGTGGCATGGAACGGCACGTCGATGCCGGGCCAGTGCACCGTCGTGGTCGACCCGTGATTCACGGTCCCGGCCACGTCGACGACGTCGATGGTGTTGCCGTTGTAGGCGGTGGCCACGTCCAGATCCGACATGTCCTGCGCCGGGATCTCCATCGCGCCCAGCGCGTTGCCGTTGATCGTGTTGGCGCTGAACCCGGGCAACGTCGAAGCACCGTCGGCGGAGATCCCGAAAGCGCTGCTGTGCTGGAAGGTGCTGTTGGTGATGGTGACGCTCCCGCCGTACAGGCTGACGTTGCCGGAATCCACCGAGTAGCTGCCGCCGTCCGCCACGGTGGTGTAGTTCAAGACGTTCGGGGAGGCGGTGGTCGACTTGGTGTAGACCTCGATCCCGACCCAGTCGCCCGGCGAGCCGCTGGAGCCTTCGAACACCACGGGCTTCGAGGCCGTCCCCTGAGCGTTCAACGACCCGGGCGTGCCGGTGTAGCCGACGTCGAGGTAGATCCCCTGCCCGGCGTCCGCCTGCATGACGAAGCCGGCGTCGACGACCACGGGGCTGTTGAGCGAGATCGAGTCCGTGGCGTAGAAAGGCACGTCGATGCCGGGCCAGTGCACCGTCGTGGTCGCCCCGTGATCCACGATGCCGCTCACGGCCACGATGTCCCTCGTGTTCCCGAGGTAGGAGGTGGCCACGTCCAGATCCGACATATCCTGCGCCGGGATCTCCATCGCGCCCCGCGTGTTGCCGTTGATCTTGTTGGCGCTGAACCCGGGCAACGTCGAAGCGCCGTCGGCGAAGATCCCGAAGGCGCTGCTGTTCTGGAAGGTGCTGTTGGTGATGGTGGCGCTACCGCCGTACAGGCTGACGTCGCCGGAGTCCTGCGAGTAGCTGCCACCGTCCCGTACGGTCACATCGTTCAGGGCGTTGGGCGTGCTCGTGTAGGACTTGGAGCAGATCTCGATGCCGACCCAGTACCCCGCCGGAGCGTTGTTGACGTTGCCTTCGAACACGATCGGGCTGGCGGCGGTGCCCTGGGCGTTCAACGTACCCGGAGTGCTGGGGTAGCCGATGTCGAAGTACGAGCCCGCCGGCATCAGGATGGTGACGCCGGCGTCGATGGTCAGCGCCGCATCGACCGAAACGCTGCCGGTCGGCTCGTAGCACCCCGCGGTCAACGTCATGGGAGAGGAGATCGTGGTCGGAAGGGCCGCCGGCGCCGCGCAGCTGGCGGACCCCGGGGGAGGCGTGCCGCCGCCACCACCACCGCCCAGACTCGCCGTCTGGCAGGCGCTCAAGGCGACGAGCAAGAACGCCGAGAGCCCGTAGAGAATCGCCAACCTCATCTTCATGATCGCTCCTTTCGTCCGAGGACGAGCGGAGCGTAGCGAGACGACCGTTATTGGAGCGTTATCGGCGGGCCCCAGGCGGCCCCTCCGAAGGGCCGGCACGGGCGCACTCGCGGCGGATGTGGCAGGCGCGCGTCCGGCGCCATCGGCGAGGGCTATCATGGCCGTCGATGCGCGCCGAGGACGGGGCTCCGCTCCTGCCACGCCCGGTGCGCCGGGCCGGTCGGGGGGCGGGGATCGGCCCTTCCTCTGGAGGCAGGAACGATGGCAACGCTTCATCTCCTGGGCACGGGGGCAGCGATCTCGGACGCCGCTCGCACCACGACCATGCTGGCCGTGAGCGGGCCCGCGTCCACCGTCGTCATCGATTGCGGCGGCGACGTCGTGCGGTGGCTCCTCGCGCACGGCCTCGACCTCGATCGAGTGACGGCCCTGGTGGTGACGCACGAGCACGCCGACCACGTGTCCGGCTTCCCGCTCATGATGGAGCGGCTGTGGCTCGCCGGCCGCGCGCGGCCGCTCGATGTCTACGGCATCGCCCCCGCCATCGATCAGGTGCGCCGGCTCCACGACACCTTCGATACCTCCGACTGGCCCGGCTACCCCGAGATCCGCTACCACGAAGTCGCCCTGCTCGAAGACGCCATGGTGTTCCGCAACGAGGACTGGGAGATCACCGCCACCCCGGGGTGCCACGCCGTGCCCGTCACCGGCCTGCGCATCGTCGACCGGCACGGCGGAGGCGTGATGGTGTACTCGGCCGACACCGAGCCCTGCGATACCATCGAGCGGCTGGCTCACGGCGCGGACGTGCTGGTGCACGAGGCCACGGGTCGCGGACCGGGCCACACCGGCGCCGTCGACGCCGCGAGCGTGGCCGCCCGCGCGGGCGTGCGCCACCTGAGGCTCGTCCACATCGCGCCCAACCACGGCGACGTGGCAACGACGCTCGACGAGGCGCGGCGTCACTTCGCCGACACGACGCTCGGCGCCGACGGCGACACGATCGCGTTCTAGGCGGCTTCCAGACAGCCGGCTTGCGGACGCCCTCGGGGCGCCTTCCCGGCGGTCGCGCGGGCGGTCCTCTGTAGGTACGGGTGGGGCTCGGGTTGTCGTATGCGGCCGAGACTCATGGTGGCGCGCGGAGCGGGTCGCGACCCGAATCCAAAAAAAGAAGCGCTCCCTGCGAGCGCCTATAACGTCAACATAGCCCGGTATTCGCTATTCGTCAAGATGTTGCGCCGCAGCAGCCTCCCTCACGGCGGAAACGGCTCCGAACGGCCCCCATGTCGGCCGTTCAGGGTCCTACAGCGGGCCCGGCAGCCCCTGCCCGGCCCGGAACCCGCGATAGATCTGGAGCGCGCCCAGGGCGGCGCGCGCGGTGTCCGACAGTTCGAGGTCGGCGAGAGCGGCCTCCGGCGTCAGGTAGGCGAACCCCTGTCCCTCGGTGAGCCGCAAGCGCTCGATCGGCTCCTCGATCATGGCCAGGAACAGGTGGAAGTCCGCGTCGCGCGCGTACAGCACCAGGAAGAGGTGGTAGCGCTCCGGACGGTAGCCGATCTCCTCGTCGAGCTCCCTGAGCATGGCCGTCTCGGGGTCCTCGCCGGGTTCGATACCGCCGCCGAAGAGCGACCACTTGCCGGCGTCCTTGACTCCGGCCACGTCGTCGCGATGCTGGAGCAGGACGGTCCCGTCGGGGTTCCACAACACCGCGCCGGCGATGGGCCGCCGCCCGCCGACGCTCACATCGCCTCCAGGTAGGTGTAGCCCACCAGCTCCGCGTCGTAGAGCTCCAGCAGCTCGGCGCGCTCGGCCTCGCTCAACCTTCCCGCCGCCGTCCCCTCGCTCGCGAGCCGGGCCAGGGCCCCGTGAAGGAGCGGGGTCTCGTACCCCATGTTCTCGATGACGCGGCGCGCCTTCTGACCGTTGATGAAGCGCTCGAGCCGGTAGCCCTCCCCGTCGAGCCGGATGTGGGCCTCGTTGACGCGCCCGAACAGGTTGTGGGCGTTCCCGAGCACGTCCTGGTAGGCGCCGGTCAGGAAGGCACCCAGGTAGTAGGGCTCGCCCGGGCGGAGCTGGTGGACCTTCAGGGTGCTCTTCACGTCGCGGAGGTCGATGAAGCGGTCGATCTTGCCGTCCGAGTCGCAGCTGATGTCCACCAGGGTGGCGTTGCGCGTGGGGCGCTCGTCGAGCCGGTGCAGCGGCATGATCGGGAACAGCTGGTGGATCGCCCAGTGGTCGGGGAGGCTCTGGAAGACGCTGAAGTTGACGACGTACGTGTCCGCCAGCTGTCTCGGTAGCGCCTCGAACTCGTCGGGAACGTACTCGAGGTTCTCCACCACCTTCGCCACCCGCACCATGATGTGGTTGAAGAGCTGCTCGAAGTGGGCGCGCTCCAGCAGGCTCAGGTACCCGAGGTCGAACAGGCTGTGCATGGTGTCCTTGTTGCTGACGGCCTCGTTGTAGACCTCCCGGTAGGTCTTGATGGTGATCCCGTCGAGCAGATCGCGCATGTCCCGCACGAGTGCGTGCACCTCCCCCTCGAGCTCGGGGAGCTCGAGGGTGTCGCGCGTCGGCCCGATAGCGTCGATCACCGGCAGGACCAGCACCGCGTGGTGCGCCGTGAGGGCGCGCCCCGACTCCGTCACCAGCGTCGGCTGCGGCACCTCCCACTCCTGGCAGGCCTCCATGACGGTGTACACCACGGTGTCGGCGTACTCGCGCAGGCCGTAGTTGGCCGACACGTAGAAGGTCGTCTTGCTGCCGTCGTAGTCGACGGCCAGCCCTCCGCCCACGTCGAGGTAGCGGACGCCGACGCCCATCTCGGCGAGTTCGACGTACGCCTGCGCCGCCTCCCGCACCGCCACCCGGATGCGCCGGATGTCGGTCAGCTGGCTGCCGACGTGGCAGTGCAGCAGCTCCAAGGCGTCGGTGAGGCCCTCCTCCTCGAGCCGGCGCGCCACGTTGAGCAGCTCCGCCGCGGTGAGCCCGAACTTGGCATCGTCGCCGCCGGAGGCCTCCCACTGTCCGCTGCCGCGCGCGTGGAGCTTGAAGCGCGCGCCCAGAGCGGGCCGCACCCCCATCTCCCGACTGATGCGCAGCACGCGCTCGAGCTCCGAGTACTTCTCGAGCGTGATGATCACGTTGCGGCCGAGCTTGCGCCCCCACAAGGCCAGCCGGATGAAGTCGTCGTCCTTGAAGCCGTTGCAGCACACCAGCGCCTCGGGGTGCCCCTCCTGCGCCAGCGCCAGCGCCAGCTCCGCCTTGCTGCCGGCCTCCAGGCCGGTACGGTAGTTCTCCCCGTAGGTCGCGACGGTCTCCACCACCACCCGCCGCTGGTTCACCTTGATCGGGAACACGCCCTGGTAGCGACCCTGGTACCCGGCCTCGGCGATGGCGTCGGAGAAGGCGGCGTTGACCCGGTCGATGCGGTCCTCGAGCACATCGGGGAAGCGCAGGATCACCGGCAGCGCATGACCTTTCTCGCGCAGGTCGTCGATGATGCGCTTGAGTGAGACCGAACCGGAATCACGGACGGCAACGGTCAGCTCACCGCGCCCGGACACGTCGAAGTAGCCGTTCGACCAGGTACGGACTCCGTACAGCTCCACGGCGTCCGAGACCTTGAAGATGGGCTCGCTGGGCTTGGTGGGGTGGTTCAATCGGGCCCTCCCGGCGCACGCGCACGGCGCTGGGCCGAGCGCCGTCCGGCTGCGCCCTCGAACTCGCCGTGCCGATCGTCGCAGCACCCCTCGGGAGCGCGCCGTCTGGCACTCGAACGAGCGTCGAGCGCGCGTACTCTAGCACGTCCGGAGCGCGCTCGAAAGCCGTACCGACACCGCGGCACGGCCGCCGGGATCCGAGTGCGCGGCACCGCCCCGGCCGGCGGACGCACCGACGGACGGGCCGACGGCACGACACTCCGGCTCTGATAGCATCGGTCAGCATGCGCAGCCCTGCCGATCTGGGATTCTCGTTGCCCCCCGAGTGGGCGCCGCACGCCGCCACCTGGACCAGCTGGCCGTTCGACGACGCCCTCTGGGAGGGGCAGCTCGACGGAGTTCGTGACGACATGGCGGGGCTGGTCGCTCTGATCGCCCGCTACGAGCCGGTGGTCGTCAACGTCCGCGACGACGAAGCCGAGGCCGACGCCCGACGCCGCCTGCAGGCGTTGGGCGCCCCGTTCGGACGCATCGCCTTCCACCGTGTGCCGCTGAACGACGCCTGGTTCCGCGACAACGGGCCGATCTTCGTGACCGACGGAAGCGGCCACGTGGCACTCACCGACTGGCGCTTCAACGCCTGGGGTCGGAAGTACGCCCCCTGGGACGACGACGACCGCGCGCCGCAGGCGGTCGCGGCGCGCCTGGGCATGCGTCGCTTCGAGGTCCCCGTCGTGATGGAGGGCGGCTCCCTGGAGGTGAACGGCGAGGGCCTGTGCCTCACCACGCGCTCCTGCCTGCTGTCGCGCGAACGCAATCCGGGTCTCACCGAGCACGACCTGGAGGAGCTGCTCCGCAACACCCTGGGCGTGAAGCGCATCGTGTGGCTGCAGGGATCGCTGGAGGGCGACCACACCGACGGCCACATCGACACGCTGGTGCGCTTCACCGACGACCGCACCCTGGTGTGCGCCTACGAGGCGGACCCTGCCGACCCCAATCACGTCCCGACCCGCCACAACCTGGAGGCGCTCCGCGCGCTGCGGGACCCCCGTGGCGCGCCCTACCGCGTGGTCCCGCTGCCGCTGCCGCGGCGGCGCATGGAGCTCTCCGGCTCGCGCCTGCCTCCGAGCTACGCCAACTTCTACATCGGCAACGGCTTCGTCGCCGTGCCCCTCTATGATGACGACAACGACGCGGGCGCGCTGGCGACGCTCCGTCCACTGTTCGCGGAGCGCGAGGTGACCGGGCTGTCCGGCGCCCACCTCATCACCGGCGGCGGCGCCTTCCACTGCGTGACGCAACAGCAACCGGCCGGGCCGACGATGGCGCCGTGAGGCCACCGACCGCCCATCGGCGAAGGGAGGCGGACATGAACGAGACCCACGACCCCGCGGCCGACAGCGGCCGCGCCACGGTGCGCCTGGCCGTGGTGCAGATGCGCTGCACCGATCGCCTCCAGCAGAACCTGGACGGGGCCGAGCGCCGGGTGCGTGAGGCCGCCGCCGGCGGCGCCCGGATCGTGCTGCTGCAGGAGCTGTTCGAGAGCCTCTACTTCCCACAGCTGGAACGCGACGAGCTGTTCGCGCTGGCCCACCCGGTCGAGGACCACCCGTTCCTGGAGCGCTTCGGCGCGCTCGCCCGCGAGCTGGGCGTGGTGCTGCCGGTCTCGTTCTTCGAGCGCGCGGGGCAGGCGTACTTCAACAGCCTCGCGATGGTCGACGCGGACGGACGCCGGCTCGGCGTGTACCGGAAGAGCCACATCCCCACCGGCCCCGGTTACCAGGAGAAGTTCTACTTCAATCCCGGCGACAGCGGCTTCAAGGCCTGGCGTACGCGCTACGGGACGATCGGCGTGGGCATCTGCTGGGACCAGTGGTTCCCCGAGGCCGCGCGCGCCATGGCGCTCAAGGGCGCCGACCTGCTGCTCTACCCCACCGCCATCGGCAGCGAGCCCCCGGATGCCGGTGGGCTCGACACGCAACCCCTGTGGCGCCGCGCCATGATCGGCCACGCCGTGTGCAACGGCACCTACCTGGCCGCCGCCAACCGCGTCGGCGTCGAGGGCGCCGCCACCTTCTACGGCAGCTCCTTCATCAGCGACTACCGGGGTGAGCTGCTGGCGGAGGCCGATCGGCATTCGGAGACCGTCCTCTACGCCGACCTCGACCTCGCCGCCGCGCGCGCCTTCCGGGCCGGCTTCGGTTTCTTCCGCGACCGCCGTCCGGACCTTTACGGCGTCCTGCTGACCCTCGACGGGCACGAGGACGCACCGTAGACGAGCCTGGTTCAGAACGTCATCAGAGAACAATCATGGGGCCGGCGCTAGGGTGAGCGCATGACCCCTTCGCCGACCCTCTCGCCCACCGCCGAACGTACGGTCAAGTTCGCCGTCATCGCCGCGGCCACGGCGGCCTACGTGGTCGGCTTCCCGTTCCTCACCCAACATATCGGAAACACCGTGGCGGTCGTCAGCTTCGCGATCGTGATGGGTTCGGCCTGGCTTTGCGGCACGCGTGCCGGCGTCGTCCTGGCGATCCTGACGACGGCTGCCAACACACTGCTCTACTGGCAGTTCATTGGCATGGCGCCCACCGTCGGCAACGTCGTGGTTCCGCTCATGGTCGCCCTCGGCCTGGGAGGGCTGATCGGCTACCTGCGGGATCTGCGCCGCGAGCTGGAACATCAGAACGCCGCCATCCAGGCGCAGGCGGATCGGGATGTCCTCACCGGACTCCTGAACCGGAGCTCGCTCGACCGGCAGCTGGCATCGCTGCTCGAGCTCTCCGACGCCGACGCCGACGTCATCGGCGTCATGTTCGTCGATCTGGACCGCTTCAAGGCCATCAACGACACGCTCGGGCACGAAGCCGGCGACGAGCTCCTGAAGTCCGTTGCCGGCCGGCTGACCGAGCACACCCGCGGCGGCGACCTGGTCGGCCGGCTCGGCGGCGACGAGTTCGTCGCCGTCCTGAAGGGGATCGAAGGCCCCGAGGACGCCATGACGGTCGCGCAGCACGTGCTCGGCGCGCTGAACGAGCCGCATGCCGTCGGAACCGAGTCGGTCCGGATGCGCGCCAGTATCGGGATCAGCTTCTTCCCACAGGACGGCCGCACCGTGGAGGAACTCATCGGTCGTGCCGACAACGCCATGTACCGCGTCAAGTGGCAGGGCAAGAACGGCGTGCGCTTCTTCGGCGAGGGCGGGCGCGAGGAAGTGCAGCGGATGCGCCTGCGCCGCGATCTTGGCGCAGCGCTCGAGGGCGACGCGTTCACGCTGGTCTACCAGCCCATCGTCGATCTCGATACCGGCCGCACCGCAGCGCTCGAAGCGCTCCTACGCTGGCACCACGCGGAGCTCGGCGCCGTGCCGCCGACCACGATCGTGGAGCTCGCCGAGGAGCTCGGGCTGACGGGGACCCTTGGCCGCTGGGTGCTGGCATCGGCATGCCGAGACGCTGCGGCCTGGACGGCGACGGACGGCACCGGGGAGCCTCCCCGGGTCAGCGTCAACATCTCGCCCTCCCACGCGGCCCAACCCGGATTCGCCGAGGACGTCCTGACAGCGCTCCACGGCGCGGGACTCGCCCCTGAACATCTGGAGATCGAGCTCACCGAGGAAGCGCTGCTCGGGCACCGGGACGCGGCCCTGGGGCACCTCGCGCGCCTGCGCTCCCTGGGCGTGCGCATCGCCATCGACGACTTCGGCGTCGGCTACTCGTCCCTGGCGTACCTGCGCGAGATCCCGGCCGACGTCCTCAAGCTCGACCGCGTCTTCATCCAGGCCCTCGACACGCTCCCCCTCGACGGCGCCTACGACGTCGTCGCCGCCGTGGTGTCGCTGGGGCACGCCCTGGGCAAGACGGTCGTCGCCGAGGGCGTGGAGACGTGCGGCCAGCTCGACAGCATCCGCCGCATCGGCTGCGATCAAGCCCAGGGCTACCTCATCGCCCGGCCCGCGCCGCTGGACGCGCTGCAGTTGCCCCGGCCCGACGAGCTGGCGGCGTCGGGCACGCTCCCGCTCCGGCTCAGCGCCTGATCGGGCTCAGACCTCCACCACGGCCACCCCCGCCGGCGCCCGACCGCCGCGGTACAGCGCGTCGACCACGCCGGCATAGGCGTGCAGGACGGTATCGCGCCGGACGCTCAGCTTGGGGGTGACGTGCCCGCTCTCCATCGTCAGCTCGTCCAGGACCAGGGCGAAGCGTTTGACCGTCGACCAGTGCGGCATGTCGCGGTTGGCGCCCGCGACCAGATCGCGGTAGCGGCCCTGAACGTCTGACGCGACGAGCGCCGAGGCATCGAGCGGGCGCTGGATCGCCTCCTCGAGCGCGGGGCCCGCCACGAACAGCAGGGCGGTGCAGTACTTCTCCCCTTCCCCGATGACCAGCGCGGTATCGACGAGCGGGCTGGCCTCCAGCCGCTGCTCGATCGGCCGGGGCATCACGTACTTGCCGGTCGAGAGCTTGAACAGGTGCTTGATCCTCCCGGTGATGCGCACGTATCCGCCGTCCTCGATCGCGCCCAGGTCGCCGGTGTGGAACCAGCCGGCGGCGTCGATCACCTCGGCCGTGAGGTCGTCACGCAGGTAGTAGCCCTTCATGATGTGCGGGCCGCGCGCCAGCACCTCGCCCTCGCCGGACACGGCCACCTCGGTACCCGCCAGCGGTACCCCCACCGTCCCCGGACGGTTGTGCTCGGGCCGGTTGAAGGCGATCACAGGACTGGTCTCGGTCAGGCCGTAGCCCTGCAGTACGTCGATCCCCGCGGCCTTGAAGACGACAGCGAGCTCGGCGCGGAGCGCCGCGCCGCCCACGATCACGGTCCTCAGCCGGCCGCCCAGCGCGTCGCGCCAGCGACGGTAGACCAGCCGGTCGGCGAGCGCGTGCGCCAGTGCCGCTCCGCCCCGGGGCGGGTGCTCGACGTCGAAGGCGCGCGCCCGCGCGAGGGCCCACGCGGCCAACCCGCCGCGCCACCCGCCCAGCGCCGCGCCGGCTGCCTGGATGCGCTCGTAGGCCTTCTCCAACACCCGCGGGACGGAGGCGAAGAAGGTAGGCCGCACATCCACGAGGTCCTCGCCGACACGGGCCGGATCGCTGAAGTAGACGCTCGAGCCGTACCACATCACCCCGTACTGCAGCGTACGAGCGAAGATGTGCGTGAGCGGCAGGAAGGACAGCACCACCTCCGCCTCGCCGGGATGGTAGGTGGGAAGTCCGGTGAAGGCGGCCACGACGTTGGACGAGAGGTTCTGGTGGGTGAGCATGACGCCCTTGGGCAGCCCCGTGGTGCCCGAGGTGTAGATCAGCGTGGCCACGTCCTCGGCGCCGATGGCGTCCCGAAGCGCCGCGCCGGCCGCGGGGTCGGCGGCGAGCAGGCGCGTTCCCTCCTCCTCCAGGGCGGCGTAGCTGGTGACGACGGTGCGCTCGACCGGCACCGATCGGACCGGGGCGGCGAGCGGCTCGCCCTCCCACAGGGCCACCAGCGTCAGCGCCTCGGCCTCGCTCAGGAGGCCGCCGAGCCGCTCCAACAGCTCGGGGCTCGAGACCAGCAGAGCGCGCGCGCCGGACTCGCGCAGGATGTGGCGGATGGCGGCCTCGGCGTGCGTGAGGTAGATCGGGACGGTGATCAGCCCCGCGAGCAGACAGGCCATGTCACCGACCACGAAGGAGACGTCGCTGTGCGTGAAGAAGGCGACGCGGTCGCCCCGCTCCAGGCCCCGGGCACGGAGTCCGAGCGCCAGGGCGTCGGCGCGCTGTCGGAAGACCTCGGTGGAGATGGGCTCCCAACCGCCGTCCACACGCTGGTTCAGAGCGCGGGCATTGGGGCGCCGCAGCGCAGCCTCATCGAGGAGCGAGGGGAGGGTACGGCCCAGCACGACCCGACCGGTATCCGGAGGCGACGTGGCGACGCGAGCGGTCACGCCACCATGCTAGCGGCGGAGTCGCGGGCGCGAGGTGGCGGTAGCGCACGTGAGAGGACAACTCCCGGTACCCCGGCCGCGGACCGGACCGGGCCGGACCGGACCGCGCCACGAGGGCGCCTGCGGTACCATCGAACATCATGAGAGAGGAACCGGCATGAAGGGACTCATCCTCGCCGCGGGCCTGGGGACACGCCTGCGGCCGATCACCAGCCTCCGCCCCAAGCCGACGATCAGCGTGGCCAACAAGCCGCTCATCCACTACGCGGTCGACAACCTGGTCGAGGCCGGCGTGACCGACATCGGCGTGGTCGTCAGCTACCTGACGGTGGACAGCATCAAGGAGACGCTCTCGGGCTACCGGGGCGCACGCTTCAGCTACATCCTCCAGAACCCGCCGCAGGGGCTCGCCCATGCCGTCAAGGTCGCCCGCGCGTTCCTCGCCGACGATCCGTTCGTCATGTACCTCTCCGACAACCTGTTCGAGCACGGCATCACCAGCTTCGTGCGCTCCTTCGACCCGGCAAGGGGCATCAACGCCGTCTGCGCGCTGGTGCCGGTGTCGACCGAGGCCGCCCGCTCGCTCGGTGTGGCGGTGGTCGAGAACACGCGCATCACGCGGCTGGTGGAGAAGCCCCAGGATCCGCCCAGCACGCTGGCCGTCGCCGGCGTCTACGTGTTCGACAAGACCATCCACGCCATGATCGACGACCTCGAGCCCGGTGCCAAGGGCGAGTACCAGATCACCGACGCCATCCAGATGCTCATCACGGCAGGTTTCGAGGTGGCCCCGGTCGAGGTGACGGGCTGGTGGAAGGACACCGGCAAGCCCGAGGACATCCTCGACGCCAATCGCCTCGAGCTCATGCGCCTGAAGGGTGAGGTGCGGGGCGAGGCAGTGGGGGCAACGCTGGTCGGCGAGGTGCTGATCGAGGAGGGCGCCGTGGTCCGCAACACGACCATCTTCGGCCCCGCCATCATCGGGCGCGACGCTCACGTGGAGAACGCCTATCTCGGACCCTTCACCTCCATCGGCGACGGGGTCCGCGTCGTCAACGCCGAGATCGAGTACGCGGTGGTAGGTGCGCGCTCGGTCATCGCGGGAGTCGGCCCCCGCATCCAGGGGAGCCTCATCGGTGAGGACGTGCGCGTCGAGGGGCACCACGGCCGTCCCAGCACGCACCGGCTCATCATCGGCGACGAGAGCCGCATCCTGCTTCAGGAACTGTAGCCGGTGCTGCCCGTGCCTGCCGCCGGCGGCAGGCACGGGCAGCACCGGCTA
>Ga0315556_1001800_pt1 | contig 12653 bp, 8 predicted proteins | sample SalMarSW160310MG_FD_202112 | JGI IMG/M metagenome (GOLD analysis project Ga0315556, IMG submission 202112) | Salt marsh sediment microbial communities from the Plum Island Ecosystem LTER, Massachusetts, United States - Salt Marsh Sediment SW1603-10 ...
CCCGAAGTAATCCCCGTTGGCGTTGGTCAGCTTCCAAAAACCCTGGTACGTACCCGAGGTTGAAGGCGCGATCATGTCAACCGCAAGATCGACAGTGCTTTGCGGATTGACATGTGTGGGCAATGAAACGAGCGAAGCCGCACCCATCCGGGTGCCGCCGATAAACACCAGGTGGTAGGCTGTGCTCCATACGCAAGTTCCTGTATTCTGAAGTCGCCACGTCTTGACGAACGCTTCTCCGCTATCCAACTCCGTGTTGTCGCGGATTGTCACGTCGTCCATAAAGGCAGCCTTGTCGGTGCAGGACGCAGGGGTCGGGCTGGGTTCCGTTGGTTGTGGTGTTGGACTGGCCGTGGGTTGAGGTGTGCTGGTGGCGAACTCGGGTGGAACTGTGCCACGTGAGGCCTCGGTCAGGATGGCCTGAACGGTGGAAGCGGCTGACGTGGCGGGTTCGGCCGAAGTGGGCGATGGGGATGCTTGAAGGTTGCAGCCGGCGGCAAACAGGCCGCTGGCTGCCATTATCGAGAGTCGGGAAAGGAAGGAAGAGTTCAAAAATGATCTCATGAGCAAAGCGGCTCGATTCTACCCTACTCCGCCGCAATGCGAGGCTCGATCTGCGCCTTTTGGCTCCGACCAGGGGAAAAAAGGAGGTGCCCGGCCTACACCGAGCACCTCTGGGGTACTTGACGTTAGGGGGTTTCGGACTATTTCTTCCAGGTCACGATGTCGATGCGCATGACCTTGGGGCTGCCGGAAATGTCCTCGATTTCTGCGCGGCCATAGCGCCCCTCGTCGGTCTTGAAGCACAGCCAGTCGTGGACCGACACATCGTCCATCGAAATCTTGCTCGAACTGAGCGAGGCCGTCGAGCACTTCTCATAGCTCGGAGCGCCGGAAGTGATCAGCTTGAACTTGGCACCGTTCTGAGGTGCGAGGTACATCTCGGACGGACTTACGGCTTCAAACCACAGATCTGAGCCGGGCGACGTGACTACATCTTGCTTGTCAAAGTCGGCATGGTACGTTTGCTGCAGATTGATCTTGCCGCTGTGGTAGACACTGGCTTCCGGCGTGGCCGTCGGGCCGACAACGATTTGAACCCAGAAGGCGACATCGGCGTTAGCGCCGATTCCGAAGACGATCCCCTTATCGTTGCGCAGCTTGAAGTTGCCTTTGTAGGTGCCGTTGCCGGAGGGTGCAGTCAGCCCGATAGAAATGTCGATGGTGCCATTGGGGGGGACACTCGCCCCAAGCCCCACAGTCGCCGAGCCGTTCATCGCGTTGCCGCTGTCGAACACCAGATCGTAGTCCGTGGTCCAGGTGCAGGTGCCGACGTTCTTCAAGCGCCAGGTCTTGGTGAACGCCTGGCCAGGGCTCATATTGGTGTTGTCGGGGACCGTGACGTCCGTCACGAAGGTGGCCTTGTCGGTGCAACCTGAAGCGCCAGCGGTCGCCGTGGGCGCTGGTTGGGTATCGGTGGGAACGGGCGAATCGGTCGGCGGCACCGGCGTGTCGGTGGGCGGTGGGGCAGCGGTCGTGGCCACACCCGCCACCGATGTGAGCTCAGCTGCCACGGTCTGTGCGGCGGCCGTGGCCATGGTATCCCCCGCCGGCTCGGTCGCCTGGAGTCCGGGATAGTTGCAGGCGCCCAGGACCATCGATACGGCCAGCAAGATGCCCAGCCAAGGAATGTGATTTCGTTTGAATGTCTGCATCGGTCGACTCCTCGTCAGGTGGCTCGTTAGGCCAGACGATCAGCCTGTAGGGCCCATTGCGCTGAATCCCCAGGATGCTACGTCCTGGCGCGATTGGCGTCAAGGGCACCCAAGAAGCGTGCAAGAACTACGCCGCATGCGGGGCGGTTTGGCTGAGCGAGATAAAGATGAATGGGTTGGGGTATTTCAGGCTGCCGAGGCGAGTTTCTCGGATGACATTCGACCGTTCATACTCCATGCGCCGGCGAGGTCAATCTTGATCGGCACAATCTGACCGCGAAGCTGGTCCTCGGATTCGAAAAACACGAGCTTGTTGGTCCGGGTGCGGCCTTTCCAACGGCCCTGGTACTTGGTTTCCACGAGAACGTCGACCGTTCTATCGATGTAGGATTGATGGATTTCTTCAGAAATCCCGGCCTGGAGTTCTTCCAGGGTCCTGAAGCGGTCCATCTTCACTTCTTCGGGAACGTCATCTTCCATTCGGCGCGCCGAGACAGTGTTGGGCCGAGGCGAATAGCGGGCGAGGTGGGCCACATCGAGGCGCAACTCGGCCAGCAGGTTGTAGGTATGCTGGAATGCCTCGTTGGTTTCGCCCGGGAAGCCGACGATGATATCGGTGGCGATGGACACGCCCGGAAGGCGTTCGCGTATGCGGGCGATCAGGCGCCGATAATCGTTGGAAGCGTAGCCGCGCTTCATTTCCGCTAGGATGCCATCGTCCCCGGCTTGAACCGGCACCTCAATATGCTCACATACCTTGGGCAGCTCGGCCACCGTGTCCAGTAGCTCGTCGGTCATCCAATTCGGGTGGGAAGTCAAAAAGCGGATACGCTCGATTCCGTCCACCTGGTGGATCACGTGCAAGAGATCGGCCAGATTGGGCCCGTCGACTATATCTTTGCCGTATCGGTCGACGATTTGACCCAGCAGTGTAACCTCTCGCACACCCTGCTCGGCAAGGGCCCTCACCTCGGACGCAATTTCGCCCACCGAACGGCTGCGCTCGACGCCTCGCCTGAAGGGGATGATGCAGAACGAACAGGCGTGTGAGCACCCGTAGACGATCGGCACATGAGCGGACACCAACTTACCCCGCTCGTGCATGGGGAGGACCAGATCGCCATCCATCAACTCGTGCCTGAGTTGTGTTTCCTGCAATTCGACCACTCGCCCCTGCACGCCGCGAATGTGCTGGATAAGCGGCACAGGGTCAGATGGCGGGGAAAAAACGTCCACATAGGGGAAAGCGGCCTCAAGCTCTGAGCTGCCCTTGACGCCGACCATACACCCCATAAGGTTGATGACCAGGTCCGGGCGGCTTGCCTTGAGCGGTTTCAGGGAGCTCAGACGACCATAGGCTCGATCCTCGGCGCTTTGGCGAACAACGCACGTGTTGAGCACAATCACGTCCGCCTCATCGGCGCGGCGTGTCGAGGTGTAGCCAAGCTTTTCCAACTCCGAGGCTACCCGTTGTGAGTCGGCCACATTCATTTGACATCCAGCCGTCCAAATGTGGTACTTCATGCTTTGGCCTTCCCGCTCCCGTTGAGGGGGCGATTTTACCATGCCGCGCCGAGCATCCTGCCCCCGACGCTTGTGAAAAATCTCACAAGTCGGATGGCTTTGACTCACACTTGCTTGGAACCCGGTGGGGAGCTTCTCGCCTGACCATGTGCAGGCTGGGTGGCGAACGCGGTATGATTCGGCCCTGGTTTCAAATCGGAGGCAGGCGATTGGCGAAAGCGAGGAGCCGAGGCTTGATTGCGTCCAGCCCCTGCGGCAGACGGCGCGTTGCGTTGCTGATCCTTCTCGTGAGCGCCTTGGCTGGCTGCGGATTGCTGCCGGGGGCTGATCGGTCAACGCTCATCCCCTCCACCAACCCTGCCTCGGGTACTCTGGAACTCCCCACGCAGGCACCGCGTGTCGAAGCAAGCCCGACATCATCGCCGCTGCCTCCCAACACCCCCACGCCGGCCTGCAATGATACCCAGGGAAGCGTTGTGGAAGACCAATACCAGGGCCACAACGTCCGGCAGGATGTACCCATTCTCGTCTACCTGCCGCCCTGTTATGCGACGATGCCTGGGCCGCTGCCCGTGATGTACCTGTTGCACGGCAAACCATTTACCGAGCAGCATTGGGTGGATCTGGGCGTGGTCGGGGCAGAGCGGGCCAGGTCAGCGACGGCAGAGGCTGCCCATTGGGTTCTGGTCATGCCGCGCGTGCCCGAACCGCTGTTCAGCAGCACGGACGGAGGGCCAGGCTCGTATGAAGATGAGTTCACGGGGACGCTGATGCCGTACATTGAGTCGTCATATGCCGTGCGGAGGGATCCAGGCGGCAGGGCCATCGCCGGGATTTCACGCGGCGGAGTCTGGTCACTTGAGATCGGGCTGAGGCATCCAGAGCTGTTCGCGACCGTGATCGCACTCAGCCCGGCCTTGGCTGTGAATCACCCACGCCCGGCCTATGACCCGTTCAGGATCGTCACGTCGATGGACAGTTTGCCAGCTCACATCTTCTTGGGGGCCGGCGACGATGACTGGGCCAAACCTCAGACTCAAAAGCTCCTCCAGGAGCTCACCGCGCGCGGGGTAGAACCAGACTCAGCATGGGTGCCCGGCGCTCACACCGCGGCTACCTGGGAGGCCCTTGTTCCCCAAATGCTGGCCCTCGCCGACGAATGGCTCGCTCCTAGCAGCACTCTCCCATGATCGAAAAGGGGCACCAACGGGGCTCTGAATTCGGGTACAATGGGCGCGCCGGAGGGAGGCAAAGCCATGCCTGACAGCGAACAAAGGCCAGCCGACGTCATTGCGAGCTATCGCAGGCGCCGAACCCGGACAGTCCCGTTGATTATGGGTGGCGCCGCCGTCCTGCTCCTGGTGGCGGGAGTATTCCTGGTGGTCATGTGGATCACCGGAGATCACCCACCCCAAATGCCCGGATTCCTGGCCAGCAAGACACCGACCCCAACCGATACTGCCACGCCCTTGCCGCCGACCAACACGCCGACGGCCAGCCTCACGCCTACCATCACCGATACCCCCACACCGTCGGGCCCCATCACCTACAAAGTCGTCGACGGTGACACGCTGTTCTCGATCGCTCAGCAGTTCTCCATCGATCTGGATGTCCTGCTGGCATTCAATCCGGATCTTCAAGATGCCGGAACGATCTTCGTGGGTGAGGAGATCACGATTCCGCCCCCTTCGGCGGAGGTTCCCACCGAAACCCCGCTATCCTCAACGTTGATCCCGGGCAGCAAGATCGAATATGTGGTGCATCAGGGCGATTCGCTCCAGAGTATCGCCTCCAAGTTCAATAGCACGGCCGAGGCGATTGCCAAAGAGAACAGCATCACCAACCCGAATGACATCCAGGCGGGCCAAAAGTTGATTGTGCCTGTGAACATTGCCACGCCGACCCCGACCTGGACGAGTTCGCCCACACCTGGCCCAGGGACCGGCACCCCGGTCCCAAGCACAACCGCTACCACAGCACCCTGACCCAAGACTCCTGGGGTGAAATGGCACCGCCCGCGCCGATCGGCGCGGGCGGTTTGTTTCCCGGGATGGCTGATGCTGTCAGTCGCTTGAGATTCTGGCCAACGCTTCGGAAACAGTGTGCTGAACATCCAGATCCTCTTCTGCGGAGGCATGTTCGGCCAATGTCCGTTCCGCCGGACGGCCTCCGATCTGGCCCAAGGCCCATGCTGCGTGAAGCCTAACTTCAGGGTCCGGATCACGCAAAGCGACCGCCAAGGCGGGCACGCGATTCGGGGATCCCTGGTTGGCGGCTGCCAGGCTTGCATTGCGTTTCAAGCCACCCAGCTTAGCGCGTTTGAGCGGGCTGTGGCGCAGGCCTTCCACATAGCCGTCACGGTCGAGGGTCAAGAATGAGTCGAGAGTGGCCTTCTTCAAGAAGGGCCGCGTCTGGAATGCTGGATCGGCCGTTGGTTGGGTAAAACGCTGATTCCAGGGGCACACTTGCTGGCACACATCGCATCCGAAGACCCACTCGCCCGTCTCGGCACGCAAGGCTTCGGGGATAGCCCCGCGAAGTTCGATCGTGAGGTAAGAGATGCACCGACGGGCGTCGATCGTCCGGTCGGGCAGAATGCATCCGGTGGGACAGGCGTCGATACAGCGCGTGCAGCTGCCACAGCGGTCGGCAAGGAACGGCTCATCGGGCTGCAGGTCCATGCCCAGAAGCACTTCCGCCAACAAGAAGTACGAGCCCATCTTGGGGTGAATCAAGCAGGTGTTCTTGCCGATCCAGCCCAGGCCGGCGCGCTGCGCCAGTTCGCGCTCGAGCACAGGTCCCGTGTCGACATAGATCCGGTAGGGGAATGATTCCCCGACATGCTCCGCAAGGCGGTCAACAACCCCCTGCAGCCTGTCCTTGAGCGTCTCGTGGTAGTCATCTCCCTGCGCATAGGCCGCCACACGTGGGGCGCCTTCTGCATGGGGGGGGCTGTCGGAACCATGATAGTTGGCGGCCACAAGCAGGATCGAGCGGACCTCCGGCAGAAGAACGCGCAGATCGGCTCGGGCAGCGCGCGCTCGCTGGTTGGCCAAGTAGGCCATTTGACCGTTGTGGTCGGTGTCCAACCAGCGTTGGTAGACATCTAAATGGGCAGGAGGGGCAGCGCTGGTGATGCCCACCAAGACGAATCCGGCGGCGCGTGCTTCATGCTTGAGATAGGCAGATAGAGCGGAATCTGGCTGAGGCTTCAACGGCCTGCGGGCCTTTCTCAAGGGCCGTGTGCTTGGAGAGCCCGACCCTTGGGCATGCGCCTCGGAAGGGCGAATTGAGGGCTACATCCCCAAATGCGGGCGCAGATACTCCCCGGTGTATGAGGTCTTGTTGCGAGCAATTGCCTCGGGCGTGCCCTCGGCAACCAACTCACCACCTCGATCACCACCCTCAGGGCCGAGGTCGATAACCCAGTCGGAAACCTTGATTATGTCCGGATGATGCTCGATGATGAGGACCGTGTTGCCCTGGTCGACCAGCAGCTGCAGGACATCGATTAGTTTGTGTACATCGGCAGCGTGCAATCCAACCGAAGGCTCATCGAGTACGTAGAGCGTGTTGCCAGTGTTCATCTTGGACAGCTCGCGAGAGAGCTTGACGCGCTGGGCCTCACCCCCGGAGAGCGTTGGGGCGGGCTGGCCCAGCGTGAGATAGCCAAGGCCGACCGCTTGCAGAGTCTGAAGGCGGCGTTCAATAGGTGAGAAAGCGCTGAAAAAGCCCACCGCCTCGTCGATCGTGGTGTCCAGGACGTCGGCGATGGTCTTGTCTTTGAAGCGCACCTGGAGTGTCTCCCGGTTGTACCTCGCCCCGTGGCACACCTCACAGGGCACATACACATCCGGCAGAAACTGCATCTCGATCTTCAGTTGACCCTGACCCTGGCAGGCTTCGCAGCGGCCGCCGCGGACGTTGAAGGAGAACCTGCCGGGTTTGTAACCGCGCACTTTGGACTCGGGCAGTTCTGCGAATAGGCTGCGGATGTGATCGAAGACTCCCGTGTACGTGCCAGGGTTGGAGCGCGGTGTACGGCCGATGGGGCTTTGATCGATGTTGATCACGTTGTCGATGAATTCGGCCCCTTCAAGCCGCTCGTGCTTTCCGGCCATCTGGTGTGACCCGTGCAAGTGATTGGCCAACGCCTTGTACAGGACCTCCACCATGAGGGTCGACTTGCCCGATCCTGAGACGCCCGTGATGCAGGTGAAAGTGCCCAGGGGTATAGCGACCGTCAAGTCTTTGAGGTTGTTTTCTTGGGCCCCGACGATAGTCAGTTTGTTGCCATTGCCCGGCCGCCGCGCCTCGGGCAGCCCGATTTGCAGCTCGCCAGACAGGAACTGGCCAGTAACAGACTCCTTGACTTCGGTGACTTCTTCCACGGTTCCGGCGGCCACCACGCGGCCGCCCAACTCGCCGGCGCCTGGACCAAGGTCGATGACCCAATCGGCGGCCCGAATGGTGGCCTCGTCATGTTCGACCACCAAGACCGTGTTCCCCAAGTCGCGCATGCCTTCGAGGGTATGGATCAGGCGGGTATTGTCCCGAGGATGCAGGCCGATCGACGGTTCGTCGAGGACGTAGAGCACGCCCATCAGGCGCGAGCCAATCTGCGTGGCCAGTCGGATCCTCTGCGCCTCGCCGCCCGAGAGACTGCCTGCCGAGCGGTCGAGCGTGAGGTAGTCCAGGCCGACATCCACCAAGAAGGTCAGACGATCGCGTATCTCTTTGAGCACGCGTTCGGCAATCTTGCGGCCGCGCTTGTCCAGCGGGCCGCGGGCTGCCTCGAGCGATTGAACCCAGGCGCGGCTGCGGACGACCGGCCACCGGGTGACCTCGACAATGTTGATGTCGTCGATGGTGACCGACAAGGCCTCCGGGCGCAGCCGCTGTCCATGGCAAGTGGGGCACGCGCGTTCCGACATGAACTCCTGGATCTTGCTTCTGACGTAATTGGATTGGGTTTCCTGGTAGCGGCGTTCGAGATTCCCGACGATGCCTTCGAAAGCGGTCTTGTAGCTGGACTTCCGGCCGTTGCGTCCCACGTACTGTACAGGGACTTCCTGGCCGTCTGTGCCGTAGAGCACCATCTCCAACTTCGGCCTGGGAAGTTCTGCTACCGGGGCTTCGAGATTGATGTCAAAGGCATCGGCCACCGCCTCAACCAGCTGCCAGTAGTAGCTGCGCCGGTCAGCGCTCTTGCTGGACCACTCCAGAGCAACGACGGCGCCCTCGGCCAGGGACATCTGCTTGTCCGGGATGATCCGGTCGGGGTCAATCTCAAGCCGCGTGCCGAGCCCCTGGCAGTCCGGACATGCGCCATGGGGTGTGTTGAAGGAAAAGGTGCGTGGCTCGATTTCAGAGAGCGTGGTCCCGTGCTCGGGGCAGGCCAAATCTTCCGAAAATGGGATATCCGTTCCCGAATCCTGGCTCAAGTCAGCCACGATCAGGGTTCCGTTGCCCCAGCGTAGGGCCGTCTCCACCGAGTCAGTCAGCCGGCTCTGGAAGGCCTCGGTTTCTTCTTTGTCGGCTGCCTTCGTGTCCAGCACAATCAGGCGGTCGACAGCGACTTCGATGGTGTGGTTCTTGTAGCGGTCGAGTTCGATGTCATCTTCGACAGACCGGACCTCACCGTCTACTCGCACGCGGACGAAGCCAGAACGCCGGATTTCGTCGAGCACGCCGGTGTGAGTCCCCTTACGGCCGCGGACAAGCGGAGCCAGGACGATCAGCTTGTGGCCTGGCTCAAAGTCCATCACGGCTTCCACGATTTCTTGGGCGGACTGCTGCTTGACCTCGCGCCCGCAGATGGGGCAGTGAGGGATGCCCACACGGGCGAACAACAGCCGCAAGTAGTCGTAGACCTCGGTCACGGTTCCAACGGTTGAGCGGGGGTTGTGTGAAACGCCGCGCTGGTCGATTGAGATCGAGGGCGACAGGCCTTCGATGTAGTCGACATCCGGCTTGTCTAGCTGACCCAGAAACTGCCGTGCATACGCGGACAGCGATTCGACATAGCGCCGCTGGCCTTCGGCGAAGATCGTGTCAAAGGCCAGGGACGACTTTCCGGAGCCGGATAGCCCTGAAATCACCACCAGTTTGTCCCGAGGGATGCTGATGCTGACGTCTTTCAGGTTGTGCTCTCGGGCACCCACCACAACGATGTTTTCTTGGGGCATGGGCTTGATGGATCCACTCTGGGTCGAACGCGAAGCAAACGCTCATTATAACCGACGGCCCCATATTCCCTGAAGTGGCCCGGGCCATCAATCGCTAGTTGGGGTGATCTTTGGGGTCAACTCTCGGGATCTAGGGGAGGCAGGTCGGCGTCACACCACGAACAGCGGACCGCCGTCCTGGGGACAACGGCCCGGCACGAAGGGCACGTGCGGCGTTCTTCGGGCGGGGGTGGCGCGCCACCGAGCTCTGATGCCAGGTGGACCACATCGGTGGCGGATAGGTCTCCCGTTCTCGGCCGACGCAGGCCGCCGGCAGATCGGAGGCGAAGCCCCCGTGAATCCTCATCGACGGCGAATCCGTAGTCCATGAGGGTCCTCTTCACGTGGCCAGGAACCTCATCCGTCGGAGGCGACGCGTCGGTGGATGGAGGATGCCCCTTCAATGCCTGGCGGGCTTCGGGCGGCAGATCCTCCAGAAGCTCCTCGGGCCACTCATCGGGCTGTAGCGGCCGCTCACTCTCGGCCAGGAGGCGACGGAACCGCTGTGGATCTTCTCCCATTGCCGGTGAGTGATCCTGAACAGGAGGCTCTTCGGTAGCCTCAATCTTGTGCTGATAGTCACAGTCGTCGCAGATCTGAAGGTAGCCGCTGCCGTCGACTATCGGCAGACGGCTGAGCGTGCCGCCGCAGACCGGGCATGCGCCAGATGGAGATTTGGGTGATTGGCTGTTGTCGGGACTCGACACGGGCTCGGTCCAGTTCACGAAGGGCTCAGAAGATTGGATGGGTCTTGAATACCGTGGCGGGCCTAGGTGCCCTCTTCACGGACTCGGGTGACATCACCCACGGCGATATTGGTGTTGGCCAGGAGGAAACGTTGGGCGTAGTCCTGGTTGCGCCACTCGAAAGCTGTCTCAGTGCCTTCCGTATCGCCTGGCACCCGCAGGGTTGATTTCACGTAGTCCGAATCCGGGGGCTTGGGCAAACGGCTGGCCCGCAAGAGCAGCGGAACGGCCGGCACAACGTATCCGAGCCCAGCCATCACGATCAACCCCACCAACGCAGGGACGAGGTTCTCGCGCAAGTTGAGGAGACCAACACTCAGGCCGCAGACAATCAGGACCAGCGCTACCAGAACGCCGATCAGATGGGCTTGAAGTTGGGCTGTGCGCTGCTCCTCCGACCGTGCCGAGGCGCGCTCCTTACAGTCGGCGCAGACAGGGATTCGGAGGGTTTCGATTTGTCGGTCGCCGACCCCCGATCGGCTGATGGATGCCAGGATTGGTAGCCGGGCCGTCGCAGGAGAATAGAGACAGTGGGAGCAGATCTGAACCGGATAACGGACGCTCGCGCCCTTGACCACCACTCGGTAGCGATTGCCGGGGGGTGGCTCGTGGTGGACCGGCTCGGCCTGCTCCAGCTCGTCAGCGGAAAGTTCTACCTTCGGCGGAGGCGGCCCTTCGGCACCGCCCCAGTACACCTGGGCCATGCCCTCCATGAGGCCATCATCAGGTTCGGGCTGGGCGGGTTCGTCCGCCGCTTGATCTTGAGTTTCGTCCGGCTCATCAAGTGGAGGGAATCCAGCTTCCTTGCCGGTATCCACCGTCGACATGACCGGTGGCTCTTCTCTCGATGGTGTCTCGAAGGTGAAGGTCGGAGGCTCAGACGGTTCAGACGGTGGCTCTTCAACCTGTGCGGGTTCCGACGGCCCAGACATGGACTCGTCCTGAAGTCCGAAGTCATCGTTTGGCCAACCGCTATCCTCGAAGGGGGCAACGGCTGGCGGCTGGCCCTCTTCCACGTCATCTGAGGTCGTATCCCAGGGAAATTCCGGTGCCTCGCCTTGGTCTTCAATCGATGGCTCTGGCGGGCCGGGTTCTTCAGGCGGCGGAGCCCCCCACGTCTGAAGACGGTTGGCAGTATCCTGGTCGGATTCGGCGGCCGGCGTCGCTTCGCTTTCGGAGCCGGGCGGCTCTGCCTCTTCGAAGGGTGATGGCTCTTCATTCTCTGGCTGGATTTCGGTGGCCCAAGCCGGAGGCTCAGGCAGTTTGGCGGTCGTGACTTCCGACGTTGGATAAGGTTCATCACCCCAAATGTCGTCCAGCAGGTCCTCTTCGTGACCAAGGCTGGCTTCAGCTTCGGAGGGCCCCGCCTCATCGCCGACGGGCGCTTCCGGGCTCGCCTCGGGTTCCCAAACCGCGGCCGGGCTTTCATCTTCTGAGACTTCTTCCGTCGACGATGGCTGGCCAGCGGATGCAAAGATATCGGTTGGCGTCTCAGACGGCTCAGATATGGGATGCTCATCGACCGGAGTCTGTTGGTCTTCCATGGTGTCCCCGGTCTCGGGCGCTTCGACCGGTGGCGGCGGCCACGTGGAGCTTTCGGGTGGCTCCGGTTCGCCGACTTCGATCGGTGGCGGCGGCCATGTGGAGCCTTCGGACGGCTCAAGTTCAGCCGCCTCGTCGGGGGGCGGCTGAAGGAGTGTGCCTTCCTCGGCGAAGCCTGCCTCTGCCCCCATTTCATCGTCGAGAGGGAGCTCACCCAAGGCTGCATCGTCGGCCGGTTCAAACTCAGACCGCAGCGCCTCCAGGCCCGCATCGGCTGGGGTCTCGGCCGCTGGCGGGGACTCCGGTTCGGGAGGCGGCGCGGGCTCAGCCGGCGGCGGGGGCGGGGGGATCATAGAACTCGGAGGCCTCGATGGTCGCTCCGGAGCGGCCTTGCGGTCGATCGCCTCGGGCCAAACCCATTGCTGAAGAGCGAAATGGCGTGTCTCGGGGTATTGCGCCGGGACCTTGCCATACATCACGCGCTCGCCGCCGTCTTCTACGACGAAGGCGGACCCGCAATTGTCGCAGTTGACGTAGTCGGGGTAGGCGTCGAGGTGGACGACCTGCAAGGCCCTTTGACCGCAAATCGAACACGCCCGGTCTTGGGTGAGATCATCCGTGAGAGTGGAGCGAACTTTGGGGTTCATGAAGGCTGCGCCATGGTCTCCAATCGGGTGATGTATTCAAGAATCTAGCACAACCCACTCGCAAGGGCAATTTGACCTGATTCCCATACGCCATTGCGTGCTGGCTCACGAGTCAAATTGTGAAAACTCTCACAAGCTCGCCCCGACTCGGATGCGAATGTCCAGCGCCGATGCGCCTCTTCCGCGAGCGAAGACAAGCAGCGGGTTGATCTCAACTTCCATCAAGCTCGGTAGATCGATGGCCATCTGCCC
>Ga0315556_1001801_pt1 | contig 12648 bp, 8 predicted proteins | sample SalMarSW160310MG_FD_202112 | JGI IMG/M metagenome (GOLD analysis project Ga0315556, IMG submission 202112) | Salt marsh sediment microbial communities from the Plum Island Ecosystem LTER, Massachusetts, United States - Salt Marsh Sediment SW1603-10 ...
GCCAGGCGTCGACGTCCTTGCCCGTGAGCCCCTGCTCGATGAAGCTCACCAGAAAGAGGTGATCGCTGGTACCGCCGGACACCACCTCGTAACCGCGGGAGATGAAGACCTCCGCCATGGTCTGGGCGTTGAGCAGGACCTGCTTCTGATAGGCCTTGAACGCGGGCTCCATCGCCTCCTTGAAGGCGACCGCCTTGGCGGCGATCACATGCATCAAGGGACCGCCCTGGGTCCCGGGGAAGACCAGGGAATTGAGCCTCTTCTCGATCTCAGGATTGGACTTGGCGAGGATGAGGCCGCCGCGGGGACCGCGCAGGGTCTTGTGGGTGGTCGTCGTCGTGACGTCCGCGACCTGAACCGGGCTCGGATAAAGATCCGCGGCGACCAAGCCCGCCACATGGGCCATGTCCACGAACAGGAAGGCGTCCACCTCGTCGGCGATGGCGCGGAAGCGCCGCCAGTCGACCACCCGGGAATAGGCGGAGAAGCCGGCGACGATCATGCGGGGCTTGTTCTCCCGCGCGAGCCTCTCCACCTGGGCGTAGTCGATCTCCCCGGTGGCGGGATCCAGCCCGTATTGCACCGCATCGTAGAGCTTGCCCGAGAAGTTGGGCTTGGCCCCATGGGTCAGGTGGCCGCCGTCGGCCAGGCTCATGCCGAGGATGGTGTCTCCGGGCTGGCACAGGGCCATGTAGACCGCCGCATTGGCCTGGGAGCCGGAGTGGGGCTGGACGTTGGCATAGTCCGCCCCGAACAGGGCCTTGGCCCGCTCTACGGCGAGCCGCTCGGCGACGTCCACGTGCTCGCAGCCGCCGTAGTAGCGCTTGCCGGGATAGCCCTCGGCATACTTGTTGGTCAGCACCGTACCCTGGGCCTGCAGGATCCGCGGGCTGGCGTAGTTCTCGGACGCGATCAGCTCGACGTGCTCCTCCTGGCGGCGCTCCTCGTCCCGGATCGCCTGCCAGAGCTCGTCGTCGTAACCTGCAAGCTGCATGGTCTTGTCGAACATGGAATCTTCCTCGGCAGCAAATGCCGATAGTGTAACCCCTTCCCGTCTGCTGCCGGTGGATTATGCCTGCTGTGGGGCGGACCCAATTCGGGAGCGGATCAAAGCTCGCGTAATCCCAGCACATCCTGCATGTCGTAGAGTCCTTTCCCCCTGCCGGCGATCCAGCGCGCGGCACGCACGGCTCCCGCGGCGAAGGTCATGCGGCTCGATGCCTTGTGGGCGATCTCCACCCGCTCCCCCTCCGCCGCAAACCACACGGTATGCTCGCCGACCACGTCACCGGCGCGGATGGTCTCGAAGCCGATGGCCTCGCGCGCCCGCGCGCCCGTGTGCCCTTCGCGGCCATAGACGGCGACCTCTTTGAGGTCCCTGCCGAGCGCCTGGGCGATGACCTCCCCCATTCGGAGCGCCGTCCCGGAGGGGGCGTCCACCTTGTGGCGGTGATGGGCCTCGATGATCTCGATGTCGACCTCGTCCCCCAGCACCCGGGCGGCCACGTCCAGCAGCTTCAGACAGAGGTTGACACCCACGCTCATGTTTGGGGCAAAGACGATGCCGATCCCCTCCCCCGCCGCCGCGATGGCCGCGCGCTGATCGGCGTCGAGCCCCGTGGTGCCGATCACCATCGCCTTGCCGGCGCGGCGGCACAGCGCGAGATGGCGCATGGTCGCCGCCGGGGACGTGAAATCGATAAGCACATCGAAGCGGTTCAGCACGGGCTCCAGGTCCGCGCCCACCTCCACGCCCAGGCGCCCGACACCGGCCAGCTCGCCTGCGTCCGCACCCAGCAGGCTGCTCCCGGGCTGCTCGGTAGCCACGCCGAGGGCGAGTCCTTCCGCCTCCGTTACCGCCTGAATCAGGGTTCGCCCCATGCGTCCGCCGGCGCCGGCGACCGCGATTGCGATGTCAGTCATGATCTTTCTCCGAGTAGAGGGCTCAGTTGCGGTAGAGACCCATGAACCCTTCTTCCGAAAAGCCGTTCATCCGCCGGCTTCCCACCAGTATGACGGGAACGCCGGTGGCCTTCATGCGCTTCCACTCGCGCCTGGCCTTCGGGCTCTTCTCGACGTCCAGCTCCCGGAAGGGGATACCCCCCGCCTGGAAGAAGCGTCTTGCTCGCGCACACACCCCGCACCAGGAGGCGCTGTACATGACCACCTTCTTCGAGCCCCCGGATTGCGGACGCCGGGATTGGCTGTCCTGGCTCCCTTCGGGCACCTCGATGCTGACCGCCTCGTAGGTGTTGATCGGCGGCAGCTCGACCTCTTCGGCGCCGCCCTCGACCGGCGGACGGTCCGAGAGCTGGACCCGACCGTCCGCATCGATCCACTTGTAGATGTCCGCCGAGGCGGGCGTCGGCGCAGTCAACAGGAAGATGCAAAGCGGGACGAGCCCAGGGAACGCTCGCAGCTTCCGGAGAACCTGCCCGATCGGATACAACCGTCTCATCCCCGTCATTCGCTGTCGTTCCCTTTTAGATAGGCCAGGTTTTCGACATTGAACGCCTTGGGCTCGATCTTGAAGGTGTCGAAGGCCTCGCTCCCGTCGCAGGTGTTCCCTTCGAGCAGCATGCTGAGCTGATCTCGGGTGATCGGAAAGAAGGCGAAGCGATCGAGCAGGGTCGCCAGGGACCGGATGCCGAATGCCGGTGCCGGCAGGGCGAACAGCTTGCGCCCGGTGGCCGTCGCGATGATCTGGAGGATCTGCTTCCAGGTCAGCTCCTCCGGTCCGCCGAGGGGGAAGATTCTGCCGATGGCACTTGGGCCCTCGAGGCTGGCCACGAAGGCATGGGCCACGTCTTCCACGTGCACCGGCGACATGGCGTAGCCGCCCGGGTTGCTCGGCCAAAGCCCCTCGTAAAACAAGGGGGCGGGCAGAGGCGATTTGATGATGTCCCGATACAGCTGAGTGGCAAACTCCTGCTTGCCGTGCGGATCTCCGAACAGGACCGAGGGCCGGAAAACGGTCCAGTCCAGACCGCTCGTCGCCAAGTATTGCTCGGCCTCGAGCTTGGTCCTCTGATAGGCCGTGCCATCGGCGCGCACGCCGTTCGCACTCATCAGGAGGAAGCGCCTCGCCCCTGCCGCGACGGCAGCATCCATGGCCCGCTTCGCGCCCTCCAGTTGCAGTCCGGAAAAGCTGATGCCGCGGGCGGGATCTTCGCGCAGGATACCGATGTTGTAGATGGCCGCGTCGGCCCCGTCCAGGGTAGCGGCGACGGCTTCCCGATCCTCGATGTAGCCCGGTGTCAATCTGCACCGCTCCGGTTGCTCCAGCTTCCCCTCGCTCCCCGGACGAGTCAGGACCAGGGGTTGATGCCCGGCGCTGAGTAGAGCATCGATCAGATAGGTTCCGACGAACCCGGTACCACCGAAAATCGCGACTTTCATGTTTCTCGCTCCGTTAGCCGATTCCGAGATCCTGCCTCGGGAGATTCGATTTTTCACCGCTCGGTCTTGCGCCCCGGCGCATGCCGGAGGACAGGCCCATACGGAATTATCCGAGGACTCTGTTACAAGAGAAAGCTAGCACAACCACGGATTCCGATGCTGGAGGGGGACAGCATACGGATACGGCTACGCAAGTCCATTACACCGTCCCGGGTCGAAGACGGCTCTGGCCTCTTGCGCTGCGATCTTCCCGCGGAGCGCAGATTAGTGGATTTCGATGTGATCGACGCCATGCGCAAGCGAGACGATGATCGCCCTCGATACCTACATCCTCGCGCGCTTCTACTTCACGGCCCTCTCGCTTATCGAGCTGTCCGCCTCGATCTGTTTCTTCGGTCGTCCCCGTCTGGAGAAACCGACCGCACGGCCAAGCGCCTGCTCGATCTGAGCACGGAAGCGGTCGTTTCCAAGAGGAGTCCCGGTCTGTAGAGATTCGCGCAGTTGCGTGATTGTGCTTTGGTCGAGGTGAGACTCGAAGAGTGCTCGGTATGCACTCCGGCGATCGCTGTCGGAGCGCCCGAGAGCCAAGTAATCGGCGTGGGCGCTGAGAATCGGGTCTTCCTCACCGATCGCATTGCCACGGTAGCTCGACCAAGTGTAGTCAACCGGTTCCTCTACCATGCCATCCCGAACCGGATTCAACTCGATGTAACGATAGCACGCGAGCAGGTACGAGCGGGCCTGAATCAAGCTGGACTTGAAGCGTCCCTCCCACAGGGTTCCGGTGCGTCCGTGCTCGTGGTTGACGTAGGGGACATAGCGTCGCCCCAGATACTGCATCATGCGGCTTACTCCCTCCCTGTCCTGCGGTGTTACGAGCAAGTGCACGTGATTGGTCATCAGAACATAAGCATGGACTGCGCAGTTCCACCGCTTTGCCGCCTCGGCGACCCAGCCCAAATAGACCCGATAGTCGTTGTCGGTAAAGAAGATCGCTTGGCGATTGTTGCCCCGTTGGACTACATGGGTTGGTATATCGGCAACGAAAAACCTTGGCTTGCGAGGCATCGTTAAGGAGATCCTCCGGTAGGCATGCCTGGAGGATAGCACATATTAGGGCTCTGACCCCTTTTAACGTTTTAGCGCTTTTAGCGCCAATGGGGGGTGCGCATCGCCCCGTGGCGCACGACGCTCCTGGGCGATGATCTCTACTGTCATCAGCCGTTCTGCCAGCAGGTGCTCGCCCAGGGCTGTGCGTTCTTGTTCGTCTGCTTGCCGCCCTCGCATCCGCTGCTCTATGAATGGGTGGCGGACTTTGAGCGCACCGGCGAGGGTCCCAACCTTAGTGAAGACGCGCTGGAGCGGCACGCAGCGGCTCACCGACACCTATCGCTGACTCAATGAGCTGCCGCTGCGCGACGGGGAGGATGCCCTCCGCGTTGGCTGGTGCGAGCTCACCACCACTGCGGCCGATGCCCGGGTGCTTTACCGCGACGCCTGGGCCAGCTCCGAGGCGGTCAACCGCGAGAACGTCATCGCCTTGGTGGCGACCGGACGCAGCCGCTGGAAGATCGAAAACGAGAACAATAATACCCTCAAGACCAAGGGGTACCATTTCGAGCACAACTACGGCCACGGCAAACAGCATCTCGCCGCCCTGCTGGCCAGCCTGATCCTGCTCGCCTTCCTCGTCCATTACGTGCTCGATCTGATCGACCCCCGCTACCAGGCGGTACGCCGCCACCTGCTGTCCAGGCAAACCTTCTTCGAACACCTGCGCACACTCACGCAATACCTGCTTTTCACCTCCTGGGACCACCTCTTCAACTTCATGCTGGAGGCGCTCCAGACCTCGCAGCCACCCCCCAGGCGCCGCTCAGGCCGGACACGGCGTCAAATTTAGAATTGCTGCCCACAAACCGGCCACCAAGTGCAGCAGCCCCGGTTACGGAACTTAGCCGAATCAGGCAATCTCCGGTCGGCGAGCTTGACCAGCCGACGAGGATTCTACTGAGCCCCAAGATTTCCCCTGCTTGTCGAACCATGTACGGAGAGCCGCACTCCCCGGATTTGAAACGGAGGCAGTGAGAACGGACGGCGACCCTTGATGTCGCCCATCAGGGGATCTCGAGACGAGTCGCGATTGCCGTCGGTGGACGTCACAGTCCTCAACGACGGTGGTTATATGATTTCCCATAGCGCGCTGAGCGGCTGTGCGCCAACCGTAGCTCCCGCTGGCGCCGCATCGCGGCATGAGCCAAGCGGTAGGCGATGCGCTCCAGCTCCTCGGCGATGCGATCTCCCCCAGGTAGGGGGTGACGGCCCGCAGGTGGCGAACGAGGGCGCCCGAGGGCAGGTGCCACTTCTGCCCAGGGGCGGGAACCTGTTGCAATGCCCTCACTGGGCACCGCAGGGCACATAGGCATTGATGTCGCCTTTGAGCAAAGCCTCGAGCATAGTGTATTCGCTGGCCAGCTTTCCCTTGCGGTCTTTGAGCACGGCATCTATCTCGGAGCGCACGTCCTCCGAGAGGGACCAGCCGAGAGGCGGCTCTATCGCCCGCTTCCTGAGCCGAGCCAGCTTGGCCTTGTCGCCTTCAGCGGACTCGAGGACGGCGGCGATGGGAAGCTCGATCACCGCCCCGTCAGTCTCCTCTATCTGGCGGGCGGCATCGACCTCCGCGAGCCGGCCACGGGCGGTACGGGCATTGAGCAGGGCACGGATGGGCGTCGATACCTCCTTGAGCAGATCGTCTGCCAGCCCGGACGAGGCGTCTCCCGTAAGATCCGCTTGTGTGCCGTTTCCGCCCCGGTGGCAGACATCCGGGGCCTGAGGGTCGTTGCGGATCAGGATCAGGATGGGATACAGATTTTTGTGGCTCTTTCTCAAGGTCCCCAGCAGATCCATCGCCGTCGCCGCCCCCGAGTTCTCGAAATAGCCGCCGTCCACTACTCGCATCGTGCGCTCCTCGCTCTCGCCGCCTGGCACCTGCTGCGACCAGAAGAAGGTCCCGGCCGGGCTCACGTAGGTGAAACGCGCGCTCGCCCCTGCGGCGGCACTCAGCAGAATGTCACGGGTGGAGAGATCCGGGGCAAGCAGATCGACTGTGTCCGTGAAGTCATGGAGGTCCAGGTTGGAGACGATGGCGCGGCGCCCGGAGTCGACCAAGGTCGTGTTGAGCAGCAGGCTCGGGAGTGCGTCTCCGTCGTCACCCGCGTACAGGGCGGTGAACGCCTGGGAGAAGGGGTTTTCGTCCGTCTCGATCACCGAGCCGATGGCCTGTTCCCAGGACAGCTCGAGGAAGCGCTGCCGGTCCGCTGCCCGGATGGGGAAGGGGAGAAATCGCTGCGCCAGGTCGGGGAAGAGGAATCCGGCCACCACCGGCGACAAGAAGTCCTGCGCGAGAGCTTCGCGGATCTTGGCCGGCAATTTCTTTGCCTGGTCCGGACCGAGCGATTCCTTCAGGGCCGTGTAGGTGGCTGCACCGACGCTGCCGCCGGAGACCCCGCTGATGGCGAACAGGCTCCGGCTGAAACCGGGAACGGTCTCCAACTCAGCCAGGTTGGTGGCGGTCCAGTACGCGGCGCGGATGCCGCCGCCCGCAGCGGCGGCCAGGATCACGGGCTCGCCTGAACCGATCCTCGTGAAGGTCGGGTGCGCTTGTCGCCAGCTGGTGTAGTGAGCGCCCGGCAGAGAGCGGGACAGTGCGGGTGCCTCGGGGCTCAGCCGGATCTCGTGGTTGTCGACCCAGAGGCCGAACACAACCGCGAGGGCCAAGGCCAGCCCGGTGGCGGACGGCTGACCGTAAGCCATAAGGGAGTAGGTCAGCACCATGCTGCCGAACAGGACGATACCGGCAAGCCCGAGCACCACGATGGCCGGGGCACCGAGCCCCTGGGGCAGGCCGACGGGCCAGAACATGAATGCGATCAGCAGCACAAGGGAAAGGACACCCGCCGCACAGATCAGGAAGAGATCCCAGCCCTTGAGCTCTTTCACTTGTGCGGTGAGCATCTTGTCAGGGTCAAGGGGCAGCCAAGTCCGCCTGAACGTGACGAAGAGGAAGACCGCCACCGCGAGCAGCAGGTAAGCGCCAAACATGAGCCAGAGCGAGCTTCGGGCATGCTGGATCCCTCCCTGCAGCAAGACCAATAGCAAACCTGCGGCAACGAAAAGAGGCACAGAGGTGCCGAGGAGCCGCGGAAGCCAGCGCTGGCGTCCACCGGCGTTGGTCAGATCTAAGGGGTAGTTTTCGAACTCGCGCCCGAGGAGCAGGCGCGAGGTGTACCAGAGAACAAGCGCCAGGGCGGTGCTGCCCACGAAGAACATGAAGTTCCACAAGGAGAACCCCTGCTCGGCGGAGATGCGCAGGAGATCCTGCCCCTGATCGTTGAGCACGAACAGGAACAGCACCACCAGGGCGGCCACAAAGGCATAGACGCAAAGCCAGAGCATGCGGATGGTGGTCCAGAGCCAGCTCCAGGCACTGATCAACCATCGCACTGGCGGGAGCTTTTTGATTCGGTCGAGTTTGTCGCCCCCGCCTGGATTCGGCTGGTTGGGCGTGGGCTTGGAGCCGTTTACCTTAGCGTTGTCTTCCATCGTATCTCTCTGATCGAATAGCCCTTGCTGAAAATCCTGTCGATCCGAAACCGGAAAGCGATTTCCCGTCACTAGCCGTTTGCCCCCTCCCGAGACACTGGTGGAGGGGAACGGAGCGCACCTGATGCACTGATTCTAGTACCTCGATTTCCACAGGACCTGCGGATACAAAATCTCAACTTGAAACTCGAGGGTAGTCTGGAGCAGGTTGCGGTGCCTAATCCCCAGGCCTTCGGCAAGCCACCGCGAATCGATGCGAGACCCTTTGTTCGGGGCAACATCAAGCTGCGGGGCAGCCAAGGTCGAAGGGAGTACGGCCATCAGAGAGTACCCATCTTTCCGATTCGAAACGGAGGGAATGAAATCAAGCGGCAGACATCGTTGACGGTCGTCAGGAAGGTTTCACGGGCCGCTCCGGGCGGGTTGTGTACCAACTGTGGCTCCCGCCGGCGCTGCGGCGCGGAATAGCGCCGGTGGTGCGCAAGTTGCTCTAGCTCCTCGGCGATGCGATCCCCCAGGTAGGGGTTGACGGCGCGCAGGTGGTAAATTAGGGCGCCGTCAACCCCTACCTAGAGGAGTGCTGGGCCGGCGAGTGGCTGCACGAGATTGAGCCGGACCCTGGTACGGCAGGCAGGGAAGGGATTGCAAGGACTGCACCGTTCCCACAGTCACGAAACCCCTTCGGCTGCGCGCTTGGGCACAAACAAAAGAACCCGGCCGAAACCGGGCGTAGTCTTTTTAGCCCCTCACGCAGTGTAGAAGAGTTAACGCTGCGTACCTTTCTTCTTATGTCCCCCACTCCCTGACATCTGGATGTTTTTTTTCGATTCTTGCGCCGGCGATGTCCAATCGCATGATTTGAGATTACACATACCGATTCGCCATTTCCGAGGTTCAGCGCACAGTTCTGTCCGAAAGCGACAAGGACGCTAAGGATGCCTGCAACCCACCTTTCTCGTCGGACCCATCATAGAGGCCGGTCGACTTGTTGAGGTGCTACCCGAGTACCATTCCATCGAAATGGTCATCCACGCTGTCTACCCTACGCGCAAGCACGTCTCGCCGAGGGTCCGGCTGCTCATCGACTTCTTGGTCGATTCATTCCGAATTCCCCGGTGGCTGGCTTGATCCGCGCATGCCCAACTCGAGCGCGACTACGCATCGAGATGTCGCTACTGCCGATTCCCGACGGACTCACCGCTAGGCGGGTTTTCTGTACCTGAGTCCGACCTCCATACGTGTCCGTCTGCTTCGGTTCTTCGCCGAACTGTCCGTATCTGGACACATATTCATGATCACAAAGACCCCGCGGATTCCCGGCACCGCTCTGGACGGGCGAAGCCCGAAATAGCCGATGTCGAGGCTTGCAAGAATGCGTTGGGGAGTCGGAGTCACCTCGTCAGGGGATGTAGCCTGGGGCGTTTGGCCCCAGGTTCTTCTCGTCGTCGAGGGCTGCGTCGCGCAAGTCGAAATAGCCGTCCGGCCGCCCGCCGTCGTTGGTGCTTCCGTCGCCGAGATCCTGGACGTCCGCGACGCCCCGGTCAGCATCAGGATTCGGCTGGGCGTGCGGGGACTCGTTGATGTATTGGCGGACGTCGACATCGAGTCCATTGGTAATGACTTCCTGATCAGCTTGGGCAGCAAGAGCGCTTGCCAGAAGCAAGGGACCGATTGTCACGCGGGCTAGATTTTTGGGGCTCAATTTGTACCTCGTCGATGGAACATTGCAGTTGGCTGGACGTTTATGTGCATGCATTTTGCCTAAAATAGCGGCGTAAGGCACATCTGCTGGATCTGGCCTGATACGCTGCTGGGCAGCCCGGACACCGGGCAGGCGTGTGCCCTTGTGGTGCATAGGTGCACCGATTCGCCGATCAGGCCAGAGTTGCAACCATTACCGATACCATTCCTGATCTCGTCGGCCCATATGTCGCAAACTGCTATTCTCGATCATCTGAGCCAGCTCTACGGCGACAACCGCGCACCGGACTTGGCCCGTGCCATCGCCCAGCGAATTGCAGCCACCCGGCAGACCCTGTCCGACTCCGACCAGGGCGACTGTTGGGACCAGCGCGACGCGCTGCTGATCACCTATGCCGACAGTATCCAGGCTCCGGGCGAGGCTCCGCTGGCCACCCTGCACGACTTCGCCGCCAGCCACCTCGGCGACGCCTTCTCGATGATTCACCTGTTGCCCTTCTTTCCGTTCAGCTCGGACGACGGCTTCTCGGTGATCGACTATCGCCAGGTGCGCCCCGATCTGGGTACCTGGGCGGATGTCTCGGCCCTCGGGGAGGATTACCGACTGGCCTTCGACCTGGTCATCAACCATTGCTCCCGTGAGGGACTATGGGTCGCGGACTATGTCGCCGATGTGGCGCCCTACAACGGCTATTTCATCGAGGCCGATCCGTCCGAGAACTTGTCGATGGTGACCCGCCCGCGGACCACGGCGCTGTTGCGGGAGGTCTATACGCATCGCGGGGTCAAGCATCTGTGGGCCACTTTCAGCCACGACCAGATCGACCTGAATTTCGCCAACCCGCTGGTGCTTATGGAATTCGTGGACATCCTGCTGGGCTATGTCGAGCAGGGTGCGCGGGTGATTCGGCTGGACGCGGTGGCGTATCTCTGGAAGGAGATCGGCACCCCCTGTATCCACCTGCCCCAGACTCACGGGGTGGTCAAGCTCCTGCGGCTCATCCTGGAGGCCGCTGCTCCCGGGGCTCTGCTGCTCACCGAGACCAATGTCCCGAACGCCGAGAACCGCAGTTATTTTGGTGAGGGGGACGAGGCCAATCTGATCTACGAGTTCAGCCTGCCGCCGCTGTTGCTGCATGGGCTGTTCACGGGCTCGTCGCGCTATCTGACGGAGTGGATGATGAGCCAGCAGCTCGACCCGCCGCCGCCGGGATGCAGCGTGCTGAACTTCACCGCTTCCCATGACGGGATCGGCCTGCGTCCGCTGGAGGGTCTGGTCCCGCCCGAGGAGGTAGCGCTCCTGCTGGACGGGATGCGCGCCCGGGGCGGGTTCGTGGCCAGCAAGTCCAACCCGGACGGCAGCAAGAGCCCTTATGAGCTCAACATCAGCCTGTTCGACGCCTTCCGTGATCCGCGCCTGGAGCACGACCCCTGGCATGTCCCCTCATTCCGTCTCTCCCAGGTGCTGGCCCTGAGCCTGCGCGGCATCCCTGCCGTCTATATCCATTCGCTGACCGCCACTCCGAACGACCCGCAGGGGGTGGAGCGCACCGGGCGAACGCGCTCGATCAACCGCAGACAGTGGGATAGGGGGGAGCTGGAGCGCCTGCTTGCCAACCCGGACAGCAACACCGCCCATGTCTTCCTGGGCTACCGCAAGATACTCCGTCTGCGCCGCCGCCACCCGGCCTTCCACCCGGATGGACCCCAAGAGCTGCTGCTGCTGGGATACCACATCTTCGGCGTGGCCCGGGAGGCCCCGGACGGCAGCGAGCGGATCATCTGTCTCTTCAACTTCACCCCGGACCTGCGCTCGGTATCGATGGATGAGCCCTTTTGGGGCAGCGAGCCCGGGACCCTGTGGCGCGACCTGATCGAGGACAGGCCGATCCCGATCGAGCGCGGCAGCCTGCAGGTTGCACCGTACGCGGCGTTGTGGCTGGTGCCCGGAGATTGATCGCCCCACGCTCGCTCAGGGATAACGGGACCGCTAGGGGCTGTTGACATTTACCTGAACGAGGGCGATTGCGAGGAATTTTTTCGTGCTGGCAAGGCGCGGTGAGGAGGAATAGCGGACCTATTGCGACGAGCCGCAACGCGGTCAGCGCGGGAAAGGGCCGCAATCGGACCGTGAATGGTAATTGTCAACAGCCCCTAACCGCCGGTGCTCTCCTGGGTCTTGGCCTCGGTCTCGGTCGGCGCCGGTGGATCGGGCTGCCGTGAGCGCGCTTCTGCTGTAGCGCGGACATCCTCTGCCACTGCCGTGACCAGGCGCCCGGGGAAGTCGGGGATCGCCGCCATCACCCGGTTCCAGTTCGGGATGAAGGGGACCTCCAGGGGATTGGCGAGGAAGCTCTCCCCCGCCAGGATCACTCCCTGGGCGAAGGTCTCGATCGCCTGTTCCTCGACGTGGCAATCGAGCCGCAGGCCGTTGATTTTCGCGTCATAGGAGTATTGGACCAGCATGTCCAGCGCGGTGCGGAAATAGGTGGCCTTGAGGGTGCGGAAGAAGCCCTCGGAGATGACAACCCCCTCGGTGGCGAGCTTGCGGTAGATGGCCTTGGCAATTTCGTGGCTCATCCGTGACAGGCCGGCATTCGAGTCCTGGATCGAAAGCTCCTGGTGCTTGTGGTCGTAATTGTCGGCGATGTCGACCTGGCAGACCTGGCGCTTGCTCAGGTTTCGGTAAATCTCGGAGAGGACGCCGATCTCCAGGCCCCAATCGTCCGGGATTCGGATCTGGCTGGCGACATCGGTGCGCATCGAGAACTCCCCGGCCAACGGGTAGCGGAAGCTGTCGAGGAACTCGATGTAGTCGTTGCTGCCCAGGATCACCCGTAGCGCCCGGAGCAACGGGGTAACGAAGAGCCGGGTGACCCGCCCGGACAGGCTTCCGGCTTCGGTCACCCGTGCGTAATAGCCCTTGCAGAAGCGTAGGTCCGAGGC
>Ga0315556_1001803_pt1 | contig 12643 bp, 8 predicted proteins | sample SalMarSW160310MG_FD_202112 | JGI IMG/M metagenome (GOLD analysis project Ga0315556, IMG submission 202112) | Salt marsh sediment microbial communities from the Plum Island Ecosystem LTER, Massachusetts, United States - Salt Marsh Sediment SW1603-10 ...
AGTCGGATCCGCATGACGACTCGATCCACTGAATGAGCAGATGGTCGCTGTTCAGCCAGGCAACCACGTGGAAGAAGCCGCCAGCCCGATCGGTGATGACATGGGAATCCCCGTTCCGTCCGTCCGACACCGCCACCCAGCCGTGCTCATCATCGGGATTGCCCCGTGCGATCGCGAACGCGATCCGGCCCCCGTCTGGGCTGAACAGCGCGCTTCCGAGGAGGAAGGGCTGGCCAACGCTTGATGGGGTGGCGATTGTGGCTTGAACGTTGCCTGACAGATCGAGCAAGGAGATTCCCGTCGGCGGGCAGTGCGAGGTGATGGCATCCCCATCCGGCGACAGGCCGTCCAGGCACAAGGCGCGACGAGTTTGCGGGTCGTAGTCAACCAGGGTGGTCACCTGGCCGGTATCGAGCTGCAAACGGTACAGGCTGGATGCCCCATCGAACGGGATGTAGCCGCCGATTCCGTAGGGCTCTCGGCTGAAGAGGAGGGTCGTTCCGTCAGCGGCCCAGCCCTGGACGACAAGGTGGGTCAAGCGGTCGGCGTCCAGCGGTTCCGAATAGACCGATCGAATGGCGGTCCCATCCAGGTCGCTGACCAGAAGGACGGACTCCGCCGGATTGTCTTGGGTCACATTGGACCAAGCAAGCATCGGCGATTGATCGCCCAGCCCAGGCCATACCGCCAATCCAAGGTCGGGATTCTTGATGAACGCCACCTCGCTCTGTGATCCGTCGCGCGCGATGACTCGGGCGGTCGGGGTGTATGCGAAGGCGAAGACCTCGCCTTGTGCAACTCCGCCGCGGGGCATCAGGCCGCGCGTAGGCGGCGACTGCTTGTCGAGTCCTATGCCGGTGTCGAATACCTGCAGTTGGGAATGGTCGAAGATGGAGGCTGCGTGCACATGGCGCGGTGCGGCCTGTTCGTCCCAACCGAAATCAACCCCGGTCTTCATCTCTCCAGCCTGCAGGGTCACGTCGACCGAGGCAGGGTTCACATCAACCTGGGGATGGGTCCACATTCCCGGGGAGAGAGCAGCCTGGTTGGCGGCTGAGCCCGAGTCGATAGCCACGCAGTAGGTTCCTGCCTCTAACCCGGAAAAAGTGAAGGTGCCGTTGGCATCGGAAAGCGCGGTCTGCTGGGCGCCTTCGCCTGGGCAGGCGCCGGAGGCAAGGGAAAGGGTCACAGCAGGCAAACCGGGCTCAGATGTCTGGCGGATGCCGTCGGCATGGAACCGGCCCAGGGCCGTGTCCCCCTGGACACACCCCGGCGGCGTCTGCGTTAGGCTGGGTTCGCCATCAGCGCCTGAGTCGCACAGGTCGTGCCACACGCTTCCCTCGATCGACCCCAAAGAGTGCCCGGTTGGGGTCGCATCGGAGGTCGCCACATTGGCTGGCGGTGGGTTGGTCTGGGAGGCGTAATTGCAGCCTGTCACCGACAGGACCAACAACCCGAACAAGGTCGAACGGACTGCGTGATGCATTGAAAAACCTCTTTGAAGCCTGCCCGCCCGCCGGCTCAGTACGTCTGGGTGACGAGGTGATGCCGCACCCGAGGCGGAGGTGCGGCATAAAGAGATATGGATCATAGCACGGAAGAGTGTGCCCGCAGCCTGTCGTTTGTCACCTTCGCCGGGCATGGTCTATGGCCCGGGCAGGTGGACGAATGGGTGGGCTAGGGCAGACCATCACAGGCATGGGGCAGCTGGCTCGAGGCGTCCGCCAGGCTGCTGGCGCTGGCCACCTGGGCGTTTTGAATAGCCAGTGGCTGGAAGGGCGGTACCCCTTGAATGGCAGGTTGGGAGAGGTGAAGCACGTAGCAGCCGACGAAATACTGTGTGGCAGAGTCGGTGGTCACTGAGGCCAGGGCGACCGGAACCCGATAATGGAGCTGTCCGGCCCCAGCGTCGGCCAACGTCTCGCCCAGCAATATGGAGACGCTGTCGGTGTTGGCGTAACCATTCTCAAAGTCATTGAACGTGGGCAGCTGAGGTGAATCCGGTTCCCAGTACGAGTAGGCCCGCACATACTCTTTGCGGTTGACGGCGTTGAACAGGGAGCGGAGAACTTGGGTCGGTCCGCTTCGATCGTCGAGGTAGATCGAGGCGTCCACACCGCTGGCTGGTGTTGTCGGCTGGGGTGTGAGCGCCGGGGCCGGCCCGGTGGCGATGCCGTCGCAGGCATGGACGAGCAGATCGGCGGTGTCAGCGCTGTTGTCTTCCGTCTGGAGCGTGCCGGAGCGGATGGCCAACGGCTGGAACGGCGGTTCGCCCTGGAAGCCCGGCTGGCCGAGGTGCAGAGTGTAGCAGCCAGCAAAAGTCTGGAGGTCGTTTGACGTTGAGGTTGATTTCAACACCACCGGCACCGTGTAATACATCTGGCCGGCGCCGGCATCCCCCCCAACTACACCCAGACTCACCTGGACATTCTCGGTGTTCTGGTAGCCCTGCTGAAACTGATCGAACGAAGGCAGGTCCTGGGCTGTGTCCTCCCAGTAGCTGTAGGCGCGCAGGTATTCATGCCGATTGATGGCGTTGAACAACGATAGGATGACGCCCTGAGGCGTGCTGCGGTCGTCCAAGTAGCCCGGAAGAGCCGCGCCCGGCGTGGCACTTGGCGCGGGAGAGGTAGGCTCAGGAGTTGCTGTGCCCATTGGCGGGCCTGGCGTGGGGCTGGCCGCGGGTGAAGTCGAAGGCGTTGTGGCGTGCGCGGTCGCAGTGGCGACGACGCCGGTCCCCAAGTTGCAGGCCAGGAGCGTGCCCGCAAGTGCGAGTGAAAGAAGTAAGAGACTCTTGAAATTCCGAACCATCGCAACCTACCTTGTCTCCAGAGCCACCGCTGGCCAAGACGACGAACAGATCATGGGCACCAAAAGGCGGGACGGACCCAAAAACCGGGCTCTCTCCGTTGTCAGCGGGATGTGAGCGCCGGTCTGAGATCAGTCTACCACTTCGACCAGGCCGATGTTGACTACCAGAGTTCGAGCGGGCGGGGGTTAGGGAAGATTGTTGTCCTCCGGGGACAGGACTCGAAAGCCGATATGGTGATCTTGGTACTCGGGGGGGTCCTCAAAATGGCGATAGGCGGACCGAGCCACGTAGGGCACACTCCCCCACCATCCCCCCTTCTCCACCTTGCGGAACCCCCGATCCGGTCCAGGCGGATCTTGGACGGGACTGTCTTCGTAGTAGTGGACATCCAGCCAATCGTTGACCCATTCCATGACGTTGCCGCTCATGTCCAAAGCGCCTATCCAGCTGGCGCCTTCGGGGAAGCTTCCTACAGGGAGGTTTCCCTGACTGTCGACGACATTGGCTTTGGCTGAATCCCAGTTGTTGCCCCATGGATAGACCAATGAATCGGGCCCCCGGGCGGCATACTCCCACTCAGCCTCGGTAGGTAGCCGGCCTCCGCGCCAATGGGCGTAAGCTTGGGCTTCAAACCAGGTGATGCAGGCGCGTGGCTGATCAGGCGCATTGCCTTCGCAATCCCGGGGCGGATGGACGATCTGATGGGACAGCCAGTTCCAGCCCTCTTTGGACCAGTACGACTCTTCTGAGTAGCCTCCGTCCTCGACAAATGCCTCAAAGGCGGCATTGGTCACTTCGAATTTGTCCAGCCAAAATCCGGAGGTGATTTCGACGCGGTGCTGAGGCGCCTCACTGGCCGGCTCGCGATCGGCCCAGGGCGGCACCGCCAGCCCTTCCTCGCCATTGCTGCCCATCATGAATGATCCGGCCGGCACCCACACCTGTTCGATCCCGCGCCCATCATGTCGTGTCTCGCCCAGGGTGTGCCGCGGCGTTGGGCTGGGTGTGGGGAGCATCGGCGACTCCTTGCTGGTTTGGGTTGGCGGAGGCAGTTGGGGCTGACATGCAGAAGCAGCCAAAAGGGTGAGGGCTGCGAGGGCGATGGTGCCTGGCTTCATCTTGGAGTCTCCCCTGGCGGTTAGTTCGGCCGGACATACTGTTTACGAACCCAATCCGTAACAGGTTCATTCAACACAAATCAGGCAGAGTGGAACAGGGTGGGATTGGCGAGCGGTGAGGCCGGCCGAACGGCAACCCAAGCGCGTTGGTACCATCTTCCTAATCTCGTTTGGGCCCGTAACCAGCAGACTGTTTCAACGACATAGAAGATACATGCCGTGGGCTGGATTGTCCCTGGCACGCATCTGCGTGTTCAGGCGCCAACCCTCGGCCATCCTAGGTTTCGCAAGCCTGCGGCGGACCCCGGGTGCATTGCGAGCGGGCGCCTTCTTGGGAGGGAAGCGATTGCATTCAAGCCTCATTGCCATTCGGTTCACAGGCTGCTCTCGCCTTGGCTGATCTTGCCCAGGGGCGTTCCGGCTCTCGACGCGAGGCGATTGCCACGGCGCGTGTGGTGCCGCAGTCAATTCGCTGCGTCCAATGCGGCATTTGCTCCTACAACTGCCCGGTAGGTATCAACGTCCGTGCACACGCGGCCGTCGGGGCGCCAGTCAGCTCGGCCCACTGCCTTTCATGCGGGGAGTGCGTTAGGCGCTGCCCGCGCGGCGTCCTTCGCCTGGAAACCACCCCCCTCTTTGCCGATTCCGATCCCCAGCAGGAGCTCTTCTGATGGCTGAGGGCACCCGCTACCTGATCGTAGGTCATGGGGCGGCTGGATTGGCGGCTGCGCGCACCATCCGTGCGCGTGATGATACAGGCGCCATCACCATCCTGACCGACGAGCCCCATCGTTTCTACTCCAGGCCCGGGCTTGCCTATTTGCTATCGGGGGATATTCCCGAACGTCAGCTCTATTCCGTGCCGGATGAGCTGTACCGTCGCCTGCATATTGGGGTTCGGGTGGGAAGCGTGGCCGCCATCCACCGCCATGAGCGCGTTGTGTCTACCCAGCAGGGGCAGCAGGTGGCCTACGACATCCTGCTCCTGGCAACGGGAGCTGAGGCTGCCCGACCGAAGCTGCCCGGGATCGATCTGGAGGGCGTGGTCACGCTGGACAACCTGGCGGATGCGCGTCACATCCTAAAACAATCTCGCAGGGCGCGATCAGCGGTGGTGGTTGGCGGTGGGATTACGGCTCTCGAGTTGGCAGAGGGCCTGGCCGCCCGCGGGCTGAAGGTCCACTACTTGCTTCGCAAAGACCGCTACTGGGCCAGCGTTCTCGACCCCGATGAATCCAAGCGCGTCGAATCCGGCTTGGGCCATGAAGGTATTCAGATCCACCACCGAACCGAAGTGCAGGAGATCATTGGCCGGCGAGGGCGGGTCAAGGGCGTTTTGACCAAGGACGGACAGCGGATTGGCTGCCAGATCGTGGCCGTCGCCATAGGGATCCGTCCCCGCATTGCCCTTGCGGTCCAGGCGGGGCTGGAGACCGAGCGCGGCATCATCGTGGATGAGTACCTGCGCACATCAGATCCTTTTGTGTTCGCTGCCGGCGACGTGGCGCAAGTCTACGACCCGATGTCCGGCAGCTACCGGTTGGATTCCCTGTGGTGGTCAGCCGACGAACAAGGCCGATGTGCCGGCGAAAACATGGCCGGAGGCGCCAAGCCCTATCTGCGCAGTGCCCCATTCAACGTCACGCGAATCGGGGGATTGGTGACCACTATTGTCGGGTACATCGGGGGGGCCGAGAAAGACGCCGACCTGGTGGGAATCATGCGCGGCGACAGCGAGAGCTGGCGCGACGACATCAAATCATTGGTCGTCCAGGATGCTCACAATGGGACTCGCCTGCGCCTGATGGTGGGCGAGGAAACGCTGCTGGGAGCGGTGGTCATGGGGGATCAGAGCCTGTCGCGTGTCCTCCAACATCTTGTCCGTGAGCAGATTCCTCTGAGCGGGCTGCGGTCGATGTTGCTGTCGAACCCTCAGCGCGCCGTCGCCATCTTGCACAAAGCCGATCCCGAAGGGTGGTTGAACCCCGCTCAAATGGAGGCCGCGTGACCCAGGGTCTGCAATCTGTCTTTGACACACGGGCCGGTCAGAGGGGTTTCCGACTCAACGAGCTGCACATCTCCGGACTGGCGTGCGTGGCCATCACCGTGTTCTACCTGGCTGAGGTGGCGCTGCTGGGCGTGCCTGCCGCGGGAGCGTTCTTCGGTCACAGCCTGGGCATTATGGGGTTTGCGCTCATGTTGGCCACGGAAACGCTGTACACAATTCGCAAGCGGAGCACGCGCCGGGCGTGGGGTCGGATGAGCGATTGGCTGCGTTTCCACATCTTCACCGGGATCGTCGGTCCCTACCTGGTCCTGCTCCACTCCGCGTGGTCTTTCAATGGCCTGGCCGGCATGGTGCTGCTCCTCACGGCCCTGGTCGTCGCCAGCGGATTCTTCGGCCGCTATATCTACACCGCCGTCCCGCGCACAGCCGACGGCGTGATGCTGGAGGAGTCCGACCTGCAGCGCCAAATCGCCCAAGCCGACGCAGCCTATCGGCGCCGCATGGCAGCGGCCGGATCAAAACAGGCGCCGCCAGAGCCGCGTGTCGGGTCCGGGTTGTGGGCCCTGCTCACCCGCGGAGTGAGTGACTTGTCCTTCGACCTTCGGCGTGCCTGGGCGCGGCGCAACCTTCCGGCGGATGTAAAGCGGCAGGCGTCCGAGTTGGATTCGTTGCTGCGACGGCGCCGAGATCTACAGCGGCAGATCCGGCTTCTGCAGACTGCCCGCCGTGTGCTGGCGCTGTGGCACACCATTCACATTCCTATTGGTATCGCATTGTTCATTATGGCCTTCTTTCATATTGGTGCCGCGATCTACTACGCCACGCTCTTGAAGTGATCCGCCCTAACCAGGGAGGACGTGCACGCGTGAACGCGAGGTCGGGTAGGCTGCCCGGAGCCGGAGTGATCGTTGGCGTGCTGACACCTTTGATGGTGGTCGGCGCGGCGGCGCTAACCGGCGGCGGGATCTTCAGCCCCGGCCCGCTCCGAGGGCATTCGACGGGGGCAGCTGGCCAAGCGACCCAGATCCACGCCGATCTCGCCTGCAGCGATTGCCATGCACCTTTCTGGGGCGCCCAGACCATGGCGGACCGCTGTCTTTCGTGCCATGAAGATGTTCAGGCCGAATTGGCCGTCCCGAACTCGCTCCATGGAAAATTGCCCAACCCGGGCGCGTGCAGGGATTGCCATACCGAACACCACGGAATGCTTGCTTCCCTGACGCGGGTGGATGAGGCGACCTTCCCGCACTACGCCTTCGGTTTTGCCCTCACCGTGCACCTCACCTTGAGAGATGGCAAAGCCTTTGCTTGTGAAAATTGTCACGAAACGGGCTTGATGCATTTCCAGGGGCAAACCTGTTCCCAGTGCCACCTGAAAATGGATGGCGCGGCGTTCATGCCGCATGAGATCGCCTTCGGATCCTCGTGTCTCAATTGCCACGACGGGTTGGATTCCTACGGCGCCGATTTCAATCACGCCGAGACAGGATTTCCGCTGGTTGCGGCTCACGAATTGCTCAAGTGCGACGATTGCCACGTCGGCGCCAGGACGCTGGAGGACCTCCACGCGACCAGCCCCACTTGTGTCAGCTGCCACCAAATGGACGATCCGCATCAAGGGGCATTGGGAGATGATTGCGCCGCGTGCCACACAGCCACCCAATGGACTGATGTCAGCTTCGACCATGCTGTGGTCGGTTTCAAGTTGACCGGAGCACATGCCAGCGTCGATTGCAGCGCCTGCCATGTGAATGGAACGGGCACCCCGGTCCCGACGACATGTGCTGGCTGCCACGCTCAAGACGATGCACATGATGGTCGCTTGGGCCAAGAGTGTGAGGCATGCCATGCCACGTCAGCCTGGAAGGATGTCCATTTCGATCATCGGCAGACAGGATTCTTGCTCACCGGCTCACATCTGGAGGTCGCTTGCAGCCAGTGCCATGTCAATGGGGAGACGGCGCCGGTGCCGAGCACTTGCGTTGGCTGCCATAAAGCCGACGATGCCCACCAGGGCCGCCTCGGCACGGATTGCGCGGCATGCCACGTGACGACCACGTGGAGCAAGGTCGATCTGTCGGGGTTCAATCACAGTCTGACCGGGTTCAAGTTGATCGGCTCACATCAAAATCTGGCCTGTGAATCGTGCCACACCAATGGTCACTGGTCTGGCCTTTTCCAATCGTGCGCTGCCTGCCACAAGGCCGACGATGCCCACAGCGGCCAGTTTGGGACGGATTGCAGCCTGTGCCACAACCCGACGCGCTGGTCGGATGCCAGTTTCGATCACGGCAAGGTCACCGGGTTCGCCTTGATGGGGTCGCATCAGAGCTTGTCCTGTCAGTCGTGTCACACCAACGGCCAGTTTTCAGGGCTGTCGCAAACCTGCGCTTCCTGCCACAAAGCCGACGACGCCCACAACGGCCAGTTTGGGACGGACTGCCGCCTTTGCCACAACCCGACCCGCTGGTCGGATGCCAGCTTCGATCACGGCAAGGTCACCGGGTTTGCCTTGATGGGATCGCATCAGAGCTTGGCCTGTCAGTCGTGTCACGCCAACGGCCAGTTTTCGGGGCTGTCGCAATCGTGCGCGTCCTGTCACAAAGCCGACGACGCCCACAACGGCCAGTTTGGGACGGACTGCCGCCTGTGCCACAACCCGACGCGCTGGTCGGATGCCAGCTTCGATCACGGCAAGGCCACCGGGTTCGCCTTGGTGGGATCCCATCAGAGCTTGGCCTGCCATTCCTGTCACACGAACGGGCAGTGGTCTGGCCTTTCGCAAACCTGCTACTCATGTCACAAAGCCGACGATGCCCACAACGGCCAGTTTGGGACGGACTGCCGCCAGTGTCACAACCCGACGCGCTGGTCGGATGCCAGCTTCGATCATGGCAAGGTCACCGGATTCGCATTGATGGATTCTCACTCAGGTCTGTCCTGCAATGCCTGCCATACCAACGGCGGATACTCGGGCCTGTCGTCAACGTGCATCTCGTGTCACAAGGCGGACGATGCTCACAATGGGGCGTTTGGAACTGATTGCGCAGCTTGTCACCGTCCGACGAAGTGGTCCAACGCGAGCTTTGACCACAGTCAGACCGGATTTAAGCTGACTGGAGCACACACCAATCTGGCCTGTGAGTCATGCCATGCGGGAGGCAAGTATCAGGGGACGCCCAAGGATTGCGTCGCCTGCCACAGCGAACCCAGCTATCACCAGGGTCTCTTCGGCACAGATTGCGCCAAATGCCATTCCACGTCGGCCTGGCAGCCAGCCACGTTTGACCAGTCCCATAGCTTCCCGCTCAACCATGGTCACGCCGGTGGAGATTGCCAGAAATGCCATCCGAGCGAATTGGCGAGCTATACCTGCTACAAGTGTCATAACAAGAGCGAAACTGAGAAACATCATGCCGAGAAAGGCATCACCGATCTCAGCAACTGTGTCGCCTGTCACCCGAATGGCAAGGGGGACTGAGGGCGCCGAAGCCGATAAGGGCTGGTGAAGGGGAAAGCTGTGAGCTATTCAACGGAGTCTCGTGCCTCAATCATGGCGTAAGTTCTCGAAAGCCGGTCTGATCGCAGGGCTTCTTACCCCGCTGCTGGTGGTGGGAGCTTCGGCGGTCACGCGGGGCAGGATCTTCAGCCCGGGACCGCTCAACGACGTCGCTGCCGCCCAGATGGCGCAAGGTCCATCAAGCCATGCGGACCTCGCGTGTGACGATTGCCACACGCCGTTCTGGAGTCCGGCGACCATGGCCGATCGATGCCTGGCCTGCCACAAAGACGTTCAGCAGGAGCTGGCCCGGCCGGATTCACTGCATGGGCGATTGCCCGCTTCTGGGGCCTGTCGGGACTGTCACACGGAGCATGGTGGCCCGAAGGCTTCGCTAACTCGAGCGACATTTGACAATTTTCCACACTATGCCTTCGGCTATTCCCTCGACGCCCATACTCATCTGGACAACGGAAGCCAATTCGCCTGCAAGGATTGTCACACCCAGGGGCTGCGCGAATTCGACGTCAAAGAATGTTCCCGCTGTCACCTGAAGATGGAAGGTGTCGCCTTCATGCCTCACGAGGTCACCTTCGGTTCTGCTTGTCTGAATTGTCACAACGGACTCGAGTCATTCAGCTCGAACTTCGATCATGCGACCACCGGATTCCCACTTGTGGCGTCGCATGCGTCGCTCGAGTGCCAGGCATGCCATGCCGTGGCGCGCACCCTCGATGATCTGAAGTCTGCTCCGACCAGCTGCGTCGGCTGTCACGCGAAAGACGATGGCCATGCGGGACGACTTGGGGATGATTGTGCTGCCTGCCACATGTCCACCCGCTGGCCTGAAGTGAATCTCAATCATGCGGATGTGGGATTCCCCATCACCGGCAAGCACATAGATTTGTCTTGCAGCGACTGCCATGTGAAAGGCAATACGAGCCGGGTGCCGTCAAGCTGCGTCGGCTGCCATGGACAGGATGACCCCCACCAGGGGCGGCTGGGGAACGATTGCGCCGACTGCCATGACACTTCGGCCTGGACAAGTGTCCAATTTGATCACGCCGTGACCGGCTTCGCTTTGACTCAGGCCCATGTCGGTATCGCCTGCAGCGACTGCCATGCCCCGAGTCATATCAGCCCAGCGCCCTCGGATTGTGCCGGATGCCACCTCCAGGATGACGCGCATAACGGGGCATTCGGGACAGACTGTGCTGCTTGCCACAAGCCGACCATCTGGACGGATGCGACCTTCGATCACAATCTGAGCCGATTCAAGCTCACAGGTGCGCACACCAACCTGGCATGCACCACCTGCCATACCGGAGGCCAATTCCAGGGGACCCCCACAGCTTGTGCCGCCTGCCATGCCGAACCCGCCTTCCATGCAGGGCTCTTCGGCACCAACTGCGCCAGTTGCCACTCGACGTCGGCCTGGCGCCCGGCTGCCTTCAATGGTCCCCACAGCTTCCCGCTCAACCACGGCAGGGCAGGCGGCCAGTGCGCCACTTGCCATCCCAGCGGCTACACCAGCTATACGTGCTACAACTGTCACAACCGAGATCGCATTCAGAGGAAACATGCCGAAGAGAGAATCAGGAATCTGAGCAACTGTGTGGCCTGCCATAGAAATGGCAGGGAAGGCGACGGGGGGGACGACTAGCGGCGAGGAACGATCGGGGAAATCAAGATCGCCATGGTTGGGGGGAATCAATCGGGCGGCGGCCCATACTCAGCCGCCGCCCGGTCGCGTTGCCGGTCAAGCTTAAGGGGTGAAGTCAAATGAACGTGTAGCGCACAATCCTCCCAAGCCCGTTTCGCTGCAAACCTTAATCGTGGCGTGCATCGAGTGGCCGCTCGGATCATAAGCGAACGAGTGCGCGTAGGCGTAGCCCGTGTCGCCCGGTTCCAGCTTGGGGATGCCGGTTACCACCGGGCAGCCGCCGAGCTTGTCGAAGTTGTCCCCCGAGAAGCTCTCCGAGGTGCCGGTGTCATTATCCTTGGCCGTGACCGAGACAGATTTCAAGGTCAGGCTGCCCGTGTTTTCAATCTTGAATCCCGGATCCCAACCCACACAGCCCTCCATATAGGAATAGCTGGCGCTGAATCCAATGGAGGGCGTAGGCGTCGGGGGCGGCGTGCTGAGCGGCAAGACGCTGATGTCGCCGCTGACATCCACGTAGCGCAGCCAAAGCCAGCAGGTTTGGCCGGCGTGATTGGGATCATTCACGATGAGGTAGTCGTTCGCCGTGGTCCGCCCGACAACCGTCAGGTCGGTTCCGGCGCCGGCCGTGTAGCGCAAGTCATACATGGTGCCCGGTCCAGTTCGGCAGTTCGTGTTCTGGTTGACATGCGCAATGGGGACGGTAGGCGTGGCGGTGTTCGCAGGGGTGTCGGTGACTGCCGGAGTGTCGCTGGGGGCAGGGGTGGAAGAGGCTGCCGGCGGGGCCGAGGTCGCCGTGCTGGCCTCCCCCGGCGTTGGCTGCGATGCCGCGTCCAGTGTGGCCTGAGCCTCAGTGGCCACCGCTTGCATGGTCTGCGTTGCCTCTTCCGCCGGTTTGCTCCCCGGGAGGAGCAGGCCGGACAGTGCACAGGCAGACACCATGATGGCAGCTAGGCCCAGCAGCGCCGTGAATCGGACGCGATGGAATGGCATAAGTGGTCTCCTATTCAACGCAGAACACCCAAGCGAACGCACCTATTCTAGGGCAAGCGGACGATCTCAACAATCCGCTAGGCTTGGGCCGGTTGGATTGGATTTCAAGAGACTTCCGTCAGAGCGGCACGCGGATATCAGTCGGTGGCGTCGGCCACGGTACGCCTGCGTCGGCTTGCTTGAGCGCTGGGGCGTCGTAGCTCCCATTGTCTGTCATCCTTACAGCGTGCCCCGGCCGTTAGTGATGTTTTTCACAATATGGACATGACCCACTTCTTGCGGACATGTTGCGACTTGGATCCAGGGAGAGCGTCAAACCGGACAATGGGGGTCGCGGTAGACTGGGTAGGCAGGATCGGCCCATCGTTTGCTGAGACATTTGAGGCGAAAAATGACCACCATCGTAATCACGGGAAGCACACGTGGTATCGGCTTGAGTCTTGCCCAGGCCTTCTTGGACCGAGGCTGTGCGGTGATGCTTAATGGAAGAACCGCTTCCAGCACCGAGGCATCCGTGGCATCGTTGGCGGCCAAAGTGGGGGCGGAGCGG
>Ga0315556_1001805_pt1 | contig 12640 bp, 8 predicted proteins | sample SalMarSW160310MG_FD_202112 | JGI IMG/M metagenome (GOLD analysis project Ga0315556, IMG submission 202112) | Salt marsh sediment microbial communities from the Plum Island Ecosystem LTER, Massachusetts, United States - Salt Marsh Sediment SW1603-10 ...
CGGGCCACGGCGCGGTGGCGGTGCAGAGCGACGGCAGCTACCTGTACACCCCCGAGGCGAACTACAACGGCGAAGATAGCTTCACGTTCATGGCCAACGACGGCCAGGATGACTCGAACGTCGCCACGGTGAGCCTGACGGTGAACCCGGTGAACGACGCACCGGTGGCGGACGACGCCGCGGCCTCGACCGATGAAGACACGCCGCTCGACGGCATTCTGGTCGCGCTGGACGTGGACAGCACCGACCTGACCTACAGCCTGGTGGGCGACGCCGGCCACGGCGCGGTGAACGTCAACTCCGACGGCACCTACAGCTACACGCCGCAGGCGGATTACTTCGGCGACGACAGCTTCACGTTCACGGCGAACGACGGCGAGTTCGATTCGAACACCGCCACGGTGTCGATCACGGTCAACCCGGTGAACGACGCACCGGTGGCGGACGACGCCGCGGCCTCGACCAACGAGGACACGCCGCTCGATGGCATCCTGATCGCGCTGGACGTGGACAACACGACGCTGAGCTACAGCCTGGTGGCCGATGCGGGCCACGGCGCGGTGGCGGTGCAGAGCGACGGCAGCTACCTGTACACCCCCGAGGCGAACTACAACGGCGAAGATAGCTTCACGTTCATGGCCAACGACGGCCAGGATGACTCGAACGTCGCCACCGTGTCCCTGATGGTGAACCCGGTGAACGACGCGCCGACGATAGCGCCGATCGCCGATCAGTCGGTCAGCGAGGGCACGACGCTCGAGTTCTTCGTCCCCGCGGACGACGTCGACCTGCCGGACGACACGCTGACTTTCACCTTGCTCGACGGCCCCGCAGGCGCGACATTGGATCCGTCCACCGGCCTGTTCAGCTTCACTCCGACCGAGGCCCAGGGGCCCGGCAGCTACAGCGTGAGCCTGAGCGTCAAGGACGCCCAGAACGCCGAGGCCTTCGCGAGCTTCGGCCTGACGGTGAACGAGGATTCGAACATCGATGCCGGCCTGCAGGCGAACGACGGCAATCCGGACAGCTTCCTCCTGTTCCTCGACGGTAGCGACCTCAAGGTCGAGCTGAACGGCACGCAGGTGTTCACCAGGGCGTTCGCCGACGTGACCACGCTCGCGGTCAACGGCTCGGCCGACGACGATACGCTGGTGATCGACCTGATCGGCGGCAACCCGATCCCGGCGGGCGGCATCGCTTACGACGGCGGCGGGCCGGGCGACAACGACACCTTGACCCTCACCGGCGGGTCGGCCGCCTCGGTTGTCTACGCGCCCACTGACGCCCACTCGGGCACGGTGACCGTGGACGGCGGCGTGATCACCTATACGGGCCTCGAGCCGATCGCCGACGACCTCGTGGTCGCGAGCCGTGAATTCGTCTTCGGCGACGGCAGCGACACCATCAACGTCGCGGTGGGCGATTCGCGCACTCAGGTCACCAGCCCGTCCAGCGAGTCGGTGGACTTCGTCAATCCGACGGGCACGGTCACGGTCCAGGCCGGCGGAGGCGACGACAACATCGTGATCACCGGCACCCCGGGATACCAGCTCCTGGTCGACGCCGGCGCAGGCAACAACAGCGTGACAAGCAGCGTCCCGGTCGGCGCCCTGGTCAGCGGCACCGAAGGTGACGACGTCATCACGGTGAGCGATGCAGGCGGCGTGGTGAGCTTCGACGTCAACGGCACGCCCGGCACGCTCGCGGGTGCGAACAGCGTGACGGTCGACGCGCGCGGCGGCGACGACACGGTGGACGCCTCGGGCGTCGAAACGATGAGCGTCACGCTGATGGGCGGCGCCGGCGACGACTTCCTGATCGGCGGCGCCGGCGATGACGTGCTGCGCGGCGGCCTCGGCGACGACACCTTGATCGGCGGCGCGGGGGCCGACCTGCTCGACGGCGGCGAAGGCGACGATACCGCGCTGGTGCACGGCGTGGCGCCGGTGGCCTACTGGAGCCTGAACGAGACCAGTGGCTCGACTGTGCACGACACTGCGGGCACGCCGCAAGACGGCAGCTTCTACGGCCGCCGGCCCGACCTCGACGATTCCGGCGTGCCGGCCTCGCTGGCGCCGTTCGGCGCCGGGACCTCGGCCGACTTCCACGACTCGAAGAAGGAATACATCGCGGTCGCGCACGACGCCGTGTTCGAGGTCGCCGAGGGCAGCGTCCAGCTCTGGTTCAATACCCGCGATGCGAAGGATGCACAGACGCTGTTCGCCAAGGACGGGAAAGGAACCGACAACGGACTCGAGATCTCGCTTGCTCACCGCGATCTCACCGTGCGCTTGGAGGGCCCGGACGGCAGCCACCTGATCGATACCCGTCACAGCGCGTTCGACAACCCGGTGAAATCGAACACCTGGTACCAACTCAGCTTCACCTTCGGCAGCGACGGCATGCAGCTGTACCTCGACGGCGCCCTGATCGGCTCCAACGCCTACACCGGCGGCCTGGTCGCCAACCGCGATGCCATCGTTATCGGCGGCAGCAACGCGCACGACCGCGGCACGAACGACCTGTCCAGGCTCAAGATCAAGCGCCCCTTCGACGGCCGTATCGACGAGGTTGCGTTCTTCGACGTGGCGCTGTCGCCGGAGCAGATCGCGCAGAGCAGGCAGCGCGGCGCGGCGGGAGTGATCGATCCGGCCGACGTCGGCACGGTGGACGGCAGCGACACGCTGCTGAGCATCGAGCACATCGCGTTCACCGGCGGCGGCGTGTTCACCGCCGCGGCGGGCGATTCGAGCGAGGTGCAGATCGTGCCGCCGGCGAGCGAGCATGAGCACGGGCACGAGCGCGGCGAGATCGCGGAATGGGTTGCTTCGCACCTGAACGGTGCGCGGCGCGAGTGGATGGACGCGGGGCATCGGGGCAGGCTGGCCGACATTCACGAAGACTGGACCGAGCACGGCTTCAGCCTGTTTGCGCACTCCGGCGCCAAGTCGGCGCTGTTCTCGGTCGAAGGCGTCACGCTGGGCGGCCATGGCGACGGTGAACGGCAGGAGACGGGACGGCACGAGGACGGCGGGCACGACTGGATTCGGGTCGCTACGGAGCCCCATTCCGGCGCGCAGAAAGGTCAAAATTCGCAAGGGAAGGGCGCAACGAAGATCTCGAAGGACGCGCCTAAGGTCGACTGGAACGACACCTGCCGCGGCCTCGCGGCGCCTTTCCAGGCCTCGGGCAAGCAGGGTGCGCGCGGAGGCGGTCAGTCGAATCTCGCGAGCTTCGACACCTCACCCAAGAAGAAGTCCCGGCACTGAGCCGGCCGCGCGGCCGCGCGCCGCCGGGGGTAAGATAATCTCAAGTATCATAGGGTTGTGGATGCCGCGACCGAGCGGCGATCGCAATCAATTTCCCAAACGAAGAACAGGAGGCGTGCAATACCATGGCAACCAAACCCGATACCCCGCAAATGCAGGCGGACATGGCGGCGATGAAGATCAAGTGGGACGACTCGAACATGAAGAGCTCCTACGCCAACGTCTGCAACGTCACCAGCACGCGCGAGGAAGTCGTGCTTCTGTTCGGCATGAACCAGGCCTGGAACCGCGGCCAGAAGGAGGTCACGATCCAGTTGACCGACCGCATCGTCATCAGTCCCTTCGCCGCCAAGCGCTTGAGCATGCTGCTCGGCAACGTGGTGACCGAGTATGAAAAGCGCTTCGGTACCCTCAACATCGAAGCCGGCATGACCGGCGGCGGCGTGACCGGCGGCGACGCGAAGAAGTAGCGCAGCGTCACCCCCTACCGCCTTCGGGGCCCACTGAGACCCCGCTGACATGAGCTCGGTCGAACCGGAAATCCACGAGCAGTACGGCCAGGGGCAGGTGGCCGACCTGGCAGGCCGGCGCGCCTACGACCAGGCCTGGCGGAGTTTCGCGGGCGATCAATCGCCGGAGGATTTCTGCCGCAGCTGGCTGATGATCCAGGCGCACATGATCGGCGGCGTGTCCGACGGCGTGGTGATCCTGGTCAAACCCGGGACTTCGACTTTCGCGCCGGTCGCGTTCTTTCCCGAGAACCCGGCCGATCGCGCGCGGCTGGCGCCGATCAGTGAGCGCGCGCTGAAGGAGGGGCGCGGCATCATCGAGCCGCAGACCGCGACCCAGGCCGCGGATGCCGCCGGCCCGCGCTACCAGCTGGCCTACCCGGTGCGCCTGGACGGCAAGGTGCACGGCGTTGTCGGGGTCGACATCGACTGGCGACCCGAGGCGCGCCTGCAGACGGCGATCCGCGACCTGCAATGGGGCTCGGGCTGGCTCGAGGTGCTGTTGCGGCGCCATGCCGACCCGCAGCAGGCCGAGCGCCAGCGCCTGAAGTTCGCGCTCGATCTGGTGGCCACGCTGCTCGAGCAGGCGCGCTTCAGCGAGAGCGCCACCGCCTTCGTCACCGAGCTCGCCGCGCAGCTCGGCTGCGACCGCGTGTCGCTCGGCATTCTCGACGGCAAACGCATCAAGCTGCGCGCGGTGTCGCACTCCGCCCAGTTCGAGCAGCGCGCCAACCTGTTGCGCGCCGTCGAAAGCGCGATGGAAGAGGCGGTCGACCAGGTGGAGACCGTGGTCTACCCGCCGGAGCAGGACGCACGCCCGGTCGTCGCGCGCGCGCACGAGGCGCTGCTGCACGAGTCCGAAGCGGGCAGCGCGGCGACCTTCCCGCTGGTGCACGGCGAGCGCGTGGTGGGCGCGCTCACCCTGGAGCGCGCCAAGGGCTACCGCTTCGACGTTCCGACGCTCGAGGTCTGCGCGGCCGTGGCTTCGGTCGCGGGCCCGATCGTCGAGCTCAAGCGCGGCAACGAAACCAGCCTGCCGCTGCATGCAGGGCGCTCGGTCAAGGGGCTGTGGGAGAAGCTGGTCGGCGCAGGTCACGCGGGGCTCAAGCTCGGCGCGCTGGGCCTGGCCGCGCTGGCCGCGTTTCTCGCCTTTGCCACCGGCGCCTATCGCGTCTCGGGCAACGCGACCATCGAGGGCGCAGTGCAGCGCGCGATTACGGCGCCGATCAACGGCTACGTGAAGGAGGCGACCTTGCGCGCCGGCGACAAGGTCACCAAGGGTCAGATCATCGGGCGCTTCGACGACCGCGACCTGAGGCTCGAGCACGTCAAGCTCGCGAGCCAGCGCGAGCAGTACATCAGGCAGTACCGCGAGGCCATGGCCAACCACGAGCGCGCGCAGGCCGAGATCGTCAGCTCGCAGATCGCGCAGAGCGAGGCGCAGCTGGCACTGGTCGACGAGCAGCTGGCGCGCACCCTGATGGTGGCGCCATTCGACGGCCTGATCGTGAGCGGCGACCTGTCGCAAAGCCTCGGCTCGCCGGTGGAGCGCGGTCAGGTGCTGTTCGAGATCGCGCCGATAAATGACTATCGGGTCGCGCTGCAGATCGACGAGCGCGACATCGCCCAGGTGGCGCTCGGCCAGCGCGGCGAGCTCACCGTGTCGTCGATCCCGGGCGAGCGCTTCGCCTTCACGGTCAGCAAGATCACGCCGGTCAACACGGCGAAAGAAGGGCGCAACTTCTTCCGCGTCGAGGCCGCGCTCGCGCAGGCGCCGGGCTCGCGCCTGCGGCCGGGGATGGAAGGCGTGGGCAAGATTCACATCGACGACCGCAAGCTGGTCTGGATCTGGACTCACAGCTTCACCGACTGGGTGCGCCTGTGGCTCTGGTCGTGGATGCCGTGAGCCGCGGCGTCTAAAGGTCTTGCCGCATGTCCACGGACCTGCACAGCCCCTCCTGGTACCGCGTTTCCGAGCTGCGGCCGCGGTTGCGCAGCCACGTCCGCATCCACCGCCATCACTACCGCGGCGAGCTGTGGTACGTGCTCGAGGATCGGGTATCGCGCCGCATGCACCGCTTCAACCCCGTGGCGCACTACGCGATCGGCCTCATGGATGGACGCCGCAGCGTGCAGGAAATCTGGGATGCGGCCATCACGCGCTTCGGCGACGACGCGCCGACCCAGGACGAAATGATCCGGCTGCTGGGCCAGCTGCACTCGGCCGACGTGCTGCAGTCGGAAGTCACGCCCGACGTTGCCGAGCTCCTGCGGCGCGCGAAGAAGAGCGCGCGCAAGACCTGGAAGCAGAACCTGCTCTCGCCGATGGCGGTGCGCATCCCGCTCATCGATCCCGACCGCTTCCTCGAGCGCTGGCTGGCGTGGTATCGGCCGCTATTCGGCTGGGTCGGGTTCCTGATCTGGTTGCTGGTCGTCGGCAGCGCCCTGTTCACGGCGGCGCAGCACTGGCCCGAGCTGAGCAAGGACTTTTCCGACCGGGTGCTGGCGCCGCAGAACCTGCTGCTCATGTGGCTCACTTTCCCGCTGCTCAAGCTGTTCCACGAGTTCGGCCACGCCTGCGCCACCAAGTCCTGGGGCGGCGAAGTGCACGAGATGGGGATCATGTTCCTCGTCCTGATGCCGATCCCGTACGTCGACGCCACCGCCGCCAGCGCCTTCCGCAGGACTCGGCGCCGGGTCCTGGTAGGCGCTGCGGGCATGGTGGTCGAGGTGTTCATCGCCTCGCTCGCGCTGTTCCTGTGGCTCGACGTCCAGCCGGGCGTGTTCCGCGCGGTGCTCTACAACGTGATGCTGATCGCCGGCGTGTCGACGGTGTTCTTCAACGCCAATCCGCTGCTGCGCTACGACGGCTACTACATCCTGTCGGACCTGATCCAGATCCCGAACCTGCGCAATCGCGCCCAGCAGTACCTGGCCCACCTCACGGAAACGCGGCTCTTTGGTCTCAAGCTGCCCGAGCTCGAGGCGAGCCGCGGCGAGAAGCGCTGGTTCGTGTTCTTCGCCATCGCCTCGTTCCTGTATCGCACCTTCGTCATGCTGGCGATAGCGCTGTTCATCGCCAGCCACTACATGATCATCGGCGTGCTGCTCGCGCTGTGGGCGCTGTTCGCGTCGTTCGTGATCCCGCTGGCCAAGGGCATCGGCTACCTGGTGGCGCACGCGCGGCTGCGCCGCAACCGTATGCGCGCCCTGGGAGTCACCGCGGTGATCGTCGGGGCGCTTGCGGCGCTGCTGTTCGTCGTTCCGGTCCCCCTCTGGAGCCGGGCCGAGGGCGTGATCTGGGTGCCGGACGACGCCCTGGTGCGCGCCGGGGCCGACGGTTTCGTCAAGACGGTGGCGGTCGAGTCGGGGGCCATGGTGCGGCGCGGCCGGCCGCTGATCGTGGCCGAGAACCTCGAGCTCGAGCCCAAGATCCGGGTGCTCGAAGCGCAGTTGCGGCTGCTCGAGACGCGCGCGCATGCCCAGCTGCAGAAGGACCGCGTGCGCTGGGAGATCACGCGCGAGGAGATCCGCGCCACGCGCAGCCAGCTCGAGGACGCGCGCGTGCGCCAACGCGAGCTCACCATCCGCAGCCCGGTGGACGGCCGCTTCGTGCTCAGCAGCGCGGCGGCCGACATGCCCGACCGCTTCCTGCGCAAGGGGCAGGAGGTGGGCTATGTCGTGCCCGCTGCGACCGTGACGGCGCGCGTGCTGGTGTCGCAGGACGACATCGACCTGGTCAAGACGCGCACCCGGCAGGTGCGGGTCAAGCTCGCGGGCCGCATGTACGAGACCATCGACGCAGAGATCGTGCGCGAAGTCCCGGCGGCGAGCGACCGGGTGACGAACCTGGCCATGTCGAGCGTCGGCGGCGGGCCCGCGCCGCTCGATCCGCAGGACATGAAGAAAGCGAAAACCCTCAACACCTGGTTCGAGTTCGATCTCGAGCTGCCGGCGACGCGTGCTTTCGTGCTCGGCGAGCACGTCTACGCGCGCTTCGAGCTCGGTTCGGAGCCTCTCGCCTGGCGCATCTACCGCTCGGTCAGGCAGCTGTTCCTGCGGCGCTTCGCGGTCTGATGGCGGCGAACTCGCCGGCCCTGCCGGGCACCGGCTATCCCGAGCGTCCCGAGGCGCGCGAAGGCAGGCTCGAGCGGCTGGTCACCGCGGCGCGCTATATCACCGGCGGCGCGAGCACCGGCAAGAATCGCCTGGCGCGCATTGTGGCGGCCACCAATGCCGCCGCCGCGGGCCTCGAGTCGGATTCGGACCAGCAACTGCTCGCGCGCGCGGCCGAGCTGCGGCAGCGCTTGCGGCGCGCCGGCTTTCGCGACCTGGCGCTCGCGGGCGGCTGCTTCGCGCTGGTGCGCGAGGCGGCTCGGCGCAGCATCGGGCAGCGCCACTTCGACGTGCAGCTGATCGGCGGCTGGGCGATGCTGAACGGCACGCTCGCCGAGATGGAGACCGGCGAAGGCAAGACCATCACCGCGACGCTGACCGCCGCCACCGCGGCGCTGGCGGGGCGCGCAGTGCACGTCGTCACCGTCAACGACTACCTCGCCGAGCGCGACGCCGAAACCATGGGACCGGTGTTCCGCGCGCTCGGCCTGAGCGTGGGCTGCGTCAAGCAGGGCATGGACCCCGCCGCGCGCCGCGCGGCCTACCGCTGCGACGTCACCTACTGCAGCAACAAGGAGATCGCCTTCGACTACCTGCGCGACCGCATGGTGCTCGGCGGCAAGCCGCGCGCGATCGCGATGAAGATGGACGCGCTGTCCGGCGCCGGCGCCGGGCAGCGCCTGCTGCTGCGCGGGCTGCAGTTCGCGATCGTCGACGAGGCCGACAGCGTGCTGGTGGACGAAGCGCGCACGCCGCTCATCCTGTCGACCGAGGCCAAGCAGAGCCAGGAGGAAGCGCTGCACAAACAGGCGCTGGCTCTCGCGCGCGAGCTCGGCGAGGACGACTACTTCATCCGCGACAACGGCATCGAGATCGCCGACACCGGCCTCGACCGACTGGAGGAGCTGTGCGAAACGCTGAGCGGCGTGTGGCGCGGGCCTCGCCGCCGCGAGCAGCTGGTGCGGCAGGCCCTCAGTGCGCTGCACATCTTCCAGCGTGACAAGCACTACCTGGTGCGCGAAGACAAGGTGGTAATCATCGACGAGAACACGGGCCGCCTGATGCCGGACCGCTCCTGGGAGCAGGGCCTGCACCAGCTGATCGAGATCAAGGAGCAATGCGAGGTCACCGGCCGGCGCGATACGCTGGCGCGCATCAGCTATCAGCGCTTTTTCCGGCGCTACGTCCACCTCGCGGGGATGACCGGCACGGCAAGCGAGGTCGCCTCCGAGCTGTGGGCGGTGTACCGGCTGCGCGTGTCCAAGATTCCGACCAACAAGCCCGTGCGCCGCGCGCGCTACCCGGACCGCATCTATGGGCGCAGCGACCTCAAGTGGCGCGCGGTAATCGCGCGCATCGGCGAGCTGCGTGCAGCCGGACGTCCGGTACTGGTCGGCACCCGTACGGTGGGTGCCTCCGAGGCGCTCGCGCGCCACCTCGAGCGGGCGGCTATCCCGTTCCGACTGCTGAACGCCCGCCAGGACCGCGAGGAGGCGGAGATCGTGGCGCGCGCCGGCGATCCGGGCTGCGTGACGGTGGCGACCAACATGGCCGGCCGCGGAACCGACATCAAGCTCGCGCCGGGGGTCGCCGAGGCGGGTGGCCTGCACGTCATCACCACCGAGCTGAACGACTCGGCGCGCATCGACCGCCAGCTGTTCGGCCGCTGCGGCCGGCAGGGCGATCCCGGAAGCTGCGAGGCGATCCTCGCCATCGAGGAGGACCTTGTCGCCAATTTCCTGCCGCTCGCGGCGGCGCGACTGCGCCATCTCGACCGACTGCCGCTCGCGTTCGGCCAATCGGTGTTCGCTGCCGCGCAGTGGCGCGCCGAGCGTTCGCATTCGCGCGCGCGTCGCGACCTGCTCGACCTCGACGATTATCTCGGCGATGTGCTCGCATTTTCAGGCGGTGGAGAATAAGGAGACGACAAAGTGACTTCACAATTGCTCATCTATGAATCGGCAGTTCCCGTATCCAACACGCGCCACGGCGAGTGGTCGGTGGAGGTCGGCGCGGACTACAGCTTCAGCAAGGGCGTGAACTCGGTGCCGCTGATGGCGGTGGAGTTCCCGCACGCCGCAACGGAATACGCGATCGTATTCAGCGGCACCGCCGAGGCGTTCATCCCGGCGGTGATCCTTGGCATGCGCGGTAACGAGAATCTTTACCTCGCGCAGCAGGGCGGCTGGCAGGCGAAGTACATCCCGGCGTTCGTGCGTCGCTATCCGTTCGTGTTCTCGAGTTCGCAGGACGGCAAGACGTTCACGCTGTGCATCGACGAGGCCTTTCCAGGCTTCAACCAGCAGGGTCGCGGCCAGCGCCTGTTCGCCGAGGACAAGAAGCCCAGCGCCTACGTCTCGAACGTGCTCAAGTTCCTCGAACAATACCAGCTCGAGTTCCGCCGCACGCAGGCGTTCTGCAACAAGCTCAAGGATCTGGGCCTGCTCGAGCCGATGCGCGCGCAGGCGAACCTGCCCTCGGGCGAGCGGCTGGCGCTGACGGGCTTCATGGCGGTGAGCCGCGACAAGCTCAAGGCGCTGCCGGGGGACAAGCTCGCCGAGCTGGCGAAGACCGACGAGCTGGAACTCTTGTACCTGCACCTGCAGTCGATGCGCAATTTCTCGGCGATGGTCGAGCGGTTGGGAGGCACGCAGAAGCCAGCTCAGCCTCCGGAGCCACCAATAGCGCCCGAGCCCGAGGCGGCACCCGCGGACCGCAAGTAGCAATTGCTAGGCCCGCGCCGCGTCCGCGGCGCGCGTCTCGTCGAACTTGCCGCCGCTTTTCGGCTTGGCCGGCGTGCCCGGCGCGTTTCTCTTGCGCTGCACGGCTTGCACCGTCGCAGTGACCGTCACCGCGCTGGCGCCGCGCCGGTTGTCGAGCGCCAAGTAGTAGTCGTCGGACTCGGGGATCGCCACCTTGAACGATATCCTGCGGTCGAGCACGGCGCGGAACAAGGCCCTGGGCTTGCCCGCCTTGAGCTGCTTTGCGCTCACCAGCGCGACGCCGAGCCTGCCGGTCGCGCTGATGCTGATGGCAACCAGCGTGCCGCGCGGCAGATGGCGCAGGCGCACCGACTTCAACTTGCCCTGCGGCACCTCGATCGTGACCTGCGCGGTTGCCGCGGTGGCGGGCCGGGGCGCGCCGGCGAGCGCGGCGGCGCAGCCCAAGGCGAGCGCCGCGGCTAGAAGTGGGCGCGGCATTTGACCCCAGCGGGGATGCGGTTGCCGGGATTGGGCAGTCGCAGGCGAACGCCGAAAGTGCCGCTCGCGGCGTCGAGCACCTGATCGACGACTTCGACCTGCGCCACGTATTTGCCGCCGACCGGCTCCTCGGGCAGCACCTGCGCACGCTGCCCATGGCGGATTTTGCCGAACTGGCTCACCGGCAACACCAGTTCGACGTTCAGCGGATCGACCTGGAGCAGCTGCATGATCGGGTCCTTCTGGTTCGAACTCATCAGCTCGCCCGGGCGCAGCATCACTTCCGCCACGATGCCGTTGACAGGGCTTCTGATCGAGCGCTCGTCGACGACCTGCTCGGCGCGCTTGACGTCGAGCTGGGCAAGCCGCTGGTTTTCGCGCGCTGCGCGCAGCTGTTCGGTCGCGAGGCGGTACTCGGATTCGGCCTCGTCGCGCGCGTTCTTGGAGACAAAGCTCTTCCTCTGCAGCTCATCGGCGCGCAGCCACTTCTTTTTCGCCAGGTCCGCCCTCGCTTCGGCGGACTTGATCTCGCCCTGCATGGTGGCCCGAGAGCGGGCCACCGCGAGCGCCGCGCGCTCGGTACCGGACTCCAGGGTGGCGAGCAGCTGGCCCCGTTTCACGGCGTCGCCGCGGTGCACCTTGAGTGACTCGATGATCCCTTCGACCGGGGAGCGCACGTTGACGGTCTGCCGCGCCTCGATCAGGCAGTCGTATGCCTCCGCCGACTGTGCGGCCGCGGAGGCACCGGCGACAACGCCGGTGGCGAGGACGAGAATAAGGAATCGTTTGGTCAAGATGAATTCGCTGGAAGAACCCGAGTTTAGCGGATTCACCGGCGCCGGCGGCTGAGCCGGGGATTCGTCGCCGAGCCGCGCGCGTAGCGGGAAGTCGCCGGCACGTCCCGGCGCACGCTACAGGCAGGCGTCAGTCGGCTCGAGGCCGGTGCGCTGCGCCAACGGTGCGGACAGATACGAATTTCACTTCTGTTCTTCAGAAAAATGAGCGACTTCGTGCCGTTTTCGCACGTGCGTTCTGCGGCCATCGCGTCCTCCTCGTGCGCTTCCTTGCTTGCTTGTTCTTGTCGCCCTCGAATTGATTTTGCGCAAAAAAGTTTGCACGTTTCCTTGCGGGTCGCTATAAGAAGAAGGACGAGCGTCGCGCGGCTGGGGTGCCGTGCGCATTCGGGGGGATTTGATGAGCGCGACAGCACGGCCACGGGAATCATCCTTTTCCCGATCGATACCGACGCTTTACCAGATTTTCTGGAGTCCGTTCGCCAACGGCGTGCGCCGCCTCGCGCACTGGCGCAAGCAGGGGCGGCTTGCGAGGGAAGTCGCGGGGCTGAGGCGCTCGATGCGCTTCGAGCCGCTCGAGCCGCGGCTGCTGCTCTCGGCCGACCTCATGCACAGCGCGGCAGCTGGCGTGGCGCTCGACGCCAGCGTGAAGGTCGCCGACATGGGCGGTGCCCAGGTGGTGCAGCTGGTCGACAACGGCACGGGCGCGGTGCTCGCGGCCGCGGCGCTCGACCAGGACGTCAACCTGAAGG
>Ga0315556_1001806_pt1 | contig 12635 bp, 7 predicted proteins | sample SalMarSW160310MG_FD_202112 | JGI IMG/M metagenome (GOLD analysis project Ga0315556, IMG submission 202112) | Salt marsh sediment microbial communities from the Plum Island Ecosystem LTER, Massachusetts, United States - Salt Marsh Sediment SW1603-10 ...
GTGACGTGCGGGATCGAGACCCAGTTGCGGTGCAGGTTGCCGCCGGAGAGCTTCTGGATGCGCGACAGCGGCTTGTTCTCGATCGGGCCGAACTTGGCGAAATCCACCTCCGGCCAGGCCGGCAGGTTGAACGGCATCCCACCGCCCCGCGCAGCGGGGGCCGATGCCGCGCCGGCACCTTCCACCATGACACCCTTGACGAAGCCCTGTACGTCCTCGTGCAGCACTCGTCCCTTGGGCCCGCTGCCGCGGACTTTCGCCAGGTCGACGCCCAGCTCGCGCGCGAACTTTCGCACCGACGGGCTTGCGTGCGGCCTCGCGCCGTTGGCCTCGCGCGGCTCGGGCGGCACCGGGCTCGGGCGCGGAATCGGCGCGGCCGCGGCAGGCACGGACTCCGGCTTCGGCGCCGCAGGCGCGGGCCTGACTTCCTTTCTTTGTTGTGCGGGAGCGGCAGCAGGAGCGCCGCCCTGCGACTCGATGACCAGAACGGGCGATCCCTCGGACACCTTGTCGCCGACCTTGACCTTGAGCTCCTTGACCACCCCGGCCGCAGGCGAAGGGATCTCCATCGTCGCCTTGTCCGACTCGAGCGTGATCAGCGACTGCTCCTTCGTCACCGTGTCGCCCGGCTTGACCAGAACCTCGATCACTTCGACGTCCTTGAAGTCGCCGATGTCGGGCACGGCCACGGTTTCGGGCGCGCCGGGCATTGCCTCTTCATCTTCTTTCACTTTTTCTTTTTCTCTTTCCTTTTCCTTCTTCTCGGGTTCAGGCTTGGGAGCCGACGCGGCCGAGCCCTGCTCCTCGACCATCAGGATCGGCGTGCCCTGCGAGATCTTGTCGCCGACCTTGACCTTCAGCTCCTTCACCACACCGGCGGTCGGCGACGGAATCTCCATCGTCGCCTTGTCCGACTCGAGCGTGATGAGCGATTGCTCCTTGTCGATCGCGTCGCCCGGCTTGACAAGGACCTCGATGACCTCGACGTCCTTGAAGTCGCCGATGTCCGGTACCAGGACCTCTTTCATACGGTGGTCGGGTCCGGCTTCTCGGGATCGAGCTTGTACTTCTTGATCGCTTCGGCGACCGCCTTCGACTTGCCGTCGCCCTTGTCGGCGAGCGCCTTGAGCGCCGCGACCGCGACGAAGTGGCGGTTCACCTCGAAGAAATAGCGCAGCTTGGCGCGCGAGTCCGAGCGTCCGTAGCCGTCGGTACCGAGCACCCGGTAGGGGCGGTCGGCCGGGATGAAGGGCCGGATCTGGTCGGCGAAGGTCTTCATGTAGTCGCTCGCCGCGACGACGGGGCCGGCGCGCTTTTCCAGACACCGCGTGACGTAGGGCACTCGCGGCTTGTCCTCGGGATGGAGCAGGTTCCAGCGTTCCGCGGCGAGGCCGTCGCGGCGCAGCTCGGTGAAGCTGGTCGCGCTCCAGACGTCGGCCGCGACGCCCCAGTCCTTCTCGAGCAGCTCGGCCGCGGCGAGCACCTCGCGCAGGATGGTGCCCGAGCCCATCAGCTGCACCCGCGCCTTGGCCTTCGACTTCGACTCGCGCAGCAGGTACATGCCCTTGAGGATGCCCTGCTCGGCGCCCTCGGGCAGCGCGGGGTGCTCGTAGTTCTCGTTCATCACCGTGATGTAGTAGAACACGTCCTCCTGCTCGGAGAGCATCCGGCGCAGGCCGTCGTGGATGATCACGGCGAGTTCGTAGCCATAGGTCGGGTCGTAGCACACGCAGTTGGGGATGACCGAGAACAGCACGTGGGAGTGGCCGTCCTCGTGCTGCAATCCCTCGCCGTTCAGCGTCGTGCGTCCGGCCGTGCCGCCGAGCAGGAACCCGCGCGCGCGCTGGTCGCCCGCCGCCCAGGCGAGGTCGCCGAAGCGCTGGAACCCGAACATCGAGTAGTAGATGTAAAAGGGCGCCATCGCCAGGTTGGAGTGGCTGTACGAGGTCGCCGCCGCGATCCACGACGAGAACGCGCCGGCCTCGTTGATGCCTTCCTCGAGGATCTGTCCGGACGCGTCCTCGCGGTAGTACATCAGCTGGTCGCGGTCGACCGGCTCGTATTTCTGGCCCTCGGCGGCGTAGATACCGAGCTGGCGGAACATGCCTTCCATGCCGAAAGTGCGCGCCTCGTCGGGAACGATCGGGACGATGTGCTTGCCGAGCGCCTTGTCCCGCAGGAGCGCGGTCAGCACGCGCACGAACGCCATGGTGGTGGAGATCTCCCGCCCCTCCGAGCCCTTCAGCACCGGCTCGAGCGCCGAGAGCGGCGGCACCGGGGGCGGCGCGTCGGCCTTCCTGCGCCGGCCCGGCAGGTAGCCGCCGAGCGCCCGACGCCGTTCGTGCAGGTACTGCATCTCCGGCGAGTCCGGCGCCGGGATGTAGAACGGCAGCTTGTCCAGCTGGTCGTCCGGGATGGGGATGTTCATGCGGTCGCGCATGCCGCGGATCGTGTCGACGTCGACCTTCTTCAGCTGGTGCGTGGGATTCTTCGCCTGCCCCTGCTTGCCCAGGCCGTAGCCCTTGATCGTCTTGGCGAGAATCACGGTGGGCTGGTCCTTGTGCTTCACCGCCGCCGCGTAGGCGGCGTAGATCTTGTGCGGGTCGTGCCCGCCGCGGTTCAGCCGCCAGATGTCCTCGTCGGTCATGCGCGAGACCATCTCGAGCAGCTTCGGGTACTTGCCGAAGAAGTACTTGCGCACGAACGCGCCGTCGTTCGCCTTGTAGTTCTGGTATTCGCCGTCGATCGTCTCCTGCATCAGGCGCAGCAGCAGCCCGTCGCGGTCGCGCGCGAGCAGCGGGTCCCAGTACGAGCCCCAGATGAGCTTGATGACGTTCCAGCCGGCGCCGCGGAAATCGGCCTCGAGCTCCTGGATGATCTTGCCGTTGCCGCGCACCGGGCCGTCGAGGCGCTGCAGGTTGCAGTTGACGATGAAGATCAGGTTGTCGAGCTTCTCCCGCACCGCCATGCCGATCGCGCCGAGCGACTCGGGCTCGTCCATCTCGCCGTCGCCGCAGAAACACCAGACCTTACGGTTCTCGGTGTTCGCCAGCCCGCGCGCATGCAGGTACTTGAGGAAGCGCGCCATGTAGATCGCCTGGATGGGCCCCAGCCCCATCGACACGGTGGGAAACTGCCAGAAGTCGGGCATCAGCCAGGGGTGCGGATACGACGAGATGCCCTTGCCGTCGACCTCGCGGCGGAAGTTGAGCAATTGGTCCTCGCTCAGCCTCCCCTCCAGCAGCGCGCGGGCGTAGATGCCGGGCGAGGAGTGGCCCTGGAAATAGATCAAGTCGCCGCCGTGATTCTCCGACGGGGCGTGCCAGAAATGGTTGAAGCCCTGTCCGAACAGCGTGCCCACCGAAGCGAAGCTCGCGATGTGGCCGCCCAGCTCGTCGTCGTTCTTGTTCGCGCGCGCCACCATGACCATCGCGTTCCAGCGGCAGTAGGCGCGGATGCGGTCCTCGAGCGCGTGATCGCCCGGCGAGCGCTCCTCCATGTGCGGCGGTATGGTGTTGATATAAGCCGTCGTGGCCGAAAACGGGATGTAGGCGCCCGAGCGGCGCGCTTTTTCGACCAGCTTCTCGAGCAGGTAGTGCGCGCGCTCCGGTCCCTCGCGCTCGAGCACAGCCTCGAGGGCGTCGAGCCACTCCTGGGTCTCGAGTGCGTCGGGGTCGTTTGCGGCGGGAAGCTGCGGAACAGCGGACATGGGTCCCTCTCCAAGCTTGTGGCTTTGTGCGTCGGGCGCGCCTCGTGAGCGCGTGAACGCGGTTGGGCGCGAGCAAGCTTAATACGCCTGCCCTGGACCCTCAAACCGAACTTTCGCATTGTAAAACCACATATCACTATACGCAAGATGCCGGTCGGGCCGCGATGTTAGACTCCCCGCCCTTTCCCGGCGGTCCTGACATGAGCGCAAAAATCATCGACGGTAAATCTCTTGCGGCTACGGTGCGCGAATCGGTCGCGCAGACGATCGAAACCCTTGCCGCGCACGGCGTTCGCCCGGGCCTCGCCGTGATCCTTGCGGGAGACAATCCCGCCTCGCGAATCTACGTGCGCAACAAGGTCCGGGCCTGCGAGCAGACCGGCGTGCGCTGGGAGCTTCACGAGTACGCGCACGACGTGCCGGAAGCGACCCTGCTCGAGCGCATCGAGGGGCTCAACCGCGACCCCGCCGTGCACGGGATCCTGGTGCAACTGCCGCTGCCGCGGCAGATCGACGTTTCGCACGTCCTCGATGCGGTGTCGCCGGCCAAGGACGTGGACGGGTTTCACCTCGAGAGCCTCGGCGCGCTCGCCGCGGGGCGGCCCGGCTTCGTTCCCTGCACGCCGGCCGGCATCATGCGCATGCTCGAGCACGAGCGGGTGCCGCTTGCGGGCCGCCACGCGGTCGTCGTGGGACGCTCGAACGTGGTCGGCAAGCCCCTGGCGCTGCTGTTGTTGCAAAAGGACGCCACCGTCACCATCTGCCATTCGAAGACTCCGGCGCTGGCGCAGACGACTCGCCACGCCGATGTGCTGGTCGCGGCGGCCGGACGCGCGCGCCTGATCACGGCCGACATGGTGAAGCCCGGCGCCTGCGTCATCGACGTCGGCACCAATCGCCTGCCGGACGGCAAGCTCGCCGGCGACGTCGATTTCGAAGCCGTCAGGGAGGTTGCCGGGCTGATCAGCCCGGTTCCGGGCGGCGTCGGGCCCATGACCGTCGCCATGCTGATTGCCAATACGGTGCGTAGCGCAATGCAAATTCACGCCATATGAATCCGCTGCTCGATTTCTCAGGCCTGCCGCGGTTCGCGGACATCAGGCCGGAGCACATCGCCCCGGCGATGGACCGGCTTCTGGCGGAGGGCCGCGACACGGTGGCTCGCATCACCGGGCAGGACGTGCCGTGCACCTGGGAAGCCTTCGTCGCGCCGCTCGAGGACGCCAACGAGCGCGTCTCGCGCGCCTGGGGGCAGGTCTCGCACCTGCACGGCGTGCTCGACAGTCCAGCCCTGCGCGACGCCTACAACGCGAACCTGCCGAAGCTCACCCAGTACTGGACCGAGCTCGGCCACGACGAGCGGCTGTTCCGCCGCTACCGCGAGCTGCGCGATTCGGCCGCGTACGTCGATCTTTCCTCGGCGCGCAAGCGCCAGGTGCAGACCGCCCTGCGGGACTTTCGCCTGGGCGGCGCCGAGCTGCCGGCCGACGAGAAAGCCCGCTTCGCCGCGATCCAGGACGAGCTGGCGCGGCTCGGGGCGAAGTTCGCCGAGAACCTGCTCGACGCGACCAACGCGTACTCGATCGTGATCGAGGACCCGGCGCGCGTGGCGGGCCTGCACGACGACCTGCTCGCCGCGGCGCGCGAGGCGGCCCAAAAAGACGGCCGCGAGGGCTGGAAGTTCACCCTCCACGCGCCCTCCTATTTGCCGGTGATGCAGTACGCCGAGGACCGCGCACTGCGCGAGACCCTGTACCGCGAGAGCGTCACGCGCGCCTCGGAGTTCGGCCGCCCCGAGTGGGACAACACACCGCTCATCGCGCGCATGCTCGAGCTCCGCCGCGAGGAGGCGCGCCTGCTCGGCTACCCCAATTTCGCCGAGGTCTCGCTGGTGCCGAAGATGGCCGATACGCCCGAGCAGGTGCTCGAGTTCCTCGAAGGCCTGGCGCGGCGTGCGCGCCCCTTCGCGGAACAGGATGTCGAGGAGCTGCGGCAGTTCGCGCGCAGCGCGCTCGGGATCGAGCGGCTCGAATCCTGGGACCTCGCATTCGCCTCGGAGAAGCTGCGCGCGCGCCGTTACGATTTCTCCGACAACGAGGTCAAGCAGTACTTTCCGGAAGACGCGGTGATCGGCGGGCTGTTCCGGCTGGTCGAGACGCTTTACCGCGTGCGCATCTCGCCCGGCTCGGCGCCCGTGTGGCACGAGGACGTGCGCTTTTTCGAGATCCGCGAGGCCGACGGCGCGCGGGTGGGACAGTTCTACGTCGATCTCTACGCGCGAGAAACGAAGCGCGGCGGGGCGTGGATGGACGACGCCATCGGACGGCGCCGCACGGCCGCGGGCATTCAGACCCCCGTGGCCTACCTGGCCTGCAATTTCTCGCGCCCGGTCGGGGCGCGGCCGGCGCTGTTCACCCACGACGAGGTGATCACCCTCTTTCACGAGTTCGGCCACTGCCTGCACCATCTGCTCACGCGCGGGGAGGATCTCGGCGTCTCGGGGATCAACGGCGTCGAATGGGACGCCGTCGAGCTGCCAAGCCAGTTCATGGAGAATTTCTGCTGGGAATGGGAGGTCCTCTCGGGCATGACCCGGCACGTCGACACGGGCGCCGCCCTGCCGCGAGCGCTGTTCGACAAGATGCTGGCGGCGAAGAACTTCCATTCCGGGCTCGCCACCTTGCGGCAAATCGAGTTCGCGCTGTTCGACATGCACCTTCACTTCGACTTCGAGGCCGAAGCGGGTAGAACGGCGCTCGAGTTGCTCGAGCAGGTCCGCGCCAAGGTCGCGGTGCTGAAGCCGCCCGTCTACAACCGCTTCCCGAACAACTTCTCGCACATCTTCGGCGGCGGCTACGCGGCGGGCTACTACAGCTACAAATGGGCCGAGGTGCTCTCTGCCGACGCGTACAGCCTGTTCGAGGAAAACGGCGTGCTGGATCCGGCTACCGGCGCGCGATTCCGTGACGAAGTGCTCGCGGTGGGAGGCGCCCGTCCCGCCGCGGAGTCGTTCCGCGCCTTTCGCGGGCGCGATCCCGATGTGGACGCTCTGCTGCGCCACAATGGTATGATTTCCGCATGAGGGTCCTGCCTCCCGCCATCGCCCTGTGCCTGGCGTTCGCGCTGGGGGCGGCGCACGCGCAACAGCTGTATCGCTGGACCGACGACGCCGGCCGCGTGCACGTGACGGACACCCCGCCTCCCGCCAACGCGCGGTCGGTCGAAAGGAAGAATTTCGGCGGCGGCGGGCTGGGCAACACCCAGGTTCCGTTCGAGCTGCGCAAGGCGATGCAGGACGCGCCGGTCACGCTCTATACGTCACCGTCGTGCAAGGAGGCCTGCAGCCAGGCGCGCGCCGCGCTCAACCGGCGCGGCGTTCCGTTCAAGGAAGTGGTCGTGTGGAATCCGGAGACCAACGCCGAGCTGCAGCGCGTCTCGGGCGCGCGCCAGGTCCCGACGCTGGTGGTCGGCGGCGCGGTGCAGAAGGGGTTCTCGCAGAGCGCGTTCGACAGCGAGCTCGACATCGCCGGCTATCCGAAAGCCGGCATCCTGCCGGCGCGCAACCAGGCGGCGCCGGAGCCGCCTGCTAAAGGCGATACGAAGACCGACGAGTCGGAGCACGAGTCGGAGCAAAAGCCGCTCGGCCCCTACGCACCGCGTTTCAGCAGAGAGAAACAGTAGCTTCCGTCGCGGCATGAAGCTCGCGACCTGGAACGTCAACTCGCTCAAGGTTCGACTGCAGCACCTCACCGACTGGCTCGCGCAGTCGAAATGCGACGTCGTCTGCCTGCAGGAAACCAAGCTGGAGGACGGAAAATTCCCCGTCGCCGAGCTCGAAGCCGCCGGCTATCGGGCCTCGTTCTGCGGCCAGAAGACCTACAACGGCGTCGCCATCCTCGCTTCGGCGCCGATCGAAGAGGTCTCGAGCGGCATCCCGGGTTTCGCCGACGAGCAGAAACGCGTCATCGCCGCGACGGTAAGCGGAATGCGCATCGTCTGCCTGTACGCACCGAACGGCCAGGCGGTCGGCAGCGAGAAGTACGACTACAAGCTGCGCTGGTACGCCGCGCTCAAGCAGTGGCTCGGCGCGGAGCTCGGCCGCCATCCGCGCCTCGCCGTGCTGGGCGATCTGAACGTCGCCCCCGAAGACCGCGACGTTCACGACCCCAAGGCGTGGGAGGGACAGGTGCTGGTCTCGGAGCCGGAACGCGCGGCGTTCCGCGAACTGCTCGGGCTGGGCCTCAAGGACAGTTTTCGCCTGTTCGATCAGCCCGAGAAGTCCTTCTCCTGGTGGGACTACCGGATGATGGGGTTCCGCCGCAACGCGGGATTGCGCATCGACCACATCCTGCTCTCGCCCGAGCTGGCGGCCGGCTGCAAGGCATGCGCGATCGACAAGGCGCCGCGCAAGCTCGAGCGCCCGTCCGACCACGCCCCGGTCACGGCCGACGTGAGCTAGAGGGCAACAGCTTCGCGTCCCACCAGCCGCCGCCCAGGGCGACGAAGAGCTGCGCGGTGTCCTGCAGCCGCTGCGCCTGCGCCCGGACCGAGCCCAGGAGCGCCTGCTGGTAGGCGCGCTCGGCACTGATCAACTGAAGCACGTCGGATTTTCCGGCCGCGTAGCTTTCGCGCTGCAGGGCGAGCGCCGCGCTGGCGCTGTCGATGAGCTGGCGCTGGGCGTCCACCAGCTCGGCGTCGTGCGCGAGCGCCTGCAGCGTGTCGGCGACCTGCTGCAGCCCTTGGAGGACGGTCTGCTCGTAAGTCGCGAGCGAAGCCTTGTAGGTGTTGATCGCCGCGCGCTCCTGCGCGCGCAGGGTTCCCCCGTGCAGGAGAGGCGCGGTCAGGTCGGCCGCGAGACTCCAGAAACGGTTGGCGCTGCGAAAGAGCGTGCCGCCGTCCGGCGACTGCTGCCCGAGCGATGCCGATAGGGTGATATCCGGATAGAGCCTCGCGGCGGCGACGCCGATCGCTGCGCTGTCGGCGTGCAGCCGGGCCTCGGCCGCGAGGATGTCCGGACGCTGGCGCGCAAGTGACGAAGGCAGGCTCAAGGGAAGCTCGCGCGGGAGCGTGAAGTCCTCAAGCCCGAATTCGGGCGGCGACCACGCCGCCGGCGCGCGCCCGGTGAGGACGACGAGCGCGTTGCGGGCGCTGGCGAGCTGCTGGCGCAGACCGGGCAGCGCGGTGCGGTCGCTGGCGAGCTGCGTCTCGGCGGTCAGCACGTCGGTGCGCGGCACCTTGCCGGCGTCGAATTTGAGGCGCACCAGCTCCAGATTGCGCTCGTCGTCGGCGACGACCTGCTCGGTCGCCCGCAACTGGGCCCCGAGCGAGGCGATGCTGATGGCCTGGGTGACCACCTGGCCGGTGAGCGTGAGATAGGCCGCGGCGAGCTCGTAGCCCTGTTGCTCCGCGAGCGCTTCCTGAAGCTCGACGCCTCGCGCCGTGGCGCCGAACACATCCGCCGCGTAGCTCGCCGTGGCGCCGACCGTATACAGGTTCCCGCTGCCGCGGCGCCGCTCTGCGCTCGCCGAAGCGTCGAGCCGCGGCCAGTATCCGCCGCGCGCCGCCAGCACGTTTTCGCGAGCCGCCGCCAGCGTGGCGCGCGCCGCGGCGACCGTCCGGCTGCCGTCGACGGCGGAGCGCAGCACGTCGTTCAGCGGGCGCGAGTGGAACAGCTCCCACCACTGCGACGGGATCCGCTGCCCCGGTTGCACGTGCTGGGAGTCGGCTCCGGTCGATGAAGTGATCTCCGCCGGCAGCGGCGTCGCGTTATAGCGCTCGCCTTCGGGTGCGGGCGGGCGCTCGAAGTTCGGGCCGACCGCGCAACCCGAGAGCAGGAGCAGGAGGAGACAAGCGCGCTTCATCGCGACCTATTCGTAGCGCAGCGCCTCGATCGGATCGAGCCGCGAAGCGCGCCGCGCGGGATAGTAACCAAAGAACACGCCGACGATCGCCGAAAACGCGAAGCCGCCGACGATCGCCACCGGCGAGAGCAGCGTCGGCCAGCCGGCCACCGCAGAGACGATTTGCGAGATTGCGATCCCCACCAGGATGCCCGCGAGGCCGCCGATGACGCTCAACAACACCGCCTCGACCAGGAACTGGAGCATCACGTGCGTGCGCCGCGCACCGATCGCCATGCGGATGCCGATCTCGCGCGTGCGCTCGGTCACCGAGACGAGAAGGATGTTCATGATGCCGATGCCGCCGACGATAAGCGAAATCGACGCCACGGCCGCGAGCAACAGCGCCAGGATGCGGCTGCTGCCCTCCATCGCCTGGGTAATGTCGCTGATGTTGCGCACATCGAAGTCCTGAGTCTGCCCGGGCTCGATGTTGTGCCGCTTGAGCAGGATCTTCGTGATTTCCTCCTTGGCCTTCGGCACGAGCGCCGTGGTGCGCGCCTGAACGTAGAGCAGGTTGACGTAGCCGGTGAGCTTGGGCTTGATGCCGAAGGGATTCGGCGGCGTGACATAAATCGAGCTCGAAGGCGTTTCTGCGGAACTCGGCGCGGCCACGCCCAGCACTTTTCGCTCGGCGGTGGTGAAGAGAATGTAGACCACGTCATCCTGGTCCCTGCCGTAGCCGGACTGGCCCTTCTCCTGCAGCAGACCGATGACCTGCATCGGTACGTTCTTGATCAGGATGGTCGCCCCGACCGGGTTTTCGTACGGACCGAAGAGGTTCCGGTACACGGTCTGCCCGATCAGGCAGACGCGTGCCGCCTCGGCTTCGTCCTGAGCGTTCATGCTGCGGCCGGATACGACCGGCCAATCCCGGATCTTGAAGTAGCTCGGGCTGACGCCCTCGACGCGGGTGTTCCAGTTCTTTTCCCGATACTGCAACTGGCCGAGCTGTCGAATGAGGTAGGCGACCTGGGCGACGGCGGGCGCATCGCGCCTGACCGCCTCGGCGTCGGCCACCGTCAGCGTCGACGCGCTGCCGTAGCCTGCGCGCACGCCGCTGGCCGTGGTCGCGCCCGGTATGACGATCAGCAGGTTCGTGCCCAGGCTCTGGATGCGCTCGGTGACCGCGGCGCTCGCGCCCTGGCCCACGGCGACCATCGCGATGAGCGCGGCCACGCCGATGAAGATGCCCAGCATCGTCAGCGCCGAGCGCATCTTGTTGCGGGCGATCGCCCGCCCCGCGACCATCAGAGCCATGCGCGCGAAAGACAGGCCGAGCCGGGCATCGGTGGCCGTGCCCGGCTGACTCGCGGCCGCAGGCAGCGGCTGCGGCCCGTAAGGCGCGCCCCCCCTGCCCCCGGCCTTGACCTCGTCCGACACGATGGCGCCGTCGCGCATCGTTACGATGCGGTCGGCGAACGCCGCCATGTCGGGTTCGTGCGTGACCAGGATGACCGTGAGGCCCTTTTCCCGGTTCAGAGCCTGGATCGTCTTCATGATGTCGCTCGCCGTCCTCGAATCGAGGTTTCCGGTCGGCTCGTCGGCGAGCAGGATGGCGGGGTCGTTCACCAGAGCGCGCGCGATGGCCACGCGCTGCTGCTGGCCGCCGGAGAGCTGGCTCGGATGGTTGCGCTCGCGCCCCTCCAGGCCGAGGGCGCCCAACATTTCCTTCGAGCGCTGCGCGCTCTCCGCGTAGCGTCCCGAGTAGAGCAACGGCAGCGCCACGTTCTCGGCCGCGCTGGTACGTGCCAGCAGATTGAAGTTCTGGAACACGAAGCCGATGCGGCGGCTTCGAACCTGCGCGAGCGCCGGCTCGTCCTGCTCGGTGACGTCCTCCCCCTCGAGCAGGTAGTGCCCGCCGCTCGGGCGATCGAGGCAGCCGAGGATGTTCATCAGCGTCGACTTGCCCGAGCCGGAGGCGCCCATGATCGCGACGAACTCGCCGTGCGCGATGGTCAGGCTCACTCCGCGCAGCGCGTGAACCTCGAGCTCGCCGATGCGGTAGACCTTGGTGAGGTCCCGGACCTCGATGACTGGATTGGACAATTGATTCGAGCTCCGGGGTCGCTCAGAATCGGAAAGGCGTGCGCGTCGAACGCTTCGCTGAGCCCGACCCGGCGGCGGTCTCGTCGGTGATGACGGCGTCCCCCACCGCCAGATCGCCGCCGGTGATTTCCGCCCAGGTCCCGTCCTCGAGGCCGACGGTGACGGGAACTGAGACCGGCTGGCCGTTCTTCAAAACCCACACGCGCGTACCCTGGCGCACGCTGCGGGTGCCCGTGCGTCCGGCCGCGGGCAGGCCCTGAGGCTCGAAACGCAGCGCCTGCTGCGGCACCCGCAGGACATTCTTGCGCTCCTCGGTGACGATCTTTGCGTTGGCGGTCATGCCCGGCAGCAGCAGCCGCTCGGGATTGTCGACGCCGATCACCGCGTCGTAGGTGACGACGTTCTGCACCGTGATGGGGGCCTGGCGGACCTCCCTTACGCGTCCCTCGAAGGCCTTCTTCGGGTAGGCCTCGACCCTGAAGGTCGCGCGGTCTCCGACCTTGACCCGGCCGATGTCGGACTCGCTGACATTGGTATCGATCTGCATCTTGGTCAGGTCCTTCGCGATCAGGAACAGCGTGGGCGTCTGGAAACTCGCCGCCACGGTCTGTCCGACGTCGACGTTGCGCGAAATCACGATGCCGTCGACCGGCGACACGATGTCGGTGTAGTCCAGATTCACCTGGGCACCCTCGAGCGCGGCCTGGCGCTGCGCAATCGCCGCCTCGTCGAGCTTGACCTGGGCGGCGGCCTGCTCATATGCGCTCTTGTCGGCGTCGACGGTTTCCTGCGACACGACGCCGCGCGCAACCAGGCCGCGGTCGCGCTCGTAGTTGAGCTTGGCGTAGGCGAGGCCCGCCTGATCCTTCGCCAGCTGAGCCCTGGCCGTGGCGAGGTTCGCCTTCGCCTGGGCGAGCGCGACCTCGTAGGTGCGCGGATCGATCTTGGCGCAGAGCTGGCCCGCCTTCACTTTCGTG
>Ga0315556_1001807_pt1 | contig 12635 bp, 9 predicted proteins | sample SalMarSW160310MG_FD_202112 | JGI IMG/M metagenome (GOLD analysis project Ga0315556, IMG submission 202112) | Salt marsh sediment microbial communities from the Plum Island Ecosystem LTER, Massachusetts, United States - Salt Marsh Sediment SW1603-10 ...
AATTTGGTCAGGCCTGTCGCCTCTTCTAGATAGTCTTCCAGGCCGCCCTGCTCGACGCCGAGCACGTCCATGGCCATCGAGCACGGGTAGATTTTCGCGTCGCCGTATTCGACTGCCTGTTCGAACAGCGTCCTGAACTCCGGCACCTTTTTTTCCGCCATCAGCTTGCCCATCGCGCCTTCGTGCGGCGCCTTGTCCGAATTGCCCTTAACGAAATACGGCAGCGCATTCATCGACAGGAAGACCAACACCTCCTGTCCGCTTACCGCTCCTACCGAAGCTACCATGGCCGCCATTTGCAAACGCTCAAGCGAATCCGACACAACAACTACGCAAGTCTTGTTGGCTGACATCAATCAATCTCCAGAAAATTTGAACAACAGGGAAGTAAAATAAACAGGGGAGCGGCGCCCTGAATCGGGGCGCAACAACAGGGGAATGGCTAGCTGAGAGATCATGGAAATACCGCTCCTCCGGTAAAGCGCAGGTTAAGACCTTATTTTGGATAATGCTACTCCTCACACTTTTCGGTTGCAATGCTTGGGCACAAATATTTTGGGTACGGCTCACCGGGCAAGCTTGCCCAGCTTGCGGAACAGGGTGCGTTCGCTCACCCCCAGGCGCTCGGCCAGTTCCTTGCGCCCCAGGCCGGAATGGCGCAACTGCCATTCCAGGTAACTGCGTTCCATTTCCTCCAGCGTCATGATCTCGCCGAAGCCCTGGCCGGAACGAATGGCTGCTTCCTTTTTCTCGCACGGATCCGGAAAGTGCTCGGGCAACAGCACGTCGCCATCCGCCAGCAGGCTGGCGCGTTCGATCAGGTTGCGCAGTTCGCGGATGTTGCCCGGAAAATCGTAATGGGACAGGCACAGCAGCGTGGCCGGATGAATGGTCAGTTTATGTCCGGGGCTGACACGCCTGAGCAGCGTCTCCATCAGCAATGGCAGGTCTTCCATCCGTTCGCGCAGGGGGGGCAGCTGAACCGGAAAGGTGCTGATGCGGTAATACAGGTCGCGGCGAAAGCTGCCGTCGGCCACCATCTGCTTCAGGCCGCGATGGGTCGCAGCGACCAGGCGGAAATCGGCACGCAACGGCTCCACCCCGCCCACCCGGCGGTAAGTGCCGGTTTCCAGCAGACGCAGCAGCTTGACCTGCATTCCCAGCGGTATATCGCCCACCTCGTCCAGAAACAATGTACCGCCGTTGGCCGCCTCGACCAGCCCCTGTTTGCGCTGGCTGGCGCCGCTGAACGCGCCCTTTTCGTAGCCGAACAACTCGCTCTCGAACAGGTTTTCCGGCAGGCTGGAACAATCCACCGCGACGAACGGCCCGGTCGCGCGCGGACTGGCCATGTGCACCGCATGCGCGACCAGTTCCTTGCCGGTGCCGGATTCGCCCAGCAACAGCACGTCGGCTTGCGACGGCGCCACCCGCGTAACCTGCTGCAGCATGCGCTTGAACGCAGCGGAGCGCCCGACCAGTTCACCTTCCGCCGTGGCACTGGCGCTGCGCACGGTATGGATCATCTCGACGAAATACTCGATCCCGCCATCGGCGTTGAAAATCGGCGCCAGTTCCACGTCCACATGTTCTTCGCCGCGCGGCGTGTGATGGATGTGCAGCACGCGATGCGGCTGGCCACTGTGCAGGCTGCTCCTCAGCGGGCAGGATTCACCCTCCTCGTCGCAGGGCTTGGCAAAATGGTGCGAAACCTCGTGGCAATGCCGCCCGACCACCGGCAGGTCTCCCGCGTGGTAATGCTCCAGGTAGGCGCGATTGGCGCCGAGTATGGTGTAGCGGCGATCCAGCACGATGCGCGGCTCGGGCAAGGTATCGAGGAAGGACATCAGTTCGACTAAAGAGGTATCGACCACAAAATCACCTGACAAAAATGACAGCCTGGATGGGTATTCTAGCAAATTTCCACGTCAGTTCTGACAGTTTCCACCTGCTGCAGTTCCCGCAACAAAAGTTGACTGAATTGGTAAATATACTTATTTAACAATGAGCAATATAGGTATATAAACAAGCTGGCACGCATACTGCGTATAGGTAAAGCGCGAGTACAGAACCGTGGAATGCAGATGAAAGTTTTTTCCGACCAGCCTCTGGCAAGAAAGATTGCCATCGTGACTGTCATCAAGCTGTTTGGCTTGCTGGCAATCTGGTGGCTGTTTTTCAGCGGCCCCGGCGATAGCAGCCTGACGCCGGACCAGGTCAGCAACGCGATTCTGCACCCCTTAGTAAACAGCAACTCAACCAAACCGTGAGGAGGATGCATGATTAGCACTGAACTGGTCGACCTATCAAGGTTGCAATTCGCGGTCACCGCGATGTATCACTTCCTGTTTGTCCCGCTCACGCTGGGCATGACCTTTCTGCTGGTCATCATGGAAGGCTCTTACCTGATCACGGGACAGCAGGTCTACAAGGATATGACCCGCTTCTGGGGCAAACTGTTCGGCATCAACTTCGCGCTGGGTGTCACCACCGGGCTGACCATGGAATTCCAGTTCGGCACCAACTGGGCATATTACTCGCACTACGTGGGCGATATCTTCGGTGCCCCGCTTGCGATTGAGGGCCTGATGGCGTTCTTCCTGGAGTCCACCTTCATCGGCCTGTTCTTCTTCGGCTGGGATCGTTTGACCAAGGGGCAGCACTTCATGGTCACCGTGCTCACTGCGGTCGGTTCCAATCTTTCCGCACTGTGGATATTGATCGCCAACGGCTGGATGCAGGACCCGGTGGGCGCCACCTTCTCCTATACCACCATGCGCATGGAACTCTCCAATTTCTGGGACGTGATCTTCAACCCGACTGCGCAGGCCAAGTTCGTGCACACCGTATCCGCGGGCTACGTCACCGCATCGATCTTCGTGCTGGGCATTTCCGCCTGGTACATCCTGAAGGGACGCGACCTCGAATTTGCGCGCCGCTCGTTTCGCATTGCCGCAGCCTTCGGCTTTGCCTCGGCATTGTCGGTGATCGTGCTGGGCGACGAGTCCGGCTACACCGTTTCCGAGTCGCAGCAAACCAAGCTGGCGGCGATGGAAGCGATGTGGCACACCGAACCGGCACCAGCGCCATTGACGGTGTTCGCGCTGCCCAACGCGCAGACTCAGCACAACGATTATGCCCTGAAGATTCCCTACGTAATGGGCCTCATCGGCACGCGCAGCTTCACCAAGCAGATCCCCGGTATCGACGAGATCAAGGCCAAGAACCGCAAGCGCATCGAGTCCGGCATGCTGGCGGTGACCGCAATGGAGGAACTGCGCAAGAACAAGGACGATGCCGCCGCCAGGCAGGAGTTCGAGGCGCACAAGCAGGATCTCGGTTTCGGCCTGCTGCTGAAGAAATACACCGAGGACGTAAGCCAGGCGACACCGGCAATGATCCAGCATGCGGTGGACGATACCGTGCCGCGCGTGGTCCCGATTTTCTGGTCGTTCCGCGTGATGGTCGCGCTGGGCTTCGCTTTTGCCCTGCTGCTCGGCCTGTCGCTTTACCACACCGTGCGCGGCACCTTCATCAAGCAGCGCTGGCTGTTGCGCTGGGCAGTGTGGTTCATCCCGATGCCGTGGATCGCCGCCGAACTGGGTTGGTTCGTGGCCGAGTACGGCCGCCAGCCGTGGACCATCTACGGTGTGCTGCCCACCCACCTGTCGGCCTCCAGTCTGTCGGTCGGCAGCCTGTACGGCTCGCTCACCGGCTTCATTGTGTTCTACACCGGCCTGCTCATCATCGAGATGTACCTGATGGTGAAATTCTCGCGCAAGGGACCCAGCAGCCTGGGTACCGGACGCTATGACACCGAAAAAACCGCAACCGCCACTATCTGAACGAGGAGATAACCATGCTGGATTATGAAACGCTGAAAATCATCTGGTGGCTGCTGGTCGGTGCATTACTGCTCGGCTTCGCCATCATGGACGGTCACGACATGGGCGTGGGCACGCTGCTGCCTTTCGCTGCAAAAACCGATGTGGAACGCCGCATCCTGATCAACACCGTCGGCCCCCACTGGGACGGCAACCAGGTCTGGTTCATCACCGCCGGCGGCGCCATCTTCGCCGCCTGGCCACTGGTCTATGCCACCGCGTTTTCCGGTTTCTACTGGGCAATGCTGGCGGTGCTGTGGGCGCTGTTCTTCCGGCCGGTAGGATTCGACTACCGCAGCAAGATCGAGAACCCGAACTGGCGCAAGACCTGGGACTGGGGCCTGTTCGTCGGCGGTGCGGTACCGCCGCTGATCTTCGGCGTGGCGTTCGGCAACCTGCTGCAGGGCGTGCCGTTCCATTTCGACGACACGCTGCGCAGTTTCTACACCGGCAGCTTCTGGCAGTTGCTCAACCCGTTTGCGCTGCTCACCGGCGTGGTCAGCACGGCGATGATCACCGCGCACGGCGCGAACTACCTGATGATCCGTACCGAGGGTAACGTGTACCGCCGTGTGCGTACCGCTTCCATGGTGTTCGGTGTGCTGGCGCTGGTCACGTTTGCCCTGGCCGGGGTCTGGCTGGCCTATGGCATCAAGGGTTTTGTGATCACCAGTGTAATTGACGGTAATGCCTTGCCCAATCCGCTGGACAAGACCGTGATCACCGAGGCTGGTGCCTGGCTGCACAACTACAGCGCGTATCCGCTCACCATGCTGGTTCCGGCAGTAGCCTTCCTCGGCGGGCTGTGGGCAATCGCCGCAGCGAAGTTCGACAAACCGCTGACTGCCTTCATCGGCTCGTCGGTGAGCATGCTGGGGGTGATCGGCACCGCCGGTGTTTCGCTGTTCCCGTTCATCATGCCTTCCAGCACCGACCCGCGTTCCAGCCTGACGATCTGGGACAGCGTGTCGTCGCAACTGACCCTGGGCCTGATGCTGGGTGCAACCGTGATCTTCCTGCCCCTCGTCATCCTGTACACCAGTTGGGCGTACAAGAAGATGTCGGGCAAGGTCACCGAGGCCTTCATCCAAGCCAACGACAAGTCAACCTATTAAGGATTTAAGGAGAACAACATGTGGTATTTCGCCTGGATGCTCGGAGTCACCATGGCCGTATTGCTGGCCATCGTCAACACCATAATCTGCGACGCGCAGGCCTGCGCTCCCGAGGATGAACCGAGCGACAAACAATGACCGTTCCCGCGCACAGCGGTGTTTACGCAACGCTGCCGCGCATGATCTCGCTGTTGCTGGCGCTCGCCCTGGCCGGGCTGATCCTGACCTACCCCAGGGCATTTGCCCACACCGGGCATGGCCTGCTGTCGCTGGTCATGCTCGGGGTTTCCGCAGGCTTCGTGCACGGCGTGGGATTCATTCCGGAACACAAGGTCTGGCGCATCCTGTTCGGCCCGTGGCTGGCGTGGCCACTGCTGGCGGCGGGCCTGCTGCTGTTCCTGCGCAGCCAGTGACAGTTTTCAAGGATTTTCAAATTATTTAAGGAAAGAGCATGGCACATATCATCATACTCGGCGCCGGCACCGGCGGCATGCCGGCGGCATACGAAATGCGCGAGGCGCTGGGCAAGGAACACAAGGTTACCGTGATCAACGCCAGCGATACCTTCCAGTTCGTTCCATCCAACCCCTGGGTCGCACTGGGCTGGCGCAAGCTCGAGGAAACCACTTTCAAGATGCGCCCCTATCTGGAAAAGAAAAACATCGGGCTGATCGCCGTGGCCGCCGAAAAAATCGACGCTGAAGCCAGCCGCATCCATCTGGTTAACGGCGAGACGGTGGACTACGACTATCTGGTGATCGCTACCGGACCGCGCCTGGCCTTCGAGCTGATCGAGGGTGCCGGACCCAACGGCGGCAATACCCATTCGGTGTGCACCGTGGATCACGCCATCAAGGCATACGACGACTACGAGGAATTCCTGAAGAACCCCGGCCACGTGGTGGTCGGCGCTTTCCAGGGCGCCTCCTGTTTCGGCCCCGCCTACGAATATGCGCTGGCGCTGGAGACCGACCTGCGCCGCCGCAAGCTGCGCCCCAAGGTACCGATCACCTACATCAGCCCCGAGCCCTATATCGGCCACCTTGGCCTGGGCGGCGTCGGCGATTCCAAAAGTCTGCTCGAGAATGAGCTGCGCCAGCGCCACATCAAATGGATCACCAATGCCAAGACGGTGAAGGTTGAGCCCGGCAAGATGTATGTCGAGGAATACAACGACCATGGCGAGAAAATCAAGGATCACGTGGTGGAATTCAAGTATTCGATGATGTTGCCACCGTTCCGCGGGGTGAGTGCCGTGGCCGGCGTCGAGGGCCTGTGCAACCCCATGGGCTTTGTGATCGTGGACGAGCACCAGCGCAGCCCGAAATACCGCAACATCTTCTCGGCCGGCGTGTGTATCGCAATCCCGCCGGTGGAACAGACCCCGGTTCCGGTCGGCACACCGAAGACCGGTTACATGATCGAATCCATGGTCACCGCCATCGTGCACAACATCCAGGACGAACTGGCAGGCAAGCCGGCTACCACCACCGCCACCTGGAATACCATCTGTCTCGCCGACATGGGCGATACCGGGGCCGCTTTCGTGGCACTGCCGCAGATCCCGCCGCGCAACGTGACCTGGGCGAAGAAAGGCAAATGGGTGCACCTGGCCAAGATCGCCTTCGAGAAATATTTCATGCGCAAGATGAAGACCGGCTCTTCCGAACCGATCTATGAGAAATATGTGCTGAAGGCGCTGGGCATCAACCGGGTCAACAAATAATCCGCCCAGACAGCTTCGAAAAACAAAAAACCGCCATGCCGGCGGTTTTTTTATCTGGATGGAGGCGCGAGGCGGAGTCGAACCGCCCTAAACGGATTTGCAATCCGCTGCATAACCGCTTTGCTATCGCGCCGCGAGACCGGTTTTATACCACGAAAAATTAAGGGAAAGCATAAAGCTTTCCCAGGAAATATGGAGCGGGAAACGAGACTCGAACTCGCGACCTATACCTTGGCAAGGTATCGCTCTACCAGCTGAGCTATTCCCGCAAAAACGAAGCCAGCATTATATGGATATTGCTAATCATGTCAAGAAATAAAGCCGCCATTTTCGCCATCGGCAGGCTCACCTCTGTATAATTCGCAACAGCACAGACACTCACTGACAGCCTTCCCGCCTTACCCTGCCCGGATGGTGAAATTGGTAGACACAACGGACTTAAAATCCGTCGAGGCTAAACCCCTCGTGCCGGTTCGATTCCGGCTCCGGGCACCAGGTACTTTGCTTTTCATCCCTGTCCGAACGCCTTACCCGCGAGCAGTTTTTCAAATTCTTCCGCCTGTACCGCAGGCGAATACAGAAAGCCCTGCCCGTAGTCACAGCCGAACGATGCCAGCAAATCGCGCTGTGCCGCCGTCTCCACGCCTTCGGCAATGGCCTTGATGCCAAGCTTGTGCGCCATCACGATGATCGCCTCGACCAGGGCGCGGTCGCTCTCGTTCTCGGTTATATGACTGATGAACGAACGGTCTATCTTGAGGTAATCAATGTCGAATTGCTTCAGGTAGGAAAGCGCCGAAAATCCCGTACCGAAATCATCCAGCGAGACCTCAACCCCCAGGTCCTGGAAATCCCGCAGCCGCTCCTTCACCCGCGACGAATCCCTGAGCAGCGTTCCCTCGGTAATTTCGACCGTAATGCAGCCTCCGGGCAAACCAAGGGCCTCCAGCCTGTGCATCCAGGTCATTTGCCGCACATCGCCATCGAACTGGATCGGTGATTTATTCACGCTGACCTGAATGATGCGCCCGATCTGTTTACGCCACCGCTCGATGTCTTCGATCACCTCGTAAAACACCCATTCGCCGATCTCCCGGATCAGTCCGGATTCTTCGGCCAGGGGAATGAACAAGGCAGGGCCGAGCAAGCCGCGCTGCGGGTGATTCCAGCGCAGCAACGCCTCGGCCTTGGCCACCTGTCCATTCGACATATCCACGATAGGCTGGTAATAAACCAGGCATTCGTTGCGCGCCAGCGCATGCCGCAGTTCGTTGGTCAACTCCAGCTTCTCCCATGCCTCCTTCTGCATGGACTTGGTGAAATAGCTGTGCTGGTTGCGTCCCAGCGCCTTTGCCGCGTACATGGCCTGGTCCGCATGCTTCACCATTTCATCGTAATCACGGGCATCGTTCGGGTACAGGATGATGCCGATGCTGGCGGAAATATAGCCAATATTCCCATCCTTGAGATCGAACGGCCTGGACAGGTCGCCGATGATGTTGTGTATTATCCGCTCCAGCTGCGGCCGGTCACCCATTTCCGGCAGGATTACCGTGAACTCATCCCCCCCCAGCCGCGCCACGGTATCGGTTGCACGCACGCACTTGGCAATACGGCGCCCCGCCTCCACCAGCAGGATGTCGCCCTTGGCATGACCCATGGTATCGTTGATTTCCTTGAAGCGGTCCAGGTCCAGATATAGCAGCACCAGCGGCAGCCCCGTGCGATTCGCCTTCTTGATTTCCTGCTCCAGCCGGTCCTGGAACAGGCGCCGGTTCGGCAGGCCGGTCAATGCGTCATAACTCGCCTGGCGCCGGATGAGCGCCTCCTGCTGTTTCTTCTCGGTGATATCGGAGAATTGCGCCACATGGCGGTAGACGCTGCCGTTCTCGTGGCGAATGACGCTGATGGTCGTCCACTTGGCATACACCGAGCCATCCTTGCGGCGATCCCAGATTTCCCCCTGCCATCCGTCTTCGTACAGGATCGACTGCCACATTTGCCGATAGAATTCCTTGTCGTGGCGGCCGGACTGCATGATCCGCGGATTCCGGCCGATCACCTCTTCCGCCGCATAGCCGGTAATGCGGGAAAAGGCCTCGTTGACGTCCACGATGAAGTTATTCTCGTCCGTCACCATAATGGCCTCCGAGCTCGACCGGTAGATCCTCTCTGCCATTTCCGCGACTTCTTCGGCCCGCTTGCGCTCGGTGATGTCCTGGGCGAACGAGATGCTGAATTCCCTGTCCTCGAAGGAAATGTAATTCGATGTCACTTCCACGGGAAACACGGTCCCATCCTTGCGGCGATGGCTGGTTTCAAAAACGCGCACCTTCTGCTCCTTGAGCGTCGCCCATGCGCCCGCCCTCATTCCCTGCCTGTATTCCGGATTGAAATCCCAGATAAACTTGCCAAGCAGTTCCTCGCGGGTATAGCCCAGTTGCCTGTGTGCCTCCTCATTGGTATCGAAAACCTGCCCTTCGGGGCTGACCCAGTATAGCGGCAACGTGCTTTTTTCAACGGCGGAGCGGAACAACTCCAGTTTGCTTGCTGCCGCCTTGCGCTCGGTGATGTCCACCACAAAAACAAAGAGGCGGCCGCTGATTGCCGGCCAGAAATTGGCCACGATCTCCACCGGCCAGACGCTGCCATCCTTGCGCCGGTGATAGCTTTCAAAGCGGTCATGCCCGTCGCGCAATATGTTCTCGATATGCGCCGCCGTCTCCTCCGGCTGTTCCCTGGCCTCGATATCGGGAATGCGCATGTTGAGCAGCTCTTCTCGGCTGTAGCCGGAAAGCCGCACATAGGCATCATTCACTTCCAGCAGCCGCCCTTCCATGTCAACCACCCAGAATCCATCTGCCGAAGTTTCGATCACGGCACGATACTGGGCTTCGCTGCTGCGCAGCCTTTCTTCCACCGCCTTGCGCTCGGTGATGTCGCGGATCACACTCAGCACCATCTGTTTTCCGCCCAGTTCGACCAGCCGCGCATTGATTTCAACGGGAATAACCGTGCCATCGCGATGCATGTGGGCGGATTCGAACGTAGCCTCCCCGCCGTTCATCACCTGGGCCATTCTTTGCGGCACCCTGGGGGCAAATTCGGGAAAGTCGAAATCCGCAATGCTCTGCCCCAGCATTTCCGCCTTGGTGTAGCCCAGCCGCTCGTGGCAGATGCGGTTGATGTCCGCGATGCGCCCGTCCATGGAAAGCAGCATCACGCCATCATTCGCGGAATCGAAAATCATGTGGAACTTCTTCTCCCGCTCGCTTTCGCGCTCCTGTCGCTCCGCCAGCAATTCCATGCGGACGCGATGCATGTGTATGCCGAATCCGGCGGTATCCGCCAACTCCTCGAACAGCCGGATAGTCTCCCCCGAAAAAGCCGACATGCTGGCGGCATACACCGCCAGCACACCGATGACTTCTCCACCCCCACTGATGGGCACCACCACGCAGGAAGCCAGCCCGGCTTTTTTTGCCCTGCCCGCCCATGGACAGGAATCCATATCCGCTGCAAGGTCGGCAATCGTCTGGGTCACCCTGGTCCTGATTGCCGCAGCGACCGGATTCTTGCCGTCCGCTCCATCAAGCCAGTTGAATTGAATTCCGTCCAGAAAGGAGGCAGCCGTGCCGGCTTGCGCGGCGACGGTGATACTGTATTCCTCGTCCCGCACGGCCAGGCCGATCCAGGCAAGAGGATAGGCGGCATCGGCGGCAATGGCGTCACAGCAGGACTGCATCAGTTCCGTATCGCTGCCCGACTGCGCGATGGCGGACAAGGCGCGACTCAATGCCCCCAGCACGCCGGGAATGGCATATTCGGCAATGCCGGGAGTGGTATATTCGGCAATGTTGTTTTGCGGTTTCATCGTCAGGGTCTTGTGGTTCCGGCATTCAGTCAGAAGACTGAACATTAACCATTTCCATTTTATGGGATAACGAATATTGGCATTTTCGATAGATAAGCGCCACCGTGACTTTTCTCACAGACAGGCGTGCCATTATCCATTAGCCTGCAAATGGATTGTAACTGTCAGTAAACAAATGGAGGGCATCATGAAAGCAAACGTAGGCGGTATCGATAGGGTCTTGCGCATCCTGGTCGGAGCGGTATTGATTGGCTTGGCCGCGACAGGAACAGTGGGCGTATGGGGCTGGATTGGTGTGGTCCCCCTGGCTACCGGCCTGATCAAGTTCTGCCCGTTGTATCCCATCCTTGGTTTTAGTACCTGCCCCATGAAAAAAGAGGGCTGAGCCACACCACCCTCCGCACCATGCCCGGCAGCCGCAAGCAGTTGCCGGGCGCGGTGGCGTTTTTGCAGTGCCACTCAAAGCGCTTGAAGTCGGCGGCTTTCTCGCATATCGTGAAGGTGTCGCAACCGAGCCCAGAAACACCATGTCCGAACCGAGACAACATGCCGAACTGCAGGTCACCGGCATGCACTGCGCCTCCTGTGCCAACCGGCTGGAAAAAGCGCTCAACCAGATGCCGGAAGTGGAAGCGGTGGTGAACATTGCCACCGAAAAAGCCAGCATTGCGTTCAATCCCGGGAATTCCGATCTCGACAAGCTGATCGCCACCGTGCGCAGTACCGGCTTCGATGCCCACCCGGTGCGCGATTTCGCCGCGGAAAAGCGCGACCGTGAACTCGCCTGGAAGCGCGAGCGCAATCTGTTTCTCATCTCCTCGCTGCTCACCGCCCCGCTGCTGCTGGAAATGCTGCTGATGCTCACTGGCAACCGTGCCATGCTGCTGCCACTGTGGCTGCAATGGCTGCTCGCCACGCCGGTGCAGTTCTGGGCCGGCTGGCGCTTCTACCACGGCGCCTGGAGCAGCCTGAAAAGCGGCGGTACCAACATGGACGTGCTGGTCGCACTCGGCACCAGCGCCGCCTATTTCCTGAGCTGTGCGGTGGTCGTGCTGCACCTGAACCAGCATGTCTATTTCGAGGCCAGCGCCACACTGATCACGCTGGTGCTGCTGGGAAAAATTCTGGAAGCGCGTGCCAAGAGCAAGGCCTCGGCCGCGCTGGAAGCGCTGATCAACCTGCAACCCAAGCGGGCGCATACCGAACGCGACGGCAAGCTGATCGAGGTATCGGCCGGCCAGTTGCGCCCGGATGAAATATTCGTGGTGTATCCCGGCGAGGGCGTACCGGTCGATGGTGTGGTGCTGGAAGGCAGTTCCAGCGTGGACGAGGCCATGCTCACCGGGGAAAGCCTGCCACAACCAAAGCTGGTCGACGACAAGGTCTATGCGGCCACCATCAACCAGCAGGGCGTACTGCGCTGCCGCGCGCTGGCCGTGGGCTCGCATACCCAGTTGGCGGCGATCATCCGCCTGGTGGAACTGGCGCAGGGTTCGAAAGCACCGATCCAGCGGCTAGCCGACAAAATCTCCGGCATCTTCGTGCCGACGGTACTGGTGCTGGCCGGGCTCACCTTCATCGCCTGGTGGCTTCTCGGCAGCGGCTTCTCCACCGCGCTGATCGACGCGGTATCGGTGCTGGTCATTGCCTGTCCCTGCGCGCTGGGGCTGGCCACACCCACAGCGGTGGTGGTCGCCACCGGCCGTGCTGCGCATTTCGGCATCCTGGTCAAGGATGCCGCCGCGCTGGAACGCGCGCACAAACTCAAGGTGCTGCTGCTCGACAAGACCGGCACGCTGACCGAAGGCAGGCCCGCCGTCACCGACCTGTTGCCGGCCGCCGCCAGCAATGCGGACCAGTTGCTGATGATCGCCTCCAGCCTCGCGCAAAGCTCCACCCATCCGCTGTCGCGCGCGCTGCTGGAATATGCCGAAACGCAGCAGGTTGCGCCCATCGCCGCCGGCGCATTCCACGAACAGGCCGGCAGCGGCATCAGCGCCGAAGTCGACGGCAAACCCTGCCTGCTCGGCTCGCCC
>Ga0315556_1001808_pt1 | contig 12635 bp, 11 predicted proteins | sample SalMarSW160310MG_FD_202112 | JGI IMG/M metagenome (GOLD analysis project Ga0315556, IMG submission 202112) | Salt marsh sediment microbial communities from the Plum Island Ecosystem LTER, Massachusetts, United States - Salt Marsh Sediment SW1603-10 ...
GTGGAAAGGCATGAAGGCCGACTACCTCCTGCTGACCACCCTGTACAGGTCGGAGGGGCAACTCACGCTCGAAGGGCGGCTCTACGACATAAAACGGGAAGAGATGGTCACCGGAAAGCGCATCAAGGCACCCGAGCACGAGGTACGCGCATTGGGGCACAGCATGTCGTCCGTCATCCTCGACTATCTCTTCGGCGCCGGCGCGTTCCCCACAAGCCAGGTACTCTTCACTTCGCACCTGGGCCGTACTGAGGACATTTTCCTCTGCGACTACGACGGGAAGAACTTGATCAGGCTTACCGCCATGGGGCAGTTGAACGTAACCCCGGACGTCAACGCGAACGGCAGCCTCATGGTGTTCACGTCCATCCTCAAGGACAGGCAGGAGATCTTTCTGCTCAACAGGCAGGGAAAGCGAACCAAGCTATACGGAGAGGGCGAAGGTCTGAATTCCAATCCCCGCTTTTCCCACACGGGCAAGACCGTGGCTTTCTGCACGTCCCGATCGGGTAACCCCGACATTTGGACAATAGGGACGGACGGCAAGCACATGAAGAGGATCACCTTCTCCTGGGCCATCGACACGGCGCCCACGTGGTCTCCGGACGACCAGAAAATAGCATTCACCTCCGACCGCTCCGGCTCCCCGCAGATCTACGTCATGGACAGAGACGGCGCCAACGTGAAACGCCTCAGCCCTCCGGGCAGCGGGCGCTGCGACCAGCCATCGTGGTCTCCCCGAGGCGATAAGATCGCATACGCGACGTTCAAAGACGGTCACTTCAACATAGCCGTCATCGATCTCAATACCAACGAGGTGACCTACCTGACGCACGGGGAGGGCAACAACGAAGCACCAAGCTGGTCTCCCGACGGCCGTTACCTCGCCTTCGCGAGCAACCGGTCGGGGAGCTACCAGATCTACATCATGCGCTGGGATGGAACGGGAGTGACGAGAATCACCCACCAGCCGGACTGCTACTCACCCTGCTGGTTCAAGGGATAGTGACCGAGGGGGACGCATAAACCTGCCATGCTGAGGCATCTCCAGCTCCATGATTTCGCGCTTGTTAAAGACCTGGAACTGGAGCCGGGGGAGGGTTTGTGTCTCCTCACGGGCGAAACGGGCGCGGGCAAGTCGATTCTCGTTGGAGCTGTCGGCCTTCTATCGGGGCAGCGCGCCGAGACTGAGATGGTGCGGGACGGAAGCGACGAAGCGGTCGTTGAAGGTTCCTTTCACGTTCAGCGGCACGCGCCGGAGGTATCGGTCCTGCTCGAGCAGTGGTCTCTCCCCTTCGACGGGGAAGTGATCATCCGCCGCAGGGTGCTCAGGGAAGGCAGAAACGCCATCACGGTCAACGGCGGCGCGGTGACGCTGGCCCAGCTCAAGGACCTGGGCGCCCATCTCGTACAAGTCCACGGCCAGAACCAGGGCCAGTCCCTTCTCGATGAGAACGTCCACAGGAGCATACTCGACGGTCTGCCGGAGGTATCTCCAGCGGCAAAGGCGCTCGAGCAGTCATTTGAAGAACTCGAACAGGCCCTTCGCCTGTTACGCGGCATTCAACGGAGCGAGTCCGAGAGGGCCCAGCGCCTCGACACGGTGGTTCTGCAGAGGGGGGAAATAGACCGCGTTGGGCCCAGCCCCGGGGAGGAGGACGAGCACCTCATCGCCAAAACACGCCTGCAGAACGCGGAAGCCATAGCCGAGGCAGCCAATTCAGTCGCCTCTCTGCTGCGGGACGACGAGGCGAGCGTCGCCTCCCAACTCGCCGAAGCGCGGCGCCGATTGCGCGACCTGGGCGAAATGGACCCTTCGTGGACCCCATACCTCAAGGACCTGGAGGATTCGGCCGCCGTTCTTGCGACCATCGCCTCCGAGGCGGAACGAACCGCCTCCACCGTCAGTCATGACCCGGCCGCTCTCGAAGGCGTCCTCCAACGAATCGCCGACCTTGATCGCCTCAAGAAGAAATATGGCCCATCCCTCGACGAGGTGCTGGCGCATAGGAACGACCTCGAAGAGGAATACGCCGAACTAACGGGCAGAGCCGTTTCTGTGGCCGAAGCCCTCAAGCGTCTGGACGGTGCCTTTGCGAGCTATCAGGAAGCCGCCTCGGCCTTGTCCCGCCTTCGTGCCGCAGCGGCGCGATCCTTTTCCACATCGGTGGAAAGAGCTCTCCACCCGCTGGCCATGGACAAGGCCCGTTTTCAGGTAACACTGCTCGCACGCCAGGTAGAGGACCCAAAGCAGGCAGGCCGTTTCGGTAACGAGGACGTTAGATTCCTCTTCTCGGCCAACCCGGGCGAACCTCCCAAGGCACTCTCGAAAATAGCCTCCGGCGGTGAGCTCAGTCGCTGCCTGCTGGCATTGCTGACGGTCGCCGGAGCGGGAACCGCGCCTGATACGCTCGTCTTCGATGAAGTCGACGCGGGTATCGGCGGCCGCCCGGCCGAACGAGTCGGCCGCAGCCTCTGGAAGCTCGCCTCGAACCATCAGGTCCTGTGCATCACTCACCTCCCCCAGATCGCCGCGTTCTCTCACTGGCATGCAAAGGTCGAGAAGGCCGTCCATGCAGGCAGGACCGTGGTGTCGGCGCGGGTTCTTTCAGAGGCGGAAAAGGCGGACGAAATCGCCCGAATGCTTGCGGGCGAGACGATCAATGAAACCGCCCGCCAACACGCCCTTCAACTCATGAAGATGTCCGAGGAATCCAAATGAATGTGCTCTGGCTCCGGCTCGCCTTTTTCGTCACATAGAAGGCCCTGACAGCCTCTACCTCTGCGTGTAGCTGATGACGAAGGACCGGGTGTCCGGGTCCATCTGCCTGAAGGCGACACCATAGCCGCTCCTGGTCTTTCGCACTATCCGCGCTTTGAATTGTACGACCTTCAGCGGTACCGTGCCGGGAACACCGAGGATGAGGGTGATCAAGGAATTCTGATCCAGATGCCCAGCGAGCACTATCTGCGCGCCCGACAGTGAGATATCCTTGAGGACCCCTTTGAATTTCTGCCCCATGGTCGAGACAATACAGGCCGTCTCGAATCTCTTGCGCACGGCCTTCCGATTCTCGGCTTCCGGATCCACCTCCACTGAAGGGGCAGTCCCACCCACGGGTCCCGTCGGTGCAGAACTCATCACGAATCTCAGAGCCTGTCTGAAAGCCTCCTCGCCGATCGGCCGGGCGATAAGCAGGCCCGCCCCGGCGGCGTGCGCGTCGAGTTTTAGGTCCCTGTCGGAGATAAGCAAGATGGGCAAGCCTTCGAAGCCGGCCTGTTTCTTCAGGGCCCGGATCGTATCCAAACCTATGACCGCCTCCTTGTCGAGATCCACGACAAGCAGATCCGGTACACCCTTGATGTACATGCCTTGTACGGCTTCCAGATCGCTGCCGTAACACTCGATCTCAGTAGATTCCGGATCGAGCGGCGAAACAGATCTCTTAAGCGTATCCAGTTCTGCGTCTTCTATGACCGCTGTTATTTTCACCGTCCACCCCCGTGATCATGGACGACGTCCCGGCAAGCGCAGACATGAAACAGTCACTCCTGAAAGCTCATACACTTTACCACAGGTCAGTCGGTCTCTGAAGGCTCGGCGCGCTTCCTGAAGAACCAGGATATGAGAATACCGATACCGTAAAGGACGATGATCGGAACCGCCACGATGGTCTGGGTGACGGGATCGCCCGAAGGCGTAATGACCGCCGATATTATGAATGCCAGGAGAACGGCCCACTTGTATTTCTTCAGAAGCGTCGCCGTCGATACGATTCCCAGGCGGGTGAGCAGAAGGATGAGGATGGGCGTCTCGAAGGTGAGTCCTATCCCCAGCAGGAACATGAGCTCGAAGTTCCAGAAATACGAGACCGTAACGATGTTCGTGAAGCCTTCGTTGTACTGGAAGAAGAAGCGGAAGGTGAACGGTAGAACGATATAGTAGCAAAAGGTAACGCCCGAAATAAAGAAGGCCGAGGTGGCCAGGACGAAAGGCACTGCCCATTTCCGTTCCTTCTTCTTGAGCCCCGGCGCGATAAAGGCCCATAACTGATAGAAAATCCACGGAGAAGCCGCGACAATGCTCAGAACCGCTGCGATCTTCATGTAGACGAAAAAAACTTCCGTGACCCCCGTGTACGTCAGGCTCTGCTGGCCCTTGGGAAGATACTTATAATAGGGCGCAACCAGGACGGCCATTATCTTGTTGATGAAGAGGTAAACGATGAAAAAGGCGACCACCAGGCCGTAGAATGCGCGGAAAATGCGTACTCTCAGCTCTTCGAAATGCTGGAGAAAGGTCATTTCTCCCTGACGGGCCGTTTTCTCAGCCGACATCAGCCGCGTTCCTCCGGCGGACCGGGTACGGACGTGTCCACGTTCTTCACCTCGGACGTGGCACCCTGTACGGCCCTCTCATTCCTTCCCTCATCGGACACAGATTCGGATTCCTGAACGGAGTGGGACTCCTCCGGAGATGTGTTGTTCGCCGCCCTCGGCTTCGGGGACGGGAGCGCCCCCTTTGGGCGCGCCGACGCCCGTTGTCCGGGTTCCTCCTTCACATCCTGTTTGAGATCTTCTACTTCTCGTTCGATGGTGTCCTGGAGTTCCGAGGTGGCCTTCTTGAACTCCCTGATGGCTTTTCCCAGGGCCTTCCCCATCTCCGGAAGCTTGGTGGGACCGAAAAGGAGAAGGGCTATGACGAGAATTACAAGAATCTCAGGACTACCTACGGATCCCATGTCGTTTCTCCGTATTCAAGGGGTTGAGGCTGCCCGATCGGAAACCGTCAAGATCCAGAGTGACAAAGCGAAAACCTAGCCTTCTCAAAGCCCCGCAGATCTCGTCCCGCACTCCTTGTTCCACGATTCTGGACAGGTCGCAATCCTCGACCTCGATGCGGGCCGCGTCGTCCATAAGTCTTACCCGGCATTGCCTGAAACCCAATTCGTGAAGCACGGTCTCGGCCTTCTCAACCTTCGATAGATCCTGGAGGGTGATGGGCCTGCCCGCCGGGAAACGAGAAGACAGGCAGGCGCTCGCCGGCTTATCCCACGTTCCGAGCGCCAGGTCGCGGGATCGTTGCCTTACGTCGTCCTTCCGAAAACCGGCCTCAAGCAGAGGCGCCCTCGCACCCGCCTCCTTCGCAGCTTTCATTCCGGGCCGCCAGTCCCCTACGTCGTCCGCGATGGCGCCGTACAAAACCCACGGCAACCCCTTCTCCTCGGCAAGGCGCATCATCGTTTCGAAGAGGCTCTGCTTGCAATAAAAGCACCTGTACGCATCGTTTGCAACGAACCGGGGATTCCTCATCTCCCGCGTCGCAACGATCTCGTGACGTATCCCGTGCGTCCGCGCGAAGTCCACAGCCGCCTGCAATTCAGCTCGCGGCAGGGTAGGCGTGTCCGCCGTGACGGCCACGCAGGAATCACCCATCGCGGCGGCGCCCTCGTAGGCCAGCAAGGCGGAATCCGCTCCACCCGAAAAGGCCACCAGAACTCCGGGAGACATATCCTCCAGAATCCCACGCAACCGTCCGACTTTTTCTTCAAGGCCGTCTGTTTGGCTCATCATAGCAACTCCCAGGCCTTGAGCCCAGGTTCCAATGTATTTTAAAGAGCCGGCTTTGGCAACGGCCCGGCCACTCCTCAGCCGGCCTCTTGATCCGAACTACTGTCGGTTGACTCCCCCCCGCCTGTCCGCTTCCTTCTGTCCACCAGCGTGAGCAGCGCCACCAGGACCGTCAGGGTGGCGAGCATGCAGTAGACCGTTCCGAGGAGGGATACGTACCCCATGCTTCGCAGCCCCGGATAGGAAGACAGCGACATGGAACCGAAACCGGCGATGGTGGTCAGGGCCGCGATCACGATGGGCACACCGATCTCCTGGATGACCCGCGACATGTCGTGGCCGTCCTCTTCCATGTATCTATGAACGAAATGGATGCCGTAATCCGAGCCTATACCCAGGATGAGCGTGGTCACGAAAATGTTCATCATGTTCAGCGATTCGCCGAGAAGCCGCAGGCTTCCCAGCATCCAGACGAGTCCCACCGCCAGCGGAACGAGCGCGTAGAAGGCGAGACGAAGGTTGCGGAAATCGAGGAGGATAACGAGGAAGACTACGATGTTGCCAACCACAAATGCCAGGAGGGCGTCCTTCTTAATCTGGCCCCTGAGGACCTTGCTCAAGACGTTGATCCCGACAACTCGCGCGCCGGGAACCGCATCCTCGACGGTCCTCACGAGCCCCTGGGGCGCAAAACGCTTGAACTCGGTCGGAATGTAGAGATAGACCACACCCCGGTAATGATCCGGGCCCTTCTTGACGATGAACCTGGAAACCAGCGGCCCAAGGGGGCCTTTTTCCAGGTCCGCGTAGGTGAGAGGCCCCGAAGGGGCCAGCATCTTTCGGAGGTTCTTCAGATAAGGCGAGAAGTACTCGACGTTGAAGCCGTTCGCCTCGCAGGCCTTCGTAAAGGCCTCGTAGATACGATCGTACGAGAATTTGCCGGCTGGATCCCTGTGAAGCACTTTCAGCACTTCGTCCTGGGTCTTTATGGAAGGCAGGTATGTCGTCAGGCTGTCCGTGAACAGAACGTCCCCGGACTTGAGGTAGGGCCTGATGGCGGCGTCTACCTTGTGCGTGTCTTCAAGCACACCCTGCGGCGAGGATGAATCGACGACGGCCATCATGTACGTCAGGGATGCGCCGAATTCCCGCCCCACTTCCTTGGTGACCGCTATCCCTTTGTTGTTGGGGCTCCTCAGGTTCTGGACGTTGTCCTCAAGCTTGATTCCCAGGGCGGAGATTCCCATCGCGAGGGTCAACACTGCCGCGATTCCCAAGGTCCACTTCGGGTGCTTGAACGACCAGCGGGCGATGAACTGAAACCCGAAGCCGTGCATGTGAAAAGTCGGCTCGATGCCCTTCTTCGTCTTGTGGACGTGGTGGAGATAGAGCATGGCCGGGAGCAGCACGAATACGCTCCCCGCGCAGAAGAGGATGCCCAGACTCGTAAAGATGCCGACTTGCTGCATCCCTGTGAACGACGTCAGGAGTAACGCTGCGAAGGTAAAAGCCGTGGTGACGGCTCCAACCATCACGCCCTTGCCCGTGGTGCCCATGATGATCGATATGCTCTCTTCCACGCCTTTCCCGCTGTTTCTGGCTTCGATGTAACGGCCGTACATGACAATGGAGAAGTCAATTCCGAGGCCGATGAGAAGCGCTCCGAAGCCTGCGGTAAGGCTGTTGATGGTCACCCCGATGAGGTGGGCCACGGCGAAGGTCAGCAGGAGACCGAACAGAAGCGGCAACCAGCCGTAAACGAGCGCGCTCTTGCGCCTGAACGCCCATACGAACACGAGCATAACGAGGATGATCGAGCTGATCGTGTTGACCACGGCATCCCGCTTGATGAGGTTCGCGTCGTCTTGCGCAATGGGGTACCCACCGCCGTACTGCACCCTCAGGTGCGAGGGCGACTCACCCGTGTCCTTCTCCCAGTTCGCCCGCGTCTGCTGTTCAAGATCCGTCACGTAGCGCATCAGCTTCTTGCCGAATGGAATGTCCTGGGCTGGACGCTTCGGACGCACGATCATCAGGAGACTCGTCCCGTCCTTTGAGAGGTAGTAGCCGTCCGAGAGATCGATCTTCAACTGCCGCGTCTTTCCCATGAAGTGCTTCTTGAGGACGGGAAACAGGCCGAACGGATCGTACTGAATGATCTGTTTGGTCATCAGAGACGCCGGGTTTGAAATGAGCCGGCGATTGAACGCCATCTGCTTCTCTATGCGGGTGTTGCTGAAGCGCTCGGCCACATCACCTAGGTCGCGGGGCGAGAGATACAGGAGGGTGTAGGGCAGCATCTTGTCGATGAGACTCTCGTAATCCTGCAACTTGTATTCCACACCCTCGACCATCCCGCTCTTCTTCAGGCCGGCTGCCATTTCATCGGCATACTCCTCGTAGTTTTCTATGGGGTGCCCTTTGGGATCGTTCGTACGCAGCACGATAAAGAGGTAGTCGAGGCTCTTGAAGTCTTCCGTAGCCATCCTGAAGTTCTCGACCACCTTGTTGTGACGGGGCAGCAGGTCGAGAATATCCGACTGAATGTGCGGCGGCTTTACAATGAAGAGCGTTATGGCGGCGGCGGCGATGAGACCGGCCCCGGTGAGCACCCACTTGTACCCACGCGCGCAGACCCCGGCAAGGTGCCTGAGAATGGCCTCCCTCACGATTCGCTCCCTGTCTTGGCCGGACCGTCTTGTTTGAACCGCAGGTCCACGTCCACCGCCCCGGCCGACATGATGAAGGTAAACGCCTGGTCAACGGGAATGTCGAGGGGCATGAGATCCTCCTCCGGGACGAGAACGAGATAGCCGGATGTCGGGTTCGGGGTTGTCGGGATGAAGACGTTGTAGTATTTCTTGCCCGTCCGCTCGTTCAGCGCGCCCAGGTTCGCGCTTGTAATGAAGCCCATGACCCAGCAACCTCTGCGGGGGAATTCCACCAGAGCGGCCCGCTGAAAGCTATTCTGGCGCTGGAAGGCATCCAGCAGCTTCCTCGTCGCCGTGTAAACGGACTTTGCAAGCGGCAGCCTCACGAGGAGGTTTTCGAATACGTTCCAGGCCTTTTTTCCCAGATAGGAGCGGCCTACCAATCCGAGCAGGATCAGCAGCGCCACCGTAATGCCAAGGGAGATGGCCTCCGCGACGCCCGGAAAAGGAACCCGGCCGAAGTGAGTGAATACGAACTTCACAAGGGGCGACGAGAATCCCACGATCAGCTCGAATCCCAGGTATAGGATCCACAGAGTGACCACAAGGGGCAGAACCAAAATCAGTCCCGTGAGGAAGGATTTTTTAAGGGAATTCAGGACCGTTTTCACTCGGCAGGGCCTTGGAAAAGATCGATCCGTCGCGCGAATTTCACGAAGTACTCGATCATCGAGACGACGGCGATGAATGCAACAAAGTACAAGAGGGCATTACCCGTAAGTTTGACCCATTCCCAATCACGCTGGTTGCCCCAGATTACGAGACAGATGGCCATCACTTCCACCACCATTTTCCACTTACCCAGGACGCCCGCCGGAATCGAGACCTGGTGGATCGCCGCCACCATTCTCAGTCCCGTCACGCTGAACTCCCGCCCGACGATCACCACGACGACCCATGCAGGAGTGAGATGCAGTTCAACGAGGGATATGAGGACCGATGCGACCAGCAGCTTGTCTGCGATGGGGTCCAGAAGCTGCCCGACCGTCGTGACCTGGTGGCGCTTTCTCGCGAGGTATCCATCCAACAGATCGGTCAGGGAGGCCAGCAGGAAGATCCCCACCGCAAGTTCTTCCCTGTTGAAGAAGAACCATTTCTCGAAGTGAAACTCGGTGAGAAGAACCACGACGATGATCGGCACCAGAAAGATGCGGAATGCAGTCAGCATGTTGGGTAGATTCAGAAAGGTATCGCGCTTCATCCGCCGCCACCGTCGCGCGTCGTGGGGCGCGCGTCTTTGAGAACAACCTTGGGAGAGTTTATCTGGAACGCTTTCGCCGATCGAGTTCAAATCTTTCAATCATCTTAATAAGTCCGCGCCGCGTTATTCCCAGGTCCTCCGCAGCGCGCGTTTTGTTCCATTTGTACTTCTGCAGCGCTTCCAGCAGCATCTTGCGCTGAACGGCCTCCAGGCTGTCCTTCAGGCGCGTGCCGCCGCTTGCGTCGCTGAGGATGGCGGCCTGCTGAATGACCTCCGACAGGTGGTGCGAGGTCACCATCTCTCCATCGCTCAGGAGAATGGCCAACCTTTCCATTTCGTTCTTGAGCTGCCTCACGTTTCCCGGCCAGCCATAAGCCGTAAGGACGTCGATCGCTTCCTTCTTGAAGCCTACATTCCTCCTGCCCATGCGTCCGCCGAAGAAGTTCAGGAAGTGCCTCGACAGCAGGGAGACGTCTTCTTTCCTCTCCCTCAGGGGAGGGAGCTTTATGGTCACCACGTTGAGCCTGTAGAAGAGGTCCTCCCTGAACAGGCCTCTCTGAATCTGCTCCTGCAGGTCCTTGTTCGTGGCCGATAGGATGCGGACGTCGACCTTCCGGGACTTGTTGTCTCCTATCCGCCTGATTTCCCCTTCCTGGAGAACGCGGAGAATCTTCGCCTGCGAGGAAAGAGACAGGTCACCTATTTCGTCCAGGAAAAGGGTCCCTCCGTCCGCGACCTCGAAGAGTCCGGGACGGTCGTGCGTGGCGCCCGTATACGCCCCCTTCTTGTAGCCGAACAGCTCGCTTTCAAGCAGCGTTTCCGGAAGGGACGCGCAGTTCTGCGCCACGAATTTCTTCTCTCTCCTTGAGGACTTGTAATGTATGGCCCGCGCGATGAGTTCCTTTCCCGTCCCGCTCTCACCCACCACGAGAACGGCCACGTTGCTCGCGGCCACGAGTTCCACCGTTTCGAGTATGGAAATGATCTTGGGAGAGTTCGAGATGATTTCGGGGAACCCCTGGTCCGCGGCCGCCATCTGCCGGAGGTAGGTGTTCTCGATACGGTAGCTTTCCCGCTCCTGGGCGCTCTGGATGGCGGAAGACGCCAAGTCCACAAACGATTTGAGGAATTTGTGATCCCTCTCGGTAAAAGCGCCGTGTTGCTTGCCGTGATCGACGTAGAAGGCCCCGATCAGCGCGTCGCCTTGGATGAGGGGCATGCAGAGCACGGAGAGGATATTGTAATGAATGGCGCTCTCGCTCTCGAAACGGGGATCCTGTTGCATGTTCGCGCTCAGGATCCCCTCCTTCTTCTTTATCGTGGCGTGAACCACAGAGAGTGCCACTTTCTGCACGTCCACGAGTTCATCCGGATAGAGCGATCGGGCGACCGTCGGGTACAACTCTCCCTGAGGATTGATCAGAAAGATCACGCCCCTTTCGGCATTTAGGTGCGATATCGCGAGATCGATCAGGTTCTCGAGCAGCGGTTGGAGATCGGTGAAAGAGTGCACGACGTGTGCGAGCCTGTAGAGGGTTTCCAGGTCTTGACGCTGATCTGGAATTAGAGGCTCGTCCGGAACTTTTGACGTATTGTCGTCGGTCATGCCGCGCCTTTGATCGCCTCCAAGCGGGAGCGTGCTCTCTGCGCAAGTCCCCCTTGCGTATCCTTATCTTCCTTGCCAGAGAAAGCGTCCTCGATCTTCTTGTAGGCGTCGACGGCTTTGGCGTCCTTTCCCTGGCGCTCGTAGAACTGTCCCAGTTGCCACAGGCCCTCGCCTTCCGGGAAATCTGCGTCCTTGAGGCTCGCAAGCGCCTTCCAGTCTGCCTCCGCCTTTTTGAATTCTCCGGAAGCCTCGTAGAGCCTAGCCCTCAACCCAAATGCGATGGGAGCCAACCGAGCGTCCTCTGTGAGCGGACCCACCGTCGTTATGGCGTCTTTGATCTTTCCCGAATCGGCCTGCGTAAGAGCTTTGTAGAAGACGGCGATATTCCCGCTCTCATCGCTTCCGGCCTGCTTTTCCAACGCCTTGAGACGCGTGTCCACAGCCTTTAGCCTAGCCTGGTTCGTTCCGAAGGTCAGCTGCGCGCTGTTTTTGTCCTTGGTGTCCTTTCCGACCGGCGCGCTGTAAGCCTCCATGACCTGTGTCAGAAGGTAAGAGGACTGGGCGACATGGCGTTGGTGCGAATTCCAGAAATACAACGCGCCGAAGCCGGCGATGAGGAGTACCAAGAAGCCGGCCAGGTAAGTGGCCCAATGCTTCTCAAGACCCTCTATCACTCCGAAATAGAACTCTTCCAGGATGTCTCTGAACTGGTCTTCCCTCATCTGTTTCTTGGTGAGCTTCTTGCGCGACATAAAGTCTCCTTCGAGGCGACTGAAATGTGGTGTGCCTGGCGGGATTCGAACCCACGACCCCCTGCTTAGGAGGCAGGTGCTCTATCCGGCTGAGCTACAGGCACATCGGGACCCGGCCCCCTAAAGGCCGGTCAGTATTCTATAGTAAAAGCGTCTGTGCTTTCAAGGTTTCTGGAGGGTGGAAAGGGAATCAGCCTCTCCACTCTCGCATGCCCCGGTCCCTCCCTCAGAGCCGACTCGAAACGCTCGACCGAGAGCCTCTCACCCCTGGCCTGCACCTCGACCGATCCATCGTTCAGATTCCGCACCCACCCCCTGACAGCGAGAGGTTGCGCCTCCCTGAACACGAAATACCTGAATCCCACGCCCTGAACCCGCCCCACGACATACCAGGCGGCGCTTACCATCTCCATTCGTGCATGCTAGCAAAGACTCGGTCGCCTGTCGCGCAGGCCCATACATCGTGTCTTCTCCGGCGGCGTCCTGCGGCTGCATTCATGTTATAATTTAAGGGGAGGTCGACATCGTGAGACGACTCATAACACTGACTATTTGCGTTCTTTTCTTCGCGATTATCGGCTGCGGTCAGAAGGCCCCTCCGAGGCCCAGGAGGGACCTCCACCATCCCGGACGCGCCAAGCCGCAGGCGCCCCCCGTGACGGGCGAAAAGCATGGCTGACCGTTTCGAGTTCTACAAGATGACCGGCGCGGGCAACGATTTCATCCTCGGTGACAACCGTCGCGGCGAGTGGAACCAATGGCCCATACAGCGTCTCGCGAGAGGCCTTTGTCGA
>Ga0315556_1001810_pt1 | contig 12623 bp, 12 predicted proteins | sample SalMarSW160310MG_FD_202112 | JGI IMG/M metagenome (GOLD analysis project Ga0315556, IMG submission 202112) | Salt marsh sediment microbial communities from the Plum Island Ecosystem LTER, Massachusetts, United States - Salt Marsh Sediment SW1603-10 ...
AGACCGCCGGGCAACCAGTTGAACCAGGCCGCAAAGCAGCGGTACAGCCGCTCGGTGAGACCACTGCGCAATAGAAGCTCGCCCATCAAGATGAACATCGGCACCGCGACGAGAACGTTTGTCGTGCCGACGTTCCAGGCGATGAGTCCGGTCATTTCCCACATCGGCCGAGCACTGAAGAAGTACATCAGTCCAAGACTGATTACCCCGAGCGCAGCCGCTACGTAAACACCGAGAATGAAAAGCACTACGATGGCGAGCCCAACAAATGAAAGGATGAGCACCGGTCACTCTCCCGTTGATTGCTCGCGCGATTGCCGAGGGGCCGCACTTGCGGCAAATTGATTTCCGGCGGGGAAACTCAGCAGAAGAACCCTGGAAAGGAAGCCGGTGGCCGCGAACACGGTCAGTACCGAGTACCCGATTGCCATCATGGCTTGCGGGATCCATTGCGGCGTCTGGATGATGCTGTGGCCAGTTGCATGAATGGCGTAAGAGGACACGACGAGTTGCCAAAGTGCCATGCTGACGGTGGCAGCGAACACAGCCATGATCCCGATTGCCACTGCCTCCAGAACGGCTCTTACCGTCCTTGGAAAATGCGGCAATACGATATCCACGCGGACGTGCCCCCCTCTTTCCAACGTATAGGCAAGCGCCCAGGACGCCCCCAAGGCCAGCGCATATTCGCTCATTTCATCCGTCACGCCCGAAAACACGCCGAAGTACCGGCGCCCGAGGACATCGAACGTCGTATAGAACGCGAGGAGCAGGAATAAAGCGCCAGAGAAATACGCCATCGCTATAGCGACGCGATGTTCTATCACCTCGATCACGTCGATCAGCTTGCGCATTCGGATCTGCATTCCACCTCCTGCTCCCGCCGGGCGCACGCCATACTATGCTCGCCCCACTGCGATGAAGTGAGACGAGTCACGCCCCAAGAGCTGGCGAGGAGAGCTAGGGAATCTGGAATCCCGTGATGGGTCCGAGCGCCTTGTTCCAGTCGCTTTTTGCCTGAGGACCGGCCCTTTTTGCCCACGCGGTAACTACCCGCTCTTTCACTAGTTTGTGGATCGGGCCTCTGTCCTTTGGCACAACGACGTATTGCATTCCGCCTTTTGTCGTGTTTTTCTCGATCCCCTCGGTAGCCCATTCCTGGCTGAGCCGCCAGCCGCGCTCGGTGAATTCCGCGCCCAATTTGCGAAGGACCTCCTGGATATCGGCCGGCAGCTTGTTCCAGCTTCGTTTGCTGACAACGAACAGCGTGGACACCGCTGTCCCCATATGAAGGTCGACAAGATATTTGGTCACCTCATACCACTTGGTGTCCCATCCGCAGCGGCTGCAGGTAATGGCGCCGCCGACCGTCTTGCGATCCAGCGCCGTATATACCTCCGCGTACGGAAGCGACACCGGCTCCGCTCCAAGCGCTTTCACGAACTCGGCCATGGCGGGGCTGAACACTCTGATCTTCATGCCCTTGATGTCGCTCAGGCTCCGCACGGGTCGATTGCTATACAGGAGCTGCTGGGCCCAGGGCCACGAGCCGAGTACGACGGCGCCCAGCCGATCGCTGTATTTCTCTCGCAGCACTTCTTCCCAGGCCTGGTGCCCTTTAACGGCAGTCTTGTAGTCACCGAATATCCCGAGCAAATCCGCTCCTTCGACGACGGGTATATCCCCCGCAACGTACGTCGGCATGACATCGCCCATATCTACCAGACCCGCCCGCATGACACGCACGAGTTCGAAGCCTGTCAACCCGAGTTCCGGAAGGCTGACAATTTCAAGCTTGACCCGCCCATTGGTACGGGTCTCGATCTCCTTCGCCGCCCAAGTCCACAGCGTCTCTGTTTGGATTGCGGTTCGGGTTGTCACAACAGTCTTAAGCGTGAACTCGGCAGCCGGCGCTTCCCGCGGCAGAGCAAGGCTCGCCAATGCAGCGAGAAGCGGGAATATGACGCGTCGCATTTTCATCGTTACCTCCTCCCTTTTCCTGGTTATAGACCGGGGCCGTTTAGCTGTTGTGCTGCATCTTCTTGGGCAGCGACGGCGCCTCGGGAAGCTCGGCAAACTGGACCTCCTGGCCCTGCTCGACTGACGCGATCTCCCCGGGCCGCGTTTCCACCGGGGCGAACGACAGCGGCTGAATCGGCCGCCGATTCATCTGCAGATTGAAGACGTCGAAGCGATTGTAGTGGCCCACGATGTCGTGAAATTGCTTCGGCTCGATCTCGCGCTCAATATCGATCTCCGCGTAGACGATTCCCTCTTCGTCGATCAGCGGCTTGCACACCGGCTGGCCACCGGGGCCGTAAATCACGCTGATCGACGCGGGCCGCTCCTCCATCTGTCTGCGCTGCTCCTTGGTCGCGCAGACGCTCGAAATGATTTCTTCGGTGACAACGCCGGACGACACGACAACGTAAACCTTGCCTTCGAATGCGTGGCTTGCCGCGCGTATGCGAATGGCTTCCGTCATCGAGTAGCGCGAAGTAAAAGGGAATCCAGGATAGTTCGCGACGTGAATTTGCTCACCCTGCGCAAGGAGAGCGAATCTCGCAAGCGTGTTCGTATTTTCGCCGCACGCCAGAGTCCCGATCCGGCCAAGCTCGGTTTCGTAAGGCCGGACCGTACTGCCATCTCCATATCCCCAGGTCAACTTCTCCGCGAAGGTCGGCACGAGCTTTCGATGCACGCCGAGAATCCCGCCGTCGGGCCCGATGATTACATTGCTGTTGAATATCGTCCCCATGCTGATCGGACTTCTCTCATTGACGCCGATGACCACGTAACAACGATGCGTGCGCGCAGCCTCGCACAGACGCTTCGTTTCCTCTCCCGGTACGAGAATCGACTGTTTGTAGAGCTCGCGAAAGAAACGCGAACCTTCGAAGGGCGTCATGAGCCAGTTCCAGTACGGATAGGCAGGTACGTAGACTTCGGGAAACGCGACCAGCCTTGCCCCTTTTGCCGCCGCCTCGCGAATCAATTTGCATGCCCGACCGACAGTCGCCTCGGAGTCCATCCAGACTGGCGCTGCCTGCACTGCCGCTGCCACGAAGCGCGGGAATTCGACCGACATCGCTCGCTTGTCTCCCTGATTTTTTCGTTTTCGCCCGTCTCTGGCACCATAGGGGAAGCAAAAATTAGTGTCAAGAGATTACGACAGCTGTCGCGCAGAGCAGAACATTCGGGCGCGCGTCAGAGAGATTCGCTCCCCTATGGACATCTCCTTTGTTGTCGGATAATGTCGACACCATGGCTCTGGAAGACGAATTAACCCGCCTCGGCTTCGACCGCAAGGAGGCTCGCTTCTATCTCGCGGCGCTGGAATTGGGCCGCGCGCCCGTCAGCGTCATCGCGCAAAAGGCGGGCATCAGTCGTACCAATGCCTATGACGTGCTCGGCAGGCTGGCATTAGACGGGGCCGTGACCCAGGTCGAGCGCGGCGAGACCAGAAAGAAGAAGAAATTCGACGTCGTGGCTGAAGACCCGGCTCGACTTGTCAAGCGTCTTGAAGAGCAACGCTCGATCGCCGCAACGATCCTTCCCGAGCTTCACTCGATGTTCAACCGCTCGGTATTCAAGCCGCGAATCTGTCTATACGAGGGGCTGGACGGCATCAGGGCCGTTCTCTACGACACGCTTAACTGCAGGTCGAAGCGGCTTTTCGGAATTCTCTCAATGCGAGACCTGCTCGATGTCCCCGGGCGCCCCGAGACCGACGAGTACATTCGCCAGCGCATTCAGGCCGGCATATCCCTCAGAGCCCTTCGCTCGCGCGAAAAGGAGGTGGGCGATATCTGGCAGAGCGGCAAGGCCGCGCTGCGCGAAGTGCGCTACACGCCGCCGGGGCTCCTGTTCAGCATGACAACGTGGATCTATGACGAAAAGGTTGCCATCATCTCCTCTCGGCACGAGAACTTCGGCATGACGATCGAGAGCGAGGAGTTCGCGCGCATGCAGGAAAATCTCTTTTCCGTTCTTTGGAACATAAGCACGCCGGATTGACGCACGGCCACCGTTCGCCAACCGGGCTCGCGCAGGATGCGCGTGGCTCGCAAGGCCGCCTGATGGCGGCGGCGTCAGTTGCGGCAGCGCGCCGGCAGGTAGCGCGGCTTCACGTCCCCCGCGTAGCACTTCCAGATCACGTGCTTGGCGCTGTCGAGCGACGGCACGAGGTAGAACGCCTTGCCCGCCAGCGGCGGGAACGCGAGCTGCATCCTGATCGCTCCCTTCTCCGTCATGCTGATCGACTGCAGCCGCGGGCTGCCCGGCTTGAACCCCGCCGCCGCAAGGCTCTGCGGCAAGCCGCCGTTGCGCTCGTAGAACTGCCCCACCGTGCTCGCCGCGCGGTCGCCGTCGATGAGCACCGAGGCCAGCTTGGGGCGGGCCGTGTAGTCCTGATAGGCGGGAATCGCGACCGCCGCGAGGATGCCGACCATCGCCACGGTTACGAGCAGCGAGGCGCCGCCCGCGGCCCCGGGCAGGTGCGGAACGAACGCGGCCAGGAACCAGGCGAAACCGTTGCGCCGCGGAACCTGCACCGTCCCCTCGCCGAGGATGCGCGCCATCCGCTTCACCAGCCAGGGGTAGCTCCCCGTCAGCTCGTGGAACGACATCCAGAAGCCCCCCGACGCATGCGCCTGGCCGGCGTACTTGAGCGCATCGAGCGTCTTCCAGCGCTGCCCGCCGGCGGCCAGGGCCGCGATGCCCTTCGCCGCCGCCTCGGGCGAGCCGGAGCACGCGAGCCCGTGCTGGTCGCAGGTGTACTCGCGCGCGCGGGAATAGGCCGGGCCGAGCAGCGGCAGCACGCTGGCCGGAAACAGCAGCGGCCCCCACACCAGGTGCTTGCGGCGGATGTGCCCCAGCTCGTGCCCGATGTAGAAATCGAGCGCCGCCGGCTCCGATTCCAGCGCGTCCACCACGTCCGACAGCAGGACGATGAAATGGCGCCCGAGAAAGCGCGCGGCGAAAGCGTTGAACGCGCCGTTGCCGTGCAGCAGATAAGCGTCCGGCACCGGATTCACCCCGAGCCTCATGCAGGCCCCGCGGATGCGGTCGTGCAGGTCGGGAAACTGCTCCGCCGTGATCTGCGCCCCGTGCCCGCGCAGGTACGAAATGAACCCGGACTGGGCGAAGAGATAGAACAGATACCCGAACAGCACGTAAATCAGCGCAATCCCGAACGTCCCGCCGACGATCGCGAGCCACGCGATCACCGAAACCACCAGCGCGATCGCGAACAGGCGCTTCTCATTCGGATAAACGAGCGAACTCGAGCCGAACCCCTCGGCACCAGCAACGACTGCGGACATGTGCCTCTCCCCTTTTCTGCTTGCGTCAAAGCATAGCAAGCAACGCGCCGCGGCCGCTCGCGCATCGATGCGCGATGCGGCAATTTCGCACATCGCATTCGACAAAAATGGAGCTACTGAGCCGCGACCGTCTCGACCCGGCGCGGAATTCGCCGTCGATGGCGGTTACTTGGCGAACTCGTGCAGCATGTAGCGCATGCACTGCTCGATGCCGACGGCGCTGAGCTGTTCGCCGGGGCGCGGAGTCAGTGTGAGGACGACCCAGCCGGTGCCGGGCTGTTCGTCGATGGTGCCGATGTTCATGCAGGCGCCCGAGGGGCACGCCCAGGCGCTTCCGCGGCAGCTGCGGAGTTTTTCGATTACGTCTTTCTCATGGCCGGCGACGCCGTCGATGCGGACGCTGAGGCCCGCGGGCAGTTGCTCGATCTGGAGGTTCATAACGGCTCCTCACGCACGAGACAGGGTCATCATGCGCCGTTTCGTTGTCCGGCCCAAGGGGGCGCCGAGCAAGGCCAGGTAGCGCTCGAGGTTGGCGGCGGAGGCGGCTTGCGGGTCCTGCTTGCGGGCCGGGCGCGGGAGTCTGGTGGCCAGGCGGGCGAGCACGAGCTGCTCGACGTATTCGGCGTCGAGCTCGAGGCGGAAGACGCTCTGGCGCAGGTGGGCGCGCCAGGCTTCGGGCCGGGCGGCGCCCGGTTTCTTGAGCGCGCGGCGGGCGCGGCGCAGGGGCTGGACGACTTGTTGTTGCCAAGGCTTCGTCGCGGCGATGGCGCGGCGCAGGCTGCGCTTGTCGAGCGCCCTGCCCTGGCTGCCCATCCAGCAGCAGAACAGGAGCAGGTTGACGTCGGCGCCGCAGGCGTTCTGCAGGCCGAGGCAGGCCTGCTCGACGCCATCGCGGCGGTAGAGGCCGAGCGAGAAGCGCCACAACGGGTGCGCGGCGCGCCGCAGGCTCATGGGGCCACGTGCAGCGTGGCCTTGGGTTCCTCGCTGCGGGCGTGGCCGGACCAGCGCTTGAACAGGTCGTGCTCGATGCCGATCTGGTCGAGCGCCTTGCCGATGCTCTGGTGGACGATGTCCATGATGGTCGCCGGCTTGTGATAGAAGGACGGCATCGGCGGCAGGATAACAGCGCCGCAGTCGGCGGCGCGCGTCATCAGCTCGAGATGGCCCTTGTGCAGCGGCGTCTCGCGCACCATCAGCACCAGGGTGCGGCGCTCTTTCAGCGTCACGTCGGCGGCGCGCACGATCAGGTTGTAGGTGAACGAGTTGGCGATCGCCGACAAGGTCTTGACGGTGCACGGGGCGACGATCATGCCGCGGGTGCGGAACGAGCCGCTCGCCACCGCGGCGCCGACGTCCTTGTTGGGATAGACCACGTCCGCCAGCGCCCTCACCTCCTCGAGCGTGTACTCGGTCTCGATCGCCATGTTCATGCCCGCGGCTTCGCTCAGGATGAGGTGGGTGGTCTGCCCCAGCGCCTTCAGCGCGCGCAGCATTTCGACCCCGTAGATCACGCCCGAGGCGCCGGTAATCGCCACCACCAGCGGCAGGTCCATGTTCGCGCTCTTTTGGTCCATTTCGTTCCTCGCCCGTGCTCAGGCCGCCAGCGCCGGGTGCTGGCTCTCGACCGACTCGAGCACCGTGAAGCCGGCCTCGTTCAGCGCCGCCACCACGGCGTGCACGTCCTTGGCGTGGAAGCGGATGATGACTTTCTTTTCCTGGTAGCCGCCGTCGGCCTCGCCGTCGTGGCGCCCGACCGGATACAGCGCCTGCAGCACGGCGCCCGCGGCTTCGGCCACGTCGGCGATGCGCCCCAGCACGCCCGGCCCGAGCCTGAGCGGGGCCAGCGTCACGCCGCAGCGCCGCTCCCAGGCGCCGAGGCAATGCGCCGCGAGCTGGAAGATCTCGTTGGCGGAAATGACCCCGACCACCTGCTCGCCGTCCATCACCGGGAACTGCGCCACCCCGAGCTGCTGCCCTTTCAGCAGGCAGTGCTCCATGGTGTCGTCGGCCCGCACCGTGGCGGGACTGCGCACCATGATGTCCTTCACCTTGAGGCGGGTGGCGAAATAGTCGAGCTCGGCCGGGTTCTGGGTGCGCAGCACGAAATGCCCCGTGCGCAGCAGGTTGGCGCGCGTCACCAGGCCGCGCAGCGCGCCGCCGTCGACCACCGGCAGCGCGTGCAGGTTGTTCTCGCTCACCAGGCGCTTGGCCTCCGACACCAGCATGTCGCTCGGAATCGTCATCGGGTTAGGCTGCATCCAGTTGCGCACCAGCATGTCCGCTGCTCCCTGATTTCGTTTTGAACAGGCGCACGAATTCGTCCACCGCGGCGTGCGCGAATTCCGCCGTGTAAAGGTGCAGGTCGAGCTCCTTGACGCGGCCGGGGTCGGCCAGCTTCTGCTTCAGCCGCGCGACGAAGGCGGCGTCCGCAGCCGGGTCGTAGATCGGCCTGCCCTCGCGGTCGAGCGACGACCAGCCCTTGCGCGGGACGAGGAAGCTCCACGGCCCTCTGGCGCGGTTGAGCCGCTCGGCGATGACGTCGGCGGCGGCGCGCAATTCGCCGGCCGTGGTGCGCACCTGCACCCGCAGCGAGTCCTGCACGACTTGCGGCCGGTCCCTGGTCTTCTCCAGCATGTCGGGGCGCCCGCCGTAGGACAGGATGTCGAGCCCGCAGGGCGCGAGCACCATCGGGATGCCGCTCTCGACCGCGGCCATCAGCCGCGCCGGGCCCGGGTCGCGGTTGCCCTTGTAAAGATGCTCCATGACGCCGCCGATGCAGATGTCGAGCACGCCGTGGAAGGCGCCGTCGCGGATCATCTCCTCCATCGCCTTGTCGCCCTTGCCCTGGGCGTGGCAGACGATCGGCGTGAAGCCCGCCTGCTCGAGCATGCCGAGCGCGCTCTGCACCGCCATTTCGCCGAAACCGAACGAGGACACCGCGACGCAGGGCTTGTCGAAACGTATGTCGGTGCCCTGCGTCATCTCGACCATGCCGCAGATGGCGCCCACCGCGTTGACGATCTGCGCCTTCAGCAGCGGGTTCATCTTCACGATGTCGAGCACCGTGTGATGCATCGTGATGTCCTTGGTGCCGACGTACTTGTCGATGTAGGCCGGGTGCGCCGCCATCGGCGAGGCCATCAGCTTGGGCATGCCGAACGGCAGCCGCTGCATGATCGAGGTCGCGACCAGGGTCGCCGTGCCGCCGCCGATGCCGATGATGCCGTGCACCCGCCCCTGGCGCAGCAGGTCGTCGACGATCGCCGCCGCGCCGTGGATCTGGTTCTGCGTCGCGGCGTCGCGGTCGGAGCGGTACTTCTCGCGCACCTCTTCGATTTTTAGGCCGCCGCGCGCCGCCACCTCCTCGGTGCGGATGTCGCCCGCGAACGGCGGCGGCTCCTCCATGCTGAAGTCGAGCAGGATCGCCTCGTGGCCGCGGTCCTGGATCAGCTTCCTGACGAAGACGATGTCCTCGCCGCGGGTGTCCAGGTTGCAGACGATGACGATGCTCTTCTTCACTTCGCCGTTGCCTTCTTGATTTCGGGCCGCGTCAGGCGCGGGATCATTTCAGCCACCGGGCTCGTGCCCTTGAAGCCGTATTCGCTCCAGCGTTGCGACACCTTCTCCAGCACCGCGCGGTCCATGAAGATCTCGCTCGGCTTGTTCTTCCACTCGAACGGCGTGCAGGCATCGAGCAGGATGCGGCTGACGACCTCGCGCGCCTCGATCGGCAGGCCCGGGTCGAGCGGCGTCGAGCGGCCGCGGTCGATGATCTGCGCCGAGCGCTTGGGATCGAAGCGCGTCGCCAGCGCCCACCAGACGCGGTCCCAGTCGTCGGCCGCGATGTCGTGGTCGACCGTGATGACGCCCTTGACGCCGTAGTGCCCGGTGGTGCTGGCGATGACCGCGTTGCCGACGTGGTTCGAATGACCCGGATACATCTGTTTCACCGACACCACGACCCAGAACCGGCCGCAGGCCTCGGGCGGGATGTACACGCTCTGGATTCCCGGCACCTTCATGGTCTCGAGGTCGTGCCACAGCGTCGCGGTGCGGTTGAGCGACTGGATCATGTGGATGTCGTTGATCGGCTTGCCCACCGTCGTCGCCCACATGATCGGGTTGTCGCGGTGCAGGATGCGCTTGATGCGCAGCACCGGCTTCGGGTAGTCCTTGCCCTTGTTGCCCGAGTAGTAGCCGGTGTATTCGCCGAACGGGCCCTCGTCCATCAGCTCGTTCGGGTCGATGAAGCCCTCGGCGATGATCTCGGCGTTGGCCGGCAGCGTGAGGCCGGTGAGCTCGGACTTGAACACCGGCACCGGGCGGCCGCGCAGCGAGCCGGCGATGTCGTACTCGTCGGTCTGCGCCGAGACCAGGGTCGAGGCCGAAAGGAACAGCACCGGGTCGCAGCCGACGACGTAGGCCGCGGGCATCAGCTCGCCGCGCTCCTGGTACTTCTTCAGGTGCATGTCGCCGTGCTTGCCCTTGATGATCTGCGAGCCGAGGATGTCCTTGCCCAGCACCTGGGCACGGTAGGTGCCGAGGTTGGTCCAGCCGGTGTCGGGGTCCTTGGTCACCAGGAAGCCCGCGGTGACGAAGAAGCGCCCGCCGTCGTCCGGGTAGAACCAGGGGCTGGGAAACATGTTGATGTCGACCTTGTCGCCCTCGAGCACGTTGTCCATCACCGCCGGGTTGTCGACGTACTCCGGCTTGACCATCTTCTTGGTCGTGAGCTGCATCCACTTCTTCGACAGATTGCTCATCGACAGCGACGGATCCTGCTCGAGCGCGATGGCGAGGCGCTGCGGCGTGGTGAAGGCGCTGGTGAAGACCGGAATGTCGTAGCCCTTGACGTTCTCGTACAGCAGCGCGGGCCCCTTCTGCTCCTCGTTGACCTTCGAGACGTGGCACAGCTCGAACTTCCAGTCCACCTCGGTCTTGACGCGATGCAGCTGCCCGTGCGCCTCCACCGCGGCGATGTAGCTGCGCAGGTCGTCGATGGGCCTCACTTCCGTGCGTACATTCATGGTCGCTCCGTTCCGATTGCGGGATTGTGGTTGAAATGAATCAGTTCACCTTCTTGCCGGCCAGCATGCCGGACACGATGTAGTCCATCGCCGAGCCGCCGGGACCTGACGTGGCCGACTGGCTCTTCGCGCTCCACACCGTCTCGGGGCGCGCCTGCAGGATGAAGATGTTGCCGCCCGCGGGCAGGTCCTTGTCGACCGCCCATTCGATGTCCATCGGACAGCCGTAGTGTTTCTCGATCTGCTTGCCCATCCAGGCCAGCTCGGTGATCTCGTCGTCGATCAGCGACTGCACCCGCTGCCGCTCGAACGGCACCTCCATCGCGCGCGAGGTCTGCGTCACGGGGTCGACCGTGTAGCAGACCTGCTTCTGCGAGATGGTGCGGTCGATGATGTCGAGCGTGATCTTGTTGACCACGAAATGGTCCGGCGTCACCTCGCCCGAGACGACCGATTCGCCGAAGCCGAAGTTCGAGTCGATCACGATCACCGAGCGGTCGCCGTTGGCCGGATGGATGGTGAACATCACGCCGGCGGTGAAGGAATTGGCCATCTTCTGCACCCCGACGCTCATCGCCAGCGACGCCTCGGCGAAGCCGCGATCGATGCGGTAGGCGATCGCCCGCTCGGTGTAGAGGCTGGAAATGCAGCGCCGCACGTGGCTCAGCACGTCGTCGACGCCGCGGATCCAGAGGAAGGTGTCCTGCTGGCCGGCGAAGCTGGCGCCGGCGAGGTCCTCGGCGGTCGCGCTCGAGCGCACCGCGACCGGCAGCGCCGGCACGCAGCAGCGCACCGCCAGCCTGCGGTAGCACTCCGCGATCAGGTCCTCCATCTCGAGCGGGAACGGCTGCGCCTCGATCGCCGAGCGGATCCGCGCGCTGGCCTTCTCCAGCGCGCCGTGATCGTGGGCGTCGAGCCCGGCGAGCGCCGAGCGCAGCTCGCCCTCGAGCCCCGCCTTCGCCATGAAGCGCCGGTAGCCCTCGGTGGTGAGGGCGAAGCCGGGCGGCACGCGCACGCCGGCGTTGATCAGCTCCCCGAGCGAGGAGCACTTGCCGCCGACCAGCGGCACCGATTCGCGGCTGCAGTCCTCGAACCAGCAGACCAGCGGCGGGCCCGCATTCGCGCGCTCCGCCGCCGTCCTGCCGATCGCCTCGCTGACGCTGCCCATCGCCCGCGCTCAGCGCGTGATGGTGATCGCGCCGGTCGAGCCGTCCACCCGGATCATCATGCCGGTCTTGATGATCTTGGTCGCGTGCCCGGTGCCGACCACCGCCGGCATGCCGTACTCGCGGCAGACGATCGCGGCGTGGCTCATCACCCCGCCGACGTCGGTGATGCAGGCGCCGATCTTGGCGAACGCCGGCGCCCACGACGGCGAGGTGGTCGGCGCCACCAGGATCTCACCCTGCTTCAGGTCGCCGACCTCGCCCACCGTGCGGCACACGCGCGCCTTGCCTTCCATGATGCCCGGGCTGCCGGCGAAGCCCTTCAGCTCGGTGATGGTGTCCGGGTCCTTGACCTCCTGCACCGCGGCCCAGTCGGCGAGCGACTTGTTGGTCACGCCCCACAGCACGATGGTGAACGGCTCCTGGATCACCTCCGGCGCGGTGCCGATGGCGGGCGGCGCGCTCCACTCCTTGAATTTCTGCATCACGCCCTTGCGCCAGACGATCTCCTTCGGCCAGGTCTGGGTGCCGCGCGGCGTCACCCCGGTCGCCCACGCGGTGACGATGTCCCACAGCGCCGACTTGATCTCGTCGCGGCGCAGAAGCCAGACGTCCTCGATCTCCTCGATCACGCCGTGCTCCTTCATGACCGCCGCCACCTCGCGCATCTTGTTCCAGAACACCGAATGGAACCAATGCTCGACGTAGAACAGGTGGTTCTCGACGTAGGGAAAGACCGTCTTGGCGCAGCCCAGCAGCTCGTCGAACTGCTTGCGGTCCTCTTCCTTCTCGATCAGGCCGCGGTACTCGGCGGTGATGCGGTCGCGCTCGGCGATCACTTTCGCCGTCGGGCGCTCGATCGAGACGCCCTGCTTGATCTTGCCGATGTAGGTCGCGATGCCCGACAGCGGCACGTTCATCTGGTCGTTCCACGAGCGGTCGTGGTGGAACCAGCCGGTGCCGGTGGAGATGTTGAACCAGGGCTCGCGCGCGAGGTCGAGCGACTTGAGCCACTCCACCCCCTTGGGCAGCTTCTTCAGCGCCGCCTCGACCTCGGTCCATTCCTGGCTGAAGGTGACCGCCGCGTCCACCCCCAGCTCGACCGC
>Ga0315556_1001813_pt1 | contig 12609 bp, 5 predicted proteins | sample SalMarSW160310MG_FD_202112 | JGI IMG/M metagenome (GOLD analysis project Ga0315556, IMG submission 202112) | Salt marsh sediment microbial communities from the Plum Island Ecosystem LTER, Massachusetts, United States - Salt Marsh Sediment SW1603-10 ...
TGCTCTTTTATCGCATGGGTGATTTCTATGAGCTGTTCTACGATGACGCGCGCCGGGCCGCCGCCTTGCTGGATATCACCCTCACCGCCCGCGGCCAATCCGCCGGCGAACCCATCCCCATGGCCGGCGTACCCTATCATGCCGCGGACGGCTATCTGGCCAAGTTGGTCCGGGCCGGCGAATCGGTAGCCATCTGCGAACAAATCGGCGACCCGGCAAAGAGCAAAGGCCCGGTGGAACGGCAAGTGGTACGCGTCGTCACACCCGGCACCCTCACTGAAGAGGCCTTACTCGACGAGCGCCGCGACAAGCTGCTGGCGGCGCTCCATTTATGCCCCCGGCAGGGGCCTGGGCATCATGAAGACAAGAAATACGGCCTGGCCTGGCTGGATCTCAGCAGCGGGCGTTTCACCGTGATGGAATTGGACGAGCGTGACGCGGTGAGCGACGAACTGGCACGGCTAAGACCCGCCGAACTGCTGGTGAGCGAGGCCCTCAGCGATGCACCGCTGCTGGCCGAACGCGACGGTGTGCGCCGCCAACCCCCCTGGTATTTCGAAACCGACAGCGCGACGCGTTTACTCATTGGCCAGCTGGGTACCCATGATTTGAGCGGCTTCGGCTGCGAGGGGCTGAGTGCCGCCATCGGCGCCGCCGGGTGTCTCCTGCAATATGCACGTGATACGCAACGGGCCGCCCTGCCCCATATCCGCGCCCTGCACGTGGAACGGCGCGATGAGGCGGTGCTCCTGGATGCCGCCACGCGCCGCAATCTGGAACTGGAGATCACCCTGGGCGGCGGCACGGAAAACACCCTGCTGTCCTGCATCGATCGTACCGCCACACCCATGGGCAGCCGCCTGCTCAGCCGCTGGCTTAATCGCCCGCTGCGTGATCATGAGGCATTGCGCCGGCGTTATCACTGCGTGGCGGCATTGATGGAGAATCACGCCCATGAGACGCTGCATCCCCTGTTGCGCCGGATCGGCGACATGGAGCGCATTCTGGCGCGAGTGGCATTGAAATCCTCGCGCCCCCGTGACCTGACCCGGCTCCAGGATGCCCTGGCTGCCCTCCCTGAGCTGCAACGGTTGCTAACGGCCGTGGAGTCGCCGCGCCTGGCCGAGCTGCGCGGCACTATTGCCGAGTTTCCCGAGATTCACGAGCTGCTCAGGCGCGCCCTCATCGACAATCCGCCGATGATCATCCGCGACGGCGGGGTTATCGCTCCGGGTTACGACGCCGAGCTTGACGAACTGCGCGATCTCAGCGAAAACGCCGGACAATTTTTGGTGGATCTGGAGACGCGGGAGCGAGCCCGCACCGGACTCGCCAATCTCAAGGTCAACTACAACCGCGTCCACGGTTTTTATATCGAACTCAGCCGCAGCCAGGCGGAAAAGGCCCCGGACGATTATATCCGCCGCCAAACCCTGAAAGGCGCGGAGCGTTTCATTACCCCGGAACTCAAGAGCTATGAGGACAAGGTCCTCAGCGCCCGCGAACGGGCCCTGGCCCGCGAAAAAGGGCTTTATGATGAACTGCTGGAGAAATTGTTACCGGATCTGCAGTGCCTGCAGGCCAGCGCCGCCGCCCTGGCCGAACTGGATATAGTGAACAACCTCGCCGAGCGGGCCGTCAGCTTGAATCTCTGCCAGCCCGAATTGCAGGAGCGCCGCGGCGTACACATTACCGCGGGCCGTCACCCGGTGGTGGAACAGACCCTGGAATCTCCCTTCGTTCCCAACGACGTGGAACTGCACGACGCACGGCGCATGCTGATCATCACCGGCCCCAACATGGGCGGTAAATCCACCTTCATGCGCCAAACCGCTCTCATCGCCCTGCTCGCTCACATCGGCAGCTTCGTTCCGGCGCAAAGCGCCGTCATCGGCCCCATCGACCGTATCTTCACCCGCATCGGCGCCTCCGACGACCTGGCCGCCGGGCGCTCGACCTTCATGGTGGAAATGACCGAGACCGCCAACATCCTGCACAACGCCACGCCCTACAGCCTGGTGATCATGGACGAGATCGGCCGCGGCACCAGCACCTTCGACGGCCTGTCCCTGGCCTGGGCCTGCGCCGAACATCTGGTGCGCGAAGTACAGGCCTTCACCTTGTTCGCCACCCATTATTTCGAACTTACCGTCCTGGCCGAAACCTTGGAAGGCGTCGCCAACGTCCATCTCGACGCCGTGGAACACGGCGACAGCATCGTATTTCTCCACGCGGTAAAGGAAGGCCCTGCCAACCAAAGTTACGGACTGCAAGTAGCGGCCCTGGCCGGTGTGCCGCGCGCTGTCATCGAACAGGCGAAACAGCGTCTGTCCCTCCTGGAACGGGAAGCCGGACAACAGACGCCGGCGCCGCCGCTGCAGCAAATGAACCTGTTCTCGGCTGCGCACCAGCACCCGGTTCTCACTGCACTGGCGGAGGTTGCCATCGACGACATGACGCCGCGCCTAGCCTTGGAAACCTTGTATCGACTCAAGGATTTGGCGGACAGCAAGCCCGGCCGGTGATATGAAAAACCGTTCTAAAGTCTCGCAACCCAGGCAAAGAGCGATTAACATAAGGGACTTTTAAAGAGCCTGATATTCATTCAGAGCGATATAGGTTCGGAATGTTATAGCCCGCGTTAGACATAGTCTTGTTGGGCAGGGAAATTCATAAAAACATCGGCGGAGAAGCTCATGACCTTTGTGGTTGGCGACAATTGCATCAAGTGTAAATATACGGATTGCGTAGAGGTGTGCCCGGTGGATTGTTTCCACGAGGGCCCCAATTTTCTGGTCATCGATCCTGACGAGTGCATCGACTGCACCCTGTGCGAACCGGAATGTCCGGCCGAGGCGATCTTTGCCGAAGACGATGTGCCGGACGATCAACAGGAATATATCGCCCTCAATGCCGAACTCGCTAAAGAATGGCCGGTCATCACCGAGATGAAGGATGCACCCGCCGATGCCGACGAGTGGAACGGCAAGAAGGGCAAAATCGATTACCTTGAACGCTGAGGATCCGCATCAAGTAGCCCCCCCATCATCGCCCCGGATCCTGGTACCTTATCACCAGGATCCCTTAGTGGTACTCGCCAAACTCGTTCTTAAGCGCTACCGGCACAAGTTGCCGGACTTGACTGAGTGCGTGGTGTTGCTGCCGCAATCACTCGATGCACCGCGGTTGCGGCGTCATTTGCTCGATGAGGCCATTACTCTCGGCTATCAGGCCCTGCTGGGGCCTTCCATCCTGAGCCTGCACCAGTTTTTAAACCAGGTCGTTCCGCTGGCGACCGCCCCGCTGTCGCCCCAGGCCCAAGAACTGATCCTGATCGAAACCTTGAGTCAGCATCGGCGCTTATTCAGCGACAGCGACCCGTGGTTGCTTGCCGCCAATCTCCTGGATCTGTTTGGGCAACTCACTCTGTATCGCGTGACGCTACCTGCTGAACTCGGTGTCTTTATCAAGCATCTGAGCAACGCCTATCAGCTGGGGGCACGCAACCCCGCGGCATTGAGCATGGAAGCGAATCTGGTTCATACCCTGTGGCACGCCTGGCATCGCCAATTACATGAGGAAGGCAGCATCGATCCGCAAGCTGCCTATATATCCCAGCTGGATAACAGTCTCGACAGACTAGACCCGAACCTACATATCTTCCTGGCCGCTCAGACCGCGCCATCACCATCCGAGCAGCGCTGGATGGATGTATTGACCGGCCGTGGCCAGCTCACCGTGATCATGGATGGTCATACCTGGGATGACGTTCCGGCCGATCCGTATACGCGTTACCTTGACCAGGTTTTCGCCATTATGCAAAGCGATGCAGTCCATGCCCCTTTCAAAGAACGCGCCCGACAGTTCGCGGCACAATATTCGATAAGCCCGGCCGGCGAACGGTTATTCGTCTATGCGGCGCCTTCCGCGGAGGCCGAGGCACGCTGCATTGACGTCCAAGTCAGACGCTGGCTGTTACAAGGCAAACAGCGCATCGCCATCGTCAGCGACGACCGCCGCCTGGCGCGCCGTGTCCGTGCCCTGTTGGAACGGGCCGATATCAACTTGAACGATGCCGCCGGTTGGGCCCTGTCCACCACGGCGGCGGCGGCCGCCTTGGAGCGTTGGCTGGAGTGTGTGGAGGAGGATTTCTTTTATCAACCGCTCACCGACCTGCTCAAGTCGCCGTTCATCTTTCCGCACCATGATCACCAAGAACTGTTGCAGGCCGTCTACCGTTTCGAGCAGGACCTGGTCTTACACGAAAACATCCCGCGTAATCTGCAGCGCTATCGCACCCATCTCGCCTACCGTCACTCGCGCTGGCCACAGGCTTTGGGCACCCGCCTACGAACCCTGCTGGGTGATATCGAGAGCGCGGCGAAACCACTGCTGTCCTTGCTGAGCAGCAAGCGCGCACAATCACCTCAGCGCTGGCTGGATGCCCTGGAGGAGAGCCTGCAAGGTCTCGGACTGCTGGAAAGCTTCAAGCAGGATGCGGCGGGAGCTCGCATCCTGCAAGAACTCCAGGTGATGCGCCAAGCCCTTACCGGCCGTCATTTAAAAATGGCATGGCGTGAATTCCGCACCTGGCTAGGCCGCACCTTGGAACGTTACAATTTCCAACCCCCCGCCAGCGCCTCGGCAATTCAACTCCTGAGCCTGGAACAAAGCACTGTGACTCACTACGACGCCGTCATCATCGCCGGCGCCACGGCGCAGCACCTGCCCGGCTCCGGGCAGGCCTCACCTTTTTTTAATGAAGCCGTGCGGCGGGAACTGGGCTTACCTGGATTTCTGCAGCACAGGATCATGCGCTTCCATTATTTCCGCCGCCTGCTGCAAGCGGCACCGCAAGTGTTAATCACCACCCGGCTGGAGGAAAACAACGAAGCTGTTCTTTCCAGCCCCTGGCTGGAGGCCTTGCAATCTTTCCACCGCTTTTCCTACGGCATACCTTTAAACGACGATGGATTGGGCGCCTTGGTCGATCATCCGCAATCGCAGGTGATCCGCAGCGATAGCCGTGAACTCCCTCTCCCCAAGACCATGCCGAGGCCGGCGGCCACAGCGAATTTAGTGCCGGACAAACTCTCCGCCAACGCCTATCAGCAATTGATCAATTGTCCCTATCAGTTTTTTGCCGCGCGCTGCCTGCAATTGACCGCACCGGAAGAAGTGCGGGAGGCCCTGGAAAAGTCCGACTATGGACAGCGTGTCCATCTGGCCTTACAAGCCTTCCACGATGATGTACAAGGCTATCCCGGCCCATTTCAACAGGCCGTCACCGCCGCCAATCGCGACGCCGCGATTGCTTGTTTGCATGACATTTCCCAGGCGGTTTTCGCCAAGGATCTGGAAGACAATTTCATGCACCGCGGCTGGCTGCAGCGCTGGCGACAAATCATCCCGCTATACATCGATTGGCAGATCAGCCGCGCCAAGGACTGGCAGGTGATAGCCACGGAAACGGCCCGTGAAAAACTCTACCGTGGATTGAAGTTAAAAGGCCGCATCGATCGCATCGATCGCAGCAGCGACGGCGCCGGTATCGTGGATTACAAGACGGGAACGACTCCGCAGCAAGATGCGATCCTTAACGGCGAGGAAGTGCAGCTGCCTTTCTATGCCCTGCTGGCCGATGATGCCGTCCATCAGGTGGAATATCTAAGTCTGGACGCCAACCGCTTCGGCAGCCGCACTATCTTGCAGGGCGACGAGCTGCAGGCCATCGTCGAGCAAAACGGTGAACGACTGCATACCTTAATGACCGAACTGGCAAAGGGGGTTCCTTTACCTGCTTGGGGTGACGAACTCACCTGCCGCTATTGCGCCATGGCGGGTATCTGTCGGCGTTCCGCCTGGACGGATGCGACGCCTGCCACACCTGAGGAATCAATCTGAACTATGACCGCGGATAGTTGGTCATAATGGCCAAGACCGCCGGCACCCTCCGCTGCGGGAAATCCTCGACTGGGCTGCACCAATACCGGCCGTGTGTTGAGACCAAAACACTCACAAACATTGCCTCATTTCACGGAAGGAATCGAACATGCTCGACGATATTCGTAACTGCAGCACCCAATTCGTTCTCTTCGGCGCCAGCGGTGATCTTTCCAGTCGTCTGATCGTCCCGGCTCTGTTCAACCTCTACCTGGACAGGCAACTGCCGCAACACTTCACCTTGTGGGGGATAGGCCAACGAGCGTGGCAAGCTACGGATCTGGCCGCACACCTCCGCCAGGGCGTCAGTCAACATTCGCGACGGGGCGCGCCGCCCGAGGCTGAATGGGCCGCCTTCGCCGCCGCCATCCGCTACCTGCGGGCCGATCTGACCGACGCCGCCAGTTTCACGCACCTCAAGGAACTGCTCGATGCGAACGCCCCGGAGGAAGCCGGAAAGTCCGAGAGGGTCTTCTATCTAGCCGTGCCGCCGGCGTTATTCCAACAAGTTGCCGAGGGATTGGGCAAGGCCGGTCTCAACGCGGATCGCCGCGCGGCCAGAGTCGTCGTGGAAAAACCCTTGGGACATGATCTCGATTCCTTCCGCGCCATCAACTCCACCCTTACGCAAGTCTTTATCGAATCGCAGATATTCCGCATCGATCATTTTCTCGGCAAGGAAACGGTACAGAATATTCTCGCCATGCGCTTCGCCAATCCCATCTTCGAACCTATTTGGAACCGCCGCTATATCGATCATGTCGCGATTACAGTCGCGGAAACGCTGGGCGTCGAGCATCGCGCCGGCTATTACGAACATGCCGGCGCGCTGCGGGACATGGTGCAGAATCACCTGATGCAGATCTTGTGTCTCATAGCCATGGAACCACCGGTGGCCTACGATGCCGATGATATTCGCGGCAAAAAGATGGATGTCCTCCATGCCCTGCGCCCTATCCACAAAGACACGGTCCACGAATACGCGGCGCGCGGGCAATACGCCGGCGGCTGGATAAGCAGCACCAAGACCATCGCATATCGCGAAGAACCGGGCATCGCCGCGCGCTCCAATGTCGAAACCTTCGCTGCCGTAAAGCTGTTCGTGGACAATTGGCGCTGGCAGGGCGTCCCCTTTTACCTGCGAACCGGCAAACGCATGGCTGCGGAGGTCTCCGAAGTATCCATTCGTTTCCGCGATGTCCCCCATCGCGCCTTTCCCAATAATGCCGGACTGGATACGCAGCCGGTACGCCTGGTCATCCAGATGAACCCCGCAGAGGGCATCGTCCTCAAATTCATGGCCAAGGAGCCCGGTGCCCATTGGCGCCTGCGGCCGGTGGATATGCGTTTCAGCTATAACGAGGCCTTCCAGACACCGTCACCCGCCGCTTACGAAACCTTGATCCGCGACATCATTCTCGGCGATGCCACCTTGTTCATGCGCGCTGATCAAGTGGAGGCGGCCTGGAAACTGCTTCAACCTATTCTTGAAGTATGGGAAGAAAATCCGGCCCCGGATTTTCCCAATTATACCTCCGGCACCTGGGGCCCGGAGGCCGCCGAAGCCCTGATCGCACGCGATGGTCGCAATTGGATGACACCCACTTTAGTGGGCGCCTCAGACAACAAAGAGCTGTAGTTGCCGAGATCAAGCAGCGGGGACAAGCCCAATATGAACGACGCCGGCAATATGCAGAGCATGAGTGAGGCACCCGGGAAACCGGGCATTCCCCCGTCATGGTGCAGCAGCGCCAAGGACATGGTCGGTTGCGCCCTCGAATCATCACGACTGTGGTTCACCTTGGGGCACGGCATCGTCAATGAAGTCTATTACCCGCGCATCGACATTCCCCAGATTCGCGACTTGGGATTCATCATTGCCGATGGCAAGGGCTTTTGGGTCGAGGTGAAACGTCTGAATGATTATGAATTGTCATTGGCCGGACCCGGTATTCCCGCAGTCAAGATCATACATAGTCATCCGCGCTTCATGTTGACACTGCGCATCACTCCCGATCCGCAACGCGATGTACTTCTCATTGAAACCATCCTGGATGGTGATATGGAATTACACCCATACGTCTTGCTGGCGCCCCACTTAGGCGGTACCGGCCATGACAATCACGCCTGGGCGGACCGCCATCGCGGTCGCCGTATTCTTTGGGCGGAACAAGGACCATTTGCACTTGCGTTGGCGGCAAGCGATGCCCGACAGCGTGACGGCCTCGGCCCAACCAGCGCCGGCTTCGTCGGCGTCAGCGATGGATGGAGCGATTTCTCCCACAACGGCGCCATGCAGTGGCAATACGGCCATGCCGGTCCGGGTAACGTCGCACTGATTGGGCACCTGCCGCGAAGCGCCGTGCTGGCTCTCGGTTTCGGCAGTAGTAAAGAATCCGCCGCCACACTGGCACTTTCCGCGCTGCCGCGACAATTTGACGAGCCGTGGCAGCGCCAAATCGCTGCCTGGGAAGCCTGGCATGGCCAATGCCAGCATCAATTGACTGGCGCCGATTTGCCGGAACCCCTGCGCAAACAGTTATTGCTCTCGGCCATGGTACTGCGTGTCCACCAGGATCAGACCTACCCGGGCGCCATGGTCGCCAGCTTAAGCATTCCGTGGGGCAATATTCGTGACGAACGTGGCGGCTATCACTTGGTATGGCCGCGGGACCTGGTGGAATGCGCCGGCGCTTTGCTGGCACTCGGCGCCGACGACAAGGCCCGCGAAATGCTGCGCTATCTCATCGCCACTCAAAACGAAGACGGCCATTGGTGTCAAAACCAGTGGCTGGGCGGTAAGAGCTTTTGGGAAGGAATACAACTCGATGAGGCGGCCTTCCCGGTGTTACTGGCGGACGCCTTGGTCGAGCGCGAGGCCCTCGATGACATCAATGTCGAGGACATGGTGCGACGCGCGTTGTCCTTTATTGCGCACAACGGTCCCGCCAGCGATCAAGACCGCTGGGAAGAAAATGCCGGCGTCAACACCTACACCTTAACCATATGCATCGCCGCCTTGGTGGCAGGCTCACAGTTCCTGCCCGACGACGAGCGCGATACGGCATTGACTTTGGCGGATTACTGGAACAGCCGCATTGAGGACTGGACAGCGGTATATGGAACACCGCTGGCACAACGACATGATGTAATGGGCTACTACGTACGCACCGAACCGCGACGCGCATTAATCGATGAAGAGGCTATGCACGAAACCTTGCCCATCAAGAACCGTTTACAAGATCCGGGACTCAAGGCCGAAGAACAAATCGGGAATGATTTTTTACAATTAGTCCGCTTTGGACTGCGTCAAGTCGATGATCCCTTGATAAAGTCGAGCATTAAAGTCGCCGATGCGCTGTTGCGGGTCGACACCCCCAACGGCCCCGCCTGGCATCGCTACAACGGTGACGGTTATGGCGAACATGAAGACGGCTCACCCTTTGACGGAAGCGGCGTGGGAAGGGCATGGCCCCTGCTGACCGGCGAACGCGGCCATTACGAACTCGCCGCGGGCAATTCACCCTTACCTTATCTCCAAGCGATGGCCGACATGAGCGGCCCGGGAGGCATGATCTCGGAACAGATATGGGATGGAGAAGCTTTGGCAAAATGCGGGCTCTATCCCGGCCGACCGACAGGCTCTGCAATGCCTCTGGCTTGGGCACATGCCGAATTCATTAAGCTGGCCCATTCCTGGACGATAAAACGTCCCTTTGATCGGCCCAGCCCGGTGTGGGAACGCTACCACGGCCGACGGGCCATGCCCGGTTTCGCCGTTTGGTCAGTGAACGCCCCGCTGGCTACGCTCGCGGCGGGCTTAAAGCTACGCCTCTATCTCCCGCGGCCGGCGACACTACGCTGGCGAACCCCGGATATTGCCAACTTCCGTCAAGCTGCGACATCGGCCGCCGGCCTCGGATTCCAAATGATCGAGCTTGACACCCGCCACCTCCGGCCGAATCAATCCCTTAATATCACCGTTCAATATGAACGGGAATCACAATCCCAGTCGGAGTATACGATCAAGATAATTGCAGCAAGAGGTGTGTAAATCCCTATGATCCCCGGAGTAAACCTAGGCTATGCGCGATGATTGAGGAACAGAAGGGTTAACGCTGGGAGAGTAGCGTCAATAAGAACAATTGTAACGCACGGTTAGGTGTTATCGGCGCTATCGGAATTTGCAAAAAGTATCCCCGAGGTTTCAATGAACTGCTGACCGGCGTCAGCGATGATCTGGGTCTCATCGAAATTGGCCGCAACCAGGCCGGTCACCCGCCACAAACTGCTATCTATTTCCAAAGGAGTAGCCTGCCGAGGCCGCGATTCAAACAGTGCTCCGAGCGCGGAGCGATCAGCCAATATATCGGCGATCTTGACGATAGCGGCCTGTTGCTTCGAACACACGGCGTCGAATGGAGTATGGTGGCAGCTGACTGCTTCCACCAAGGTATCGGGGAGTTGCCATAATGTCGCCAGCAAGCCGCCCAGATCGGCATGATTGAAACCGAATTCCTGCCGCTGCGCATAGGCCAGCACATTCTCATCACCTTCGGCCATCAGCATCAAATCCCGACTCTTCTCCGGCGCCCGGGCAAACAACACCAGCTCACCAATATCATGCAGCAATCCGGCGACAAACAGCCGCTCCGGATGCAAAATGCCGCAGCGCTTTGCCAAATAGCGGGCGATGATCCCGCAAAACAGGCTATGGCGCCAAAATGTTTCCATATTGATCAGTTGTGCCGGAATCTTGGAAAAGGCGCGAACGGCGGAAACCGAAATCGCCAGGCTATACAACTCGCGAGTACCGACAATGGCAATGGCGCGCGATAAGGTGTCGATCCGCCCTGAATAATTGTAAAAACTGCTGTTGACCAGCTTGAGCAGCCTCGCGCTGAGATTGGGATCGCTGCTGATCACTTCGCCGATTTCGTGCGCCGTCGATTTAGGTGAGTCCACTAAATCCAGAAGCCTGATACAAACCTCCGGCGGCGACACCAGGCCCGTTATATCCTTGACCCAGTGATAGGCCACATCGGAAGAACTGTCTTCAACGCGTATTGTTTGTGCAGTCTGCATAGTCCTATTTACCCGCAAGCTCGATTTCTGGGATCCGATTCACTTTATGACGGCATCTGTATCATTTCTTGAAGTTCAACACATATCACCACGTTTTTATCTTTGTATCTGAGGAGTAAATCACAGATTGGACACAGCTTTTCTTGCAACATTTCCCTCACGATTATTAGCGGCACCCGGCAGGGGAAAGGTTAATGCTATGGCCGACAAAATTTCAGGAAATATCGTGCAAATACAGGACTATGCTGGCTTAACCAAGAAGTCAAGCCCGTCTAATTCATCACGATTGCTGCAGGACTGCAGAAATACGGTGCTTGAACGGACGGCCGACGCGCTGGCCCGAGCCATGGATAACGTCGACGACAGCTTGTTCGCCTTGGCGGACAAAGCCAGCAATAATACCCTGCAAATCCACTATTTCGACGCCATGCGCGAGATTCGCCTGAAGCGCAAAGAGATTGAAACATCGTATAAAGAGCACTTCAAGGAAAAATCCGATGAGATCATTGAAAACAAGCTCTCATTTCAAAAGCAAAACAACACTCCCTCTATGGCGGACATCGGCCTGAGCCTGGTCGAAGATGACGATCTGGAAGAATCACTTGCCATCACCACCCTGGTCGACAAGATCAGCACTATTTGCCTAAACGAGATCTATGGACTAGATAAGCGCGTCGGGCTGCTGCTTGACAAAAAAGAACTTGAAACCGAGGAGAACCCCATCGGCCCGAAGACCATCTGCATCGCCTGCAAGAAGGCCTGCGATAAAATTGACTCGGGCGTCGATATTAAACTGATCGTCTTCAAATTGATCGATCGCTACCTCTGCGAAAGCATTCAGCAAGTTTATCGCGACATCAACAATCATCTAGCAATGAGCGGCATCCTGCCCAAGATACCCACCCACATCGGCCGGGACAATAGTACCGAAAGAGTCCTTATAAACGGCGGAGCGACCGGCCAGGGCGGCAACAATGGCGAAACAGACTTTCTTTCGGCATTCTCACATATTATCAGTGCCAACCATGCTTCCACTGGCGGAGGAGTGTATTCCGGACCTGGCTATCAGGGCATGCCCAACATAGCAACGTCTAGTCCGGCACCAGGGTTATTTAACTCCACCATGCAGGGCGGCGTAGCGGGGATGATGCCGGGTTCGGCCCAAGGCACGCCGACCATCTTGCAAAGCCTGACTTTTATGCAAAAAGGGCAATGGGAAGACTTGGGCGTGGAGATGTCGGCTATCGACACCACAACTTTGGCAAATGGAACGGCCAATATATTATGGAGCATCAAGAACAGCCCCCTCCCCAAGGATGGCGAAAACGGTGACGAGATGATCATTAAAATCGTCGCCCTGCTGTTCGATTATATTTTTGATAACCCGAAAGTGCCTGATAAGGCTAAAGCCCTGATCGGCCGGCTACAGATCCCGGTTCTCAAGGCTGCAATGCTGGACAATACGTTTTTCTCCATGAGAAATCATCCCGCCAGGCGCCTGCTGAATACTTTGGCACAGTCTACAATCGGACTCTCGGATGTAGGAGATGAAGAAAGTCATCTATACAAAGGCATATCAGA
>Ga0315556_1001814_pt1 | contig 12608 bp, 12 predicted proteins | sample SalMarSW160310MG_FD_202112 | JGI IMG/M metagenome (GOLD analysis project Ga0315556, IMG submission 202112) | Salt marsh sediment microbial communities from the Plum Island Ecosystem LTER, Massachusetts, United States - Salt Marsh Sediment SW1603-10 ...
CCGTGGAGTAAACGGCTCATTTCGTGAGCCACCGGCCACCAAACGCACCGGTCTCCTGAAGCGGGTCGAGTGCAACCGCCGCCAACCCGGACATCCGGATCCGCCCGTCGTCCTGCGTGGCGGGCAGCAGCTCATGGAGGGACTACGGGAAAAGTCCGTACTGCGCGAACAAGGCCGGGCGGGAAGCCCGCGGTCAGGGCAGGGCGGTGCAATCCGTGTGTGGTCATCAAACCGTGAACTGCGTCCCGGTTCGTACCCGTCGACGCACGGGATACTGGCCATGTCGGCACCGGGACCGGGCCCTGGAATAGCTGCATTGCTTCCTCCCCTGGCGATGTCGGGGTCCGGTCCCTTTTCCGGCAGTCCGCCCCCTCCCCCGCGGCAAGCGGTGTCAGGAGGGAGCATGGCACGGCGGTGTCTGGCGCAAGCTCGGGCTGGCGTGTGCCGGATGCGCTGGTTCGAAGCTCCAGGCAATTGCCTGAGACGCCAGACGGCGAATTAATTCCTTATATAATCCAGTATCCTAACCAGCTTTTCTCAGGTCGCCGCTAAGCTCGCGGATCAGCGGGTACAGCTTCTCGGTCTCGTTCTGGATGCGCTCCAGGATCAGGCCGAACATCCCCTCCGATTCCTGCAGGAACTGATCATAGTCCCGGATGTTCAGGTTGTCGGCTGCCTTCACCGGACACCACTGCTTCATGTACGTGGCCATGATGCGCTTGATCTCCAGGGATCCGGACATGAAATTCCGGGCCAGCTCCTGGATCTGGTGATCGTCGTGGGTCAGCAGCTGGCTGTAGAGATTTCGGTCAACAAGATCAATATGTTCATTGACCTTGTTGGTAAAACGGTGGAACAATTCGCAGCAAGTATCTGTATCACACATGGTGCGTTCCCGAAACAGGTACAGCAACACGTTGGAAAGTTCGGTGATGTTATGGTTTTCCCTGTGCAATGCGTCATAGGTGATCATGGTGATTTGCCCTCTCCCCTGTGGGTGATCGTGAATTCCGTACTGTCGGGATTTCAGTCACCGGCTCCGTGTACCCGCGCTCTATCGGCCGGTTAGCTTAATCCTGCGCATAATGGTAGCGCAATAAATTCCTGTCCCGAAACAGGACCCGGCTCCCCACCTGCCGGAAAGGACTACGGGTAGCATCGTTCCCTGCTTCGCTCCAAACCGGTGCGCCACGATGCGCGTTACGACCGGCTCCGGTATCATCCCCCACCTCCCGGCCACCACAGGATACCCGGCATGACCCGTATCGGTACACCGCTGTCCCCCACCGCGACCCGGGTGCTGCTTTGTGGTGGCGGCGAACTCGGCAAGGAACTCGTCATCGAGTTGCAACGGCTTGGTGTCGAAGTGACTGTCGTCGACCGCTACGCGCACGCCCCGGCCATGCAGGTCGCCCATCGCAGCCACACGATTTCCATGCTCGACGGCGCAGCCCTGCGGGCCGTGATCGAACAGGAACGGCCGCACTACATCGTACCCGAGATCGAGGCCATCGCCACCGATACCCTGGTGGAACTGGAAGCGAAAGGCTACACCGTCATTCCCACGGCCCGCGCCGCACGCCTGACCATGAACCGCGCAGGCATCCGCCGGCTGGCGGCCGAGGAACTCGGTCTGCCGACCTCCCCCTACCGGTTTGCCGCCTCCCGGGCCGAATTCGATGCCGCACTCGCGGCGATCGGCCTGCCATGCGTGGTGAAGCCGATCATGAGTTCCTCCGGCAAGGGACAGAGTACCGTGCGCGCGCCGGAGCAGATCGATGCCGCCTGGGAATACACCCAGGCCGGCGGTCGCAGCGGTGCAGGCAAGGTCATCGTCGAAGGCTTCGTGGAATTCGACTACGAGATCACGCAGCTGACCGTGCGGCATGCCGGGGGAACCAGTTTCTGCGAACCGATCGGGCATATCCAGGTCGACGGCGACTATCGCCAGTCCTGGCAGCCACAGTCCATGAGCGCGGCTGCACTGGCCGCCGCCCGCGACATCGCCGGAAAGATCACCGGGGCGCTGGGCGGACGCGGCATCTTCGGCGTGGAGCTGTTCATCCGGGGCGACGAGGTGATCTTCAGCGAAGTCTCGCCCCGGCCACACGACACCGGCATGGTCACCATGATCTCGCAGGACCTGTCGCAGTTTGCCCTGCATGCCCGCGCCATACTCGGGCTGCCGATCCCGAATATCTGCCTGCATGGCCCGTCCGCCTCCAGCGTCATCCTCGCCGCTGGCCACTCCCGCCAGGTAAGCTACGACCACCTCGATGCGGCGCTGGCGCGGCCGGACACCCAGCTGCGGCTGTTCGGCAAACCGGAAGTCGCCGGCCACCGGCGCATGGGCGTGGTGCTGGCACGCGGACAGGATGTCGGGGAAGCCCTCGACAAGGCCCGGCAGGGCGCCGCTGCCGTCACGGTATCGCTCTAGCCGGCTACCGGAATGTCCGCCCCGGAAGCGCGCCTCGAAGACCTGGAACTGCGGATCATGCACCTTGAGGCCGCGCTGGATGAACTGACCCGCAGCCTGCTGTTGCAGGAGCAACTCACCAGCCGCCAGGCGGAACTGATCCGGCTGCTGGAAGCCCGTTTGCAGGAGTTGCACGAGGGGATGGCCGCGCCGGCCGGACGCGATCCGCCGCCTCCCCATTACTGAGCCAGGCGCGCCACACACCCGCAGTCCGTAATCTGTGATCCGGTTCACATTCCGGACCCGGTATCAGGGCGGGAATTTGTTCGCTGGAACATCAAGAACGGGGCCCGGCCTGTCGATTCTTTAAGAGTTCCGTCCAACTCATCTGGCAGGCCCGCGGGTAGCAAGTGCAATGAATTTCCAGATCGTGATTGCCCTCGTGCTGGCGGCCATCGCCTTGCTTACCTATCTCTGGCTTGCCCTGCGTGCCTTCCGGGTTCACCCGGGCTGGGGAGCCGGCGTGATGTTCCTGTTTCCGCTGGCGGCCATACCGTTCGGCCTGCGCTTCTGGGAAACCGAGAAGAAACCGTTCCTGCTGAGCCTCGTGAGTGTCGGAGCCGCCGTGGGGCTGTCCCTGCACCTGTTCGGCAGCTGGGGCGGCTGGGAGCTGCTGGACGCGAATAACCTCGTGCAGCGGGGCATCGCCACGCAGCAGCTGACCCGGGAGGACGCCGAGTCATTCCTGCGCATCAGCCACGATTTCAGGCAACTGTCCGGCTTCTCGCCGGGCACGGACGACACCGAGCGCTTCCTGGCACAATACCTGCGCCAGGCAGCGGAGCAACAGGCCCTGGCCCGGGCCAACCAGGACCGGCATGCCAGCCAGGACGACCCCGCCGCGCCCCCGATCAACGAGAAACCGGATTCCGCATCCGAAGAACACACCCGCCTGGTGTACCGGGCCATCCCGCTGGACCAGGCGCGCAGGTACATCGGCGCAACCGTCAAGGTGACCCGCAGGAACGTCGGGGAAAAGGAATACCGGCTCACCGGCGTGACGGCCAGGTCGCTGCAGTTCGCACAGCGCAATACCAATGGGGCCTACTCGTTCGCGTTCCGCCTGAAGGACATCGAGAAACTGCGCGTCCTGATCAGGGAAGAACTGCCGCCACGCCGGTGAAGGAACCGCCTTGCGCACCGGTTGACAGCCGCCGGGCATTTCTGAAAGACTGCCAGCCATGAACCCGCACTTCTGTATCCGCATGCGCAAGCACCGACTGCCGGCCTGGCGGCCGGTATGCCGTACGTGCGGCGGAAACGGGTCAGCCAGACACTGAAGTCAGGCATCACAGTCACCCCGAAGGCCGCATGGTACGCCCTGCGGCCTTTTTGTTGTTACGCGTTGAACGAGGCAAACATGTCCATACCCTTCGCCTACCTGGGCGTCATCCTGATCTGGGCCACCACTCCGCTGGCGATCCGCTGGAGCGGGGATGGCGTGGGATTCCTGTTCGGAATCACCAGCCGCATGCTGATCGGTCTGGTCACCGGGCTGCTGGTTGCCGTGCTGCTCGGCATCCGGCTGCCGCGGGATCGCACGGCCCTGCTCACCTACCTCGCGGCCGGTCTGGGGCTGTTCAGCGCCATGCTGTCGGTGTACTACGCCGTGCGCTTCATCCCGACCGGCCTGGTCTCGGTGCTGTTCGGGCTGGCACCGTTGATCACCGGGGTGCTGGCGCACTTCCTGCTGGCGGAACAGCTACTCACGCCAGTGCGGATCCTGGGCATCCTGACCGGGATCACCGGCCTGGCGGTCATGCTGTGGACGGCCGGTAGTCTCGGGCCCGGCGCGCCGACCGGCATCGCGGGGATGCTGGTCTCGGTGACCGCCTATTCGATCAGCGCGGTGGCCATCAAGCGTATCGATGCCGCTATCCCGCCCCTGGCCACCACCGTCGGCGGCCTGGCCGTGACCGTCCCGCTGCTGTTCCTGGTGTACCTGGCCAGCGGTACCGCGCTGCCGCCCGACATCGCGCCGCGCACCGCGATCGCCATCGTCTACCTCGGCGTAATCGGCTCCGTGCTCGGGTTCGCGCTCTACTACCATGTCCTGCAGCACATGGAAGCCACACGCGTGGCCCTGCTGACCCTGATCACACCGGGGCTGGCGCTGGGTCTGGGTCACCTGCTCAATGGCGAAACGCTCGGTGCCCGGACATGGATCGGCAGCGCGACCATCCTGACCGGCCTGCTGCTGTTCGAGTTCGGGGACCGGTTGCAGGAACGGCTGTTGCCCGCACGCGAGTACACCGGCCAGGGTTCGTGACAGCAGCCGGGCGGCGGCTGCGCAACCAGACCCGGCTGGTGCCGATGGCAGTCTGTCCGGTGGCCCGGGCCAGGTAGCGCCGCCGGCCGCGCTGTCAGGGATTGATCATTCCGAGCCGTATGGCGAGGCGGGTCAGGCCGGCGAGATCGGCAATCCCCAGTTTGGATTTCACGCTGGTTGCGTGATGCCCCACGGTCTTGGGACTGAGGTTCAGCAGGCTGGCGATGTCGTTGACCGACTTGCTTCCTGCCAGCAGGCGGAACACCTCGAACTCACGCGCGCTGAGCCCGGCGACGAGTTCGCTGTCGGCCGTGGTCCTGCGTTTGACGAGGTGCGGCATCATCTCCTGGCCGATATAGAGTTCACCGGCAGCGACCTTGCGCACCGCCTCGATCATGACCTGCGAGGCGCTGCGCTTGGAAATATAGCCAAGCACACCCAGCTCCAGTGCCCGGTTGAGCATGACCTCGTTTTCGTGCACGCTGAACACCAGGATCCGCGCCGCGCGGTCCTGGGCCAGGATCCGGCGACACGCCTCGAGCCCGCCGATACCCGCCATGTTCAGGTCCATCACCACCACCTCCGGGTGCAGGTCGCAGAAGCGGCTGTAGGCCTCTTCGCCGGAACCGGCCTCGGCAATCACGTCGAGTCCGGTCGTGTTTTCCAGCAGGCGGCAATACCCCGCACGCACCACCTCGTGATCATCCGCCAGCAGGATCGATATACGTTGCATGGCCTTCATGATGCCGGACCGTCAGCAGCCGTCAAGGGCAACACGACCGTCACCGTGGTGCCGGCCCCCGGGGCCGAAGCCACGCGACAGATCCCGTCCTGCCCTTCCACCCGTTCACGCATCCCGATCAGGCCCAGACCGCTGCCGCGCTGGCCCGGGTCAAAACCGCGCCCGTCGTCCCGGACCACCAGGCGAACCGCTTCCCGTGCCGTTGCGGGCGGTTGTGCCGGGACCCGGTGCAGTTCGACGGCTACCCGGGAAGCCGCGGCATGCCTGGCGATATTGGTCAGGCATTCCTGTACGATCCGGTACAGCGTCATGTTGAGCTGTTCACCCAGCTGATCCAGGCCCCGCCCGATGGTCAGCGAGCACGCGATGTCCGGTTGCCGGGACTGCCAGGCATCGACCTCCCCGCGCAGGGTCTCGACCAGCCCCAGGTTATCGAGCATGGGCGGCCGCAGACGGTGCATCATCACGTGCACCACTTCGTAGATGCGTGCGGATACATCCTGGATTGCGCGGGCACTGGTCATCAGCCGGCTGTCACAGCCGGCCACGCGCTCGCGAATGATCGCGACATCCGCCTGGATGGCGGTGATGCACTGGCCCAGTTCGTCGTGCAGTTCGCGGGCGAGGTGGCGACGCTCGCTTTCCTGTACGGCCATTGACTTGCGGATCAGGGAACGGTTTTCCCGCAGCAGCGCCCGGCTCTCCTCCTCCGCCCGCTTGCGCTCGACGATTTCCTGCTGGAGGGCGCGGTTGGTGAAGGATAGCTCGGCGGTACGCGCGGTCACCTGCCGCTTGATCAGGATGTTCACCGCGATCATGAGCAGGATGGCGGCCATCATCAGGGCCAGCCAGTACCAGTATCGCTGCAGCACCGCGAGCAACGTGATGCGCCTGGCCATGGCATACGGGCCGATACCCAGTTCCCGGAACAACTCATGTACGGGCTGGTAATCCAGTGGTACGGTCCAGCCCGCGTAGTCGCCGGCACGTGCCGCCGGATCGTCCTGCTGCATCTGCAACAGCGCGACCGTCACCGCACTGGCCAGTGCCTCGGGCGTCTTGCGTGACTTGGCAAAAGCCCACTCCGGGTACAGGCGGGTACTGTGCCGGAACGGAAAGGAAGCATCCTGCTGCTCGTTCAGCACCCGGAAGTCCGCCAGCCGGATGACCCCCTGGTTGGCCATGCCCTCCAGGACGTCCGTGCGCACCGTACCCGCGTCGGCGCGACCGTCATGGACATCGAGCACGATCCTGTCCTGGGGAAAACCGGTAAACCGCAGCTCGCTGAAATCCTGGAACGGATTGATGCCGGCCTGCTTGAGTTCCCGCCAGGCCATCTGGAATCCTCCAAAGGCACCTGCGTCGACCGCCGCGAAGCGCAGGCCGCGCAGGTCGCGCAGTGTGTGGATGTCAGCCCGGTCGGCACGGCAAAAGACCACGGCACCGAACAGCCTGGAGATCTTGCCATGCCGGCTGTTTCTCAGGGTTGCGATGCGCGTGATCCCGTAGCTCGCCTCCAGCTCCACGTAATTCCCGGGATTGGTGAGCACGAAATCCAGCTGGTCATGTGCCAGGGCAGCGGGCAGCCGGTGCAGGTCCAGCGGGACGAGGCGAAAGTCGTATGCCTGCACCCGGGCCGCGATGTAATCGATGGTCGGGCCCCATTGCTGCACCGTGGCCTCGTTGCCCCGGTAGGCCAGCACACCGATGCGCACTTCCGGCCGTCCCGCCAGGACCGACAACGGCAACAGCCAGAGCAGCAGCAGGACCGGCCAGCCGCCCGGATTCGTCTGGAAGAAACTGGCCCTGCCCAAACTCAACTCCCCGCAGCCATCCCGTCATGCGCGCGCCCGGAACGCTCCAGGGAAGCGGCAACCGTGACTTGCGCGTCAGTATAGCGCCGGATTCGAAACCACCACCAGCCGGGGGACACCCTGCCCCGACAGACCGGTCAGCGCACCGGGTTGCACAGTGGCCCGACGCCGGTCACCTCCACCATCACCACGTCGCCGGGTCCCAGGTATTTCGGTGGCGCAAACCCCATGCCGACCCCGGCCGGGGTGCCGGTGGCGATGATGTCACCGGGCAGCAGTGTCATACCGCTCGACAGCACGGAGAGGATGGCCGGCACGTCGAAGATCAGCTGGTCGAACGTGGCATCCTGGCGCAGTTCCCCATTGACACGACACTGCACCCGGATGTCGGCCGGTGCCGGCATCACGCTGCGATGCACGACCACCGGCCCCATCGGCGCAAAGCCGTCCAGGCTCTTGGCACGAAACCATTGCACGTGCTCCTTTTGCAGGTCGCGCGCGGAGATATCGTTGATGGCGGTGTACCCGAACACGTGCTCCCACGCCCGGCCGGGAGTGATGTCCCGCCCCCCGGTGCCGACGATCAGCGCCAGTTCCGCCTCGTAGTCGAGCTTGCGGGTCAGTTCGGGGTATGCGGGGATCGGCGCGCCGGGGTCGATTACCGCGGTGGTGGCCTTGGTAAACAGGATCGGTGCCCGCGGCGCAGCGCCCGATACGTGCATCTTGCCGGCGATTTCCCGGGCATGGTCGAGGTAGTTCTTGCCCAGGCAGAAGATATTGCGGCGCGGTACCGGTAGCGGCGCACGCGGCGCCACCGCGGCGTATGGCCGTGCCGCCACGCCCGCGGCCAGCGCCTGCCGGGCCAGCGCCCACACCTGCCCGGCCGCCGTGTCACCGGCTTCGACCAGTCCCGCCAGGGTAGCGGCCGGACAGTCCGCCGAAAGGGCGGCTGCGGCCGCCGGGATATCGATGACGGTGCCGTCGATCAGCGCACCGAGTTGATCCTGTTCGAGGGTGAGAAATTTCATATCCGGTTTCCGGTCTGTGGCAGCGCGGTCCCGTATGCGTGCCCGTTACCCGCTCCGGCACGGATCGATCCGCTGCGGCGGGGTAGCATAGCATGGCCCGGTGCGTGGCCCTGCGGAGCGGGCAGTTGCGGGAGCGCTAGCGGAAGGTGTCGCAATCTGCCAGTTTGCCGCTCTCGATACCACGCCGGAACCAGGCGACACGCTGTGCGGAAGTGCCATGCGTGAAGGATTCCGGAACGGCGTAGCCCCGGGCCTGTTTCTGCAGGGTGTCGTCCCCGATGGCACTGGCTGCGTGCAGCGCCGCCTCGATATCCCCGTCCTCGAGAATCTGGCGGCTGCGGTTGGCCTGGTTGCCCCAGACGCCGGCGTAGCAGTCGGCCTGCAGTTCCAGCTTGACCGACAGGGCATTGGCCGCGGCCTTGTCCTGCCCCTGTTGTGCGGCGCGCACCCGGTCACTGGTACCGAGCAGGTTCTGCACGTGGTGACCCACCTCGTGGGCGATGACATAGGCCCGGGCAAAATCTCCCGCCGCCCCGAATCGCTGTTGCAGTTCGTGGAAGAAATCGAGATCCAGATAGACCTTGCGGTCTGAAGGACAGTAGAACGGCCCCATGGCGGCACTGGCGGAACCGCATGCGGACTGGACCGCGCCGCGAAACAGGACCAGCCCCGGCTCCTCGTATTCGCGGCCGGCCTGCCGGAAGATCGCGTGCCAGGTATCCTCGGTATCGGCCAGCACGACCGCGACGAAATCCTTCTGCTCCTGCTCCTCGGCCGTCGGCTGGTACGGGGTCGTCGATTCCGTGGGTGCCAGCCCCCCGGCCAGTTGCAGCAGGACGGACGGATCGACCCCGAAGAAGTATCCCAGGGCCAGCGCGATGACGATGGTGCCGATCCCGCCCTTGAAGGCGCCGGCGCGCAGGGACCGGCCACGCCGGTCCTCGATGTTGCTGCTCCTGCGGCCGTCTCTCCAGCGCATGCCCGTTCCTCCCGCTGCCGATCGCATGGATTATAGGGGATTCCCGCGCCATGCAGCAGGCGTTGTGCCGGACCGTGAATTTCGCGACTATGGGCCCATGGAGACGACACCCGACACCCCGCCAGCGCCCCCACCGGCCGTACAGCCACAACGCAACGGCTGGCAGACCGCGTTCCTGGTACTGGTCGCGATCCTGGTCACCGTGGCCGTGTGCTACTGGGTGTTCACCCGCTACCTGTTCCCGTCCGAGTTCCGTCCGGTACACCTGTCGCAGCAGGAAGAACAGGTGCTGGACGCGAAGCTGCAGCGCCTCGATGCCCTGCAAACGCGCGGCACGCAGGCCGGCAGCGCAACGGCGGGGCCGGAAGTCCTCGAGCCCGAACCCTACAGCGAGGCCGGCGCGGACCGCAGCATCACGCTGAGCGAGCGCGAGGTGAATGCGCTGCTGGCCAAAAACACCGATCTGGCCCGCAAGCTCGCCATCGACCTGTCGGAAGGACTGATCAGCGCGAAACTGCTGGTCCATGTCGACCCGGATTTCCCGATCCTGGGCGGCCAGGTCATCAAGGTGCGCGCAGGTGTGGAAACGGCCTACCGCAACGGCAAGCCGATCGTCATCCTCAAGGGCGTCAGCATCATGGGCGTACCGGTACCCAACGCCTGGCTCGGCAATCTCAAGAACATCGATCTGGTGCAGGAGTACGGCAATGCCGGCTTCTGGAAGGCGTTTGCCGACGGCGTCGACAACATCGAGGTCGAGGACGGCAGGATCCGCCTGGTGCTGAAGGAATAGTACGGCCCTGCACGTTCGCGACAGGCCGGAAGTTTGCAGCCCGGTCAAATCCCGTCGCACCCGCGATGCAGGAATCTCCGCACCCATTGGATCCAGCTGTCTGGATCCGGTCCTGAGGCGGCATTTCCTGCGCAATCGGGAAAGCCCCTGTTGAAGGCATGACAGGCCAGGCGAAAGAATCACCCAGGAACTGGAACTATCCGTTCATTTTTTTGGTAAGCAATACCCTCGCAGCACCGGGGACAACACGCCGGATGAGGCGCTGAGAGCGCTTTCCAGGGAATTAGATCAAGTTTAATCCAGACCTGTCAAAGAAGGTCTGCCCCGAACAGGGGCCGTGGTTGCGTGACACACACCCGTATGCTCAATAAAAGCAAAAGTCTTGACACCATGGGAACAATGTCATACTAAAGTTATTCGGGGGTTTTCTATCCATTCCCGATTTCGGGGGTATTCTATCCATTCCCGAGTGCGGCACACCTGATAGGCAGGAGTGCTGTCAACTTTGCACAATCATTGAAAATAAGGATGACGAGGAAATTCATTATGAAAAAGCTGAACAAGGTGTTGTGTGCCGCTGCGATATCCAGTATCGCCGCCATTCCGTTCGCATCAGCCCAGGCCTGGTGGGGCGGTGGCCCCTGGGGCGGCGGTGGCCCCTGGAACAATGGCTGGGGTAACAATGGCTGGGGTGACGGCTGGGGTGATGGCTCCGGTGATTTCGACTTCAGCATGAGCGGTGGCGGTCACGGCAGTGGCTATGGTCGTGGCTATGGCCGGGGTTATGGGTACGGTTACGACGGCCCCTACGGCTATGGTGGCCCCTACGGCGGCTGGGGTGGCCCCTACGGCGGCTACGGCGGCTATCCGGGTGCGTGGGGTGGCGGCCCGTATGGCTACGGTGCTCCGGCAGCTCCGGCAGCTCCGGCGGCCCCTGCTGAAAGCAAGTAACACGCGACCGCAGGCAGAACAGCCTGCAGTACCGCAAGCAGACCAGGCGAGTCGGCACGTAGTGGTGCCGACTCGTTTTTTTTCCGCATGCGATACGGTCGGCCCGCGACTACACGGCTGCGGGTACGTTTGAGGCAATGGCTAGCAACCCCTGCGCACAACGGCAATACCCCCCAGTGAACCGCCGAGGAATAATAGTGACGTACCCGGCAAAGGAACAACTTGCGCTGCAATCCGGAAGGTATGGTTTGGCGACCTGTGCAAGCCAAGGTAATCAACCCCTGTGAGACTGAGCAACTGCCCGTCAAATGTCCCGCCAAAAGAATCGGACGCGCCCGCACTCAGGCATGTGCCACCAGGCGTGCCCGGCCAGCCACAGTAATTCGCATCTCCCCGAATATTTCCACCTGCCAGCTCAGCATAATACGCTGGAAACGATAGCGCTGTATCCGGGAGGGGATCGGTGGTAACCGAAACATCCACCAACCTCATATTTCCAGATCCGTCAGGAAAGTAGATACCATCGGCGACCGTCCCGGCTGAGGCATCGAGTACAACCATTTTGAACAGACCGGAAATACCATACCTGCTCGCGTCGCTGTAAGAGAGCGAACTGGAAGCGGCGTCAATTCGCAACATGTACGTGGTAGAGGCGATGACGGGAAAACTGGACAGCAGGCCAAACGCAAAAGATGCAATGAGGTAATTTTTCATGCGAACATCCCGGGAAATTGATTTTCCGGAGCCGTCAGCATTTTTGCATCTTGTTGTCATCGCGCCACCCGACCCGGTATTTGTAGTGGTTGCTGACGCTGGACCCCTGCCATCCCCGGAGGAGTGAAATCTACGGTGGCGATCGGCAGGAGTGATTTGTCATATGGCGCAGTCCGCATCTGTAAACACCGCCTGCTTAAGCTCATTGAGCGCTGGCCTTGATGCGCTGCCCTGTTCTTCCCAAATAGTCTTTCGCTGATTTCGCCAATTCCAGGGTCTTTCACCGACGTACCGGAATTTTCACCTTCAGAAAAGGTGATGGTTGCACACAACCCTTCAAGCGAGACCGCATTCGGCATTTCCAGGCCTGGGGGTAATGAGCGAACACTGAATATTTTTGACAGAAGAACTTTTCGTGTTTCTTCCTTATCGATATATCTACTGGTGGATTCGTGCACTTATAGTCAACCCCTTCATCAAGGGGCCTCAGGCCCCAAAGCACAATATCCCTGAGGGTAGTGTTGTCGTCTGCCCTGGAACACCCGGACAGCACGAAAACAATAGAAAGCAGCAGATATACGATCTGCCCCCTTCCCCTCGAGCCATATATTCAGTGTAACAGGCGGAATCCGCGCTATTGGCAATAGTAGAGGCGCGGCCTATCGGGCGAGGAGTGGTAAAGGACGAGGATTGTGCATATTCCGGTCATCGAGACTGAAATGCCGGACTTCGCGTCAGGGTTGACGGTAGCCATGTGCGGATACATAGGTACCAGGACCTGTCTCATGATTCCAGCAGAGGAGTCGCGAATCCGAAGCCGTTGTTGTGCAGCTTCCGGCCGT
>Ga0315556_1001815_pt1 | contig 12605 bp, 12 predicted proteins | sample SalMarSW160310MG_FD_202112 | JGI IMG/M metagenome (GOLD analysis project Ga0315556, IMG submission 202112) | Salt marsh sediment microbial communities from the Plum Island Ecosystem LTER, Massachusetts, United States - Salt Marsh Sediment SW1603-10 ...
CGTTGATGACAATCCGGCAAATATCGATATTTTAGTGGAGATGCTCAATACCTTTGATGTACGTGCCGCACTTGACGGCATCAGTGCCCTGGAAGCTGTTCAAGAAGAGCTGCCGGACCTTATCCTTCTTGACATAACAATGCCGGGCATGGATGGTTTCGAGGTCTGCAGAAGACTCAAGGAGGATCCAAGGTACAAAGAGATCCCCGTTATCTTTTTAAGTGCCAGTTCGGATACCGACAGTATTATCAAAGGCTTTGATCTCGGCGGAGTCGATTACATCACAAAGCCCTATATCGCAAGAGAGATCATTGCACGGGTTCAGACGCATCTTAAACTGCAGATGACCATGCGTGTTTTAGACAGGCTTGCCAATATCGATGAACTCTCTGGCATTGCCAACCGGCGCCGTTTTTTTACACGTTTTTCCAATCTGTTCGATCAGGCAAAAAACAGGAACATACCCCTTTTTCTCTTTATCATCGATATCGATAAATTCAAACTGATCAATGACACTTACGGGCATGCAATCGGTGATAAGGTCATTAAAGGATTTACAGAAAGTGTCAAAACTCATCTTACCAACATCAGCTGTTTTGCAAGGTTCGGCGGGGACGAATTTGCAGTGGTCCTGACCGGTATGCGTGAAGATCAGGCCCGCCAACAGCTTGAAAAGCTTCGTACCTATATCGCAGAAACAAAAATTGTCTCCAATCAGGATATACTGTTTACGATAAGTGTCGGTATGGCAGAGCAGCAATCAACGGACAGGGGCATCGATGATCTTCTTGCACGGGCGGATTTCAATCTCTACGGAGCCAAAAAAACAAGAAACACGCTTGTAGGTTAGTGTTGCAGGCACAGTGAAAATAACATAAATTATACATAAAGGATAAGGAACAAATGCAACTGGACAAAACGACTTCTAAAATACTGATTGTAGATGACAATCCTGTCAACATCGATTTTCTTGTGGAGCTTCTTAAGGAGTATGATGCCAGAACTGTTTTGGACGGCCCCAGCGCTATAGAAGCCGTTCTGGAAGAGAAACCCGATGTTATTCTGCTCGACATCGGTATGCCCGGAATGGATGGTTTTGAAGTGTGCAGAAAGCTGAAAGCTTCTGCTGCGACCAAAGATATTCCCATTATTTTTCTCAGTGCACACCACGACAGTGACAGTGTCCTTCGCGCTTTTGAAACCGGCGGGGTCGACTATATTGCCAAACCTTACAATACGCAGGAGGTGCTGATCCGATTGCAAACACAGCTCAAGCTGAAAAAAGCGATTGAAATGCTCAGACACCTTACCCTCTATGATGAGTTGACCGGTGTTGCCAACCGAAAGAAGTTTTTTCAGGACTCTCAGCAGTGGATAACCTTGGCCAACGTCGGCATTCCCTTCTATCTTTTTATCCTTACCATCGACCATTTCAATGCGATCAATGATGATTACGGTTATGATGTAGGCGATGAAGTGATCAAAGCCGTCGCCATTATTGTCAAAAAGATGGTCAAGACCAGTTTCTCACTCTCACGGTTCGGCGGTACCGAGTTCTTTCTAGTCTTTACCCGCATTACTGAAAAAGAAGCGTTAGAGTGGGTTGAAGCCGTCAAAGAAGCCAGTAATAAAGCACGATTCAAAAAATTTCCCGAGCTTCACTTTGCTATCAATGCCTCTTTTGCTGCGTCCGATCAGAATGACACCTCCATCAATCAGGTGATCAAAAGAGCACGTGATTCGCGCGTAAGAACATCTTAACAGGTTTTAATTTCATCTGACTGGTCAATACCGTCGGATGTGCGAGAGTGCTGTTGATAAATAAAAGTGTCTGAAAAAAAGCTAATAAGAAGGAGCGGATAACCGCTTGTAGATAAAAAGGGGTGGGCCTGCCTAGTGGCAGCCACATCCTGTTCCGCAGCTCTCGCCGCTTGAAGAGGGTTTAGCCTCTTGTTTCGGTGCAGCGGCCGTTGAACATGCCGAGACGCCCGGAGGGGTTGTCGGCTGTACTGCTGCATTATCCACGCCGCCTTCTGCATTGATCTTTTCGATCGATGCCCAGATCGATTCGGCCGCTTTCATAAAGCGTTGCGCCGTCACGGACTCCGGTGCGAAGTAGGTGACCGGTTTACCTTCATCGCCGCCGGTTCTGACTGCCGGTTCGATCGGGATCTCTGCGATGATCTTCGTATTGAACTCATCCGCCATCGGCTGCGTCGTCCCTTTTCCGAAGATATCATATTCGACGCCCGTATCCGGCGCGATGAAGCCGCTCATGTTTTCAACGATACCTGCAATCGGAATGTTCAGTTTTCTGAACATGTCGAGTGAACGTCGTGAATCATCAAGTGATACTTTCTGCGGCGTTGTCACGGTGACACCTGCCGTCACCGGTACAGACTGGGCAAGCGTAAGCTGGGCATCACCCGTTCCCGGAGGCATGTCGATAACCAGACAATCCAGCTCCGACCAGAGGATATCGCGCAGGAACTGCTCGATCGCTTTCATGATCATCGCACCGCGCCAGATCAGTGACTGTCCCTCTTCCATCAATGAGCCCATAGACATCATTTCAATGCCGTAGGCCTTGATCGGAAGGACCTTGTTGCCGTTTACTTCCGGTTTCATACCTTCTACACCCAGCATACGCGGGATGTTCGGACCATAGATGTCAGCATCGAGTAGACCGACCTTTTTACCCTGCATTGCAAGTGCAATCGCCAGGTTGACCGAAGTCGTTGATTTGCCGACCCCGCCCTTGCCTGAGCTGATCATAATAAAATTCTTGACCTGCGGTGCGATGTTCTTGCCCTTGGAAGAGCTCTCTCTAGGCATCTTAGGTGCTTCTACATTGACAGTGACATTCGCAGCACCGGCATGCTTAAGGGCCTCAGTCGCCTCTGTTGTAATCTGTAGTGCCACTTCAGGTGCACTTGACGTGATGTCAACAGTGACGGAAACATCCGAACCGTTGATCTGGATATTGTTGACAAAACCGAATGTCACGATATCTTTGCTGAAACCGGGATAGATAACAGTTGATAAGGCTGATTTTACTTTTTCTTCAGTCATAATTTCTCCTCTATATTTTTTTATAGTATTCGAACTTTAGCGAAATATAATAAGACAAAAATTATCCTATTTGTACTAGCGCTTCTTTTTAAGTTCAAATTCACTTAGTTTTAAGCACTAAAGGTCATCGTTTTCGCATCGTCAGCGATCTTCTGGATCGCCTCCGGGTTGTCCATGATGTCTTGCGAGATCTTGTATGAACAGAATTTCGGCCCGCACATCGAGCAGAACTCCGCCTCTTTGAAAACATCCTGAGGCAGCGTTTCATCATGGTATTCACGTGCACGTTCAGGGTCAAGCGCAAGTTCAAACTGCTTTTCCCAATCGAAGGTATAACGCGCGTCACTCATCGCATCATCGATATCACGCGCCCCTTTACGGCCGCGGGCGATATCGGCCGCGTGTGCTGCGATCTTGTAGGCGATGATCCCGGCACGGACATCTTCCGCGTTCGGAAGGCCCAGATGCTCTTTGGGTGTAACGTAGCATAACATCGATGCTCCATGCCATCCGCCTACAGCCGCACCGATAGCGGACGAGATGTGGTCATATCCTGCCGCAATGTCGGTAACCAGCGGCCCAAGGATATAGAACGGTGCCTCATGGCAGAGCTCGCGCTGGATCTTCATATTGCGTTCGATCTGGTTAAGCGGAACGTGACCCGGACCTTCGATCATGACCTGCACGTTCTTCTCCCAGGCACGGAGCGTCAGATCACCCAGTACTTTGAGTTCGCCGAGCTGTGCATCGTCTGAGGCATCGGCCAGACAGCCCGGACGAAGCGAATCCCCAAGCGAAAGCGAGACATCATACTTCGCACAGATATCCAGGATGTCGTCAAACGCCGTGTAAAACGGGTTCTCTTTATGGTAATGCATCATCCATGCCGCCATCAGCGAACCGCCGCGGCTGACAATACCCATCTTGCGTTTGGCCACTTTCGGCATCGTCTCCAGCAGGAAACCGGCATGGATCGTAAAGTAGGAGACCCCTTGTTTCGCCTGGCGTTCCAGAACATCCAGCATCGCTTCGATCGTCAGATCTTCGATACGGTCATTACAGTCGGCGATGATCTGGTAGATCGGCACCGTACCGATAGGGATGTTCGCATTGCCGATGACATTACGGCGGATCTCATCCAGATCGCCGCCTGTCGAAAGGTCCATCGCAGTGTCTGCTTTATAGTGCTGGGAGACCTGGATCTTTTCGACCTCGCCTTCGACATCCGATGCGATCGCCGACGAACCGATGTTCGCATTGATCTTACAGCTTGCTGCAATACCGATCGCCATCGGCTCAAGGTTTTTATGGTTGATATTGGCCGGGATGATCAAACGACCGCGGGCCACTTCACTGCGTACCAGCTCCGGACTCAACTTCTCCAGCTTGGCGATATACTCCATCTCTTCCGTAATGATGCCCTTTTTGGCATAATACATCTGGGTCGGGGTCTTGTCGTTTTTACGTTTTTCAAGCCACTCTGTTCTCATAAATAACCTCCATTGTCGAAAATAACTTCTTCGTCATAATAATAATCGTAATATAGTCGGCAAGACTAAAAAAGTCTTACTACTCTCTAATTAAGCAAAAAAGTTTCAACTACAATTAATTTTTTCTTCCAGCCCCCGTATTATATAGAGATGTTTCTGAATAATCATGTAGTTACATTTGGTGACTGACGCATTGTACGAAAGATAAAAAAAAGTTTTTAATGTGTATAATTTCGTAACAGTTTCTGAGAAACAGGAGTCTTATTGTCTCAAATAACGCTAATCTTACTGGCAGCCGGCGATTCAAGCCGTTTTGGACTGCCTGTTAAAAAGCAGTGGCTGCGCATCGGCCATACCCCTTTATGGCAATTTGTAGCCGACCAATTTAATTTTTCTGCGTTATTTAGTAACATCATCATAACTTCCCATAAAGAAGAGGTACCGTTTATGCGGGGGTTCTGTGACTATACCGTTGTCAGTGGCGGCAAAAGCAGACAGCAGTCGCTTAAAAACGCACTTGAACATGTCACCACTCCTTTCGTGCTCGTCAGCGATATCGCCCGGGCATGCATCGACAGGGAGCTGATCAATAGACTCATCAACGCCAAAGAGATGGCCGACGTCATTGTTCCGATACTCAGTGTCAGCGATACCGTCGTTTACGAAGGCGACACCATTGACCGCGACAGGGTCAAGCGTATTCAGACACCCCAGCTCTCAAAGACGGCGACACTTAAAAGAGCACTTGAGACCGAAGAGGTATTTACCGACGAGAGCTCCGCTGTCGTAGCCGACGGCGGCAGCCGCCACTTTGTCGAAGGCTCGGAAGATGCCCACAAGATCACCTATATTCATGACCTGAACAAACTCCCCTGCATTCAGCCTCCTTCTTCGGCAACACTGGTCGGCAACGGCTTCGATGTCCATGCCTTTGAAGCGGGACGTACAATGATGCTTGGCGGGGTCATGATCGATGTTGACTACGGTTTTAAAGCCCACAGTGACGGCGATGTCGCGATACATGCCCTGATCGATGCCCTGTTGGGTGCTGCCGGGCTCGGTGACATCGGTATGCTCTTTCCCGACAATGATAACGCCTATAAAGACATCGACTCCAAAGAACTTCTGAAGACGACTGTTCTGCGGCTGCATCAGTTCGGCCTCACTGTCGTCAATGCCGACATCACTATTGCCGCTGAAACGCCTCGGCTGAGCAGTTATAAGAGAGCGATGCGGCAGACCCTCGCCGAACTTTTGCATATCCCGGCGGCACGGATGAATGTCAAAGCCACAACAACAGAGAAACTGGGCTTTATCGGCCGTAAAGAGGGGGTTGGTGTTATGGCTACAGCAACATTAAACTACTATGATTGGACACAGAAATAATGCGGATATTAATTATAGAAAATGAGATCTATCTGGCACAGAGTATTGCCGCTAAACTCGGAGAGCTCGGCCATTCATGCGATATGAGCAGTTCGACGAAAGATGCGCTTAAACGCATCCCTTACGATGTCATACTTCTTTCAACCAGCATCAACGACCAGAACATCTATCAGGTTATCGAAGCCTATAAAAATGCCGTTGTCATCCTGATGGTCTCCTATATCTCCAGCGACACCGTCTCCAAACCGCTCAGCGCGGGGGCAAAAGACTACATTCTGAAACCGTTTATGATCGAAGAGCTTATCCGAAAAATAGAGCATTTTCAAGACTATGAGCGCCTTAAACGTCAAAATGCGACCTATCAGCGCTACTTGAAACATGTCTTCAACGGAATCAGCATCAATGAAAACCTTGAAGATATCAAAGTGCCTATCTTTATCTCAAGCAACTTTCAAAAATACACGGACACCTTCGCCTTCTCCTATGCAGAACTGCACAATAAGACCCTTCATTTTGTCTCACTGGCCAATCCGGATGCCTTCAGTGAGATTGAAAAACTCCCGGCAAGCACACTGATCTACGCAAACGACTTTCAAGCCGTTAAAAAAAGCGATAGAAAAGCCTTTTTCGAACTTATCGAGGGGCGCGAAGCCATCGTCTCAAGCACCGACAGCATCGATGATGATATCAACTACAAGGTGATTGAGATAAAAAGTGACAACAATGTCTTTGAACAGGGCGACATCCTCCCGATCGAAGATTATGTAAAATATATTGTGTTAAATTATCAGCACAAATTCCCAGATACCGAGCTGTCCAAAAAGCTGGGTATCTCGAGAAAAAGTCTCTGGGAGAAAAGAAAAAAGTATGGCATCATCAAGAAAAAATAACGCGCTCTATATAGACCAGGAAGCACTCTCTGCCCTGGCACTGGTCAAATCAGGACTCCTCTATCCCGTCACATCGCTGATGAACCGCAAGCAGGCTACCGAAGTTTTACAGACCGGTATGTTTAACAAAAAAGTGTTCCCCTTCCCTCTGATCCTGGCACCTAACGGAAAGGTCAATGAACAGGTCCTGCTTCAAGTAGAGCCGGGCGACACACTGACGCTTATTTCAGACAATCAAGAGGTCGGAACACTCGTTGTCGAGGAGGTCTTTGAGATCAATCCCAAAGAGCGTGTCCGTCAGATCTACGGCACGGACAACCTCGACCATCCCGGTGTCAAAGCAACCTTCGGCCGCTTGGGAAAGATGGCTGTCTGCGGTGAGTTCGAGATCAATCTTGATGCTGTCACGGAGAGAAAAAGACATATAGCTGAAGCAAAACAGCGTATCGGTGCACAGCACATTACGGCCATTATGATGGGTGCCAATCCGCTGCACCGCGCGCATGAACGCCTTATCCGCCAGACCTTGGACAAAACCGATCTCGTCGTCATCTTCCTGCTGAAACCGTTCAATAACACAGACCTGCACTTTGATCTGCGCTACGACACCCTTAAGTACTTTGTACAAAACTTTCTTCCGACAAATCGTGTCATTATCGTACCGCTGGAAAACAGCTACATCTTTGCCGGCTATAACGAGATCATCATTGATGCCATCGTCGCTAAAAACTTCGGTTGCAACCGCTTGACTATCGGCCAGAACCATGCCGGTGTCGGTATGTATTATGATCAAAACACCAACAAATCGATTATTGACCGTTTGACAGGGCTTAATATCGAGGTTGATATCGCATCACAATATGTCTATTGCAATGAGTGCAAGACGCTGGTAAGCACCAAGACCTGTCCGCACGGTCAGCACCACCACATCTCATACCACTCCGACTCTATTTTGGAACTGATGAAACTCGGTCTTTTGCCTCCTGCGGTGTTGATGCGCAAAGAGATCGCGGCGATCATTCTTTCAAGTCTCTTTCCCGATAGGTTTAGGAACCTTGAAAAACTCTATTACGACATTATGCCGCTCACCGGGCTGCTGGAAGAACATACCGAGAAAGATTTTTACATCGCATTGATGAAACTCTACCAGACAACATCTTTGACCTAATGAAGCACAAAAAGGATTTTTACATATGAACTGGCTGTTTCTCACCGTTTTTTACAGCGGACTTGTTCCCAAGGCACCCGGAACCGCAGGTACGATCGTCGCCCTGCCTCTGGGCGTATTGATCCTGGCCTATTTCGGCCCGCAGACCCTATTTATGGCGGCGCTGTTCCTTACACTGGCCGGTATCAAAGCGGTCAATAACTACCAGAAAACATCCGATACCCATGATGACAGCCGCATCGTCATTGATGAACTTGTCGGGATGTGGTTTGCGCTCTCGATCGCGCCCGGTATCTTTACCCCACTCGGCGAACTGCTCTCCCTTGAGAACGGGATGCTTATTCAGATCGTTCTGAGTTTTCTCTTCTTTCGATATTTTGACATCAAAAAGCCTTCGATCATCGGACGCATCGACAGAGAGGCGCCGGGCGGTTACGGTGTGATGTTTGATGATGTTGTGGCAGGTGTCAGTGCAGGAATTTTGACGGCGATCGTTTGGCAGGGCATTTTAGCATCAGGGATTTACTAACAGTTATAGAGACTGTTATTACGCGCGGTTTATAATAAAGAGATAGATGAGAATTCGCACCAATTAGAGCGTGAGTTTCCAGAAGTCGTTAAGTTCAGCGCGCAGACGTTCAAGCACCTGTTCGCGTGTTTCAGTATTATCAAAGGCCAGCATCTTGGCTAATTCAGAAGCGCTTAAACGCTCTGTATAATGTTTTTCAACATACTTTACGGCTTTGACATTAAATTTTCTTGCTATGTCCAGTGACAACTCTTTATCAAAGGCAATAGTGTCTGGGTGTTCGTTGTTGATTAATACTAAATATCCAATAGGTCTCATAGGTGTAAGTTTAGCAAAAAAAAACACTTTTGGCTAGGGTTAAAGGTAAATTTGTGCTAAATTTTGTTAGAGCGAAGGAGGGGCTGTCAAAAAGGAAGCCGTTTTTATGAACGGCCGCCTTTTTATAAGCGCAACAAATATTGTTGATGCTAGATCATCATAGGATCAAAGGTCGGTTCCATCTCTTCATAATCCGCTACGATCTGATCAAACATCTTTTGTGTCTTCTTAACCTTGGCGATGTGCGACGCGAAAATCTCTTTGGACAACGGAAAAGCGTCACTGAGCTCCGTATAGATCAATATACGGCCGTTCATATGTTTGTTAAACTCATCGAACGTACGGCGCAGATAGTCGCGCTTGGTCGTGTGACGGAAAAGTGCTTTGATCATTTTGTCACGCTCTTTGATCGGAAGCGACTCATCTACCCCTTCCGCAACCCGTTTGATATCAATACGTGAGAGGTATACCCCGCTCAGTGCCGGTGCAAGCAGTTTCTTTTGAAGTTCGTCCACAAAGGCCGGATACGGTTCATCGTCAACGGCATCGCCGCGGTCCTGATCATCCTTGTCGCAGCTCCCGCTCTCATCTGTCATACATTTCTCATGTACAAATTTGTCAAATTCCGCTCTTAGTTCGTCAAGCTCTTTATTATTATTGATCATCTTTTTCCTTTATAGATTATTGATATAGTTGTATGCAGTTTGCGTAAACCGATTCAAGATCGTCGCATAGCCGATATACTCGTTTCCGAGTTCACTTGCCCTCTGACGAATGGGCGAGTACTCTTTTTCACCTTTCAGATCGATGCAGAGCGGCGGCAGTTTAGCGATCATAGAGAGTGATTCCGCATTTGACGCATCAATGACTGCATCATATTGGCTCAGATCACAGCTCTGGGTAAGTCGGTTAATATCGATCTCTATAGAGAGTGCTTCGCTCATCTTCATCAGTGATTCAATATACTCATGATAATAAGCGATGTTGTAATGCTCATTTTTAACAGCTATCGCTTTGGCTAAAGAACCGCTGCCGATCACAGCGATCTTTCTGACTCCAAGCTCATCGAAAAGTTCAAAAAGAGATTGTACCGCAAGAAAATCGCCGATAAGCTTTTTCTCTTTGACAAGCACCACGTCGCAGGCCCCGCACAGCGTTGATAGTTCACTCCTGCTGTCGACGATCTGCGCCGCCTCTTTTTGATACTCTGCCCCGATAAAAGCACCGCTGAGCTGAGCATCACGCATATTGGAGAGCGTATAAAAAAAGTCGTCTTTGCGGATGTTCATCGGGATCATCATCGCATCGTTGCCCGCTTCTTTAAAAAGACGGTTGATGCTCACCGAGAGGCGGTTTTGCTGCGCCTCTTCGGCAATGAAGCCGAAGAGTTTCGTCTGCAGCCCTATCTGATTTGCTTCGTTCATCTCTTACCTTCCTTACATATCATCGGTGATACCCCAAAGCTCCCGTGCCTCTTCCTCTTCGCACTGGCACTGGTAACACATCTTGGCACCTGCTAACGACGTAAAGAGACGTCCGCACTCATCACAGCTTCGGACATCGAATGTCACCAGGTTTTGCACACGCGGCTCAAAAAACTCTTTGATGTTGTAGGAGTCGGAGAGGGTCAATGCATCAGGCTCACAGACATCGTGGCAGATGTGGCACTTAATGCACAGAAACGGATCAAAGTCTATTTTGGAGTTACGCGTGTTTGAGCTGAGTGAACCTGTCGGACAGACACGGTAGCACATCTGACAGGCGGTACACTTCTCTTCATCAAAAAGTTTTTGGGATGTAAAGCTGACCTCTTTAGCATCGATTACGTGATAACTGGACGGTCTCTCTGCGCGTTTGAGTGCCGTAAAGAGAAGCTTACGTTTGTCCGGTATGCCCTTTTGTTTGAGCTGCGCGATCTTGTCTGTCGAAATGGTGTGTTCGACCAGAGCATCCGTCGCGATCTCAACCTCTCTGTCAAACTTATGTTTTGCAGTGACAGCATTTTTGAGGGTAAAGGCACGAAAAAAGTCACGTCGTTCGCCCTCTTGAGCTTCTCTCTCTTCTTCAGGCATATAGGCTATGTTTTCCAAAACAATAGTGCCACTCTTTTCCATTGCTTCAAGGATGTAGTTTGCCTCTTCGGCGCCCTTTTCGATCTGCGCTCTGCAGGTGTGTGCGATATCACAGACGTCACAATGGCCCATATCAAAGGTTACCGTGCCTTTAAGAGCAGCGAGTCCGATCAGGTGTTCAACACTTAAAACAGAGAGGCAGGGAACATTTTTACGGCACGATATCAGAGACTCTTCGCTTGAACTGAAGGCAAAAAAGAACTCGGTCGCACTGAAATCGTCAAGTTTCAATGCTTCCGACGGACAGATGCCGGCACAACCGCCGCAGGCTACACACTGTGCAAAGTTGATTGAGGGAAGTGCTCCGTCAATAACAATTGCGCTGGTCGGGCAGGCGATCTCGCATTTGTTGCATTCGCTGAATTTAGCGAGTGAGCGTACACAAGAGGCGGTATTTAAAGAAATTGCGGCCATTACTCTGTAGCAAGACTTGCATTTACCATTTCATTATCTGAAAGAATAAACTCTAAAGCCGTCTCACACGCGTCATAGTAGAGCGGTGTACGCGACTCATATTTCGCGTTGATAAGATAAAGCGGTGCCCACTGAAGCAGATGTTTGTTTAAAAACTCTTTTTGTGTCTCAAGCAGATGCTGAACAGCCAGCGAATCATCTTCATTCATCGCCTTGATCTGTGCATCGCAAAGATGATGCATGAACTCAAACTCGACACCGATGTGATCGGAAGAGACAACACGTGCGATCTCATAATCGACGATAAAGTCATAGGCACTGTACATATCGGTAACAGGGTTGGCCCCGCCAGTCTCGATCTTTTGATCTTCGCGCGTGTAGAAGGTCTCATACGGGATAAGATGCAAAAGAGAGATATTGGTAAAATCCGGGTTAAGGTGTTGCTCTAATAGTTCACTATTTTTAAGAGTACTAACTGCTTCCCATCTCTTGAAGTTCGGAAAAAACTCTAAGATGTTCTCATCGTTTTTGATGGTATCGAGTATCGCATCATCGAGTTCTTGCATAAGTATTCTTGAAAGTAGTGCATAAATATTACTGCGTGCTTGTGTTTGTTCCATAATCTATCTCTGTCCTGGGAAAATAAAGGGGATTGTAACCAAGTAGGCTGAAAGCCTACTTGAACAAAAAAGTTACTCTTAAACGTCTTTGATATTAACCGCATAGGCTTGCTCGGAAAGAGCAACCCATGGACGTTTAATGTGTTGAGGACGACGCCACTTGTTAGTCGAGTTAAGAGGACGCGTAAGCTCGTCTCTCCATGCCTGGTAAACTTTAAAGTTATTTTCATAGTTCACATGAATATCACCGATGCTGTCACCCGGCTGTGCAGGTTCCAAAATGACTTTTTGGTGCCAGCAGTGCATACCTGATATAGGGTCCGGGTGCGTCGCAGCCACGGCATTTTGCCATGAACCTGACAGACCGTCCCACCAGATGTTGTCACTGTCTTTGTTGTAATCGGCAAAACGGCTGGTATGGAAAGGCTTGATACCTTCGACATACTTCATTGAGCCTACTTTGCCGTCCATCACCATCTCGGCAACAGGTACACCGAAGCTGTTCATGCCGGCTGTACCGTCATAATCTTCAATTTTGATCTGCCCGCCGTCACGGCCTGCATTATCAGGCGAGACTGCCATGAAT
>Ga0315556_1001816_pt1 | contig 12602 bp, 9 predicted proteins | sample SalMarSW160310MG_FD_202112 | JGI IMG/M metagenome (GOLD analysis project Ga0315556, IMG submission 202112) | Salt marsh sediment microbial communities from the Plum Island Ecosystem LTER, Massachusetts, United States - Salt Marsh Sediment SW1603-10 ...
GGGTAAGCACCGACGATCAGGATGTCGAGTTGCAGACCGATGCTCTGCGCGAAGCCGGTTGTCGAGACGAATCGATCTTCATCGACAAGGTCTCCGGCGCCCGCAGCAATCGGCCCGGTCTTGATGTTTGCCTGAACGCACTGGAGTCGGGAGACACACTACTCGTCTGGCGACTAGATCGTCTCGGTCGTTCCATGCCGCATCTGGTGACCTTGATTCAGGATTTGCTGAGCAAGGGCATCGCCTTCCGCTCACTCCGCGACGGAGCGATCGACACGACCAGCGCCTCCGGAGAGCTGATCTTTCACATCTTCTCGGCGCTGGCGCAGTTCGAACGGCGGCTGATCCAGGAACGGACCAAAGCCGGGCTTACGGCGGCGCGGTCGCGTGGCAGGAAGGGAGGGCGAAAACCGATTACAGTCGATGATCCGCGCGTGAAAACCGCTCAGAGGATGCACAGGAACCATGAGCTGAGCGTCGAGCAAATCTGCAAGACTCTGGACATCTCCCGAGCAACGTTCTATCGGTACTTGGCTGTTACCAACGAGCAGCGTCCCTCTGCATAGGTTTTCATTCCGCTGGGGGAAACAAGCCCACAGGAGTATGTTAAGACAGCTTCCGGCCAACATCTGCCGGTCAGCGTGGGGCGATGATCTTGGACGGGGCATTCATCGCTCCCCGGTCCGATGGCTGGAGCACAAGCGTTTCAATTCATTCCGGAAGCTGTTTCAATGGCCTACAAGAACCTACTCGTCGGCGGCGAAAACGGTGTCGGCATCATAACGCTGAATCGGCCGGAGGCCCTCAATACACTCAACAGCGCCTTGATGGCGGAATTGCGCGAGGCCATCGACCACCTGGAGGCTGACGACGCGATCGGTGCGATCATCATCACGGGAAACGAAAAGGCCTTCGCGGCTGGGGCGGACATCAAGGAGATGAAGGACATGTCCGCGGTGGACATGTATATGTCCAATTACTTCACCGCGGGTTGGGAGCGTGTCACGACCTGCCGCAAACCGGTGATCGCCGCGGTCTCGGGCTATGCCTTGGGTGGCGGCTGCGAGTTGGCGATGATGTGCGACTTTATCGTCGCCGCGGACAACGCGAAGTTCGGCCAACCGGAAATCAATTTGGCGATTCCGCCCGGTATCGGTGGAACCCAGCGCCTGACTCGGCTGGTGGGCAAGTCAAAGGCGATGGACATGTGCCTCACGGGACGGATGATGTTGGCTGAAGAGGCGGAGCGTGCCGGTCTGGTTTCGCGCGTCTTCCCGGCCGCCGACCTGCTAGTGGAGGCGCAGAAGATCGCCAAGTCGATTGCCGAGCAATCGCGACCTGCGGTGTACATGGCGAAGGAGGCGGTAAACAAGGCGTTGGAAACCACGCTGGCCGAGGGCGTAAGTTTCGAACGGCGACAGTTTCACGCTGCTTTCGCGACCGATGACCAGAAAGAGGGCATGGCGGCATTCGCTGAGAAGCGCAAACCGCAATTCAAGAACCGTTGAATTGCAAGGCGGTCGGCGAGGCCTGCCTACCCGTCGATTGCGTTCGCGCTTGGCACCTGCGTCCAGGGAAACCGGGATCGTCGGGGTGGAGCAACCGAGCTTGCAGGACCAGCAAGGTGGCCGCGAGCATGGGCGAGACGTCGTCCGTAAAGCTGGTCGCCAGGCCAAAACCCTCGGCCCCTTCGTTCGTGTGCACCTGTACCAGCACCTCGTTGGCGCTCGAGACGAAGAAGTGGCTCACCCAATGGGGGCGAGAGTCGCTTGAGGCCTTGAGGACGAAAACGTCAAGACCGGAAATGATGAGCGGCATCGGCGGTGTCACCTTTGTGAAGCTGTTCGCAGTCGGCCGCAACCCCATCCAAGCTGTTAACCTAAGAAGAGCAGTTGAACCTTGCATTGAATGTAGCTTCTCAATAAACGGTGGTAGCTGTTGGATCAATAGGTTGCAGATGCCTACCAAGACGCGTGGACACCATCAGAGGCATCTGACACACGAAGAAACAATGACATAGTCTCGATGCCGATCACACAAAGGCGCAATCGTGGCTCATGAACGCAGTGGCGTATGACACTATGTCTTTGATTTTAAACACGCCATTAGTTATTGAGAAGTTACCATTGAATAGGCTAACCGGTTGAAATTGCAGCGCAAGGAGGCGCATATGAAAGACATAATTGCTCACCCAGAGGGTGAGAGCAAGAACGGCGCGTTGGTGCCGGTTTCCGAGCCGGTGGCGGTGGACACCTTCGGCGGACGAATCCACGTGGAGTGGGATTCGCAGGCGGCAGTAACGCCCCTGGGCCAGCTCCCGTTCTTCACCGAGTATCTGAAGGTCAGCGGATTGTTCGATCCGTGGGTGGAGGAGTGTCCGCTGCGCTGGACGAGCCCCAATGCGCCGAACAAGCGCGATGTCTTGGGCACGGCCATCCTCTCGATTCTTTCCGGTCATCGGCGTTACGCCCACATCAGCGCGCTGCGCGGTGAATACATCAACGCCAAGCTGTTGGGTATGAGCAAGGTGGTGAGCGAGGACTCGGTGCGGGGCAGCCTTATCAAGCTCGATGAGACAAAAGGGACTGAGTGGCTGCAGCGGCACCTGCATCATGTCTATGCACCACTGCTGGGCGAGCCGTGGATCCTGGACGGCGATGTCACCATCAAACCGCTCTACGGTCACCAGGAAGGGGCGGAGCTGGGCTACAACCCGCACAAACCAGGGCGCCCGTCGCACACCTACCATACTTTCCTTATCGCCAACCTGCGTCTGGCGCTGGAGGTGGAGGTGCAGGCGGGGAACCGACACGCCTCCAAACACAGCTCACCGGGACTGTGGGCCTTGCTCGAGCGGTTGGGACGGGAGAACTGGCCCGTGTTTATCCGTGGGGACAAGGACTGGGGAACGGAAGGCAACATGGCCCGCGCCGAGCAAGAGGGGCTCGGGTACCTGTTCAAGCTGCGCTTGATCTTCCGGGTGAAGAGGCTCGTCGAGCGCTTGATGCGTGGTGCCGAGTGGACGGACGCCGGCCAGGGTTGGCAAGGGGGCGAATCGGAGCTGCGTTTGTCGGGCTGGAGCCGCAAGCGGCGCGTGGTGGTGCTGCGCCGGCCCCTGGCCAAACAGCTGGCCGTGGTCGATGAAACCGATCCCCAGCAGCTGCGACTGAGCTTTGCCGAGGTCAGCGACGAGGTCAAAGTCTACGAGTATGCCGTGCTGGTCACCTCGCTGGACGATGAGATCCTTACTCTGGCTCAACATTACCGCGATCGCGCCGATTGCGAGAACAACTTCGATGAGCTCAAGAACCATTGGGGCTGGGGTGGGTTCACCACCCAAGACCTCAAGCGCTGTCGATTCATGGCCCGGATGACCGCGCTGGTCTACAACTGGTGGAGCCTGTTCGTGCGTCTGGCCGATCACAACAAGCACACCGAATCGCTCACCAGCCACCCCCTGTTGCTGCATGCCCCGGCTCGACTGACCCGCCACAGCGGACAGACGCGCGTCGCCGTCAGCCATTCCCACGCCGCGGCGGCATGGGTGGAGACGGCCTGCCGCAACATCACCGGCTTCCTTAAAACCCTGACCACAACTGCGGAGCAGTTGACGCCGCTGCAACGTTGGTGTCGGGTGCTCTCTCAGGCGCTCGTGAAGTACCTCCACGGGCGGCAACTGCAACCGCCGGCGCTCTTCCCTGCGCCAGGATAATCGCGCGACGCCCCAGCGAGCGTCGGACAGGCGGTGGAAAGCCACCGACTGACGGGTTCAACTACTCTTTTTAGGGTTAACGGTTGAGGTCAACGATCACGCGGCCGCGCACCTTTCCCGCGATGATCTTTTCGGCCATCTCCGGCAGTTCCTCCAGACTGATGGTCTGGCCGATCTCACCGAGCGCGTGTGCGGGCAGGTCCCGCACCAGACGGCCCCAGGCCTCTTTGCGCCTCTCCACGGGACACATCACCGAATCCACGCCGCGCAGGCTCACATTGCGCAGGATGAAGGGCATTACGGTCGTGGGGAGGTCCGCTCCTCCGGCAAGGCCGCAGGCCGCAACACAGCAACCGTAGTCCATCTCCGCCAACACCCGGGCTAGCAAGGTGCTGCCGACGGTATCGACTGCACCGGCCCAACGCTGCCCCTCCAGGGCGCGGGGAGGCTGGTTCATCTCCTCGCGCGAGACAAACTCGGTGGCGCCCAATTGCCGCAAGTAGTCTTCGGCCTCGGGACGGCCGCTCACCGCAGCCACTTTGTAACCCAGGTTGGCGAGAATGGCGATCGCCACGCTGCCCACGCCGCCAGCAGCGCCGGTGACCAGCACCGTTCCCTTGTCCGGTGTAACGCCGGCCTCCTCGAGCGTCATGACACAGAGCATGGCTGTAAAACCGGCGGTACCGATGGCCATCGCCCGCTGGGCGTCGAGCCCGTTGGGCAACGGAACTAGCCACCTGGACTGCACACGCTGGCGCTGGCTGTACCCTCCCCAGTACTTTTCGCCCACGCTCCAGCCGGTGAGCACGACCTGTTCGCCGGCGGCATAGTCGGAGGAATCCGATTCCAGGACCGAGCCGGCAAGGTCGATGCCCGGTACCATCGGCCAGGTGCGCACGATCTTACCCTTGCCGGTGATGGCCAGGCCATCCTTGTAATTGAGGCTGGAGTAGTCGACTGCGACCAAGACATCGCCCGCAGGGAGATCGTCGTCGTTGAGCTGAAGAACCTCGGCGATGGTCTTACCGGCGTCGTCCTGGGTGAGCATCAGGGCCTTGAAGGTGTTGGACATGGTGGTTCCTCTGGTGTTCGTTGTCCCCGCTGGGGATTTTTGTGCTGGTGGACATACGCTAGATGTCAATTTGATAAATGTCAAACAAATATGGAAAATGCCCTTCATGGTGATCAACTACAAGCCGCTGAAGACCGAGAGTCTTCCCAAACAGATCGCCCGGCAGATACGCCAGGCGATTGTCGAGGGGCGCCTGCGAGCGGACGATCGCTTGCCTGGAGAGGAGGAGTTGGCAGAACGCTACGGAGTTTCGCGTCCGACGATCCGGGAAGCACTGAAACGGTTGGCCGCCCAGAACCTGATCAGATCGCGCCGCGGACCGGCGGGCGGCACCTTTGTCAATCGTCCCAGCCAGGAGGAGATGCGTGATGCGCTCGCCACAACCGCCATGCTCGGGGTGGGACTGGGAGAGTTCGACTTGGCGGATGTCGCTCAGGCGCGCCGAGAGTTGGAACTCGTTTGTTGCCGCCTGGCCGCGCAAAACCGTGATCCGGAACAGCTCGCAATCATGGCCGAGGAGCTGAACAGGCAGGCACAGGGAGATCTAAGCGACGAGGCTTTCTGCGCCTCCGACGTGCGCTTTCACCGCGCCCTGGTGGATGCCACGAACAACCGCATCCTCCAGCTGGTGATGGTGACAGTCATCGAAGCGCTGCAACCGGTGATGAACATGGTGGTGTTTCGGTTTCGCGAGCGCACGCTCGTCGTCGATCAACACCACCGACTGCTTGAAGCGCTGAAAACTGGCGACGCCGAGGCGGCCTGCGCGGCGCTCAAGGAACAGATGGACTCTCTCGCCGAGCAATTCGCCGCAGCGCAAGTGAGGTGAGCCACTTGTCCGTCAGCTCGAACCTATCGGGCGTGAACCTCAGAAGCTCACCACTGAATCAACGCCTGACTACGCGATTTGCAGGTAATGTGGGCCAGCCCGGATGTTTGCAGGCTGTTGGCAATTAATCTGGGCTGTTTGCAAAACAATGTGGGTTCGAAGCCCCGGATATTGTCAACCAATTTGGGCTCAAAATCGCTATGTTTGCAGGTCGCAACAGATTGCAGTCGATCAGGCAGAGCCCTTAGCGTAAGTTTTCGTTCTTATCGAAAGTTTACCGTTATGGAAAGCAGTCGAGCATCGAGGCCGGCGGATGGCGATGTGTCGGCCTCGATCGCTTTTCATAACGCGGCCTCCCGAAGCTGGGCGATCAGCCGGTCCGGAGCGTTGAAGTGTCCACGGGTGAGCGACGGTGGAACCACTGATTCGATCGCCTCGAGCTTCTCCGTCGGGTCGGCCTGGAGGTAGATCTCGGCCGTCTGCATGTTGGCATGGCCGAGCCACAGGGCGACCTTACGCAGATCCCCTGTCGCCTGATAGATCATCATCGCGCAGGAGTGCCTCAAGATGTGCGGAGCGACCGGCTTGTCGCGCAATGAGGGACAAACCCGCTCGGCCTGGGCGGTGTACTTGCGCAGCAGATAGGCGAAGCCGGCGCGGGTCATCGCTTGGTTCTGCTGGTTGACGAACAACTCCGGTACTGGAGGCTCGCCGCGAAAGGCCATCCAAGCTTTGACGTCGTCAGCGGCCTGTTTCCATAGCGGCAAGGACCTGTGTCGGCGTCCCTTGCCCTGGATATGGACCGTCGGTGTCGGCTGCAGCGTCACCGCGCTTACAGGCAGGCCGATGAGCTCGGAAACGCGCAGGCCAGCGGCAAAGCATAGATGCAGCATGGCCCGGTCACGGATTCCGAAGCGGGTCTGCACGTCCGGGGCCTCCAGCAGCGACTGGATCTCGGGGATGCTCAGGTGCGCCACCAGGGCCTGGTCGGTTTTCTTGCTCGGGATGGCCAGAATCTCGCGGATCTGTTCCAGCAATGCCGGAACCCGGTACTCGACGAAATGCATAAACGATTTGATCGCGGCCAGACGGGCGTTGCGCGTGCGATCGCTGTTGCCGCGGACGCTCTGCAGGTGCTCGAGAAAGTCCATCACCAACCGGGCATCGATCTGTTCCAGTTCCAGCGCCGAGGGCGTGACACCGTAGCGACGGCTGGCGAAGGCGAACAACAGCTCGAAGCTGTGCGCGTAACTCTCGCAGGTATGCACGCTGGCGCCACGCTGGATCGGTAGACGGTCACGCAGGAAGGCACTGATGTGAGGGGCGATCGCGGTCATCGACTGCACCCTCCGGCGAAGAACGTCTCGCAGCTCCCGGCGATGTCGGCCATCAGCTCAGGGGCGGCTTCCAGGTACCAGTAGGTGCTGTCGACCTTGGCATGGCCCAGATAGGTGCTCAGTGCCAGCATGTGCTCGCCGACATGATCGCGCTCGTTCGGAGCGTTCAACAGCGCCTTCACCGCGAAGGTATGGCGCAGGTCCATCAGCGTCGGCGCGGGAACCGAGGCGTCGGCCGGAATCCCGGCCGCGCGCCGCACCTCGTGGAAGGTCTCGGCGACCGCGGTGTGCGACAGCCCACCACCGAGGCGTGTCACGAACAAATGTGGATCCTGGCCGGGGACGCGTCGACGCCGATCGAGGTAACGCTCCAGGACCTGTTCGGTGCTCTCATGCAATGGCAACAGCCGGCGCTTGTGGAACTTGGCCTGGCGGATCACCAGCCCGTCGACGGTGACATCCTCCGGATGTAAGGCGCGCGCCTCGGCAACGCGCATGCCTGTCACTGCCAGCAAGCCGAACAGGGTGCTGTAGGTGTGCGGGCGTAGACTGTTGGCCGGTTTGAGCTGGCTGGCGTGGCGAAGCAGCCGTTGGATCTCCGCGTCGCTGAAAATATACGGGCGTGGTCGCTGACGACGAGCACAGAACAGGTCCTGCGGTGGGATCTCATGGCGCGGCTCCTCGGCGTGCATGAAGCGGGCGAACCGGACCACCATCCCCAGACGGTGTTTGCGTTGCGCCTCGCGTCGCGCTGTCCAGGCCCAGTCGATGGCGGTGCGCGCGACCACGAACAGATCACCTCGCGCCGTTGCATAGGCGACGAAGCTGCGCAGGTAGGTCTCGTCGGCCTTGAGCTGGAATCCCAGGCGACGGCGCATGGCTAGGTAGCGCTCCAGTGCCTTGCTCAACATGGCGCCACCTCCGGCCAGGGACTGGCGACTGCCTGAAGTCGCGGCACATCCACCTTGGCGTAAATCGCCGTGGTCTCGATGGAGGCATGGCGCAGCAACACGCCGATGGAGGCGAGGCTCATGCCCTCGCGCAACAGGCCAGTTGCCGCCGAGTGGCGCAACACATGTGCGCCGTAGCGCGGCAGCTCGATGCCGACGCGTTGCAGAGCGCGGGTGACGATCTGGCTGACAGTCATGTATCTCATACCGCGGATCGGCGCCACCGCAGTCAAGAACAGGTGTGCATCACTGATCCGGGGACGTTGCTCGAGGTAAGCAAGGACGGCGTTGCCCGCGTCCTGCGGCAGCGGCAGCCGGCATCTGCGTCGGTTCTTTCCGGCCACGCACAATGTGCCCGAAGACCAGTCGATATCGTCCAGCAACAGCCCGGCGACATCGCCCGCGCGCAGGCCAAGGCGTGACAGCAGCAACAGCACGGCATGGTCGCGGAGCCCCATCGGTTCGCTGACGTCGCAGCTGGCGATGACGCGCTCGACCTCCTCGGGCGAGAGATACCGCGGTAAGCTGGCCAGGCGCCAGCGAGCGGTCGTTGGAATTGCCTGATCCAACCCCGGTCCACACTGGCCGGTGGCGGTCAGGAAACGCAGAAACATCCGCATCGCCGTGACCGTCGTCTTGGCTGCGGCGGGGCTCTGTCGAGCTGAGCGTTCGAGCACGAACGCTCGCAACGTCCTGGCATCGTAGCTACGCGTGTCCTCACCGAGGGAGCGCAGAAGATCCTCCAACGTCGGCTGGTAGTTGCTCAGCGTGATGTCGAGGGTGCCGCGTTGAACACGCATCCAGTGGCGAAAGGCGACAATCAACTCTGGTGGTGCCGGCTTCAGGGGATCGAGCGGCTGTGACAGACGATTCGTGTCGTCCAGGAAGTCGAGAAAATGCGTGGCAGCGGCACGGGCCTGACAGGTACCGAGGTGGGAATACTGCGATCGAAGCTGCACCGCAAAGGCCGACAAGACTTCGCGATTCAGCTGCTTGATGGGTAGTCCGGAATCAGCCGCCCAAGCGGCGAACTGCAACGCGGTACGAAGGCATTGGCGCACACTCGCTCGGCCGAAGCCGCGTTGCTCGAGCCAGGTGGTGAAGCCGTCCAGCTCCGAGTGCCAGGGGCTTTGTTGGTAGCGGGCGAGCACCCGCGGGGATATGAAGTAGGTCGAGAGCATGCTGTCCTCCTTCAGGTCGCGCCCTGAGCGGCGGCAGCATTATGTGAAGGAGATTCAGGACGTGAGCGAAAGTAATCGTTGATGGGTCAAGCGATTGCTGCCGTCACTGATCAGCATACTTGGCATAATCCTGGGCTCTCGATAAGAACGAAAACTTACGCTAAGGGTCAGGGATCGTCATCCTCGGGGCGTCGGAGGGGTCGCATGCCACCGTTAGCAACGTGCTCGGCCAACGCGAACGAGTATCGTCCCAGAACATTGATATGATGACTCGGCAATGGTGCAAGGCGGGCAACGTCCTCCGGACGGACCTCGTATCCCTCAGACCGTAGCTGCCCCAGCGCCGCTTCGATATAGAGAGTGTTCCACAGGATGACGGCGTTGGTGACCAGGCCGAGCGCGCTGAGCTGATCCTCCTGCCCCTCTCGGTAGCGTTTGCGAATCTCGCCACGCTGTCCGTGACAAATCTTCCGCGCGAGCGCGTGGCGTCCTTCACCACGGTTGAGTTGGACCAAAATGCGGCGACGGTAGGTCTCGTCGTCCAGGTAGGTCAGCAGGTGGATCGTCTTGGGAATGCGCCCCAGGTTTGCGATCGCCCGGGTCAGGCTCGATGGCCGATCGCTTTTGAGCAGAGAACGGATCAGTTCGGATGCCCCGATTGCACCAAGTTTCAGCGAGCCTGCGATCCGCAGGATGTCCTCCCAATGCCGGACGAAGCGATCCACACCGATCCGATGGTTGGAAAGCGCGTTCAGTGCGCCGTGGTCGGCGTTCGGATCGATTCGCCAGAACCGGGCGCCACCAATATCGGCGAGTCGCGGACTGAATTGATAGTTGAGCAGCCAGAACAGCGCGAAGACCACATCGCTGGCCCCGGCCGTATCGGTCATGATCTCGACGGGCCGCAGACTGGTCTGTTGTTCCAGAAGCCCCTCAAGGATGTAAATGGAATCGCGGAGGGTCCCGGGAATGACGATATTGTGGAATCCGGCGTATTGATCGGTGGAGAAGTTGTAGTAGGTGATTCCGCGCTCTGGGCCGAAGTATTTTCGGTTGGGACCCGAGTTGATGGTGCGTACCGGTGTGACAAAACGCATGCCATCGGCGGATGCGACCTCGCCGCCGCCCCATTCCTGGGCCAAAGGGTTCGTCGATTGGCAGTCGACCAGGTACGCATTGGCTTGGGTGAGGGTTTCGGCACGGAGGTAGTTCTGTTGAATCCAGCTCAGACGGTTGCGGGTCAGCGCCGGATTGTCGCCACGGATAAGGGGCTCGAGGCCGATGTTACAAGCTTCCGCCAACAGCACTGCGCGCACGCTGATTGGTAGATCATCGACCCGGGACCGTCCTTCGCTGATGTGGGTGAAGGCATCCGCAAATCCAGTGCGCAGGTGGACCTCCAGTAGGATTTCCGGAAGATCCACACGTGGCAAGAGCTCAGCCACGCGCTCTCGCAACGCAACTAGGCTTTCTGGCTCATCGATCTTGTCCAGATTGCTCAACGTCAACGGCCGCTCGCGATTATCTTCGTCGATCGATACCGCTTCATTGTCCGGCAGGTTATCCAGGGTGCGTCGATAGGCCGCATCGAGCTGAGCGCATAGGCGCTGTACGGCCTCTTCTGCGTTCAGGGGAAGCTTCAAGGAGCGGCAGATCCGTTTTCGCTCGGCTTGCCACCGTGCTCCTTGCAGCAGCTTGGCGCGGGGATCGCCCCAACGCTCACTGGGACTGACGTATAGATCGCGCCGGCGCAAGCTGTCTTGCAGCCGATCCATGGCGCACAATGTGTAGGCCGGTCGGTTCACGCGGTTGTCATTTTCGATCACCAGTCGTCGCCACGCGGGAGAGACGATTTCCAACGGTGCATCATCGACCACGGTGCCACGCTTGCCTTCGATCGACCGCAGGAATTGGAGAGCATCGAGTACAGGGTGGCCGGTCGCTGTCCCTTGGAACTGCACATGGCGCAGGACAAATGGCAGAAACCGCCGTACCCGCAGGTAGCGCTCGACGAGTTCCTCCTTGTAGTTATCGTCGGCAGGCCGTGCCAGGGCATCGATGGTCTCGACAGCGCGGCGCATCAGTGCCTCGGGGATGCGCTCGAATACAGCCTCGCGCAGGTTCCGGTCCGAATACTGCGGATCGAGAAGAATTGAACAGGCCTCTCGCAACGTCAGTGCTGCTTGGTCGAGATCGCGCAAGGTACGCAGCCGCTGCTTTTGCCCCAAGCGCTTGGCCTGTGCGGCGATCTCTGTGGTTAGCATGTCCAGAACATCGAGCGCATCGTCCGGGGCATTGACCTCGTAGACGGACACGAACGCAAGGAGGGTGGCAATACGCCGTTGCGCTGGCATGCGAGCGATCGTTGGCGCCCAGGCCGTGGCTGCATAACGAGCCAGGCTCTTGATGCGCACCGGCGGTATTTCCGAGAAATCCAATTTGCTGACGCCCATCGCTTGCAATTCTTCGTGGCGCTGCGGCGCGACGATCAGCGCTGGAGCGCTGATGCGGGTCGGTCCGCGACGCAGCCGATCCAGGTGGCTGTACCGCGCACCCTCGGGGATCTGCAGCAACGCCTCGAGTCGGTCTTGCTGCTCGGCCGACGGTAACGCGCAGAGCCGCCGCCACAGGTGGCTCGCCGTCCGCTCGCGGATGCGGGCGACCAAGCGGGTCATGGTCGTGACGCCCGGCAGCAGAATCTTGTGCTCGATCAGCCAGGCCGTGGCCAGGTCGAGCAGGAGACTGGGCCGCTCGTTTCCGAGCCAGGCCCGCAGGAACAGCCAGCGACTCAGCCGGAAGGACCAGGGCGGGCCGAAATCGCCGTAACCGTATGCCTCGCGAATCTCGGCTCGATGGGCGCGCCGCGTCGGCTCGCGATCCAGGTAGCGCGGCAAACAGGAGACATCGATTCCGAGCTGTCTGGCAACATGGGCGACGACGTTCGCCGGCGCCTCGATGGGATTCGCCAGGAAGGTACCGAGAAACCGGACGGTCAGGAGTTGGAGGGCGAAGCCGAGCCGATTGGCATCGCCCCGGCGTTTGCCGATCAAAACACGATCGGTGTCGTCGATATGGAAGAACCGTGCAAGCTGTATCGCACTGACTTCTTCAGGGTACCGGCCATAGCGGCACTTCTGCGCCTCGGTCAGAAAATCGACCGGCACCGGGTCGTCTCAAAAAACGAACGTTTGTCGAGACGATGGTGGAGGCGTCGCAACCGCGGCGAAAAGGGTCCATACTTGTCGCATCTTTACGTCTCATCAATGAAAGTCGCATTTACCCATGTGATCGAGGCAAAAGCAAGACAGGTGCCCGGCTGACGAGGACAACGATGGGGAAACTGGTGGGCTACGCGCGGGTAAGCACCGACGATCAGGATGTCGAGTTGCAGACCGATGCTCTGCGCGAAGCCGGTTGTCGAGACGAATCGATCTTCATCGACAAGGTCTCCGGCGCCCGCAGCAATCGGCCCGGTCTTGATGCTTGCCTGAACGCACTGGAGTCGGGAGACACACTACTCG
>Ga0315556_1001817_pt1 | contig 12585 bp, 11 predicted proteins | sample SalMarSW160310MG_FD_202112 | JGI IMG/M metagenome (GOLD analysis project Ga0315556, IMG submission 202112) | Salt marsh sediment microbial communities from the Plum Island Ecosystem LTER, Massachusetts, United States - Salt Marsh Sediment SW1603-10 ...
ACACCGATTTCGTCGGCGAGGTCATCTCGGCTTTGAAGGTGGCGGACACGGCCGTCGTCTTGGTGGATTCCGTGGCCGGTGTCGAGGTCGGCACCGAAATCGTTTGGGACTACTGCGACCAGTTTGGTCTCCCGAGGTTTTTGGTCATCAACAAGATGGACCGGGAAAACGCCAGCTTTCGGCGCACCATGGAGTCGATCCATGCCCTTTCCCCAGACTCCACCTTCATCCCGGTACAGGTCCCGTGGGGCGAAAAGCTCGATTTCAAGGGCGTGATCGATCTGATGGATATGCAGGCAAAAGCTGGCAGCGGAGAGAAGGGTGAAGCCATACCCGATGACTTGGCCGAGGCGGCGGAAGAAGCGCGGCTGGCCCTGGTCGAGGCGGCCGCTGAGGGCGACGACGCGCTGCTTGAAAAGTATCTCGAGGGCGGCAGCCTGTCCCCACAGGAAATCAGCCGCGGTTTCAAGAAAGCCGTGCTGGAAGGGCGTTTCGTGCCTGTCTTTCTGACGGCCGCCTCAGCAGGTACGGCTATCGTTCCCCTTTTGGATGCCCTGGTGGACCTCGTGCCCCCGCCGAACGAAGCCGGCGCCGTGACCATGAAAGGTGCCAAGGGCGAGGAGGCCCTCGAGCCCAGCGACGCTGGCCCGTTGGCAGCGTACGTGTGGAAGACGACCGCCGACCCATTCGTGGGGAAGCTGACCTACATGCGGGTCTATTCGGGCACAGTGGAAGCTGACTCTCGTGTTTGGAATGCCGAGAAACGCACCGAGGAGCGGCTTGGCCCGCTGCACGTGATGCGCGGCAAAGAACAGCTGAGCGTCAAAGTCCTTCACTGTGGGGACATCGGCACGGTGGCCAAGCTGGCGGAAACAGGCACGGGGGACGTGCTGTGCGATAAGAGCCATCCGCTGACGATGGAATCGCCTGAGTACCCGAACGCGCTCTACTCGGTGGCCGTCACCCCCAAGACTCAAGCCGACTCAGCCAAACTTGGCCCGACGCTCTCCCGGCTGGCGGAAGAGGATCCCACCCTCAACTGGCATGCCGAGAACACGACCAACCAGACCATCCTGCAGGGGATGGGCGACCAGCACATCGACGTGGCCATCCGCAAGGCGGAGACCAAGTTCCAGGTCGGCTTAGAGACCGAGACGCCGCGGGTCCCCTACAAAGAGACGATCACCCGCCAGGGCGCAGCTCAGTACCGCCACAAGAAGCAGACCGGTGGATCGGGCCAGTTTGCCGAAGTGCACATGACGGTGGATCCGCTCGAGGAGGGTGATTTCGAGTTTGAAAGCAAGGTGTTCGGCGGTGCTATTTCCAGCAGTTTCCTGCCCGCCATTGAGAAAGGCGTGAAGAGCGTCCTCAAGCAGGGTGTGCTGGCCGGCTATCCCATCGAGAAAGTGCATGTGGCAGTGGTGGACGGGAAAGAGCACCCGGTGGATTCCAAGGCCATCGCCTTTGAGATAGCCGGGCGCGAGGCGTTCAAACATGGGTTCATGGAAGCGGGGCCCGTGCTCCTCGAGCCGATCATGAACATCCGTGTCGTCGTGCCCGAAGCCAACATGGGTGACGTGTTGGGTGACTTGAATACACGGCGTGCCCGCGTCCAAGGGATGGAAACCGAACGCGGCCGGAGCGTGGTGACGGCGCAGGTGCCGCTGGCTGAGATCCAGCGCTACACGTCAGACCTGCGCTCGATCACAGGCGGACGCGGGGTCTTCAGCATGGAGCTGAGCCACTACGAAGTCGTGCCCAGCCATGTGGCGGAGGAGATCATCGCGCAGAAGAAGCGCGATGAAGGCAAAGACGACGAGGACTGACAGTCTGGCTTGAACCCTTCGTGGACCGGGCGAGCGCCCGGTCCATTTTTTGTCATCACGGGCAGAAAGTCGCATCCAACACGCCGAAAGAACCAAGGCGGAGACCCGAGGCAGATGCCGGCCGCATGGCGCCCCATCCGTTTTATCGACGACGAAGTCGAGGTCGAATTCGACCGGCCGCCGGCGCTGTCGAAGAAGCCCTCCGCCCCTGATCGTTTTCATTGGAATTGTGAAGAATTTCACATATCGGAAGTGGTGTCGAACTGGTTTGACTACGGTCGTCGCGGCGATATGGCCAAGAACATGGCCCCAGCCCATCTGGAGGCGGCCACTCGACGAGGCTCGTGGGGGGTGGGGCGCTTCTACTTCCGGGTCCATACGAAGGAAGGGCGTGCCTTTGACCTGTACTACGATCGGGCGCCGCGAGAGGCTGGTGACCGGACCGGGATGTGGGTGCTGTGGCGCGAGGTATCTAAAGCGCCGGATCAGCCTTCGGATTGAGCGCCAGCCTGGATGGCTCCAGGCGGCGGCCCCACACGGTTCTCGCTTGATGAGGAGGCCAGCTTGAGCGCCACAAACGTCAGCGGGCCCAGCCAGGCAACCCACAATCCGGTCAGCGCATGGTGCAGGTAGGTGATCGCCAGCGCTCCACCGGACTCTCCCTGAGGCAGGATCAATCGGGGCCCAAGATAGATGATCACCAACCCGGCCAGGCCTGTGAGAAGTCTGAGCCCGCGTTGGGACCAGGGGCCGCCGGCATGGAAGCCGCGGCTGCGGTTGAGCAGCACCCCGCCGGCGCCCAGGCCGAAGAGCAACCCAGACAATTGAAAGGCTGTCTCCAGGGCTCGGGGATCAACCAGTTGGGGGGTCGGTAGGGCCAACGAGGCGGCCACAATCCAGTCCCCCGGCACCAGGCGACCTGCGGTGAACGCCCAGATCAACATGTTGATGAAGAGCAGGAGCAGGGAGGCCAGGAAAGCAATCAGCAGCCTCAAGCGGTCCGTCTGTCCGGAGAGCCAGTGCCAGACAGGCGTTTCGAGCAGCATAAATCCTGCCAGGACCAGGGCACCGACCAACCAGCCTCCCAGGATGTCCATCGGGAAGTGCACGCCCAACACGATGCGTGAGAGTGAGACCAGCAGGACAATGGCGAAAGACAGCCCCCACAACCAGGGTCGGCCGAACCAGGCAGCCAAACGCCCCCAGAAGACCAACCCCTCTTGGGCATGTCCGGAGGGGAAGCCGAAAGTGGTCTCATTCCCCAATGGTCGCACGGTCTGCGAGATCCAGTAGGGGCGCGGCAAACCGAAAGCCAGTTTGATCGCCCCGTTCAGACCGGTGCTGGTCACCAGGATGAGCCCTAGGCGCAGGCCAAGGCCGGAATCGACACACCAATAGAATCCAAGCAGCACGATTAGAAGGAACTGCGTGGCTCCCAGCCAGGTCAAAGCCTGCATCGGTAAAGCCAGCCAAGGCCCAAGGGACTGGAGCCATATGATCAAGGGAATTTGACCTGTCAGCCAGGCTTCCATTTGTTACTGCCTCCTCAAGCTGGGGATGACTTCGGGCGCGCCAGCAGTCGATTTCGCCGGCCCGCTTCTCGGCAGGAGCTTCAGGCTCAGGATGAGCGTGACAGCCGCCATGCTGAGGCCAACGGGATATGGGAGCCAAGGTTTCATATCATACAGAATACCAGCGATTACGGGGCCGATCGCCATCGCGCTGCCATACATCGTCTCCACCATCCCGAATGCCAGCCCCAGGTTGCGTCGAGAGACAAGTGGCTCGGATTGCGCGATGGCCAGCGCGTGCGCCGTGCGCATCCCGCCCGCCAGAAAGTAACCGATCCCGAACCAGACCACGGATGAACCCATCCACAGACTGGCGATGGACAATCCGACCAGCACGTGCGCCAGTACGAAGCCGGTCTTGGGATGTATTCTGCCCAGACTCAGGTTGAGCGCCACCACGCCCAACGCGTTGAATGACCCCAGCGCGCCCAAAAGGCCGAGGCTGATGCCTCTCTGGTTGGTGAGGAAGTTTGGGGTCAACGGCCAACTAAGACTGAGCGCCAACAAGCTGATCAGAATCAGCCCCAGGAAACGCGCCATGCCTGGCTGGCGCAGGATCCGCCAGGCGCCTTGTGCGTCCTCTTCCGTCGAAACCGGTTGGGGATGCAACCGGAGCACGAACACAGTGGAAAGAGCGAAAATGACGCCGGAAACGGCGAACACCGGGCGCAGACCGACGCTCTCCGCCAATCCACCACCGACCGCAGGGCCGATGATTAGGCCCAGGTTGAAAGATGAGAACGCGGTTGTCAGGGCACGCGCCGAGGTCCACTTTCCGCGCGCGTTGCTGATGTAAGAGGAGAGGGGAGACATCACGAACAAGGTCAGGTAATAGATCACCAGCCCGGCGACGAATGGCCCCAACGAAGGCGCCAGGAACATCAGAAATGCCGCCACAATGCCCATGACCCACGAGGCGATGATGGCCGACTTGCTTCCTACGCGGTCCGAGACCGAACCGGCGGGGATATGGGTCACCACCGCGGCCACGCCGGCCAGGCCGAGGATGGCACCTATCCGCACCGGGTCGGCACCCAACTGCTGCAGGTAAACCGGCTGAAAATAGAAGAAGAGGCCTTCCCCGATGCCCCACAGGAACAGGGCGATCGAGATCAGCCTGAGATCGCGCGTCACCCGGCACCCGGCTCCTGGCGTGGTCCGTTGGCGAGGTCACTCAAGGGTGACGAGCTCGCGTCGGTAGCTGCTGAGGCTCTCGCCTCCCTCCTCGGTGACGACCATGTCGTCCTCGATGCGCACGCCGCCCCGTCCCTCAAGGTAGATTCCGGGTTCGATCGTAAACGCCATTCCGGGTTCCAGAAGTTGAGGGTTGCCCTGACGAATGAAGGGGGGCTCGTGGGCCTCGAGACCAAGCCCGTGGCCCGTGCGGTGGACGAAGAAATCACCGTAACCGGCGGCTTCGATGGCGCCTCTGGCAGCGGCGTCGATGTCGCCGCAGGTGGCGCCGGGCACCACCGCGTCGCGAGCCGCCTGGTTGGCGTTCTGGACGACCTGATGGATCTCTACCAACTCGGGATCGATGGGACCCAACGCCAAGGTTCGGGTCAGGTCGGACACGTAGCCGCGAACCATTGCGCCCCAGTCCAGCAGAAGCAGCTCCCCGGCACGAAGCTGACGAGTGGTTGGCGTGGCGTGGGGGGCGGCGCTGTTCGGCCCGGAGGCGACGATCGGTGCAAATGGCAATTCGGGGTCCGAACCGGCGCGAAGGAGCTGAAGTGTCAGCTCGGATGCCAAATCACGCTCCGTCATGCCCAGTTGTATCAGTTTGAGCGTTTCCTCCAGCGCTTGCTCGGCCACCCATACGGCCTGGCGCATGTCGGTGATCTCGTCACTGGATTTGTTGGCTCTCAATCCGGCCAAGATCTCTTCGCCGGACTCAAACCTTGCGCCAGGCGCCGCCTTTTGCAGCATTTGCAGCTCCATGAGGCGCATGCGCAGCGGTTCTACGGCCACCTTCATCTCGTCCAGCCCGAAGGCCTTTGCGCCGCCGGCGAAAGCCTCCGTCCAGGTGGCATGGTCCTCGCCGTAGGGAAAGATATCGGCGTCCAGTTCGCCGGATTCAGCTTTGCTCTTTTCCAGCTCGGGCAGAATAAAGAGCGGTTTGCGTTCAGGGGCCAGCAGGACCACGACCGGCCGCTCAAACAGGTGGAACGAGAGCCCGGTTAAGTAAGTCAGGTTCGGCCCGGGGATCAGGGCCAAAGCGTCGAAATCCGAATCCTTCAAGCTTTGCGACATTCGTTGCATGCGCGTATTGACCACGTGGCACCTCCAGTTGAGGGATTATAGTCTTCCGTCGACGGGCCCGGAAGCCACAGAGCAGGCTGCAGGCGGAAACTGGCCCCGCACCACTTCCCTTGGTCCTCTGATCAGCAAATGGTCCCCGGGGTCACCGGCAGGCTATAATGATGCCCCGAGGCTATTCCTGGCAGGGCACAGTCCGTCGGAGTGGGCCCTGTCCCCGCATGGCCTTACACGAAACGCTTCACCTACGAGCAAAGGATGGCCGCATGCAGGTGCAAGGCAGCGTCAATATCAACGCCCCTCGCGAGAAGGTCTGGGCATTCTTGACCGATCCGAACGCGGTTGGCCAGTGCGCTCCCGGTTTGGAGTCGTTGGAAGTCGTCACGCCGGGAGAGACCTTCAAGGCGGTGGCCTCGGTCGGGTTTGGATCGATGAAGGTGCGCTTCACCGTGGATGTCGAATGGACCGAGTTGAATGAGCCGGACCACGCGCAAATGAAGGCGCATGGGACGGCGCCGGGAAGCACGGTGGACGCTTCCAGCGAGATGGATCTGTCCGACGGGGATGATGGGGGCGCCAAGCTGGATTGGTCGGCGGATATCAACGTGCAAGGGACCATCGCCAGCCTGGCCTCGCGGCTGATGGGCAGCATGACCCAGCGGATGACGGCCGAGTTCTTCAACTGTGTGAAGAGCCAAATCGAAGCCTAAGCCTGGCTGTCGATGGCCGGATGAAACCGCCCTGGGCGACTCAGGATGGTGGGCGCGGTATGACCTTTGAATCAATTGATGCCCTCCAAGATAGGCTCAGACAACGCGGGTACGTCGCAGACCGCGGCCTGGCGACAGCCCTTTACCTCGGCCAGAAGCTGGCGCGCCCCGTCTTTCTCGAAGGTGAAGCCGGCGTGGGAAAGACGGAGGTGGCCAAGGCGATGGCAGACCTGCTCGGCGCCGCATTGATCCGCCTCCAGTGCTATGAGGGGCTGGACATCCATCACGCCGTCTACGATTGGAACTACACCCGCCAAATGCTTCACATCCGGCTGCTCGAAGCGCGCGGCGAGCGCCCCTCCGAGGCCGAGCTCTTCGGGCCGGAATTTCTCTTGCGCAGGCCCCTGCTTCAAGCCCTGGATGGCGACGCTGATCACCCCGCCGTTCTGCTGATCGACGAGCTCGATCGCAGCGACGAGGAGTTCGAAGCCTTTCTATTGGAAGTGCTGTCTGATTTCCAGGTGACGATCCCCGAAATCGGCACCGTCCGCGCCGAAACCCCCCCGCTGGTGATCCTGACTTCCAACCGCACGCGGGAAATCCACGATGCCTTGAAGCGCCGCTGCCTCTATCACTGGATTGACTATCCCGCCTTCGATAAGGAACTCGAGATAGTCAGGGCTCGGATCCCGGAAGCCCCGGAACGGCTGTCGCGGCAGGTGACAGCCTTCGTCCAAGAGCTGCGCCAGGTCGAGCTGTACAAGGTCCCAGGGGTGGCTGAAACGCTGGATTGGTTGACGGCCCTCATGGAGCTGGATCAGCAGACGCTGGATCCGGCCCTGGTGGACAGCACCCTGGGTGTGATCCTGAAATACCAGGATGACGTGGCCCATGTTCACGGCGAGTTGGCGGCCGAAATTCTTTCCCGGACCCAAGTCGAAGGTTGACATGAGTGGGGCTCTGTTCTCCAACATCGTCATCTTCGGCCGCGCCCTGCGGAGGCTCGGGTTCGGCGTCACCACTGAACTAGTGATGGATTTCACAAACGCGCTGGTGCATGTGTCGATCGACAGGCGCGAGGATGTGTACTTCGCCGCCAGAAGCCTGTTTGCGCAACGGCGCGAAGACTTCGATTTGTTCGACAGCGCCTTTGACGCCTTCTGGCGCAGCCGGGATGGCAGCCAAGCCTTGGATATGCACGCATTCAGCGAAGCGACGCCGCGGCGCCAGGGGCGTGGAGCGGCCGGCGAGAAAGGGCCGAAGGGAGAGCGTCGTTTCGGAGATATCCTCCCGGAAAGTGATGGACCGGATGCGGCGGGCGAGCAGCGAGTGAGGCTGGGTTTCAGCGATCGCGAGCGATTGCGCCGCAAAGATTTCGCAGAGTTGGATCCTGATGAGCTGGCTGCGGTCCAGGCGCTGATTCGTCGCTCAGCGAAGCTTGCCTGGCACCGCCGGTCGCGGCGATTGGCCTCCGGGCGCGGCCCAGAGTTGGATCTGCGCCGGACGCTGCGAAACAGCTTCCGGCATGGGGGAGAGTGGCTCGACTGGGCCCCTCGCCGGCGGCTGAACAAAACCCGCCCGTTGGTCGTCTTGGCCGATATCAGCGGATCCATGGCAGCCTACTCGCGGCTGCTGCTGATATTCGCTTATGGTCTGGCGCGAGGCTACGGTGCCCCGATCGAAGCGTTTGTCTTCGGGACCCGTTTGTCACGCATCACGCGCCCGTTGATCAGTCTGCCGGTCGATCAGGCCCTGGACAAAGTGGCGCGCCAGGTGCAGGATTGGTCTGGAGGCACACGGATCGGCGATGCCCTGCGTGACTTTAACTTGAACTGGACTCGGCGAGTGCTCAGCGCAGGCGCCGTGGTGCTTCTGATCAGCGACGGCTGGGACCGAGGCGCCCCCGAGGTCTTGGCCGAGGAAATGGCCCGCCTGCAGCGCCGCGCCCATCGCCTGGTTTGGCTTAACCCGCTGGCGGGTACCCCGGGCTACCGTCCGGTGACCGGAGCCGTGCAGGCTGCACTGCCCTTTGTGGATGATTTCCGGCCGGCGCACAACCTGGCCAGCCTCGAGGATTTGGCGTCGTCCTTGTCCGGGGTGATTCGCAGGGTGCCGGCCACGGCCGCCACTTTTCCGACTTGGAGCAGTCAAGGTGGATAAACCATGCGAGACATAATGCCTTCTGTGAACGCCTGGCGAGAGAAGGGAGCACAGGTAGCTCTGGCGACGGTTGTCGAGACCTGGGGCTCCTCGCCACGAAAGGTAGGGGCGAAGATGGCCATCTCGGGGGATGGCGACATCGCCGGCTCGGTGAGCGGGGGTTGTGTTGAAGGTGCGGTGGTGGAAGAAGCGCTGCAGGCCCTGAAAGAAGACCGAGGGCGGCTGCTGCATTTTGGGGTCGCCGATGAAACCGCATGGGAGGTCGGTCTGGCCTGCGGCGGGACGATAGAGATCTTCGTCGAGCCGCTCAGCCCTGACCACTACGACCTGGCTGCCGAAGCCGTTAAGGGGGACCGTTCGGTGTGCACCGTGACTGTCATCGGGGGTCCCGAGGCTGTCGTCGGCCAGAAAGCCAGCCTGGTTCTGGATGGTTCGGAATCGGCCATCCCGCCCGATGCGTCTGATTTGGAAGCGACGCTGCTGGCCACCGCCCGCGACGCCCTTGCCCTGAATCGGCCGATCCGAGTTTCGATCCCCTACGCACCTGAACCAGATCAACGGCTGGATGCCTTTGCCGACGTCACACCGGCGCCTCCCGTATTGATCATGGTCGGCGGCGTGCATATCGCTGTGGCGCTCGGAAAGCTGGCGCACGTTCTGGGCTACCGAACGGTGGTCATCGATCCGCGCAGAAGCTTTGGCAGCCAGGCGCGCTTTCCGGAGGTCGACCAACTGCTGACGGATTGGCCGGATGAAGTCATGCAGAAAATGCCGCTCACCCCGAGCACATCCGTGGCCGTGCTCACCCATGACCCGAAGATCGACGATCGGGCGCTCAAGGTGGCGTTGCCCAGCCGTGTTGGCTATGTCGGTGCCTTGGGGAGCCGCAAGACCCAGGCCAAAAGGCGAGCTCGGCTGCTTGACGCCGGCCTGTCTGAAGCAGAGTTGAGTCGCCTGAAGGGGCCGATTGGGCTGAGCATCGGTGCGCAAACACCGGAAGAAATCGCCCTCTCGATCATGGCCGAGATTGTGGCCAACCGGCATCAGCCGGGCGAAGGCTGACCTTCGGGCGTCAGATCACCGCTTCCCACCACGGGGCACCGATTTCCTCGCCTCCCAGTCCCGCCAAGATCCGTAAGTATCTCTTCCGGGTGCTGGCCGACCGACGGGAGAGCCAGGGCGGCCCGGCTGGGAGCAGCTACCCCCGAAGTCGCTCGGAAGCGCGGACCGAGCGGGGTGTTGTCCAGCGTTGGTAGCCGCCCCATGCGGGGCAGCCTGTGGGTGCCTCAGACCGAAAACATGTGTGTGACGACGGTTGACGCCACGCCGCCGACGCTCTGCACCATCCCAACGGACGCCTTCTTCACCTGATTCTTTCCGGCCCGGCCGGTCAGCTGCAACACTGTTTCGCAGGTCTGGTAGAGCGCGCTGGCACCGATCGGATGCCCGCGGGCCTTTAGCCCGCCCATGGTGGCAATGGGAATCTTTCCCTTGGGTGAAATCTCGCGCTCGGCCGCCAGGCGCCAGCCCTCGCCCGGCGCGGCGAAGCCGACGGCTTCCAACTGCAGGCAGGCCATGATGCTAAAAGCATCGTGGGCTTCGAAGAAACTGATGTCCTCCTGGTTGAGATTGGCCTGGACGAACGCCTTCTGAGCCGAGATCTGGACCGCTTCCAGCGCCAGCGGGTTCTTCCGGTCGTCCATGCGAAACCGATCCGTGGCGACGCTGGAGGCCAGGATCTGGACGGGCTGGCTGGTAAACGCCCGCGCCATTTCCGTAGGCGCCAGGATGACGGCCGCCGCGCCATCACAGATGGGCGAACAATCATACAGACGAATCGGATCGTGGATCACCCTCGATCTCATAACGTCACGCTTGCTGATCTTCTTATCCCGGAAGAGCGCCAAGGGATTGTTGCGTGCGTTGCGGTGGGCGTTGACGGCAAATTCGGCCAGGCCGTCGTTGGGGACTTTGTACTTTTCTTGGTACAGCCGCATCAACCCAGCGTTCTTGCCGATCAGGGTGGCCCCTTGAGGTATTTCGATCTCGGCGTCCAGGGCCTTGCTCAGGGCGGGCGTGGCGACCCCGGCGCTCATCTTTTCTGCACCCACGGCGGCAGCCAGTTCGGCCTGGCCGCTGGCCACTGCCAGATAGGCCATGCGCAGGCTGGCGGCCCCGGTGGCGGTTGCCGCTTGGACTTCCAGGGCCTCAACCCCGGCCAGCCCGGCTTCGTCGGCGATCAACACCGCAACGTGCTTCTGGCCCTGGAGTTCGTCACTCAGCATGTTGCCGACGAAAACCGCGTCGACCCGATCAATCCCCGCATCTTCCATGGCCATACGCAGGACAGCCGCCCCCAGTTGTCGCAGGCTCTGTGTGGCTGCTTTCTCGACGGGGATCTGGCCGATCCCGACCACGCTCACGGGTCTCATATCACCTCGTCCTTTCGAAGCGTCTCAGTATCTTCATCTAGATATCCTAAAGCCTCCTACGTGATAGCGATGGTGCGTTGGTCCGGGGTGTGCGGCGGCCGCCAAATGGAAGACGGCGTCATCAACACGCACAGCGGCGAGCCACTCTCGGACTCAGGCTGTTGGCCGGCGGTTGACACGACCCTTCACCCCGCGGACTTTGAGCTGGGGAGCCTTGAACACCTGGCTGATGTCGTTGATCGGACCAGAGGGAATCCTCATCTCTTAGCACAATGCCATCTACGCCTCAGCTTCCCGTTCTGTGAAGACGGTTCCCAGCACCTGGCTGAGTTCAACTCGGATCTGTCCCCCGCCTCATTCGTGGCATAGTGCTCGGCAGTTGCCCGTTCGAGATGCCCGATGACTTTGCAGAACGCCTGCCACCGGCCGCTATTGCCGGTGGCGAAAGCAAAGTGGCGATCGTTGGCCTTGACCTCCTGACAGGGCGCACTTTTGAAATGGACGTTTCCAGGGGGACTGGCATGCGGTCGACTGGGCCGGGCACACTCGTGAACCCGCCCCTGGCTAGGGCCATGGATTTGCAGCCCGTCCGGCTGCTCTTGGGGCCATCTGAGCCATAGCCGGTGAGCGTGCGGCAAATCATCCACGGGCGGATTTCCCGGGGCGTATCGCAATCCTCGCCGACGTTCCAATATGCCAAGGCGGAAATTGCCCACCCGTGCGTTCCTCTTGGACGTCAGCTGCTCGAGGATGTTCAGCCGGTCTCGGGATTTGAGGTTGAGAGTCAGGCTACGCTTGTTGCGGTTGGCGCTGAGGAAGTAGGCGGATTCGCCGCTGTCCGTGAAGGGTAGTCCCCAAGCACGCGTGTCGTCGCCGCGACCTGGCACCTCGATCTTGATGACGTCGGCTCCCAGATCACCAAGCATCATCGTGCAGAAGGGTCCTCTCAGAACGCGCGTGAGATCGATGACCGTGACGCCCTTGAGAAGTGTGTTTTCCGTCGACATACGAGACTTCTCCGGAAAGTTACGGTTTTGGGCATTGTCTGGCGTCCACGGGCCGCGCCAGGCGCCGTATGGGGCGCGGGCCGATCAGGCTGGGGGATTATAGCCACAAGCGAAGCACCAGGCCAAGCGCTCAGCAAGCCAAATCCACTCCCAACTCGTATCTGGCCCCAAGGCGGCGCGGATCGCATGAGTGGCAAGGCATGAGCCGGCCGCTGTTGCTCGCGTCCCGGCCATCCCGACAATTGCCTCCGACGAAAGGAAGGCGCAATGCGGCCCGACTCGCTCCTAAGGGGCAGGGCCAGCCTGCGTTGGCAGAGCAGATTTGCGAATGCAGTTCATTCCGCATACAATCGCCCTACAATCCGCTGCCTTGTCCGAACTCCAGGGCGCCCGGCGGCCTAAGGAGGGGAAAGGGACCATTGAGGATCGAGACAGGTCAATAGAAACAGCAAGGAGGAAGCAGATGTCTCGTCGCGGCGCGTTGTTCTCAGTGGCAATTGTGCTGACCTTGGTCTTGTCCGCTTGTGGAGGAGCCGCCTCCCCTACTCAGGCACCAGCTGCCACCACCAGCTACAAGCTGGCCGCCATCTTTCCCGGCTCGATCACAGATGGCGACTACA
>Ga0315556_1001819_pt1 | contig 12579 bp, 14 predicted proteins | sample SalMarSW160310MG_FD_202112 | JGI IMG/M metagenome (GOLD analysis project Ga0315556, IMG submission 202112) | Salt marsh sediment microbial communities from the Plum Island Ecosystem LTER, Massachusetts, United States - Salt Marsh Sediment SW1603-10 ...
ATCGTCAGATTCTTATAAATAGAAAAGCCCGGCCTTGTGTTGGGCTTTTTTATTTGTTGCGATGCTGTGGGCGACCTACCTGAACGCAGTGACAACACGCGCCAACAGCGCTTGTTGCGGTGGAGACTCATATCGGCTTCATCGATGTGATGTCGTAACCAAAGCAGGTCATCCCTTCGGCTATACTCAGGACAGGCGTCAGATGCCTGAAAATAAAAAGCCCCTGAACCTTGCGGCGCAGGGGCTATCAGACTTAACAATAAATTAGAAAGTCTGTCCCGCTTTTCTTTCAGCGCGTACACGACGATCCTCCAGCAGGATCATTGCGGCTGCGATTAAAGGCAGGGATATAAGTACTATGTCTGCTCCTATGGGCATTGAAAATCTCCTCTCAGGTTTTGAATTAAAGCGAGCTTTGACTTGCGATAATTTTTCTTTGCAAGCGATGCGAACTCTACCATGAATTACCGCACTAAAACAGTATATTATAACCATAAAACATTGATGGGTATATGGATAATGGGGATGCTAACTTGCTCATGAATCATGTGAGCAGAGTTGGTGATGGCAAAAAAACGAGAGCGAATTGACTCTTCGCACACCAGAAATATGACAATTGCTCGTTAGGTGTGCTTGAATGGACTGCGTTCATTCAACTCATCAATGTATTCCGAAACAGCCGCGGTCTCACGCTGTAGATAACTTTCTACTGCAAGCGCAAATTGCGGGTGTGCCAGCCAGTGGGCAGAGCGGGTGGGTACTGGCAAGAATCCGCGTGCCAGCTTGTGTTCGCCTTGAGCTCCGCCTTCGAATGTTTTGATATTGTGAGAGATGCAAAACTCGATGGCCTGGTAGTAGCAAGTCTCGAAATGCAGGCCGGAGTGGAATTCGAAAGTACCCCATGAACGCCCATACAGTACATCCCCGGTAACGATATTCAGCGCACTGGCGATTGGTCGGCCTTCGCGCGTTGCGATTACAAGCAAGGTATTGTTCGGCATGGTGGTACCGATGCGCTGGAAAAAATCCTCGTTCAGTGCCGGCGGCGAGTGATGTTCCTCGCGCTTGTGCAAATAGCATGAGGCAAAGAACGACCAGTCCTCGGCAGTGGCCTTATCACCGGTGATACGCCGCAACTCGATGCCGGCTTCCTTCACCTTGCGTCGTTCCTGCCGGATGCGTTTGCGTTTGTCGCGACTCAGTGCGGAAAGAAAATCCTCAAAATCGCGATATCCGGGATTCTGCCAATGAAACTGTACGTCCTGGCGTAACATCATTCCCTGTGCCTGAGCTTCGGTTCTATCCGCGTCATCCAGAAACAGGCAGTGCAGGGATGAAACACCAGACTCCCTGGCAAATTCCAGGGCGGTTTCAAGCAACAGGCTCCGGATTTCTGGAGTAGTGGCCAGCAGCCGGGAGCCCGTTACCGGGGTAAACGGCACCGCGCAGACAAGCTTGGGGTAATAACTGAGCCCGTGCTGGTGATAGGCATTCGCCCAGGCAAAATCAAAAACATGTTCGCCGTAGGAATTCATTTTCAGGTACAGCGGTATGGCTCCAACCAGGTGTTCGTCCTGCCACAGTGTGATAAATTGTGCCTGCCAGCCGAACGGGGCCGTAGCGCAGCCGCTTTCCTGCAAGGCTTGCAGATAGGCGTGCGAAAGGAACGGGTCGCTCCCGGTGAGCGCATTCCACTTTGCCGGGGGAAGGTCGGCAGGATCCTCGATAATTCTCAGAGTGGGCGTGTTCATGTGTTCCTTTCCTGTGCCGGCATATTCTATCCGCTCTCAGTTAATGAGTCGCCAACAGTCCGGAGTTACTTGATGAAACCTTTTTCCGAATCCTGCGAGAAGAACAAGGAACCCATACTTGCCGTGCTGAAGGAAATTTTCGCCGAGCGCAGGCATGTGCTGGAAATCGCCAGTGGTACCGGACAGCATGCCGTGCATTTTGGCCGCGCATTGCCGCACCTGACCTGGCAACCCAGTGAATTGCCGCAGAATCTTGCCGGTGTCCAAACCTGGCTGGACGAAGCCAGGCTCCCTAACGTGTTGCCGCCGCTGGCGATTGACGTAAACGACGCGAGCTGGCCGGTTGACCCGGTCGATGCCATCTTCAATGCCAACACCGTGCATATCATTTCGTGGCCGGAAGTGGAGCGTTTGTTTGCGCAGATTGCCGAAGTCATCGACCCGGGCGGCTGCGTATGTTTTTATGGGCCCTACAATTACGATGGTAAATTTACTTCCGAAAGCAACGAGCGTTTCGATGCCTGGCTCAAGTCACGCGATTCGAACAGCGGGGTGCGGGATTTTGAGGCGGTAAACAGCCTGGCATCAGCCTATGGCATGCATCTCCAGCATGATATTGAAATGCCTTCAAATAATAGGATTCTGGTGTGGGTTGCCGGGATGTCTGTTGCTGGGATATGAAAAAGGGCACCTGTTCGTGTGCCCTTTTTCATACATCTATGCGATTGCTGGAATCAGGAAATCTTCAGGTAATACCTGTTATCTCCGCGCAGTACGTCGAAGGCTTCCTGCTGCGACAAAAACCTGCCGCTCTTGACATCATAATAAGCGTGCTCCTTGGTTTGTTTGTGTTCCATGCGTATCACAGGATTTTCGGTCGGAATTTCAACCAGATTGTCATTGCATAGCGGAATCCAGTCCTGTTCAATTTCTGTCAGGGTTTTCATAATACTTGTCTCCTACGGAATTCAATTCAGGATTAAACAAACTGCCTAGTGGGAAGGAAATTTATCAATAATCAGGCAACCTCCCAAGGCCACGTGTCAGCATTCAGCAGAAAGAACAAAAGGTCGGAAATTTCTGATGAACGGTAATATTTCAATAATGAGCGGTGATTAAAACAGCAAATATATCCGGTTGTTTTCAGTCATTTTGATGATGGCGAGGAAAGGCAGTGAAAAACGGCACGGGGCTGTTTGTTTGTCGGGTTTGCCGTCACGTAGTCGAAGTGGAAGGGGGTTGGAAAATTGGAGAACACCCTGTTAGTCATAGGGGAAAAGCTGCCGTTTAGCCTGGTGTGGCGTGTGGTAGTATGCTGGCACGCTTACGCTTCTGATCAAGCGGTTACCCAGATTTACTTCCAGGAGGTCATGCATGAATACAATCAAGATGGCGTTTTTTCTCGCTACAGGATTAATGGTGGGCTCGGCAATGGTTACTGCGTCCGCAGCTGACGTGTCCACCAAGACGATGCCGGGAAAGCCGGCGACATCCGGAATGATGGGATATCCCCACCATATGCATGGGAAGGATAGTTGTAAACATAAACACGATAAGATGGGCGGCTATGGCCATGGCATGATGGGCGACATGGGCATGATGGGTGGTATGGGCATGATGGAATCTCCTCGCGCCACCATGGTTCGCGCACTTTCATTGAGCGATGAACAGCGTGCCAGGATCAACAAGCTGTCAGATAAGCTTCATCATGATAACTGGGCAGCCACGGGTACGATTATGGACGAGTCGGCCAAGCTGCGCGATCTGTATGAGACGGACAAGCGCGATCCTGATGCGATCGGCAAGGTGTATCAGAAAATATTCGACACCAAGATTCAGATGATCAAGGAGATGGTTAGCACCGAGAACCAGATCGAGGATATGCTGACAAATGATCAGCGCGCGCAATTGAAGGAAATGCGCAAAAAGATGGGATCAATGCACGGCCATGGCTATTCAATGATGCGTTAACGCACATTCGTTTGCAAAAAGGCTGCTTTCTGGCAGCCTTTTATTTTTATGGCGCAGTTGTTGCATGGTGGAATGTGTTCAGGAAAGCGACTTGCCTTGCAGTAAGTCCTCGATTTTCTTGTTGGCGGCCTGTAATTTCCTGAACAATGCCAGAAGCAGGGCTTTGTCCATATATATTTTGATTTCCCCGTCCATTCTGTCCACGGCGCTTTTTCTGATTTCCAGTACGATGGCGTCGCTGTTGGTAATGACCGTGGCTGAGCGAGACATGCCTTCGTTACCAAAAAATGCACCTTCCCCAATACATTCCCCGCTGTGTATGGTTCCGACTTCCATGTTGTGGACAAAGGCTGTGGCAGAGCCATACATCAGGACATGGAATGCTTTCATCGGGTCACCCTCCCGGGTAATGGATTCGCCAGGGCCGAACGTTTTGAGCTCGGATTCCATGGCAATCTTGGCGAGGCAGTCGCTGGGAACCGGATCGAAGAATGAACACTTCCTCATTTCGTTGAACTGGTCGGAAGAAACATCTTCGAACTGTCTGGTGAAGTTGGCCAAGCTTGCCTGTATGGCATCACTGATGCTATCCGGTTCGCTCATGTTCGCTCCTCGCAAGAGGGAAGTAACAGCTGCCATTCTGCGAGCAGTTTCAGCTAACTGCAAGAAAAAATAGATTAAGAGGAGATGAGGAGTGTGCCGGAGATTGCCTGTGCAGCCTTCAGGCCGCTCATTACTGCGCCTTCTAGGGTAGCAGGATAATCTCCTGCGGTGTAATCGCCGACTAGCAGCAGGTTGGGGATCGGGGTGGTAATTCCAGGGCGAAAAATCCCGGGCTCGCAGGAAAACGTGGCGCGTTTTTCGGCGATGACCTGGTGCCATACCGGTGTTTCGGCAATGCCAAGCTGTTCCCGCAATTCCTGTTCGACCTTTCGGGCAAGCTGTTCGTTGGGCAATTCCTGGTGTATCCCTTCGGCGCTAATCACTGCAGCGATCAGCCCCTGCTGTCCGGCGATTTGGCTCTTGTCGAATAGCCATTGTGAAAAGCACTGGTCAAGGCCGAGCATTGCCTGCGGCAGACGAACCTGGGCGGGATATTGCAGATAAACGGTGTAGATCGGCTGGAAAGCCAGCGCCTCGATTTGCTTGGCGGTGTGTTCCAGTTGCGGGATGGCACGCAACAGGCGTGCCGCATTGGCGGGAGAGGCTGCGCAGATGACATGGCTGTGGTGTCGTGTCCCTTGAGGGGTGAGCAGTTCAATTTCGTTTTCCTGCAGGACGATGCTTTCTACACTGCAGGAGGTCGATACCTGGCCACCATGCTGCTGGACGTATTCTGCCGCGCGTTGTGGGAACAGCGCTGTGAAATCGATGCGCGGTAGCAGTATTTCAGAATCGGCGCGTGTACCGCTCAGGCTGTCGCGCAACACATTCAGCAGCACCTGGGCGGATGCCTTGCTTACCGGGGTATTCAGTGCCGAAATGCAGATTGGTTCCCACAGCAGGCGGATCAGTTTTTTGTCCTGACCGTGAGCACGCAGGAGTTCAAGTGCGGAAGTGTCATTTGGCAGCCTGAATTTCATGCCGCGCAGCGCCAGCATGAAGCGCGCGGCAGACAGGCGCTGCGCGAACGACAGGCCATGAGCGGTCAACAGGCCTGCCAGCAGGTGAAACGGGGCGGGCAGGGCAGGCGTCTTGAGTTTGAAGCGGCGGTGCAGGGTGAGTTGCAGCGGCAGGCGCAGGAAGTCCTGATCTGGATTACCCCCGACCTGTCCGACCAGTTGCAGCGTATGACGATAACAACCGAGCAGGATATGCTGGCCGTTATCCAGTTGCGTGCCGTTACAAGACACACCGCGTGCGCGTCCACCAAGCTGTTTTGCGCTTTCGTAGACGGTGATTGGAATACCTCGTTGTGCCAGCATGACGGCGGCGGCCATGCCCGCATAGCCGCCACCGATTATTCCGACGTTCAGTTGCTGAGCCATGTCCTGAATGCCAGCCACAACTTGTGGCCAGTACCTAGCGAGACGCGCTCGCGCAGCACGTGGCAGCCGGTGGCAATCACTGCGTCGAGCGTGGCGCGGTAGATGGCCGCCATGATCAGGCCGGTGCGCTGGGCCTTGCGGTCGGTGGCAGGCAGCTCATCGAAAGCCTGCAGGTAGAAGCGTTGAGCGCGTTCAATCTGGAACTGCATCAGTTTCCGGAAATTTTCCGTCTCGCGTGCATTAAGAATATCGCCGGGGTTGACGCCAAACTGCTGCAGCTCATCCTGGGGCAGATAGATGCGGCCGCGCCGCGCATCCTCGCCCACATCGCGGATGATGTTGGTAAGCTGGAAAGCGATGCCGAGGTCGTGCGCATATTTCAGCGTCCTGCGGTCGCTATAGCCGAAGATTTCTGCGGCAAGCAGGCCGACCACCGAGGCCACGCGGTAGCAATAGAGCTGCAGCGACTTGAAATCCGGATAACTGTGCCGGTCGAGGTCCATTTCCATGCCGTCGATAATTTCCTGCAGGTGCTCCTGTGGCAGATTGAACTGCTGCACCAGTGGTACCAGCGCCTGGCATACCGGGTGCTGCGGCATGCCGCCGTAGATTGCGGCTACCTCGCTGCGCCACCAGTTGAGTGTGGTGCGCGCCACATTTGCATCGGAGCACTCGTCTACAACATCATCCACTTCGCGGCAAAATGCATACAGTGCCGTGATCGCGCGACGTTTGTCGCGCGACAGGAAGCGGAAGCTGTAGTAGAAGCTGGAGCCGCTTTGCCGGGCTTTGTTTTCGCAGTATTCGTCGGGACTCATGTCAGAAACGGAAAGGAGCGCTGCCGAACAGCATGATAACCCAGTCGTGCCATCGCAACACCGGGCGGCGCTCGAACATGTCGTAGTTGACGGCCTGCAGTTTGCACAGGATGCGATTGCCACCGGTGATGATCATGCGCATTTCCAGTCCGATGCGACCGGTGAGTATGCTGCCGAGAGGGGCGCCGCGCCGCATCATGGCGCCGGCACGCTCGACTTCGAAGCTCATCAGCTTGCGCCATTCCGCATTAACGCAGCCCTCTGCGATGTGCTGTTCGGTTACGCCGAATTTTTCCATGTCGTCCTGTGGCAGGTAGATGCGGCCGATGGCGTAATCCTTTTTCACATCCTGCCAGAAGTTGATCAATTGCAGCGATGTACAGATGTCGTCGGCATAAGCGAGGTTCTGCGGGGTGGCCTCGCCATACAGATACAGCAACAGCCGCCCCACCGGGTTGGCTGAGCGGCGGCAGTAATCCAGTACCTCATCGAAGCTGGTGTAGCGTTTCTTTACCACGTCCTGCGAAAAGGCATCGAGCAAATCATGGAACAACTGTAATGGCAGTTGATATTGCGTTGCAATGTCTGCAACTTCGTGGAACAGAAGAGTCTGTGGCGTTTCGCCAGCGGCGATGCGGTTCAGTTCGGCACGAAAGCCGTCAAGTTGCGCCAGTCGTTCCTGGTTCGGTGCATCGCCCTCATCGGCGAAGTCGTCGGCCTGGCGTGCGAAATTATAGATGATTTCAACGGGCCGACGCAGGCGCCTAGGCAGCAGGAAGGAGGCGACAGGAAAATTTTCGTAGTGCTCTACAGCCATCAGGGCAAATCTTCCTTGTGCAGCAGGAATACGAAGTCGTCGCCTGCGGACACTTCCAGCCATGTGAACGGCAGGCTGGGGTAGGCGGCTTCGAGCGCCTCGCGATTGTGGCCGATTTCCACTGCCAGCACTCCATTCGGGATCATGTGCTGCGCAGCATGCTTGAGGATTTCACGCGTGGCGTCGAGGCCGTCGTTGCCGCTACCCAGCGCCAGTTGCGGTTCATGCAGATATTCGGGGGGCAGTGCGGCAACCGAGTCGGCATCCACATAGGGCGGGTTGCTGATGATCAGGTCGTATTCCCGGCCTTGGAGTTTGTCGAAAAGATTGGATTCGAGCAGGTTGATACGGTGTTTCAGGCCGTAATCGTCGACATTACGGCATGCCACGGCAAGTGCATCGGAGGAAAGGTCGACGGCATCGATCTCTGCATTGGGAAAAGCATGTGCGGCGAGAATGGCGAGACAGCCGCTGCCAGTGCACAGGTCGAGCACGCGGGTGATGCTGTCCGGATCTGCCACCCACGGTACGAACTGGTTGCGCAGCAGTTCAGCAATAAACGAGCGCGGCACGATCACGCGCTCGTCGACATAAAACCGAAAGTCGCCGAGCCAGGCTTCATGCGTCAGATAGGCGGCGGGGATGCGCTTTTCCACGCGCTTTTCCAGCAGGTTCAGCACCTCGTATAGTTCCGCGTGGGTTAGCTTGGCGTCGAGGAAGGGATCCAGTGTGTCCAGCGGCAGGTGCAGCGTGTGCAGGATCAGGTAGGCGGCTTCGTCGTAGGCACTGCCGCTACCGTGGCCGAAGAATAGTTCTGCCTCGTTGAATCGGCTGACCGCGAAACGCAGGCAGTCGCGCACGGTTTTGAGCACGCCGGCCGCTTCAGAGAAATCGTTCACGTTCATGGTGTTGTCAGCAGCCGGGTGAGCACTCCGCAGTAGATATCGGACAGTACATCGAGGTCGGCCACGGCTACGCATTCGTTGATCTTGTGAATGGTCGCGTTGAGCGGGCCGAGTTCGATTACCTGCGGACAGATATCGGCGATGAAGCGACCATCCGAGGTGCCGCCGCTGGTGGATAACTCGGTCTCAATGCCGGTAACTTCCCTGATTGCGGCGCTGACGGCTTCGACCAAGTCGCCGCGCGGGGTGAGGTAGGGTTTGCCCGACATCTCCCATTCCAGATCGTAGTTGAGGCCGTGGCGGTCGAGGATTTCATGCACGCGCGTCTTGAGACTGTCCTGGGTGCTGGCCGTGGAATGGCGGAAATTGAACAGGATTTCCACAGTGCCCGGCACCACATTGGTTGCACCGGTGCCGCCATGGATATTGGAAATCTGCCACGAGGTCGGCGGGAAAAACTCGTTGCCTTCGTCCCACACAGTCGCCGCGAGTTCGGCGATGGCCGGGGCGGCCATGTGGATGGGATTCTTCACCAGGTGTGGATAGGCAATGTGGCCCTGTACGCCCTTGACCAGCAGCGTACCGGACAACGAACCGCGCCGCCCGTTCTTGATGGTGTCGCCGGCCTTGCTGACCGAGGTGGGCTCGCCCACGATGCAGTAGTCCATGGTCTCGCTGCGTTCCCGCAATGCCTCCACCACGCGCACCGTGCCGTCTATTGCCACGCCTTCCTCATCCGAGGTCAGCAGCAAGGCAATCGAACCGGCATGGTCCGGGTGGGCCGCGACGAATTTTTCGATGGCAGTGACGAAGGCAGCCAGCGAGCCCTTCATGTCGGCCGCGCCGCGCCCATAAAGCATGCCGTCGCGTATCGTCGGAGCGAAAGGGTCGCTGTCCCATTTGTTTACCGGCCCGGTCGGCACCACGTCGGTATGTCCGGCAAAACAGACCACCGGGCCGCTGTTGCCGCGTCGCGCCCACAGGTTGTCGACTTCGCTGTGGCGCATTTTTTCCAGGTTGAAACCAAGCGGGGCAAGGCGGGCGCCGATGATTTCCAGACAGCGGTCGTCCAGCGGGGTAAGGGATTTGCGGGCGATGAGTTGTTTGGTGAGTTCCAGCGTATCGGACATGTTCTATTTCTTGAAAAGTTGCGAGTAGATGGCTTCGTCGAAGCCGGTAGCGAGCACCTTGCCGTTTTTTTCCAGCACCGGGCGCTTGATCACGTTGGGTTTTTCCAGCATCAGTTTCAGCGCGGCGGCATCATCCTTGATGGAGGCTTTCACCGTGTCCGGCAGCTGACCCCAGGTCGGACCGGTTTTTTTCAGCAGTTTCTGCCAGCCGATCTGTTTCAGCCAGCCGGAGAGCATTTTCTCGGTCACGCCGTGTTTTTTGAGATCGTGGAACTCGTATGCACTGCCGTGATCATCAAGATAGTTGCGGGCTTTCTTGACCGTGTTGCAGTTGGGTATGCCGTAAAGCTTCATTTGTTTTCGTCGTGAACATCAATATTGAGCTTGATGCCGCCAAAGTCGGTAGGAGGTGGCACATCCGGCTTGGCCTTGGGTACGGTAGCTTCTTCCGGTTTAGTCTCGTAAGCTTTCATCTTGGTAGTTTGCGAATAATCGATGAGCGAAGAGAGATTACTGGCAGAATCGGCGTTGCGCAGTGCTTCTTCCTTGCTGACTTTGCCGCTCTTGTATAGTTTGTACAGCGCCTGCTCGAAAGTCTGCGAACCGGGAGAGACGCTTTGCTCAATAGCATCGCGGATTTTCTCGATTTCATCGTTCTTGATCATGTCGGAAATCAGCGAAGTGTTGAGCAACACTTCCACCGCCGGTACTTGTTTGCCGTCGACGCCACGTACCAGACGCTGGGAAATTACCGCGCGCAAACACATCGACAGATCGGACAACACGCTCTGGCGCGCATCATAGGGGAAAAAGTTCACAATGCGGTTGAGCGCGTGGTAACTGTTGTTGGCGTGCAGCGTGGACAGGCACAGGTGCCCGGTCTGGGCGAAAATCAAGGCATGGCGCAGTGTTTCGCGGTCGCGGACCTCGCCGATCATCAGTACATTGGGAGCTTCGCGCATGGCACTGATCAACGCGCTCTCGTACGAAAGGGTGTCGGTTCCAATCTCGCGCTGGTTGACGATAGATTTGTTGTGCTTGAACAGGTATTCGATTGGGTCTTCGATAGTCAGGATGTGGCCGGTGCTGGTCACATTGCGATGTTCGATCATGGTGGCCAGGGTGGTGGACTTGCCCGAACCGGTGGCACCGACTACCAGCACCAGACCGCGCTTTTCCATGATCAGGTCTTTCAGTATCGGTGGCAGATGCAGTTCTTCCGCTGACTGGACGTGGCTTCTGACATAACGGACGACCATGGCCACGTCGCCGCGCTGGCGGAAGATGTTGATGCGAAAATTCCCGATGCTTTCCACGCGGTAGGAAAAATTCATTTCCATATCCTGTTCGAACAGGGCTGTCTGCTCGGGCGTCATAATTTCGTAAGCTATGCGCTGGATGGTGTCGGCATTCAGGTTTTGCGCATTTACCGGCATGGCGACGCCCTCGATCTTGATATTGATCGGCGCGCCCACGGAGAAAAATAGGTCGGATGCATTTTTTTCGGCAGCTAATTTCAGCAATGGCGTGATTATCATGCTTTTCTCCCTGTCAGACTGTGCGGCCGAAGCAGCACCCGGTTAGATTCCTCTCGGCAATTCGTTGATGCCGACTTTGCCGCGCGTTTTTTGGCTGCGGCATAACGCGCTTCGCGCATTAGCCTGCACCGAAAGATTTATCTGCCCAAGCGACATGGTACGCATGTATTTATATTCCTCGCAGGAGTTCGTTGATGCCCACCTTGCCGCGCGTCTTTTCATCTACTTTTTTCACGATTACCGCGCAATACAGGCTGTAGCTGCCGTCTTTGGATGGCAGGTTGCCGGATACCACCACCGAACCTGCGGGCACGCGGCCGTAATGCACTTCACCGGTTTCGCGATCATAGATTTTGGTGCTCTGGCCGATATATACGCCCATCGAGATCACCGAGCCTTCCTCGACGATCACGCCCTCGACGATTTCGGAGCGCGCACCGATGAAACAATTATCCTCGATGATGGTGGGGTTGGCCTGCACCGGCTCCAGCACGCCGCCGATGCCGACACCTCCGGACAGGTGCACGTTCTTGCCAATCTGCGCACAGGAACCGACCGTGGCCCAGGTGTCGACCATGGTGCCTTCATCGACATAGCCGCCGATGTTGATGTAGGAGGGCATTAGCACCACATTCTTTGCAACATACGAACCCTTGCGCGCAGCCGCCGGCGGCACTACGCGAAACCCGCCTTCGCGGAAATCGCGGCTGTTGTAGTCGGCGAACTTGGACGGCACCTTGTCAAAATAGTTGGTGAAGCCGCCCTTGATGAAGAAATTGTCCTCCATGCGGAACGACAGCAATACCGCCTTCTTGATCCATTGGTGGGTAATCCACTGGCCCACGCCCTGGCGCTCGGAAACGCGCAGTTTGCCCTGGTCGAGCTGGTCGATCACCGTGTTGATGGCTTCCTTGAGTTTGGCGTCGACGGTGCGCGGGGTGATCTCGGCGCGGCGTTCAAAGGCGGATTCGATGATTTGTTGCAGCTGTTCCATGTTATTCCCTGGGTTGATTAAAGTTTTTTGGTGAATTCGACGATGCGGCGAGCGGCCTCCAGTGTTTCTTTGACTTCGGCCACCAGTGCAATGCGCACAAAATTTTCGCCCGGATTCACACCTTGTGCTTCGCGCGCCAGAAAGCTGCCGGGCAGTACCGTGACATTATAGTCGCGATACAGTTGTTGCGCGTAGGTGGTGTCGGCGACAGGCGTGCGCAGCCACAGGTAAAACCCGGCATCCGGCATGGTCACCGGCAGAACCGGTTTGAAGATTTCTGTGGCCTTGGCAAATTTTTCCGCATACAGGCGGCGATTTTCGGTAACGTGCGTTTCATCATTCCACGCTGCGATACTGGCGGCTTGTACCGCCGGGTTCATCGCACAGCCGTGGTAGGTGCGGTAGAGGGTGAATTTCGCCAGCACTGCGGCATCGCCGGCAACGAAGCCGGAACGCATGCCGGGCACATTGGAGCGCTTGGACAGGCTGGAGAATACCACCAGGTTTTTGTAATCGTCGCGTCCCAACTGTTGTGCGGCCTGCAGCGCACCTAATGGTGCTGTGTCAAAGTAGATTTCCGAATAGCACTCATCCGCGGCGATGATGAAGCCGTAGCGGTCGGACATCTCAAACAACATTTGCCATTCCTGTAACGTCATCACGCGAC
>Ga0315556_1001820_pt1 | contig 12576 bp, 13 predicted proteins | sample SalMarSW160310MG_FD_202112 | JGI IMG/M metagenome (GOLD analysis project Ga0315556, IMG submission 202112) | Salt marsh sediment microbial communities from the Plum Island Ecosystem LTER, Massachusetts, United States - Salt Marsh Sediment SW1603-10 ...
ATGCTCAGGATGACATGATCGCCGAGGTTCTCCAGGAACCGTCGCAAGCTGTCGCCCGCATGGGAGCGGCTGCCCGCCACCCGCACCGGCCGCTGGTGCCGGGGGCTGACGCGGATCGGCGTCGGCGGCTCGTCGCCGCGCTGGCGAAACGCCTGTCCGTTCTGGCCGAAGTAGGTGACCCTCGAGACGGGCACATGGACCACCCCCAGAACTGGTCGATGGCCCTCGACCAGCGCGATGTTGACGGTGAACTCCCCGTTGCGCTTGATGAACTCCCGGGTGCCGTCCAAGGGGTCGACGAGCCAGAACCGCGGCCATCGGCGCCGCTCCTCGAAGGGGATGGTCGCGGACTCCTCCGAGAGCAACGGCAGGTCCGGCGTGAGCTCGGCAAGGGCCTGAACGATGCTGTGGTGGGAGGCCATGTCGGCCGCGGTCAGGGGTGAGCGGTCGTCCTTATGCTCGACCGCGAAATCGGTGTTGTAAACGGCCAGGATGGCATCGGCGGCGCGCCGGGCGATCTCGATGACGCGCTCCACGGGGATCTCGTTGGCGTGGCTCATAGGGCTTTCTCGGGATAAGGGGCAGTGCCGGTGCGGCTCATGGCCGGCCGAGGAGGAGGTCCCGTACCATGAGCAGGGCCGCTATCGAGCGGGCCTCGGTAAGCTCGGGGTGCGCCAGGAGCGCGGCCCAGTCTCCGATAGGCCAGGGGACGACCTCGATCGGCTCGGGCTCGTCCCCGGGCAGCCGCTGGGGGTAGAGGTCCCGTGCCATCACCAGGTGTGTGGTGTGCTGGAGGTATCCGGGCGCCAGGGTCACGGCGCGCAGCGTCTCCAACCGGCGGGCTGCGTAGCCGGTCTCCTCCTGCATTTCCCGGTTGGCAGCCTCCAAAGGGTCCTCTGCCGGCTCGATGATGCCTTTGGGAAAGCCAAGCTCGTAGCGTTCCATGCCGGTGGCGTACTCGCGGATGAGGATCAGGCTCCGGTCGTCCAGCACCGGCACTATCAGTACCGAATCCCGGGTGCCGACGATCCGCTGGTAAAGGCGTTGCGAGCCGTTGGAGAACTCCAGATCCACCTGCTCTACGGTGAGTATTCCCGTGTCGGCGATGATGCGGCGCTCGTGGATGATGGGTTTCTGCGGCATGGTGGAGATCGAATCAGTGGGTGCACCGGGGCCCCAGGAGAGTGCACAGTCTACCCTCAAATCGGCTCGCGATCGCCCGGGGCCCGGACGCCGGCGCGCAAGGCTTGCGCCGGCGCGTCCAGTGGTCCAGGATCTCGCTGGTGGTTGCCGGCGGCGACCCTTGGCTTCGGCGGGCCCTGCAGGTGCGCGGGATGGTTTTCTCGGGTGGACAGATGAGTATCGACTGGCAGGGCATAGACAGCGTCTTCTTGGATATGGATGGGACGCTGCTCGATCTTCATTTCGATAACCACTTCTGGCTCCAATACGTGCCCGAGCGCTACGCCCAGGCCCGCGGTCTGGCGTTGGAGGCGGCTCGGGACGAGCTCTACCGGCGTTATCGCGATGTCGAGGGTACCCTCGATTGGTACTGCGTGGACCATTGGAGCCGGGAGCTCGGCCTCGACATCGCGCTGCTGAAGGAGGAGGTCGACCACCTGATCGCCGTGCATCCCCACGTGGTCTCGTTTCTCGAGGCGTTGCGGCGGGCGGGGAAGAGTCGCGTGCTGGTCACCAATGCGCACCAGAAGGCGATCAGCCTCAAGATGGAGCGCACCTGCCTAGCCGGCCATTTCGATCAGATCGTCTGCGCCCACGAGCTGGGGGTTCCCAAGGAGCATCCCGAGTTCTGGCACCGCTTCCACGCCGCGCTTCCTTTTGACCCGGAGCGTACCCTGTTCGTGGACGACAGCCCGGGCGTGCTGGCGGTGGCGCGGGACTACGGCATCCGTCGGCTGCTGGCCGTGCTGAGGCCCGATACACGGGGTCCCGAGCGGGCGCTGCCCGACTTCGATGCGATCCGGGATTTCTCCGAGGTGATGCCCGTCGCCTGAGGCGGGGTGGCAACGAGAACCGCCGGTCCTCAGCCCGCCCAGCGTTTGAAGCGCTGCCGACAGTAGGCGAGCAGCTCCGCGTAGTCGCGGAAGTGCAGGCTGAAGTTCTCCTCGGCCGGTGAGTCGAGCTCGCACCAGCTGCTGTCGTAGTCGCGGCAGATCTGCGGGCGCTGGGCGTAGATGCCGCAGGTGCCCCCGGGCATGAGATGCTCACAACGCCCCTGGATGAGCAGGAACCAGCCAGAGCGGTCCTTGTAGATCTCCACCCTGTCGTGGGAGACCTGCCAGAGCAGCTGCTCGAAATCCGCTTTGGAGCGGGGGGCGTCGATGGCCTGGGTGATGTAGGTACAGCACTTGCTCTGGACACAGCGGCTGCACTTGTTCGTGCCTGGGCTCGCCGGCTCGACCTCGCAAGCGCTCATCGGCGGTGGGGTCAGCCCGTGGGGCTGCCGCCGCCCGTGCGCGGGTTGCGTGGCCTACCGGCTCGCCTGCGATTGGACCGCTCGGCCGAGCCTTCGCCGCTGGCATCCCGCCGCTCGGCGGGCCCCCTCCTCGGCGGGCGACCGCGGTGGCCTTCGCGCTCGCCCCGCTCCGGTCGGACCCGGCTCGCGGGATCCACTTGGGCCAGCAGATCGGCGGTGACCGCCGCCGAGGGGATCTTGTGGCCGATGTATGCCTCGATGTCCGGCAGAGAGAAGGCATGGGTCTCGCAGGCGAAGCTGATGGCATCGCCGCTCGCGCCGGCCCGGGCGGTGCGCCCGATCCGGTGCACATAGTCTTCGGCGTCCTCGGGGAGGTCGAAGTTGATCACGTGCGAGACCTCGGGGACGTGCAGACCGCGGGCGGCCACGTCGGTGGCGACCAGGACGGGCAGCTCGCCGCTCTGGAACTGGCGCAGCAGCGACAGGCGCTTTGTCTGCGGAACATCTCCGGAAAGCAGCGCGGAATGAAAGCCGTTGCCCTCGAGGAACCCCCAGACGATGTCGGCGGCACGCTTGGTGTTCACGAATACGATGGTGCGATGGGCGTCGAGCTTGCGCAGCAGCCCGATCAGCAGCGGGATCTTCTCCTCGTTGGCCGTCATGTAGCAGGCCTGGGAGACCTTGTCCGCCGTGACCTTGTCGGGCTCGATGGCGACCGCCTCCGGGTTGTTCATGTGGTCGTAGGCGAGCTCGGTCACCCGGTAGGAGAGGGTGGCCGAGAACAGCATGCCGAGGCGCCGGTCCGGCTTGGGCATGCGCCTGAGCACGTAGCGGATGTCCTTGATGAACCCGAGGTCGAACATCCGGTCGGCCTCGTCGAGCACGGCCACCTGTACGGCCTCCAGGTCGAAGATGCGCTGCTTGAAATAATCGATGAGCCTGCCGGGCGTGCCGATCAGGACGTCGACTCCGGCCTCGAGCTGCCTGCGCTGCTGTTCGTAGGCCGTGCCGCCGAACACCAGGCCGAGTCGAAAGCCGGTATGCCGCCCGAGGGCCTCGGCATCCCGATGGATCTGTACCGCAAGCTCCCGGGTCGGTGCCAGGATCAGGACGCGAGGTTGGGTCGGCTTGCGGCGGGGATTGGCGGGGTGGGTGATCAGGTGCTGGAAGGCGGCCACCAAAAAAGCGGCGGTCTTGCCGGTTCCGGTCTGGGCCTGCCCAGCGATGTCGTGGCCCGCCAGCGCGATGGGGAGGGTTTCGGCCTGGATCGGGGTACAGAAATCGAACCCGGCATCCTGAAGCCCTTTCAGTACGCTTTCATCGAGGCCGAGGCTGTCAAATCGGATGTCGGTCAGGTGCGTATCGGTCATGGGCGGCTAGGATACAGCAATTTCGCCGCCGCCGGGCTTGAAAACTTGACCCGGATGCATTGAAATGCGAGGCTTCGACCCACACAATACCGCATCACCAGCAATCATCGTCCCGATCCGGCTGGTACCGCGAACGCGCCGGCGCGTCCTCCGTACCCCCGGACGCGCCTTCCTGCAGGTGTTTGGAGATTCCAGGTGAGTGAACAGATCGTTCATGTGACGGACGAGAGCTTTGAGACCGAGGTGTTGAAGTCCAGCGAGCCGGTTCTCGTAGACTACTGGGCTGATTGGTGCGGCCCGTGTAAGATGATCGCCCCCGTATTGGATGAGATCGCCGAGGAGTACCAGGGTCGGGTGAAGGTCGCTAAACTGAATATCGACGAGAATCCCAGCACGCCGCCGCGCTATGGTATTCGCGGGATTCCGACCCTGATGCTGTTCAAGAATGGTGAAGTGGAGGCGACGAAGGTCGGCGCTGTGTCGAAGTCCCAGCTGACTGCCTTCATCGATAGCAATCTGTGACGCCGAGCGGCCGCCCGGCGGTCGCTCCCAGGCTGGACGCGCCCCTTTCGGGTGCTAGACTTCGAAGGCAAAGGCCCTCCGCGCCCTTCGCGCATCCAGCCCCAAACCCCGATAAACAGGGCGGCCCGACTCGCCGGCCGGCGCAGCGGAGCGGCGCCCGCCTATCTTTCCCATCCCTTATCCGACAGCCAATCCGGTCGAATCATGAACCTTACCGAACTGAAAAAGATGCCGATGCCCGAGCTCGTGGCCTTGGCGGAATCCATGAATCTCGAGGGCATGGCCCGGTCCCGCAAGCAGGACCTGATCTTTGCCATCCTCAAGGCCCAGGCCAAGAAGGGCGAGGACATCTACGGTGACGGGGTGCTGGAGATCCTGCAGGACGGCTTCGGTTTCCTGCGATCGGCCGATAGCTCCTACCTGGCCGGACCGGACGACATATACGTCTCTCCCAGCCAGATCCGGCGCTTCAGCCTGCGCACCGGCGACACCATATCGGGCAAGATTCGACCGCCCAAGGACGGCGAGCGCTATTTCGCGTTGCTCAAGGTCAACGACATCAATTTCGACAAGCCCGAGAACGCCAAGAACAAGATCCTGTTCGAGAATTTCACCCCGCTGTTCGCCAACAAGCGCCTGGAGCTGGAGATAGGCAACGGCAGCACCGAGGACATCACCGCCCGCACCATCGACTTGTGCGCCCCCATCGGCAAAGGCCAGCGCGGGCTGATCGTTTCCCCGCCCAAGGCGGGCAAGACCATGATGCTGCAGAACATCGCCCACTCCATCGAGCACAACCATCCGGAGTGCTACCTCATCGTGCTGCTGATCGACGAGCGGCCCGAGGAGGTGACCGAGATGTCCCGCTCGGTGCGCGGCGAGGTGATCTCCTCCACGTTCGACGAGCCGGCGACCCGGCACGTGCAGGTGGCCGAGATGGTCATCGAGAAGGCCAAGCGCTTGGTGGAGCACAAGCTGGACGTGGTAATCCTGCTCGACTCCATCACCCGTCTGGCGCGCGCCTACAACACCGTGATCCCCTCCTCCGGCAAGGTGCTCACCGGCGGTGTGGACGCCAACGCCCTGCATAAGCCCAAGCGCTTCTTCGGCGCGGCGCGCAACGTGGAGGAGGGCGGCAGCCTGACGATTATCGCCACCGCCCTGGTGGACACCGGCTCGCGCATGGACGACGTGATCTACGAGGAGTTCAAGGGCACCGGCAACATGGAGATCCACCTGGACCGGCGTATCTCCGAGAAGCGCATCTTCCCGTCCATCAACATCAATCGCTCGGGCACCCGCCGCGAGGAGCTGCTGATGAAGCCCGACGAGCTGCAGAAGATGTGGATCCTGCGCAAGATCCTGCATCCCATGGACGAGCTGGCGGCCATGGAGTTTCTCTACGACAAGCTCAAGATCACCAAGACCAACAACGAATTCTTCGATTCGATGAAGAAGTGATTGCGGCGCTGGCTGCCGGCGCGCGTTTCTCAGCAACCCCTGCTTCGGCGCCGGATTTGACCGCGCCTACGTCGTTGGGTCTGCCCAAGTGCTCGACGTACCGTCAAGTGCGCCTGCGGCTCCGTCTCCCAGCCTCGCGCCGTCTATTTACCCGCATCTCGGATGCCTCGCGATCAACGCGGGTGACAAATGCGGGCTAGAATTGACGCCGCGTCATGCAAGGCGGGGCACACCATGAAGGCGATGATCCTGGCGGCCGGGCGGGGCGAGCGCATGCGTCCGCTCACCGACCGCATTCCCAAACCGCTGCTGCCCGTCGGTGGAAGCCCCTTGATCGTGCACCACATCGAGGCCCTGGCCGAGGCCGGGCTCACCGATCTGGTGATCAATCACGGCCATCTGGGCGGGCACATCGAGTCGGTCCTCGGCGATGGGAGCCACTGGGGGGTCCGCATCGCCTACTCTCCCGAAGGCACTGCGCTGGAGACCGGGGGGGGCATCTTCAAGGCCCTGCCGTTGCTCGGGTCGCAGCCGTTCGCGGTGATCAACGCCGACATCTGGACGGATTATGATTACTGCCGGCTCCCGCGCTCGCTGTCCGGACTGGCTCACCTCGTGCTCGTCGACAATCCGGCACACCATGCGTCGGGCGATTTCGCGCTGGTCGACGGGCTGGCCCGCAACGAGGGTGCGCCCCGCTACACCTTCAGCGGCATCGGGGTGTACCGGCCGGCGCTGTTTGACGGCTGTGAGCCCGGCGCCTTCCCGCTCGCGCCGTTGCTGCGCCGAGCCTGCGACCGAGACGCCGTCAGCGCGGAGCATCACCCGGGCCTCTGGGTGGATGTGGGCACGCCCCAGCGTCTGGCCGAGATTGATCGCCTGGTCCGCGAGCGCGCTCGGATGGAGGCCTAGGCACTGTGGGTCAGGAGATCGGGGAGAGCCATTTCCAGCCCGCCGATTTCGCCGAGTTCGATCGGCGATTGCGGGCGGAGACGGCACTGCTCGACAGCTTGGTGGCGGACGGCGGACTCAGCCGCTCTCCCCCGATGGGCGGCTTCGAGCTCGAGGCCTGGCTGGTCGATGCCGCCGGGCGCCCTGCCGGCGTCAACGAGCGCTACCTGGCGCGGTTGGCCGATCCGCTGGTGGTTCCGGAGCTCGCGACCTTCAATGTCGAGCTCAATGGCCCCCCGGTGGAGCTCCAGGGCCAGCCCCTCACCCGGCTGCACGGGTCGCTGCACGAGCTCTGGCAGCGCTGTGACCAGGTGGCGGGCGATCTGGGCTGCCGGCTGGCGATGATCGGGATCCTGCCCACTGCCCGGGAAAGCGATTTCACCCTGTCCCAGATGTCCGGGCTGCAGCGATACCGCGCGTTGAATGAGCAGCTCTTGAGGCTGCGCAGAGACATTCCGCTGCAGATCGATATCAAGGGGGTCGACCACCTGCATGCGATCCACCAGGACGTGATGTTGGAGGCGGCGGCCACCTCGTTTCAGATCCACATCAAGGTGGATGCCCTGCGCGCCGGGCGCTATTACAACGCCTCGAAGATCCTCTCGGGGCCGATGGTTGCGCTCGCGGCCAATTCGCCGTATCTGTTCGGCCACGATCTTTGGGCCGAGACGCGGGTGCCGCTGTTCGAGCAGGCCGTGGCCGTGGCGGGCTCCAAGCTTGCCCAACGGGTGACTTACGGGCTGGGCTATGTCGCGGACAGCATCATGGAATGCTACGCGGCGAACATGGAGCGATTTCCCGTCCTGCTCCCGCATCTGATGGACGAGCCGCCCGAGCGCCTCGCCCACCTGCGGTTGCACAACGGCACCATCTGGCGCTGGAATCGTCCGTTGGTCGGCTTCGACGACGACGGCACGCCGCATCTGCGCCTCGAGCACCGGGTCGTCCCCGCAGGTCCCACGGCGCTCGATTCCATCGCCAACGCGGCCCTGTACTTTGGGGCGGTCCATGCATTGGCGGGCCGCACGATACCGCCCGAGCACGAGCTGCCGTTCGCCGCTGCCCGGCGAAACTTCTACAACGGCGCCCAGTACGGGCTGGGAGCCACCCTGGAGTGGGTCGGTGGGGCAGAGCTGCCCATGGACAGATTTTGCGCGGATGTCCTGATCCCCCTCGCCCATACGGGTCTTGTCGACCTCGGGGTCGCGGAGAGCGAGGCCGCCGAGTGGCTTGGCGTGCTTAGGGAGCGCATTGAGACCGGAATTAACGGCGCGACCTGGCAGCGGCGGTTCGTGGCCGCCCACGGGGCGGACATGGCAGACCTTGTCCAGGCCTACCTGGAGCACCAGGCATCCGATCGGCCGGTCCATTTCTGGCCAGTCTGAATGGGGCCGGGTTGAGACTCAGTTGATGCTGCAGGAGCTCGAAGCTGTTCCTCCGGGACTTCTGGATGCGCCGGCCCAGGCGCTCGAAGGGCTGCTCGGCGGTCCGACGCTGATCGACCTCCCGGGGCGCCGGGAGCCGCCGTTGTTCGTCTCCGTTCTCACCCACGGCAACGAGACCAGCGGCTGGGAAGCGGTATGTGCGCTTCTCAAGCACCACGAGGACGGCGCCGGTGGGTTCGTACTGCCGCGCTCGCTTAGCCTGTTCATCGCCAACGTCTCTGCCGCCGCCCGTGGCCTGCGTCACCTGGAGGGTCAACCGGACTACAACCGCGTCTGGCCGGGGAGCGAGTCTCCGCCGACGCCCGAGCACGCTCTGATGGCGGAGGTGGTGGACTTGATGGCGCAACGGGGCGTATTCGCCAGCGTGGACGTACACAACAACACTGGCCTCAATCCGCACTACGCCTGTATCAACGTGCTCGACAACCGATTCCTGCACCTGGCGGCGATGTTCAGCCGGACCGTGGTGTACTTCTTGCGCCCGCGGGGGGTCCAGTCCATGGCCATGGCCCGTCTGTGTCCCGCGGTCACCCTGGAGTGCGGGAAGCCGGGCCAGGCCCGGGGCACCGAGCATGCGCGGGAGTACCTCAGCGCATGCCTGCATCTGGCCGAGCACCCCAGCCAAGCCGTGTCACCCCATGATGTGGATCTCTTCCACACCGTCGCCACGGTCCGGGTTCGCCCGGACACGAGCTTCGGGTTCGGAGAGCGGGACGTCGACCTCGAGCTCGCCCCCGATATCGACCGGCTCAACTTCCGGGAGCTGCCGGCCGGTACCCTGCTGGGCTGCCTGCACGCCGAGCGGGGGTTGGGGCTGGAGGTGAGCGACGAGGGCGGGGCCGACATGACCGAGCGCTATTTCTTTGTCGACAATCGGGAGCTGAAGCTCCGCGTGTCGGTGATGCCCTCGATGCTCACCACCGACCGGCGGGTGATCCGTCAGGACTGCCTCGGCTATCTCATGGAGCGATTCGACGGACACCTCCCCGCGGGCTGAGGTTTCAGGACAGGCGGTACCAGAGCGCTCCCAGATACTCGTGTAGGCACAGGTAGGTCTCTCGCAGGGCTTGGGCCCCGGGAAGCCAGTCGCGCCACTGCGGAGGGGCACCCTGCTTGTGGATGAATCCGGTCGGGGCAGGCACCAGCTCGATACCGAGGCCCTGGAAGGATTGCACCGCCCGGGCCATGTGCCAGGCATGGGTCACCAGCAATACCCGGTGGATGTCCATCCCCTTGAGAAGCGGTGCGCTCAGTCTGGCGTTCTCCCGGGTATTGAGGCTGCGGTCCTCCACTGCGGCGACCTTCACGCCGAATTCGTTCTCCAATACCTGGCGCGCGAGATGGGACTCCGGTGCCTGATCGCTCATGGGCGCGCCTCCGCTGACGATCAGGGGAAGGCCGGTGCGTCGCTGCAGCACGGCAGCATAGCGCGCCCGCTCCAGCGTAATGGCGTTCACCGTATCGCCACCGTACTCCGGGGCCGCGCTATAACGGCCTCCGCCGAGCATCAGGATCGCCTGGGCGCCGGTCTGCGTCATCTGGGTGGCCGTAAGCGCGGGGTAGGTCTCCAAACCGGCCGCCAGATGGCTGGCGGCGAATGGGGTGCTCGCGAGGTAGAGCGCCGCAACGACCAGCAGGGCGAACAGTCGCCCCAGGACTGCCCGCCCGAGGGTCAGGGCGAGCACCAGTAACAGGATCAGCCCACCGGGGGGCAGGATCAAGGTCTCTATGGTGTGGGTCAGGCCGACGTCGAGGGTCATGGTCTATTCGATCTCCAGCACTGGTGTTGCCTGACGGTCGGCATGGTAGGACGAGCGCACCAACGGGGCGCTGGCCACACTGGGGAATCCGAGGTCGCGGGCCACCCCGGCGAGATGCTCGAACTCTTCGGGCGGGACGAACCGCACGACCGGCAGGTGGTCCCGCGAGGGCTGCAGATACTGGCCCAGGGTCAACATGCTGCAGCCCTGGGTGCGCAGGTCCCTCAGCACCTCCTCGACCTCTTCGGGCCGCTCGCCAAGACCCAGCATCAGGCCGGACTTGGTGGGCACCTCGGGGTGCCCTTCGCCGAAGCGTCTAAGCAGCCCCAGTGACCACGCATAATCGGCGCCAGGTCGAACCTGGCGGTAGAGGCGGGGGACGGTCTCCAGATTGTGGTTGAGCACGTCCGGCGGGCTGGCTCGCAGGGCGATTAGCGCGGGCTCCATGCGCCCTCGGAAATCGGGGACCAGCGCCTCGATGCGGGTCCCGGGGTTGAGGCGGCGGACCTCCCGGATGCAGTCGGCGAAGTGGCTTGCGCCGCCGTCGCGCAGGTCGTCTCGGTCTACGGAAGTGACCACCACGTAGGCCAGGCCCATGGCCTGGATGGCCTCGGCCAGGTGCCGGGGCTCCGCCGGGTCCAGGGGCTCCGGGCGCCCGTGGGCCACGTCGCAGAATGGACAGCGCCGGGTGCAGATATCGCCCATGATCATGAAGGTCGCGGTACCTTGGGAGAAACACTCCCCGAGATTGGGGCAGGCCGCCTCCTCGCAGACCGAGCTCAGGCCGCGCTCGCGCAGGATGCGCTTGATCCGGGTCACGCCCGGCCCCACAGGCGCCTTCGCACGGATCCAGGCGGGCTTACGCAGCAGCGTCTCCACCGATTCCACCTTTACTGGGATGCGCGCGACCTTTTCGCGGGCCCGCTGGTGGCTGCTGGGGCTGAGCCTGGAGGGTGGTGTGAAATCGCCGGGATCGCTCATGCGGGAAGCTCGGTCAGTGCGGGCTGCGTCGGATCGATAGTGTAGCCCAGGCCGCCGGCGATGTGCCCCGCGAGCGTGTCGGCGATCTCCCAAGGTCCACCGCGTACGCCCAGGTCCATCAGCCGGGTGACCTGCAGTCCGGGATGGCCGCAGGGATCTATCCGGGAGAAGGGCTCCAGGTCCATGTCGATGTTGAGGCTCAGGCCGTGAAAGCTGCAGCCTCGGCGGACCCGCAGTCCGATCGAGGCGATCTTTTTTCCGGCCACATAGACGCCGGGGGCATCCGAGCGCGCATGCGCCTCGATCCCCTGGGCGGCCAGCAGGTCGACGACCGACTGCTCGAGTCGGCTGACCAGCGGCCTCACACCGAGCCCGGCCCGACGCAGGTCCAGAAGGACATAGACGACGAGCTGGCCGGGGCCGTGGTAGGTCACCTGCCCACCCCGGTCGACGGCGAGGACGGGAATGTCTCCCGGACTCAGCAGATGCTCGCGGCGGCCCGCCTGGCCCAGGGTGAACACCGGGGGGTGCTCGACCAGCCAAATCTCATCGGCGGTCTGCGCATCACGGCGGTCGGTGAATCCCTGCATGGCGCGCCAGACGGGCTCGTACTCGCGCAGTCCGAGCCGGCGTACCCGAAACGTCCCCGATCTCATGGTCCGAGCGATGGCGCTCACAGCGCCATGACCACCTTCTCGTGGGCGCTGAGCGCCTCGTAGATGGCATCCAGCTGGGTCTGCCCCCGAGCCTGGACGATCACAGTAACCGCGAGATACTTGCCTCCGCGGCTGCAGCGGGTGGTCACCGCGCCTTCCCCCAGGTCAGGGACATGGCTGCGCACGATCTGCACCACCAGATCCTCGAATCCGGCCTCGGCCAGGCCCATCGCCTTGATCGGAAAGCGGCAGGGGAATACCAGGCCAGGTCGTTTGGCCGTGTCCGGCCCCATGGCTCAGCCTCCCGCCCGCAGCCTTGCCTTGTAGCCCTGGTAGAGTCCGACCATGCGCCGCCAGAGCGGGCCCGGAACACCGGCGCCCACCGGCTCGCCGTCCAAACGGGTTACCGGCACGATCTCTTTAGTCGAGCTGGTGAGCCAGATCTCGTCGGCGGATCGCAGCTGCTCGGCGCTCACCGAGGTCTCCGCGTGAGGGATGCCGTCTTCGGCGGCCAGCTCCAGCACCAGGTCCCGGGTGATGCCGGGCAGCAGGAAGGGGCTCTTGGGCGGAGTGATCAACAACCCGTCGCGCACCACGAACAGATTGCTGGCTGCCCCTTCGGTCGCCTGGCCCTCTCGTACCAGGATGGCCTCGATTGCCTGCCGGTCCTTCGCCTCCTGGCGCAGCAGGACGTTGGCCAGGAGGGTCGTGGCCTTGATGTTGCACAGACGCCACCGGATGTCGTCCAGCATGACGGCGGCCGCTCCCCTCTGGGAAAGCTCGGCGTCCGGCGGATCGATAGGGTTGGCCATGGCGAACACCGTGGGCTCGACCCTGTCGGGGATCGCATGGTCACGCTTGGCGGCCGGCCCCCGGGTGACCTGGAGGTAGACGCCGACGTCGCGCCCCGGGTACTGGGAGACCAGCCGGGTCAGGGCGCTCTCCCAGGCGGCTTTTCCCATGGGGTCCGTCATGCGGATGCCCGCGAGACTG
>Ga0315556_1001822_pt1 | contig 12573 bp, 12 predicted proteins | sample SalMarSW160310MG_FD_202112 | JGI IMG/M metagenome (GOLD analysis project Ga0315556, IMG submission 202112) | Salt marsh sediment microbial communities from the Plum Island Ecosystem LTER, Massachusetts, United States - Salt Marsh Sediment SW1603-10 ...
TCCCACAGGTGGCGATTGGTGGCACAGATGATACGCACGTCGGCGCTGCGCATGCCCCGTCCGCCCACCCGGCGGAACTGCCCGGTTTCCAGCACGCGCAACAGCCTGGCCTGCTGTGCCAGGGGCAATTCACCGACCTCGTCCAGGAACAACGTTCCGCCGTTGGCCTGTTCATACAGCCCGACCCGCTCGCCGACACTCCCGGTGCAGGCCCCGCGTGCATGACCGAACACTTCCGCCTCGAACAGGGTCTCGGTGAGCACCGCGCAGTCCACCGTGAGAAAGGGTTGCTCGCGCCGCGGCGAGTGCAGGTGGATGTACTTCGCGGCCAGCTCCTTGCCGGTCCCGGTTTCGCCCTGGATCAGGACCGGCGCCTCGGTCGAGGCCGTCACCTTGAGCTGGTCCACACAGGCCAGGAACGGCTGACTGCGGCCGACCATGCGCCGGGGCATGTGCCTGCGGGTATCCGGCGCGGCAATCTCCTCGATCAGCTCCCCCATCAGGAGAGAGCCATCCGTACCGGACAGCGGGTACGCGGAGACCCGTACCTGATGGGCGCGCATGGCGGGATCGTAATGCTGATGGATGCAGATGGTGGGCCTGCGATGCTCGTAGAGCGAGACGTGCGGGCAATCCTCGCCAGCCTTGTGACAGGGATTGTCGTTGTTGTGGCTGACCTCGTAGCAGTGCTTGCCGATGACCTGGTCGGCATGGACGCAAAACTTGTTCTCGTAGGCGGCGTTCACCGCGAGTATGCGGTACCCCGCGTCGATGACGACAAACGGCTGCTGGTGCGTGTTGACCAGTGACTGCAGATCGACCGGTACCGGGCGACCCGGATTTGGTTCAGCTCCACTCATGGTTGCCCTGTTCGCCTTGTGCGTTGCTGTCATTCCTGGCAGGCACATGAACAGCTATAGATGTAGCACTGACGAATATGTCATGCGTTGATCTGGATCATGTAGCAATGGAGTCGGAGCCGCGACTGCCGGAGTATGGTGATCGGGCGCGGCCACGGTGGGCGGCCGGGGTCGCGCGAACCTGCCGGTACAGCGCCAGTACCGTGAAAATGTTCCGGTTTTCCGGATTTTCCTGTTGCGAGTGCCCCGCCCGGAGGTATGATGCGTGCTGCACTGACAAACCGGCGTAAATCCCACACAAGCCGTGAAAGATAACGAAACACTGTCCTGCTGCCTGGAGGCGCATGCCCTCGAATGCATCCGTGACGACCGCACGCTGTTCAGCGGGCTGGCCTTCCGGCTGGAACCCGGCCAGGCCCTGCTGCTGGAAGGCCGCAACGGCAGCGGCAAGACCTCACTGCTGCGGATTCTGTGCGGCATTCGCCTGCCCGATACCGGCATGGTGAGCTGGAACGGCACCGACATCCAGCGCCTGGGCGCCGATTACCACCAGCACACTGCCTATGTCGGCCACCGCGACGGCAACAAGCTGGACCTGACCGCACGCGAAAACCTGGTCATGGCGCGCGCCCTGGGCCGTCCCGGCGCGCTGACACCGGATGCCGCGCTGGAACGCGTGGACCTGTACGGCTTCGAGGACTCGCTGACGCGCACCCTGTCCGCCGGCCAGCAGCGCCGTCTGGCACTGGCCCGTCTGCTGATCACCGATGCCACACTGTGGATCCTGGACGAACCGTTCACCTCGCTGGACGTGCACGGCATTCGCGTGGTCGAGGAACTGCTGGAGGCGCACACCCGCTCCGGGGGGATGCTGGCCATCACCTCGCATCACACCGTCAACCTGAACAGCACGCCCGTGCAACGCATCAACCTGTCCGGATGAGCCACGATTCGCTGTCACGTGCGTTTATCCTGCTGATCCGGCGCGACCTGGTGCTCGCCATGCGCTACCGCGCCGAAATGATCAACCCGCTGCTGTTTTTCATCCTGGTCACCAGCCTGTTCCCGCTCGGCATCGGCGCCAGACCGGACCTGCTGCAGACCGTCGGCCCGGGCATCATCTGGGTGGCGGCCCTGCTGGCGGGACTGCTGTCACTGGACAGCGTATTCCGTTCCGATTTCGAGGATGGCACGCTGGAACAGTACCTGCTCAGCTCGCACCCGGTGTCGGTGCTGGTGCTGGCCAAGGTCCTGGCACACTGGCTCATCACCGGCCTGCCGCTGCTGCTGATCTCCCCGCTGCTGGGCATCCTGCTCAACCTCCCGGCCGCGGGGATCCGCATCCTGTTCATCACCCTGCTGCTGGGCACACCGGTACTGAGCCTGATCGGCTCGGTGTGCGTGGCCCTCACCGTGGGACTGCGCAAGGGAGGGATGATCCTCTCGCTGCTCGTGTTACCCTTATATGTGCCCTTGCTGATTTTTGCATCCAGTGCCGTGGATACAGCCGCGGCGGGCCTGCCGGTCACGGCCCATCTGTCGCTGATCGCCGCCCTGCTGGTGCTGTCGCTGAGCCTGTCCCCGTTTGCCACGGCGGCGGCCCTGCGGGTAAGCCTGAGTTAAGCGTACATGCGAGAAGATTCACACAACACGCCCATGGTTAAGCGGCAAATTATCGCTGATACCGTCCGCTGTGCGATGATGTACGCGAGGCGCACAACCTGACCCGAATGCCAATACCTCATGTTCAATAACTTTTTTCACAAGCTGGCCTCGCCGAAATATTTCTACGGGATCAGCGGCCGCATCATTCCGTGGGTGGCCGGCGCCTGCCTGCTGCTGGTGCTGGCGGGCCTGTACCAGGGACTCATCGTGGCCCCGCCCGATTACCAGCAGGGCGACAGCTACCGCATCATGTTCATCCACGTGCCGGCCGCCTGGATGTCGCTGTTCATCTACGTGGTCATGGCGGGCGCCGGCGCCATCGGGCTGATCTGGCGCATCAAGATGGCCGAGATCATGGCCATCAGCAGCGCGCCCATCGGCGCCTCGTTCACCTTCCTCGCGCTGGTCACCGGGTCGCTGTGGGGCAAGCCGATGTGGGGTACCTGGTGGGTATGGGACGCGCGCCTGACTTCGGAACTGATCCTGCTGTTCCTGTACCTGGGCATCATCGCGCTGCACGGGGCGATCGAGGACCGGCGCACCGCGGCCCGGGCCGTAGCCATCCTGGCGCTGGTCGGCGTAATCAACATCCCGATCATCCATTTCTCGGTGGAGTGGTGGAATACCCTGCACCAGGGGCCGACGGTGACCCGCTTCGGCAAGCCGGCTATCGCCACCAGCATGCTGATCCCGCTGCTGCTGATGGCACTGGCCTTCAAGCTGTATTATGTGTTCCTGGTACTGATGCGTGCCCGCTGCGAGCTGCTCGAGCGCGAGGCCAATACCGGGTGGGTCAGGGAACTTGTGGAACCGAAATGAATCTGAATGAATTCCTGCACATGGGAGGGTACGCGTTCTACGTGTGGACTTCCTATGGCATTGCACTCGTGGTATTGCTGGTAAATATCATCGCACCGACCCGGCAGCGCAAAAAGCTGCTGGCGGAGATCGCGCGCAAGACCAGGCGCGCGCGGAGAGAATAATCATGACACCCAAGCGCAGACAACGCATGCTGCTGATCGTAGCCATGGTCATCGGCGTCGGCATCGCGGCCGGATTTGCCCTGAAGGCCTTCAATGAAAACCTGATGTTCTTCTACACCCCGAGCAAGGTCGCCGCCGGCGAGGCACCCTCCGGCCGCGTGATCCGGGTGGGCGGACTGGTGACCAAAGGCAGTGTCAAGCGCGAGTCGAACGGCCTGACCGTGCACTTCGATATCACCGACTACGCCCACACCATGACGGTGCAGTACACCGGCATCCTGCCTGACCTGTTCCGCGAGGGGCAGGGCATCGTCGCACACGGCAAACTGCATCCGGACGGCACATTCGTCGCCGACGAGGTGCTTGCCAAGCACGACGAGAAATACATGCCACCGGAAGTGGCCGCCGCCCTGAAAACCGCGCAGAAGGAAGGCGCAGCCGCACCGACGACCACGGGAGGTACCATGCCATGATCCCGGAACTTGGCCACTTCGCACTGATCCTGTCGCTGTGCCTGGCACTGGTGCTGGCGATCTTCCCCATGGTCGGCAGCCTCACCAACACACCCGCCTGGATCGCACTGGCCAGGCCGACCGCCATCGGCCAGTTCTGTTTCACCCTGCTGGCGTTTGCCTGCCTGGTCTACGCCTTCCTGACCAATGACTTCTCGGTCGCCTACGTGGCGCAAAACGGCAACACCCTGCTGCCGACCATTTACAAGATATCCGCGGTATGGGGCGCACACGAGGGCTCCCTGCTGCTGTGGGCACTGATCCTCACCGGCTGGACCACGGCCGTGGCGCTGTTCTCGCGCAAGCTGCCCGATGTGATGCTGGCGCGCGTGCTCTCGGTCATGGGCATGGTCAGCATCGGTTTCATGTCCTTCCTGCTGTTCACCTCCAATCCCTTTGCCCGCGTGTTTCCGGTACCGGCACAGGGCGGTGACCTGAACCCGCTGCTGCAGGATCCGGGCCTCGCCATCCATCCGCCGATGCTGTACATGGGTTACGTCGGCATGTCGGTAGCCTTCAGTTTTGCCATCGCCGCGCTGATCGGCGGCAAGCTGGACGCCACCTGGGCGCGCTGGACGCGGCCCTGGACCACGGTGGCCTGGGTCTTTCTCACCATCGGCATCACGCTGGGCAGCTGGTGGGCCTACAACGAACTCGGCTGGGGTGGCTGGTGGTTCTGGGATCCGGTCGAGAATGCCTCGTTCATGCCCTGGCTGGCGGCGACCGCGCTGGTGCATTCGCTCGCCGTGACCGAGAAGCGTGGCGCCTTCAAGCGCTGGACCGTGCTGCTCTCCCTGCTCGCCTTCTCGCTCAGCCTGCTGGGCACGTTCCTGGTGCGTTCCGGCGTGCTGACCTCGGTGCACTCGTTCGCGGCCGACCCCGCGCGCGGGCTGTTCATCCTGGTCTTCCTGTCGATCGTCATCGGTGGCTCGCTGCTGCTCTACGCCTGGCGCGCGCCCGATGTCACCAGCGGCGGGCGCTTCGACCTGCTGTCACGGGAAACCCTGCTGCTCGGCAACAACCTGCTGCTGGTGGTCATCGACGCCTTCATCGTGCTCGGCACGCTCGCCCCGCTCATCTACGACGCCATGGGCTGGGGCAAGATCTCGGTCGGTTTTCCTTGGTTCACGACCATGTTCGTGATCTTTACCCCGTTCCTCGTGCTGATCATGGGGCTCGGCCCGCTGACCCGCTGGAAACACCAGGACCCGGCACAGCTGGCACGCCAGATGAAAATCGCCCTGGCCGTTGCGATCGCTGCCGGCCTGATTGCCGGGCTGCCGATCCTGCATGGCGGTTCGTGGCAGGCCGGACTGGCCGTGGCGCTGTCGGTCTGGCTGCTGGCCTCGCTCACACTCAGCCTGCGCCAGCGCGGCCGCACCCTGGACGGAGTCCGGGACTGGCTGAAGTCGTTCCGCAACCGCGGTGGTGGCAGCTACTATGGCATGATCGTCGCGCACCTGGGCGTGGCGGTGTTCATCATCGGCATTACCTTCGCCACCCAGTTCTCGCAACAGGAGGACGTGCGACTGTCGCCCGGACAGAGCTACACGCTGGCCGGTTATGCGTTCCGCTTCGACGGGGTCAAGAGCGTGCCGGGCCCGAACTACCGTGCCGACCGCGGCACCATCACGATTACCCGCGGCACCGACCAGGTCGCCACGCTGCATCCTGAAAAGCGCACGTACACCGTCCAGACCAAGCCGATGACGGAGTCCGGTATCGACATCGGTGTGTTTCGCGACCTCTATGTTTCCATGGGTGAGTCTCTGGGCGATGGTGACTGGAGCCTGCGCCTTTACTACAAGCCCTTCGTGCGCTGGATCTGGCTCGGCGGCATCATGATCGCCATCGGCGGACTGCTGGCCGCGCTCGACCGGCGCTACCGGATTGCGCTCCAGCCCCAGGCCGAGACCGCACAGCCGGCAGGCAAACAGCACCTGGCACCCGGGGTCAGCACCTGATGACCCGCCACCTGCGTTACCTGGTCCCCCTGGGGCTGTTTGCGCTGCTGGCGCTGCTGCTGATGCGTGGCCTCAGTCTCGACCCCAAGCTCGTGCCCTCGCCGCTCATCGGCAAGCCCATGCCGGCCTTCTCCCTGACGCGGCTGGAAAACCCGCAAGCCACACTCAGTGACGCCGACCTGAAAGGCAAGGTCAGCATCCTGAACGTGTGGGCCACCTGGTGCGTCTCGTGCCGGGCGGAACACCAGACCCTGTTACAGCTGGTCAAGAGCCACCAGGTCAACCTGTACGGGCTGGACTACAAGGACAATCGGGACGACGCGCAGCGCTGGCTGCAGCTGCTGGGCAACCCCTACCTGGCCAACGCCTTCGACGAGAATGGCCGCGTCGGTATCAACTGGGGTGTCTACGGGACACCGGAAACCTTCATCATGGACAAGCGGGGCATCATCCGTCACAAGCATATCGGTCCCCTGACCCCGGAAGTGCTGTCCAGCGAGATCCTGCCACTCATCGCAAAACTGGAAGCCGAACCACAATGAAACATGCCGTCATGTGGCTGCTGCTCGGCCTGTTGCTCGGCAGCCCTGCCCTGCACGCCACGACCACGCTGGAGTCGTACCACTTCGCCGACCACAAGGAAGAACAGCGCTTCAAGGACCTCATCGGCCAGCTGCGCTGTCTGGTCTGTCAGAACGAGTCGCTGGCCGCCTCGGATGCCGACCTGGCCCATGACCTGCGCCAGGAGGTGTACGAAATGATGCTGGCGGGCAAGAGTAACAAGCAGGTCACCGACTACCTCGTGCAGCGCTACGGTGACTTCGTCCTCTACAAACCGCCGCTGAAGCCGTCCACGTGGCTGATCTGGTTCGGGCCCTTCGGCGTGCTGTTGATCGCACTCTGGTTGTTGCTGCGGGCCGTACGCCGCCAGCGCAACGTACCCAGTACGGAGCTGTCCGATGCGGAACGCAAGCGCGTGGAAGAAATCCTGCAACCGCGCGCCGGAGGCGATACCCGGTCATGAGCATCTTCTGGGCCATCGCAACCACCCTGTCCCTGCTGGCGCTGGCCTTCGTGCTGCCGCCTCTGCTGCGACGCAACCACGCGCCCCGCGCCACCACGGGCAACCAGATCAATACCGAAGTGGCACGCCAGCGGCTCGCGGAACTCGATCAGGACCTGGCAACCGGCCGCCTGGACCAGGCGCGCTACGCCACCGCGCGCGCGGACCTGGAGCGCGAGTTGCTCAACGACCTGAAGCAGGAAGATGCCGCCGCGCATCGTCCGGTCCACAGCGGGCGCTGGGCGGCCCTGCTCATCGCCGTTGCCCTCCCCGTCTGCGCCGTCGCGCTCTACAAGGTACTGGGCAGCGAACAGATCATCACCCTGCTGCAACAGCAACCTGCGGCGGACCCGGGCTCGGCCAGGGCGGCGAATGGCATGACGGTCGAGGAAATGGTGACCCGGCTTGCCACCCGTCTCAAGCAGGATCCCGATAACCTGCAGGGCTGGACCATGCTGGCGAAGAGCTACTCGGTGCTGGAACGTTTCGACCTCGCGGTGCCGGCCTACCGCAATGTCATGCGCCTCGGCGGTGGCAAGAACGCCGGCGTACTCGCCGACTTTGCCGATGCCCTGGTAGCGACTTCGGACGGAAAATTCTCCGCCGAAACCGGCCAGCTGCTGACCGAGGCCCTGCAGCTCGATCCCGAAAACGTCAAGGCCCTGTGGCTGGCCGGTCACTGGAAGCACCAGGCCGGAGACACCAGCGCCGCGCTGGAATACTGGGAGCATGCCGCGCGCCTGCTGCCGGCCAACGGCGAGGACAGGCGCATCATCCGCCGGCAGATCGCCCAGGCCCGGCAGGAGGCCGGACTGCCGCCGCTGGCGGAAACCCGGCCGGCATCGAATGCGGCCGCGGGCGGGGGCACTTCGCTGCAGGTCAAGGTCGCGCTCGACCCGTCCCTGCGGGACAAGGTGGCACCCGATGACACGGTCTTCATCTACGCACGTGCCGCCTCCGGCCCGCCCATGCCGCTGGCCATCGCGCGCAAGCAGGTCAAGGACCTGCCGCTGACCGTCACCCTGGACGACTCCATGGCCATGGCGCCGGGCATGAACCTGTCCCGCTTCCCGGAACTCACGGTGGGGGCACGCATCTCGAAATCGGGTAACGCGATGCCACAGAGCGGCGACCTGCAGGGCCTGAAATCACCGGTGCGCCCTGCCGCCACACACAGTCTCGACGTCCTCATCGACCAGGTCGTTGGCAGCAAGACACCGGTGGGGGCGGCAGCATCCGGCGCCCCGTCTGCGACACCCGCAGCAGCCGGTGGTGGTGCGTCACTGCAGGTCAAGGTCGCGCTCGACCCGTCCCTGCGGGACAAGGCGGCACCCGATGACACGGTCTTCATCTACGCGCGCGCCGCCTCCGGCCCACCCATGCCGCTGGCCATCATCCGCAAGCAGGTCAAGGACCTGCCGCTGACGGTCACGCTCGACGATTCCCGCTCCATGGCCCCCGGCATGGTGATGTCCCGCTTTCCGGAACTCACGGTGGGGGCACGCATCTCGAAATCGGGCAATGCGATGCCGCAGAGCGGCGACCTGCAGGGCCTGAAAACACCGGTGCGGCCTGCCGCCACTCCCGACCTGAACCTCGTCATCAACCAGGTCGTGCCCTGACGCGGGAGGGTCCGCCGGACGCGGGATATCCCTGCCCGCTTCCTCCCCCCTGCCCGGGGACTCTTATCGACCGAGGTTAAAACTTTGCTGGCCGGGGTACTGCGTCGTCGCCCGCGCGCCGGCCGTGCTGCGAGCCGGCGTCCCGTAGTTGTTGCTGGTCGTCCCGGATGAACGGCTCCAGTCTGTCACTGGCGAGGCCCGGGGAGAGGGTTGCCAATTTTCCGGGGTGGGGGCGCTGCCCCGGGTAGAACCCGTCGCGGAGGCAGCGGAAGGGTGCTCGCCGTACGGGGAAGACGAACCGGCTGACGATGAGCCGGCAGGCTGGTCTGCCATCGGGGTCTGCCAGGAGGAGATCGGAGTACCGGAGGTCGTGCCGCTACCGGCCGCCGTCGATGGATAGTAGGCAGCGCCCGGGCTTGCCGGTGCGGACTGGCCGGCACCCGCATTGGCCTTTTCCAGTTCACGCACGCGCTGTTTCAGGCGCGCAATCTCCGCGGCATCGGCATCCGTAGCGGTTTTCGGCGCAGGGGCAGGCGTAGCTGCGCTGCCCGGCGCGGCATACGGTACTGCATAGCCGGGAGCCCCGTACCCGGGGGCCGCGTAACCCGGCGCAGGAGCAGCGTAGCCGTAGCCCGGTGCATAATACCCTGGTGCCGGTGCCGGATAGCCATAACCCGGCCCCGCGGGTCCGTAATAATTACCATAGCCGTCATCGTAGTTGTCACGGTTCCCGTTAAACCAGCGACCGGGATTCATCATGTTCCCGAAATCGAATGCACCCGCGACCTGGGGTAACAGGGCAGCCAGTAACGCGAGCACCGACACGGTTTTTGCAGCTGTTCCAGGCATTCCGGACTCCTCCCCCGTGAAACTGCCGGCCACCACACCGCTGGCCGGCTTCACCCTAGTATAGACAGGATTTCCCGGACCGAGTACAGGACCGGCTCGGGCCCCCCTGCCGGCCGCACTGGTTCCGGGACGACGGCCGGCAGCCGGCTACCTGTTTAGCTGATAACGTACCAGCTTGCGGTACAGCGTGCGTTCGCTGATGCCCGGCTCCTCGGCCACCTCGCGCCGGTGACCGTGATAGTTCTCCAGCAACAACGCGATCTGTTCGGCCTCTATCTGTTTCAGGGAGCGCATCGCGGGTGGCGCTGGCGGGACCGCCGGGCTGGACGGCCCGGCGAACCGGATGTGTCCCGCACGGATGTGCCCGTCGGCACAGCGGGACGCGGCACGCTGCAGGGTGTTTTTCAGCTCGTGGATATTACCCGGGTAGTCATATTGCACCGGTTTTTTTCCGCGCATCCTCGTCGATATGACATCGCAAGGCATGCGAGTCACGCAGGCGTACCAGCAAGGCGTCGGCGAGGCCGGGATATCTTCCCTGCGCTCGCGCAGCGCAGGGATCCCGTGCACGCTACCTGCAAGCCGGTGATAGAGATCGGAACGGAACGTGTTTGCCTGGATGCGTGCCGGCAGGTCATCGTGGGTGGAGGAAATGATGCGCACGTTGGCCCGCCGCATCTCGCGCCCCCCCACGCGCCGGTAGTAGCCGGTTTCGAGCGCATTCAGGAGGCGGCCCTGCAGGGCCAGCGGCAGGACACCGATCCGGTCCAGATAAAGCGTGCCGCCGTCGGCCTGGTCCATCCGTCCACGCCGCCGACCGACGCAGCCGGCAAAGGGGCTGCGCTCGTGTCCGAACAGTTCGCTAACGAAACCGGCCTGCCGATCAGTTTCTGCTCCTCGCAGTCCGGCTCGGCGACCCTGGCGAGCCGGATGATTTCCTCGCCGACGTAGCGGGACCCGTCGGCACCCGGGACCGGGTGGCCCTTGATGCGCACGTGCCCGGGCTGGTCATACTGGTCGAAGTGTACGTGCAGCACCTCGTAGCGCTCGTTGGTATCGAGCACGGTGGAGAGCGGGCAATCCTCGTGGTTCATGAAACACGGAGTTTCGAGTCGAAATCTCCCGGGATGGGCAGCACACGCAGCGCACCCGCAGGGACACGCGAACCGGGCAACCCGGGCGCTCCGTAACCGCGTGCTCCGGCGGGCGCAGGATTCAGTAGGTGGAAGGGTTGTGATCGTGCCCGTGACAGGTGAGTGCACAGCTGCCGTGCCCCGGCGCGGCCGCATCCGGCTGGAACTCGAGCAGTCCTCCGCTGGATGGCGTGACCACGTCCGCACCGGCGCGGGTTCTGGTCATGAAATCGACCAGAAACGCATTGTTGCGTGACCCGTGTGCGTCATGACACACCGCGCAGGAAGCCTGGTCGTTGACCACGTGGGTGTCATGCGGAAAGCCGCTGCCGGGCATCAACAGGGTGGTACGGTCATGACAGCTGTAGCACAGGGCATAGCTGGACGGAGATTCGACGGCAGGATCATCCGTCAGGTACTGGCTGGCAAGGATGTATTCGTAATTCGACCCGTGCGGTCCCCGCGGCTGGGTGCCTCCGTCGGTCCAGCCATCGTTGTCGTGGCAGTCGATGCAGTCGATCTGGCTCGAAGCGGTATATTGGGCGGCCAGGCCCGTTATGGTGGTGTTCTTGCCGGGCGCGGCAACCGGATGGTAGGAAGGATTGGACGGGTCGATCCTCAGGCGGATGTTGCGGGTACTGTCGGCACGAAAGAATCCCGTGGTGTCCGGTTCATGCTCGCCGTGACACTTCAGACAGATTTCGTATTTGTATACGGCATTCTCGATGGGCGTTCCGGTGATCGTCAAACCACTGACCTGGCGCTGCGAGCCGGACACGGTCAGCGCATCCGCGGAGGGAGTCGAGTCCGCGCTATGCGGGTTGTGACAATCATCGCAGGCCACGTGATCCGGCATGGTTATCGGGTCTTCGTGCGGCTGGTGGACCCACTGGCTGGTTTCTACCGGATGGTGGAAAGGCTTGGTGAACTCGGTGGCGATATCCTTCTGTGCCACGGCACCATTATGACAGTCCGTGCAGTTGCCCGGCTCGTCACTGCTTGCCAGCAGCCACTCCCCGTGACCGGCAGCGTGTGAGCGATGACAGTTGAGACAGGCATTTTCCGCCACGCTGGGATAGGCGTTTGCAGGCCAGGGATCGGTGCCCGTACCCGTCCAGGTAGCGGTCGAGGTGGCGTGTATCGAACTGCTCCACGCAGCCAGGTTGTGGCACGTCGTGCAGAGTGCGCCGTAGCGATTGTCGACCTGCAGGAACGCGGGATTCACGTCCTCGTGCGGGTCGTGGCAGCTCGTGCATTGCAGTTGCTGGTTCTCGTCGAGCGCGACCCGGCGCGGCAGGGTCGAGGGATCGACGAGTTCCCCCTGCAGGGATGCCAGGGCATTGTCGTAGACGAAGGAGATCGGGTGATCGTCGGACAGGTCGGTACCGAGCGAGCTGCTGCCGGTCATGGGTCCCAGCGTGAACGGGGTACCCCCGGGTGAGACGCGTACGTTGCCCATGGCCAGGACACCGTCGTGGCAGGACAGGCACAGGAGCGAATTGCCGGTCGGCTGCCCGGGACTGGCCTGCAGGGTACTGCTGTGGTAGAGGGTATACGTCACACCCGGCAGCTCACGGTTCCACAGCGCACGGGTCGGGGACGCATTGTGCGGGGTATGGCAGAACACGCACAGCCCGGAATCCGCGGTTTCGCGCACCGGTCCCGGGCCCGAGGGTGTCAGATTGTGTTTGGTCTGGGCCAGGTCGGCCTGCGCAACACCGGATACCAGCAACAGCAGGGCTGCCGCCAGTAGCCCGCGCATACGCACGGTACCGGCTGGTGACCACCGGTTGCGCGGCTGTTGCAGTTGGTTCGCTATCGTCTGGCTCATTGCCGGTGCTCCGCTCCGGGGTTTGCACCCGGATGAATGAACTCGAACACCTGAACCCGGCGGTTATAGGCGTCCGCAATATAAATCCGGT
>Ga0315556_1001823_pt1 | contig 12567 bp, 13 predicted proteins | sample SalMarSW160310MG_FD_202112 | JGI IMG/M metagenome (GOLD analysis project Ga0315556, IMG submission 202112) | Salt marsh sediment microbial communities from the Plum Island Ecosystem LTER, Massachusetts, United States - Salt Marsh Sediment SW1603-10 ...
GGCGCCGACCTGCCCGCCCCGGTGAAGCAGCTCATGACCCTCACCTCCAAGGTCATGACCGGGCTGGCCTACCGGGTCTGAGCCTGCCCGCCCGGCGCGCCGCGCCAAGCCCCCCCCGTAGGAGCGCCCTTGGGCGCGAATGGCTTGTGCCCTCCGCCCCCCTTCCGTTCGCGGGCAAGCCCGCTCCTACACAATGTTCGGAAGGCGACAGTGCGTTGCGCTATGCGCGAACACGTCCTCCACGATCGACCGAAGCCCTTGGGTGCGCCGGCCGCAGGCGACGCACCGATTGCCTGGCTATCCGCGAAATCGGGCGCACGGCGTCGGCGGGTGCGTTCGCCCGACGGTGCGCCGCGCGCGAACGTACCCTGCGTCTGTAGGAGCGCCCTTGGGCGTAAATCGTTTGCCCGTTCGCGGGCAAGCCCGCTCCTACACGTCATACTCGGAAAGCGATGGCGCGCGTTACGCTGAACCCCAGCGCACCCCACGCACGTCTCGATTGACGTAGGGGTGGCTGGGCGAAGCGACGCAGCGACACGACAGATGGGAAGACAAGAACGACCGGGCCGAAGGCACAGCCCGGTCGGGCACTCAGGGCTTCATGCCGCGGGTGATGTTGCGCCCGTAGAAGATCTCATACATCTCCCGTTCAAGGTGCTCGCGGATCGACTTGGCCTCGGCGTCAGTGATGTCCTCGCTGCCGGTGCCGAACAGATAGTTGTCCAGGTCGAACTGCTTGAGCATCATCTTGGTGTGGAAGATGTTCTCCTGATAGACGTTGACGTCCACCATTTGATAGCGCTCGCGGGTATCCCGGGACAGATAGTTCTGGATCGAGTTGATCTTGTGATCGATGAACAGTTTCTTGCCACGCACGTCGCGGGTGAAACCGCGCACGCGGTAATCCATGATCACGATGTCCGACTCGAAGCTGTGGATCAGGTAGTTCAACGCCTTCAGCGGTGAAATGCGCCCGCAGGTGGACACGTCGATATCGGCGCGGAACGTACTGATGCCGCTGTCCGGATCGCTCTCCGGATAGGTATGCACGGTGATGTGGCTCTTGTCCAGATGCGCCAGCACCGTCTCGGGCAGCGGGCCCGGCGCTTCGGTGTTGGACAGCTCCTCGGCGGCGACGGGCTCCTCGGAGATGAGCATGGTGACGCTCGCGCCCTGGGGGTCGTAGTCCTGGTGCGCGATGTTGAGGATGTTCGCGCCGATGATGTTGGCCACATCGGTGAGGATGTTGGTCAGACGCTCGGCGTTGTATTCCTCATCGATGTACTCGATGTACTCGCGGCGGTGCCGGGGCTTCTTGGCATAGCAGATGTCATAGATATTGAAGCTCAGGCTCTTCGTGAGGTTGTTGAACCCGTGCAACTTCAACTTTCTGTTGAAGTGTCTTGCCACTGGCACCCCTCCTTAACCCATTACACGGCGACGTCGGCCAGGCCGAACGGAGAATGTTACCGATTTTGTACGATCGGCGGATGAAAAATGACCTGAACGACATTACCGTCCGGATCGGCGCAGTAGAAGCTGCGCGCCCCGTCGCGGTGCGTGCGCGGCTCGGCCTTGATGGCCACACCATGCTCACGCAGGAAGTCATGCCAGGCATCGACGTCCGCGGGACGGTCCACGATGAAACCGATGTGATCCAGGCGCTGGTCACCGGCGGGACTGAAGCCGGGTGCACCGCGGTGCAAAGCCAGGTTGTCCACGCCCGACGTGAGGTAGAGGTTGTCCGGATCCGGGCGCCACTCCACCGCCATGCCGAGCAGATCCACATAGAAGTGCTCGCAGGCCTCCAGGTCGGCCACCGTAAGCGCTACGTGGCGCATGCCGCTTGTCGGATTCGGTCGATTCATGTCCATCACGTTATAGTCAATGTCCCGGCGCACTCAAGCTCCTGCGCCGAACACCCGGGCGCGCGCTTCGCGCCGCAGGTCCGCACCGAAGGCCCGCTCCAACACCAGCGGCAACGCCACCGACCCCGGTGCCAGCAGCCGGTCGTGAAACTCCTTCAACGCCGGACCCGCCGCCTTTACATCGCGGGCGGCATTGATGAGGGCCCAGCCCACGGCGTACCCCATGGGCACGCCGGGCGCGCGAGTATACCAAAGGAGATCGGCCAAAGCCTGTTCCCGCGGAAAACCCAGTGTCTGCGCCATGCGTCCGGCGGCGACATCCAAGTCCAACCCGCGGCAATGCAACTCCACGTCCAACTGCACCCGCAGCGCCCGCCAGAGACGATCGCGCAGCAAAATGAACTCGTGTTCCGGCCCTTCCAGGAACCCCTGCTCGGTCATGAGTTGCTCGCAGTACAGAGCCCAGCCTTCGTACAGGGTGGCGGAAGGATTGAGCAGGCGCGGCAACGTGCTGCTCTCGGGACGGGCATGGGCTGTGACGAATTGCAGGTGATGGCCCGGCCAGGCCTCGTGCACGCAGGTGTGGGCCAGCCCGGCGCTGTTGTGCTCGCCCAGCAGGGCCGCATCGGCGGCCGGGGTGACGTAGTAGTAGCCGCACTGATCCGGATCGTTGGCGGCCGGTTGCAGGTAGGCGGCGAAGGGAATCTCGTGGCGCAGGAACGTCGGCGTGTCCACCACTTGCAAGCGTTGCCGGGCCGGCACGGTCACCAGGTCGCGCTCCTGTACGAAGCGATAGGCCGCCTGCATCTGGGTACGGTAGGCGTCGAGCAACCGTTCCGCCTCCGGGTGGCGGGCGCGAATCTCGGCGGTGACGGCCGCCACGTCGGTGTCGCCGCGCAGGCGCCGGGTAACCTCCTCCAACTGGCGCAGCGTCTCGTCGAACAGGGACACGCCATAGGCATGCAGAGCGTCCGCGTCCACATCGAGAAAATGACGCTCGCGCAAGATGCGCTCGAAGTGCGTCCGGCCACAGGCGAAACCGCCCTCGGCGCTCGACGCCAACTCGGCCTCGAGGAAATGGGCGAATTCATCCAGGGCGCGCGCCGCCTGATCCAAGGCCGTATGCAACCGGCCCAGACTGGGAAAGCCCTGCACCACCTTGGGGTGGTCGGGCAGGCCACGCAGGAAACCGGCACCGGCGCGTGCCTCCACCACCGCCGCCTGCAGCCACACCGACGGGATCAGGTCCGGAAGCTCGGCCAGATAGCGCCGGGCACTGCGCAGATGTTCGGGAATGGCGCTCACCCGCGTAATCAGCGCCGTGGGGAACTCCGGCACCGGCCGCACGGTGAGTTGATAGACGGCGTTGACGGGCAGGAAGCGAACCGGGTCACGGTAGCGCCAGTCGCGTTCGAGCAAGTCGTGGTGTTCGATGCGTACCGCACCGCGCAGCACATGGTAGTCCAGGCGCCGGTCGGCATCGAGCCGGCCGGGGTCGATCTCGTCCAGGGCGCCCAGCAGACTTTCGTCCAGGGAAACCAGGGCGCCGATATCATCATCGCCGTGGGGTGCCAACAGCGTGGCGTAACCATCCACCCCGGCATCCACCGCCGCCTCCGGATGATAATGGAACCAGGCGCGGTAGAACTCCTCCACCAGTTGATCGAACGCAGCCGCTTCGCTCACGCCGTCTTGACCTCCGCCCTCCGGCGGCACCACCGCCGATGCATCAGCCGGCCTCGACGATTTCGTAGTCGTGGGTGATTTCGGCGGTCTTGGCCAGCATGAGCGACGCCGAGCAGTACTTCTCTGCCGACAGCTCCACCGCACGCTTGACGTGCTTCTCCGCCAACGCACGGCCGGTGACGACGAAATGCACGTGGATGCGGGTGAATACCTTGGGGGGTTCGTCGGCGCGTTCGGCTTCCAGCTCCACCACGCAGTCTGTCACATCCTGCCGGCCGCGGCGCAGAATCAGCATGACATCGAAGGCGGTGCAGCCGCCCAGACCCATGAGCAGCATCTCCATGGGACGCACGCCCAGGTTCTGACCGCCGTCATCGGGGGGGCCGTCCATGACCACGGAATGGCCGCTGCCCGACTGAGCGACAAAACTCACGTTTTCCAGCAACTTGACGCGCGCCTTCATGCACCGGCTCCCGGCAGGTTCGAATGGTGCGAAGGCTATCACACTTCCGGTGTGATCTGGACCTCGGCCCCCATGCGGTTCTTGCCTCTGCGAGGGAAAAGGCTTAATTATGTAGTGGCGATGCGACAGCTAGCGAGTTAGTGGCCACATGAGCAAAATCCCCACCAAACCGAAGACCACCGGAAACCCGACCCTGGACCGTTTCCTGGAACACTGTCACCGGCGCCGGTACCCGGCCAAGAGCGTCATCATCTATGCCGGGGACAAGCCCGACGTCCTCTATTACATCGTCGAGGGTTCGGTCACGGTGCTGATCGAGGACTCCGACGGCCGCGAGATCGTGCTGGCCTACCTGAACCCGGGGGACTTCTTCGGCGAGATGGGCCTGTTCGACGAGACCAACCGCTCCGCCTGGGTCCGCACCCGCAACCAGTGCGAACTGGCCGAGATCAGCTATGCCCGTTTTCGCCAGCTGGCGGAGGAAGACGCCAGCATCCTGTTCGCCCTGGCCACCCAGATGGCCGCCCGCCTGCGCAAGACCAGCCGCAAGGTCGGCGATCTGGCCTTCATGGACGTCACCGGCCGCGTCGCCCGCACCCTGCTGGACCTGTGCAAGGAACCGGACGCCATGACCCATCCCGACGGCATGCAGATCCGCATCACCCGCCAGGAGATCGGCCGCATCGTCGGCTGTTCCCGCGAAATGGTCGGCCGCGTTCTCAAGGCCCTGGAAGAACAGGGGCTGATCTCGGTGAAGGGCAAGACCATCGTGGTGTTTGGTACGCGTTAAGTTCTGCGATCCCGCCGGGGAAAGTCAAAACCCTGTCTCGCGCAAAGACGCAAAGGCGCTAAGAAACAAGAAAGGCGTTTTTGGGGTTAGAAGACGAGACGCGTCGGCGTCCTCCATAGACCACCGCGCTGCTGGTACCTTCCCTGCATTAATCCGCCCAACCCGGAACAGGATCAGATTCCGCATCGGCAACCCCTGCCGTCACCTGGATCCAGCGCCGTTCGCCCCATCAAGAGCGGCTTTCTTTGCGCCTTTGCGCGAGACGACTTTTTCAGCAGCACTGCCTAGAGCCCGAACAACTCCCGCAATCGCGCACCCGGGTCGTCGGCGCGCATGAACGCCTCCCCTACCAGGAAGCTGTGCACGCCGTGGCGACGCATGAGCGCCACGTCATCGGGGGCAAGAATGCCGCTTTCGGTCACTACGATCCGGTCGTCGGGAATCCGCTCCAGCAGATCCAGAGTGGTCTGCAGACTGGTCTCGAACGTGCGCAGGTTGCGGTTGTTGATGCCGACCATGGGCAGCGGCAGCTGCAGGGCGCGGTCCAGTTCGTCGCCGTCGTGGACTTCCACCAGCACGTCCATGCCCAGCTCTCCGGCCAGGCCCGCCAGCTCACTCATCTGGCCGTCGTCCAGGGCGGCGGCGATGAGCAGGATGCAGTCCGCACCCATGGCCCGCGCCTCGTACACCTGATAGGCATCGATCATGAAGTCCTTGCGCAGCACCGGAAGTTCGCAGGCCGCGCGCGCCTGCTTCAAGTACTCGATGGTCCCCTGAAAGAAATCCACGTCCGTGAGCACCGACAGGCACGCCGCCCCACCCTGCGCGTAGCTGGCGGCAATGGCCGCCGGATCGAAATCCGCCCGCAGCACGCCCTTGCTGGGCGAGGCCTTCTTGACCTCGGCGATCACCGCGGGCTGACCCGCCGCCAAACGCCGGCGCAGGGAATCCACGAAGCCGCGCACCGGTGACGCGTGGTGCGCCTGTTCGCGCACCGTATCGAGGCCCACGCGGGCGGCCGCGTCAGCGATTTCCTCAGCCTTGCGGTTCAGTATCTTCTTCAGAATGTCTGGGGTGTCTGCCATGAATTAGGTTCCTGCGAATAACGCAAAGGACGCAAAGCCGCCAAGAACGCAAAGAAAATGAATTCCATCAATCATGCACGCTCGAAACTAGGAACCACACCGAACACGAAATGAAGTCCTTTGCGTTCTTTGCGGCTTTGCGTCCTTTGCGTTAATTGAAACTGTTGGATACCTCCACCAGACGGGAGAGTTTGGTGCGGGCGGAGCCGTCGGCGATGACGTCCGCGGCGATGCGGATGCCGGTGCCGAGAGTATCGGCCAGGCCGGCGGCGTAGATGGCCGCGCCGGCGTTGAGGCAGACGATGTCCCGGGCCGGGCCGGGCTGGTTGTCCAGCACGGCATGGATCATGGCCAGGCTGTCGTCGGCGCCTTCCACCGCCAGCGCAGCCACGTCGGCGCGCTCGAAGCCGAACTCCTCGGGGGTGACGAAGTAGTCGCGCACCTCGCCGTCCTTCAGTTCGGCCACGTGGGTGGCGGCACCGATACTGATTTCGTCCATGCCGTCCTCGGAATGCACCACCAACACATGCTTGCCGCCCAGGCGCGACAACACCTGCGCCAACGGCTCCACCAGCGCGTCGTCGAACACACCCATCACCTGGTTGGGCGCGCCGGCCGGATTGGTCAACGGCCCCAGCAGATTGAAGATGGTGCGCACCCCCATCTCGCGGCGCGGGCCGATGGCGTGCTTCATGGCGCCGTGGTGCCGGGGCGCGAACATGAAGCCCACGCCCACCTGCTCGACACAGCGCGCCACCTGCTCCGGGGTAAGCTCCAGATTGACTCCGGCGGCCTCCAACACGTCTGCGCTGCCCGAGCGGCTGGAGACGGAACGATTGCCATGCTTGGCCACACTGGCGCCGGCGGCGGCCGCCACGATGGCCGCGGCGGTGGAAATATTGAACGTGGTGGAGCCGTCGCCGCCGGTACCGCAGGTATCCACCAGATGAGATGCCTTGACGTCCACGTGCGTGGCCAGCTCGCGCATCACGCCGGCGGCCGCGGCAATCTCGGCCACCGTCTCACCCTTCATGCGCAGGCCGATGAGAAAACCGCCCATCTGCGCCTGCGTGGCCTCGCCGGTCATGATGGTGCGCATGACCACACTCATCTCATCGGCACTCAGGTCGCGGCGCTCGGTCACGGCGCGTATGGCTGACTGCATATCCATCTCTTTTACCTTCTGCAAATAACGCAAAGTACGCAAAGACGCGGAGAACGCAAAGACTACGAATTCAATCCCCTGGACCGGAACCTCGGCGGCCATCCGCCCTGCGCGCGTCACCGAACGACAAGGCATTCACATTGCAATCCTTTGCGCCCTTTGCGGCTTTGCGGCTTTGCGCCCTTTGCGTTCATCGCAATGCCAGAAAGTTGCGCAACATGTCGTGTCCGTGCCGGGTCAGGATCGACTCGGGATGAAACTGCACACCCTCCACGGCAAGCTCCCTATGGCGCACGCCCATGATCTCGTCCACGGAGCCTTCTTCATTCGCGGTCCAGGCCGTCACTTCCAGGCAATCGGGGAGGGTTGCCTTCTCGATCACCAGCGAATGGTAGCGCGTGGCCTCGAAGGGATTTTCCAGACCCTTGAACACGCCGACGTCCTCGTGATGGATCATGGAGGTCTTGCCGTGCATGATCTCCCGGGCATGGACGATATGCCCGCCGAAGGCCTGGCCGATGCTCTGGTGACCCAGACACACGCCCAACAACGGTACCTTTCCGGCGAAATAGCGAATCGCCTCCACCGACACCCCGGCTTCATTCGGCCTGCACGGCCCCGGAGAGATGACGATGTGGGCTGGTTTGAGCGCTTCCATCTCGGCGACCGTGATCTGGTCGTTGCGGTAGACGCGCACATCCGCACCCAACTCCCCGAAATACTGCACCAGGTTGTAGGTGAACGAATCGTAGTTGTCGATCATCAGTAGCATGTTGGGGCCCTGCAAATAACGCAAAGGACGCAAAGGCGCGGAGAACGCAAAGAATTCAAAGGCCGTTCACAATCCTGAATATTCCATCCTTCAGCAATATGGAATTAAAATTGATCAGCACACCAAGTTTCCGGCCTGTCATGCGAAGATAGGTCAGCAGCTGGGCTTTGTGCACCGAGCCTACTCTGTCGACCGCCTTCAATTCGACCAGCACACAATGCTCAACCAGCAGATCGGCTCGATAGGCGACACTGACTACCTCGCCCTTATACTCGACCGCGACCGGCACCTCTGTTTCATACACAAGCCCACGCAGGGACAGTTCCCGACACAGACATGTGGCATATGCAGCTTCCAATAAGCCCGGCCCCAAGGCCCGGTGGACTTCGAGCGCGGCACCGATCACCAAGTGAGCGACTTCATTCTCCCGCATTTCGCACTCCTTTGCGTCCTTTGCGGCTTTGCGTCCTTTGCGTTCCTTGTCGCCCTCTACCTATGCACCGCGTCCAGCCCCGCCGCGGCCATGGCCACGGCGCGGAAGATGGCTCGGCCCTTGTTCATGGTTTCCTTCCATTCGTAGGCGGGCACGGAATCGGCAACGATGCCGGCGCCGGCCTGGATGTGCAGGGTGCCGTCCTTGATCACCGCGGTGCGAATGGCGATGGCGGTATCCATGTTGCCGTGCCAGGACAGGTAGCCGACGGCGCCCGAGTAGACACCGCGCTTGACCGGCTCCAGTTCGTCGATGATCTCCATGGCGCGGATCTTGGGCGCGCCGCTGACGGTGCCGGCCGGGAAAGTGGCGCGCAGCACGTCCATGGCGGTGGTGCCTGCCTTCAACTCGCCGGTGACGTTGGAGACGATGTGCATGACGTGGGAGTAGCGTTCGATCACCATCTGCTCGGTGAGCTTCACGGTGCCGATGCGGCTCACGCGGCCGGCATCGTTGCGACCGAGATCGATAAGCATCAGGTGCTCGGCACGCTCCTTGGGATCGGCCAGCAGCTCGCGCTCCCAGGCCAGGTCCTCCGCCTCAGATACGCCGCGAGGCCGGGTGCCGGCAATGGGACGCACGGTGACGGTGTTGTCCTCGAGGCGGGTCAGTATCTCCGGCGACGAACCCACCACATGGAAGTCGCCCAGGTCCATGAAATACATGTAGGGCGAGGGATTGAGACTGCGCAAGGCGCGGTACAGATCCAACGGCTCGGCATCGAAGGGGATCGACATGCGCTGGGACAACACCACCTGCATGATGTCGCCTTCGACGATGTAGTCCTTGGCGCGGGCCACGGCGCTCTCGAAGCCCTCGCGGGTAAAGCCGGAGAGAAAGTCCTCTTCGCGCACCTGGCTGGAGCGCCGCGCCGGGCGGTAGGGCGACTCCCCGTCGCGCAGGCGCTGCACCAGCCGGTCGAGCCGGGTCTGTGCCTCGGCAAAGGCGTTCGCCTCAGCCGGATCGGCGTGCACCACCACGAACAGCTTGCCGGCCAGGTTGTCGAACACGACCACCTCGTCGGACACCATGAGCAGCACGTCCGGAGTACCCAGAGGGTCCGGATTGGGACAGGCGCCCAGGCGCGGCTCGATGTAGCGCACGGTGTCGTAGCCGAAGTAACCGACGAGCCCGCCGGTGAAGCGGGGCAGCCCGGGCACTTCCGGCACCCGGTAGCGGGACTGGAACTGTTCGATCCACGCCAGTGGGTCGTCCGCCGTGGTCCGCTCCTGCTCTTCCCCATCCCGGCTGACCACGATGTCCCGCCCGGATACCTTCGCCACAGTCCGTGCCGGCAGGCCGATCATGGAGTAACGGCCCCATTTCTCGCCGCCCTGGACGGACTCGAACAGGTAGGAATACGGCCCTTCGGCCAGTTTCAGGTAGGTACTTAAAGGGGTGTCGAGGTCGGCAAGGACCTCGCGCATGACGGGGATGAGGTTATATCCCTGCTGCGCCAGACGATCGAATTCTTCCTGGTTCATGACGGCTACTTCCGAGGCAAAAGTTCACTGGAAACTCCACGTGCGACAAGGCGAATGCGCGCCTCACCATCGCGTCGCGGCGGTGCCATTCCAGGTCTTCTGCTCGTAAGTAGCGCTAGCCATGGGTCAATAATGCCTCAGGCGGCCTGTTCCAGCAAGCCGCGCAGCTGAGTCATGGTGTCGATGACCGCGTCGGGACTGGCATCGCGGATGTCGATCCCGTGATTGTAGCCGTAGGTCATGCACACGATCTGAAAGCCGGCGGCGCGGGCGGCCTTCACGTCGCTGACCGAATCACCCAGCATCATGGCCTCGGACGGGGCGCAGCCGAAGAATTCCGCGGCGTGCAGCAGCGGCAGCGGATCGGGCTTCTTCCTGGGCAGGGTGTCGCCGCTGACGACAATGGCGAAGTCATCGTAGACGCCCAGATCCTTGAGCAGCGGTTCCGTGAACTCGGCCACCTTGTTGGTGACGCAGCCCAGTTTGTAACCCGCACCCTTGAGATAATCCAGCCCCTCGCGCACCCCCGGGTAGAGGTGACTGCGCTTGCTGGTGTTCTCCGCATAGAGGGCCAGATAGATCGGGTAGGCCCGCTGGAACAGCGCATCGTCGGGCTCGCCGTCCAGCTGATCGATCAGCGCCCGGCGCACCAGGCGCTCAACGCCGTTGCCCACCCACTCGCGCACCTTGGCCTCACCACGAAGAGGCATGCCCAGCTGCTTCATCATCTCATCGACGCAATAAGCCAGATCCGGCACGCTGTCCACCAGCGTGCCGTCCACGTCGATGAGGATCATCTTGGGTTTACGCAGCATCTTTCAACGTCCTGCAAATAACGCAAAGGACGCAAAGCCGCAATGTACGCAAAGAAATTCGCTCAGAAGAAACCTTGGCGTTCTTTGCGGCTTTGCGTCCTTTGCGTTCAGTGCTGCCCTCAAGCCTTGGCGAGTTCGTCGCGCATGGCCTTGATGACGGAGTCGTAGGTGTGCGGGTCGCTGTCCTTGGCGGCGCCGAAGATGGCGGAACCGGCCACGAAGGTGTCGGCACCGGCCTCGGCGATTCCGCGGATGTTATCGACCTTCACACCGCCGTCGATTTCCAGGCGGATGTCGCGGCCCGAGGCGTCGATGATCTTGCGCGCCTCGCGCAGCTTGTCCAGGGTGGCGGGGATGAAGCTCTGGCCGCCGAAACCCGGGTTCACCGACATCAGCAGCACCATGTCCACTTTGTCCATGACGTACTTGAGGTAGTCGAGCGGCGTGGCCGGATTGAACACCAGGCCGGCCTTGCAACCCTCGCCCTTGATCAGCTGCAGGGTGCGATCGATGTGCTCGGAAGCCTCGGGGTGGAAGGTGATGTAGCTGGCACCCGCCTTGGCGAAGTCCGGAATGATGCGGTCGACGGGCTTCACCATCAGATGCACGTCGATGTCCGCGGTGACGCCGTGCTTGCGCAGCGCTTCGCACACCAGCGGGCCGATGGTCAGGTTGGGAACGTAGTGGTTGTCCATGACATCGAAGTGGACGATGTCGGCGCCAGCGGCCAGGACGTTGTCGACCTCTTCGCCCAGACGCGCGAAATCCGCCGACAGGATGGAAGGCGCGATCAGGTTATCTGCTGCCATGGCTTGCCCCTTAAACGGTTCTTGTGACACGAACACCCGCGCAGCGGGCGTATCCCAAATGATTGAAGCTGGGCACTTTACCCGATCGCTCAGGAATTTTCAGCAGTTGGGAAGAATTGCTGTCGTCCCATATACTTGGCCGCAGGTTCCGCTTCCAGCGAGTCACCCCTTGATGAAACGACGCTCCGGCCCGTTAACCGCCCTGGCGCTGCTGTGGGCCTGCAGCGCGGGCGCTGCGGCCCCGCCGCAGAGCCCGGAACAACACTGGGCCGACATCCTCACCCACAGCACGGGAATCAGCCCCCAATGGCTGCAGGCCGGCGATACCAAGGTCCTGGCACTGTACACCGCCGCCCAACCCAGCAGCGGCGCCATCATCATTCTGCACAACCGCGGCACCCATCCCGACTGGCCGGCGGTGATCCACCCGTTGCGCCAGCGTCTGCCGGAGTATGGCTGGTCCACCTTGTCGGTGCAGATGCCGGTACTCGGCCCCGATACCAACCTCAAGGACTACGCCGGGCAGTTCGACGCCGCCGGCACGCGCATTGACGCCGCACTGAACTTTGCCCACAGCCAGGGGGCGTCCAGGATCATCCTGATGGGCTACGGGCTGGGCGCGACCATGGCGGCTGATTATCTGGCGCGCCACGCGAACGCACCGATACAGGGGTTCGTGGCCGTGAGCATGGCCAGCTCCGATGACGACCCACGCCTGAACACCGGGGCGGATCTGGACAAGATCCGGACCCCGGTACTGGACGTGTACGGCAGCCTCGATCGCGACGAGGTGATCGACGCCGCGGCGCAGCGGCTGGCCCGGCACCTGCGCTACGCCTACCCGAAACAGACCGTGCTGCCCAAAGGGCCTGACAGCGCCCCCTTCGCTCCGGTACCCTATCGCCAGATCCGCATCACCGGCGCCGACCACGACTACACCGATGAGAACGACGTGCTGGTCCGGCGCGTGCGCGGCTGGCTGGACCGGCTGGCGGCGGCGGCCAAGACACCCTGAATCCTGTCATCCATTCAAGGAAACCCCATGTCCCTGTCCAGTCTGCTGCACCCTCTCGCCCTTGCCCTGCACGTGCTGTCCGTGGTCATCTGGGTGGGCGGCATGTTCTTCGCCCACAGATT
>Ga0315556_1001827_pt1 | contig 12550 bp, 13 predicted proteins | sample SalMarSW160310MG_FD_202112 | JGI IMG/M metagenome (GOLD analysis project Ga0315556, IMG submission 202112) | Salt marsh sediment microbial communities from the Plum Island Ecosystem LTER, Massachusetts, United States - Salt Marsh Sediment SW1603-10 ...
GAACTTGGACTTGTAGGCCATCTTCGGGCTCTCGCCGATCCAGTAGCCGAGGTAGAGGTAGGGCAGGCCGAGCGCGCGGCAGGCCTCGATCTGCCACAGCACGTTGTAGGTGCCGTAGCTCGCGCCGTGCCGGTCCGGCTCGAAGAAGGTATACACCGAGGACAGGCCGTCGGGAAGGTAATCGACGATCGACACCATCACCAGCTGTCCGGCGTCGCGGAACTCGATCAGCCGCGTGTCGACCCGGCTCTGCAGCAGGAAGTGCGAATACTGGTCCCGGCTGTCGTTGTCCATCCCGCCGCCCGAGTGGCGCCTGGACTGGTAGCGCAGGTACAGCGCGTAGTGCTCGAGGCGGAACTTGAGCGGCTGCGACTGCGAGGCGAGGCCGCAGTGCTGCCTCCAGGCCCGGCGCTGCGAGCGCGCGGCGCAGAACTCGGCCACCGGGATGCGCACCGGCACGCAGGCGCGGCAGGCATCGCAATGCGGACGGTAGGTGAAGATGCCGCTGCGGCGGAACCCGGCCTTGACCAGGTCGCCGTACAGCTCGGTATTGATCAGGTGGCTCGGGGTCGCGACCTGCGAGCGCGCCATGCGCTCCGGCAGGTAGCTGCACGGGTAGGGCGCGGTGACGTAGAACTGCAGGACTGCGTGCGGCAGGTCGTTGAGTCGGGACACCCTAGTCTTCCTCGCTGCGCCAATTGCCGGCTGGCTCGGCGTAGTTTACCAATGACGCCACCCGGCGCAAGAACGCGCGGCGCGGAATCTCGCGCGCGCCGAGAGACGCCAGCAGCGGCGTTCGCATCTGGCAGTCGATGAGCGGCAAGCCGCGCGCGCGCAGCGCCTCGACCAGCGCGACCAGCGCGACCTTGGAGGCGTCGGTTGTGCGCGAGAACATCGACTCGCCGTAAAACATGCGACCGACGGCGACGCCGTACAGCCCGCCGACCAGCTCGTCGTCACGCCAGGTCTCGAAGCAGTGCGCGTGGCCGGCGCGGTGCAGCGCGAAATAGGCCTTGCGCATGTCTTCGCTCAGCCAGGTGCCGCCGTCGCCGCGGCGCGGGCCGGAGCAGCCCTCCAGCACGCGCCGGAACGCGCTGTCGATGCGCACCCGGTAGCCCTTGTTGCGCAGGCTCTTGGCGAGCGAGCGCGACACCTTCAGCTCGTCGCAGAACAGCACCATGCGCGGGTCGGGCGACCACCACAGGATCGGCTCGTCGCCGGAATACCAGGGGAAGATGCCGCGCCGGTAGGCGTCCAGCAGGCGCTCAGGCGACAGGTCGGCGCCGGCGCACAGCAGGCCGTTGGGGTTGCGCAGCGCCTGCTCGACCGGCGGGAAAGGGTCGCCGCCCTGCAGCCAGGCTAGCACTTCACCTGCTGGCGGCAATAGCGCTCGAGCGGGGTCACCCGCGCGCTGCCGGCGACCGCACGGTGCGCCGCCGGACCGATCTCCATCGCCAGGCGGAAGCGGTACTTGGCGAAGAACTCGTTGAACAGCTCGCCGCCGAGGGTGCCGATCGCGGTCAGCGAATCGGTCGCCGGATCGTGCTCGAGCAGGATCGCGGCGAGCGGCTGCGGCGCCGGCCCGGCGACCACGCGCCCGCCGCGCGCGGGATCGTACTGGCTGTGCTCGGAGCAGCAATGGATGACGTTCGGCTGCGGGTTGCGCGCGCTCGCCTCGGTGCGGTAGCTGATGAAGCTGATCTGGTGCGTCGGGTAGGTCAGCTTGTGGGCGCAGATCGCCGAGTAGGCCACGACCGAGCGGCGCGCCCCGACCCCGCCAGACCATACATAACTGCGGTGGTCGGCAGTCTTGAGCCGCACGCTCTCGCGCAGCGGCCGGCCGAGGTTCAGCAGGAAACAGGGCGTCGCGGCGTAGGGATAGTCGAACACCAGGTTGCGATTCGCGGGCAGCGCCGAGGCGGCGAGCGGCGCGCCGTGCTCGTCGACCAGCGTCGCGCGGGCGTAGAAGTGCGGCGTCGCGTCAGTAGCGGCGATCGCCGGCGCGCTTACAGCGGCTGACGCGGCGCAGAACTTGATGAACTGGCGTCGCTGCATGCTATTGCATTATTGTAGCCGCACAAATTCCTAGAACAAGCCTACCGGGAGGAAATTCATGCAGGCGCTCAAATCGGGTTCCGACGTGCTGTTCGTGCTGCTGGGCGCCATCCTGGTGCTCGCCATGCACTCCGGCTTCGCCTTCCTCGAGCTCGGCACCGTGCGCTCGAAGAACCAGGTCAACGCCCTGGTCAAGATCCTGGCCGACTTCTGCGTCTCGACCGTGGCGTATTTCGTCGTCGGCTACGGCCTGGCCTACGGGGTGTCGTTCTTCACCGGCGCCGGGCAGCTGGCGCAGAGCAACGGCTACGAGCTGGTCAAGTTCTTCTTCCTGCTGACCTTTGCCGCCGCGGTGCCGGCGATCGTCTCGGGCGGGATCGCCGAGCGCGCGCGCTTTTATCCGCAGCTGGTCGCCACCGGAGCGCTGGTGGCCCTGGTGTACCCGCTGTTCGAGGGCATCGCGTGGAACCACCATTTCGGCGTGCAGGCCTGGCTGCAGGGGCACTTCGGCGCCGAGTTCCACGACTTCGCCGGCTCGGTGGTGGTGCACGCCGTCGGCGGCTGGATCGGCCTGGTCGCGGTGCTGCTGCTCGGCGCGCGCCACGGGCGCTACACCAAGGACGGGCGCATCTCCGCTCATCCGCCCTCGTCGATTCCCTTTCTCGCGCTCGGGGCCTGGATCCTGTCGGTGGGCTGGTTCGGCTTCAACGTCATGTCGGCGCAGGCGATCGACAAGATCAGCGGCCTGGTGGCGGTCAACTCGCTGATGGCGATGTCCGGCGGAACGCTCGCCGCGCTGGCGGCGGGGCGCAACGACCCGGGCTTCGTCCACAACGGGCCGCTCGCCGGGCTGGTCGCGGTGTGCGCCGGGTCCGATGTCATGCATCCGGCCGGCTCGTTCGTGGTCGGCGCGGTCGCGGGAGGCCTGTTCGTCACCATGTTCACCGTGACCCAGAACCGCTGGAAGATCGACGACGTGCTCGGCGTCTGGCCGCTGCACGGGCTGTGCGGCGCCTGGGGCGGCGTCGCCTGCGGCATCTTCGGCGCCAAGGCGCTGGGCGGGCTCGGCGGCGTGAGCTTCGCCTCGCAGCTCGCCGGCACGCTACTCGGCATCGCGGTCGCGCTCGCCGGCGGGTTCCTGGTCTACGGCACGCTCAAGGCGGCGGTCGGCCTGCGCCTGGGCGAGGAGGAGGAGTTCAACGGCGCCGACCTGTCGATCCACAAGATCTCCGCCTCGCCCGACATCGGCGCGGAGCGGCGCTAGCGCGGCGCGATGTCCTCGGCGTGAAAGCCGAAGCTGCCGCGCTTGCGGTCGGCGAACCAGTGCTTGAGCGTCAGGCCGACGGTGCGGAAGGCGATCTCCTGCCACGGGATCTGCGCCTCCTCGAACAGCGCCACCTCCAGGCTCTCTTCACCGGGCTTGAACTCGAGGTCGCGCAGCCGCGCGCGGTAGAACAGGTGCACCTGGTTGGCCTGCGGCACCGAGAACATGCTGAACGGCTCGCCCAGCTCGACGTGCGCGCCGGCCTCCTCGAGCGTCTCGCGCAGCGCGGCCTGCCCGGTCGTCTCGTCGTTCTCCATGAACCCGGCGGGCAGCGTCCAGTAGCCGTAGCGCGGCTCGATTGCGCGCCGGCACAGCAGAACGCGCTGCTCCCATTGCGGCACGCAACCGACCACCAGCCGGGGATTCTGGTAGTGCACCTCGCCGCAGGCGTCGCACACGAAGCGCGGCAGGCTGTCGCCCGGCGGCACGCGCCGGCTCACCGGCGCGCCGCAGTTGGAGCAGAACTTCATCAGCTTGCGATCCTCTCGGGCAGGTCGCCCAGGCCGCCCAGCATGCCGTCGGGCTGGAAGCCGAGGCGGTCCACCGGCGCGCCGCCGCGGTTGATCCAGTAGACGTTGAAGCCGAAGGCCTTGGCGCCGAGCGCGTCCCAGCAGTTGGACGAGACGAAGCCGATGTTGGCGGCCGGCACGCGCAGGGTGTCGACAGCGAGCTGGTACACGCGCGGCGCCGGCTTGAAGGTTTTCAGCCCGTCGACGCTCAGCACCGCGTCGAAGTTCGCCTGCAGGCCGCGGTTCTTCACCAGCGGCTCGATCATGTCGGGCGAGCCGTTGGTCAGGATCGCCAGCTTGCGCCCGCCGCGCCTCAGCTCGGGCAGCGCCGGCGGCACGTCGGGGTAGGGCGCTAGGTTCAGGTACTCGTCCATCAGCGCCTTCGCCTGCTTGTCCTCGAGCGGCAGGCCGAGCGTTTCGCAGGCATAGGCGAGCGCCTCGCGCGTGACCGCGGAGAAGGGCCGGTAGTGGCCCATCAGGCTGCGCAGCCAGCTGTATTCGAGCTGCTTGGTGCGCCAGATCTGCGACAGCTGCGCGCCCTTGCCGGGCCAGAACTTGTCGCAGCGCGCGATGACCGCGTGAACGTCGAACAAAGTGCCGTAGGCGTCGAACACCAGCGCGTCGAGGGGCATTGGTCGAGCCTCCTTCGGGAAAGCCCGATGGTAAACTGCCGGCGCACAATGGTGAATCGCTACGACGAGATCTACCGCGCCTTCAAGTGGCAGGTGCCGGCGCGCTTCAACATGGCGCAGTCCTGCTGCGGGCGCTGGGCCGCCGAGCGCAGCCGCTTCGCCCTTTACTGGGAGGACGAGTCCGGGGCGCGCGCCGCCTACTCGTTCTGGGACATCCAGCAGCAGGCCAACCGGCTCTCCAACGCGCTCGCCGCGCTCGGGGTGAAGCGCGGCGACCGGGTCGCGATCATCCTGCCGCAGCGGCCCGAGACCGCGATCGCCTACATCGCGATCTTCCAGATGGGCGCCATCGCGCTGCCGCTGAGCCACCTGTTCGGTCCCGACGCGCTCGAGTACCGTATGGAGAACGCGGGCGCGAGCGTGGCGATCGTCGAGCCGACCACGCTGCCCAACCTGTGGCCGATCCGCGACCGGCTCAGCCAGCTCAGGCACGTGATCGGCGCCGGCGGCGCGCGCGAGTCCGGCGTGCACGACTGGGACGCGTTGCTGGCGAAGGCGGGGCGCAGCTATGCCTGCCTCGACACCGCGGCCGACGACCCGGCGCTGATCATCTACACCAGCGGCACCACCGGCGCGCCGAAGGGCGCGCTGCAGGCGCAGCGGGCGATCCTCGGCAACATCCCGGGCTTCGTGCACTCGCACGACTTCTTCCCGCAGCAGGGCGACATGTTCTGGTCGCCGGCGGACTGGGCCTGGGCCGGCGGGCTGCTCGACGCGCTGCTGCCGAGCTGGTATTTCGGCCTGCCGATCCTCGGCTACCGCGGCCGCTTCGACGCCGAGCGCGCCTACGACCTGCTCGAGCGCTACGGGGTGCGCAACAGCTTCCTGTTCCCGACCGCGCTCAAGCTGATGATGAAGACGGTGCCCGAGCCGCGCGGCAAGTACGAGCTCAACCTGCGCTCGCTCATGAGCGCCGGCGAGAGCGTCGGCGCGACCGTGATCGAGTGGGCGCGCGAGCAGCTCGGGGTCACGATCAACGAGATGTTCGGCCAGACCGAGATCAACTACGTGGTCGGCAACTGCCAGAGCGCCTGGCCGGTCAAGCCAGGCTCGATCGGCCGCCCCTACCCGGGGCATAGAGTTGCCATCATTGACGAGACCGGTTCCGAAGTTGGAACAAATCAACTCGGCGAAATCGCGGTTCATCGCGCCGGCGATCCGGTGTTCTTTCTCGAGTACTGGAAGAACCCGCAGGCGACCAAGGACAAGTTCGTCGGCGACTGGGGCCTCACCGGCGACCAGGGCAAGATGGACGAGGACGGCTACATCTGGTACCAGGGCCGCTCGGACGACGTCATCAAGAGCGCGGGCTACCGCATCGGACCGGCCGAGATCGAGTCCTGCCTGATCAAGCATCCGGCGGTGGCGAACGCGGCGGTGATCGGCAAGCCCGACGAGGCGCGCGGCGCGATCATCAAGGCCTTTATCGTGCTGCAGCCCGGGCGCCAGCCCTCCGGCGAGCTGGAGGAGGACATCCAGAAGCACGTGCGGGGGCGCCTGGCGCCCTACGAGTACCCGCGCGAGATCGAGTTCATCGACGCGCTGCCGATGACCACCACCGGCAAGGTACAGCGCAAGGAACTGCGCAAGCGCGCGTGAAACAGCTTCTCTTGCTGGGAGGGGGCCATGCGCACGCGTTCGTGCTGCGCAGCCTGATCGGCGCGCCGCTGGCGGACGCGCGCGTGACCCTGGTCACCCCCAATCGCCACCACCTTTATTCGGGCATGCTGCCCGGACTGGTCGCCGGGCACTACGCGCTCGGCGACTGCGTGATCGACCTGGCGCGGCTCGCCGCGCGCGCGGGCGCGGCGGTGGTCTACGACCGTGTCGCCGCGATCGATCCGCTGCGGCGCATGGTGCGCCTGGAGCGCGGCGGCGAGCTCGAGTACGACGTGGCGTCGCTCAACCTCGGCTCGCTGCCGAACTTCGCCGCCGTGCCCGGCGCCGCCGAGCACGCGCTCGCGGCCAAGCCTTTCGAGCCCCTGGTCGCCGCCTGGGAGGCGCTGCGCGAGCGCGGGCGCAGGCAGACGCTGCACATCGCGGTCGCCGGCGGCGGCGCCGCCGGGGTCGAGCTGGCGATGGCAATGGCGCGCGCGCTCGCTGCCGGCGGGCGCCCGGGCGAGATCGAGCTATACGCCGACCGGCCCGCCTTCGCGCCGCGCCTCGGGCGGCGCATCGCGCGCGCGCTCGCGCGCGCCGGGGTCGTGCTGCGCCCGGGCACCGCGGTGGAGGCGGTCGAGCCCGGGCCGGTGGTGCGCGCGCGTGGCGAGCGGCGCTCCTTCGACGCGGTGGTCTGGACCGCCGGGGCTGCGGCGCTGCCCTGGCTCGGCGAGACCGGCCTGACGCTCGACCCGAACGGATTCATCCTCGTCGACGAGACCCTGCGCAGCCTCTCGCATCCTCAAGTCTTTGCCGCGGGCGACTGCGCCACGCTGCTCGGCGCCGCGCTGCCGAAGTCGGGCGTCTACGCGGTACGCCAGGGCGCGGTGCTGGCGCGCAACCTGCGCCGCGCGGCCGAAGATCGTCCGCTCGAGAGCTATTCGCCGCAGCGAATTTCGCTCGCGCTGATCAGCTGCGGCAGGCGCTACGCTATCGCGTCGTGGGGCCCGCTGGTGGCCGAGGGTGAATGGCTCTGGCGCTGGAAGGACCGCATCGACCGGCGCTGGATCGCCACCTTCGCCGGCTAGGCCGCCCCCGGCCGCGAGGCGACCAGGATCTTGCCGTCGGCCTCGACCACGGTGTCGCCGTGCTGGTTGGTGCAGGCGCCGCGCATCACGATGATGCCGCCGCGGTGCTTGGGCTTGTCGAGCTTCTCCAGCACCGTCCATTCGCTGGCCAGGGTGTCGCCGGCGCGCACCGGCGCCTTGAAGCGGCAGCCGTGCTCGAGATAGGCGATCGCGGTGCCGGCGAAGAACATGCCGACCGGCGCCGAGACCAGCGCGCTGGTGAACGGGCCGTGCAGGATGCGCGAGCCGAACTGGGATTGCTGGGCGAACACCTCGTCCACGTGCAGCGGGTTGAAGTCGCCGAACAGCCCCGAGCCGAGGACGAAGTGCGTTTCGGTGACCGTGAGGCTGGAGCCGAAACGTTCGCCCAGATCAACCTCGTCATACCATTTTCCGTGGAACACCATGCTCGTTTTCGCCTCCGTCGAGGTACCATACTGACCGAAGCTGTCATCCTAACCCGGGAGTAGAACATGAAAACTCGCTTTGCCTTGCTCGCCGCCGCGCTGCTGGCGGCGTCCACCGCCCACGCCGCGTTTCCCGAGCGTCCGATCAAGCTGATCGTGCCCTGGGGCGCGGGCGGCGACACCGACAACATCTACCGCGCCTTCCAGCCGATGTTCCAGAAGCACCTCGGCGGCACCATCGTGATCGCCAACGTCGGCGGCGCCTCGGGCACCCGGGGTGCCAAGGAAGCCAAGGGCTCGCCGCCCGACGGCTACACCATTTTCGCCATCCACGACTCGATCCACTCGACCTACTACACCGGCGTGGCCGACGTGAACTACTGGGACTTCGAGCCGATCTGCCTCGTGTCGGCAACACCGTCGATCCTGACCGCGAGCCCGAAGACGCCGTGGAACAACATCCAGCAGCTGATCGCCGACGCCAAGGCGCACCCCGGTACGATCACCGTCGGCGCCACCCTCGGCTCGACCAGCCACTTCTTCCCCGCGCTGGTGGAGAAGGCCGCGGGGCTCAAGTTCAAGTACGTCGCCTATGAAGGCACCGCCAAGCGCATGAACGCGCTGCTGGGCGGGCATATCGACCTGGCAGAGTCGAACTTGACCCAGAGGGGCAAGGTCGACGCGGGGCAGATGAAGTTCCTCGCCATCGCCACCGCCAAGCGCATGCCGCAGATGCCCGACCTGCCGACGCTGAAGGAAAACGGCATCGACGTGGAGTACGCGGTGCACCGCGGGCTGGTGGCGCCCAAGGGCACGGCGCCCGCCGCGCTGGCCAAGCTGCGCTCGGCCTGCGGCGCGGCCGCGAGGGAGCCGGCGTTCGCCAAGGCGATGGATCTCCAGGGCACGCTGGTGGACTACAAGAACGCTGCCGACTACGCGGCGTTCTTCAAGCAGGACGACCAACTCAACAAGGATCTCGCGAAAGAGCTCGGCCTGCTCAAGCGATGATCGGGCGTGACGGTCTGGCGGGGCTCGTCGTACTCGCGACGAGCCTCGCGCTTTTCTGGCTCACGCTGGGGCTGCAGAGAAACCCGCTGGTACCGATCGGCCCCGGGTTCTATCCGCGCATCGTTCTCGGCCTCACCGCGGCGCTCGGCTTCGCGCTGTTGGCGGCCGACCTGCTGGCGCGCCGCAAGGCGCGCGTGGCCGGGCCGCCGCGCAACTACCGGCTGGTGGCGTTGTCTTTCGGCGCCTTCGGCGTCTACGTCCTGCTGCTGCCGGGGCTGGGCTTTCGCATCGCCACCTTCCTCTTCGTCGCCGCCGCCAACCTGCTGCTGGCGCCGCCGCAGCGGCCCGCGCACTGGCTGCGCGCGCTGGCGCTCGGCGCGGCGACCGCGCTGATCGCGTACTACGTGTTCGAGCAGTACCTCCTGGTGCTGCTGCCGCGCGGGCGCTGGACCGACTTCTAGCCCGTGTACGACCTGCTCTGGCACAGCATCGTCGGGCTGCTGCACTACAAGTACCTGGTGCCGCTCGTCGCCGGCACCCTCGCCGGCGTGGTGGGCGGCGCGCTGCCCGGGGTCACGATCACCATGACGGTGATCATCGTGCTGCCGTTCACCTTCGGCCTCGACCCGCTGCAGGGCCTGGCGGCGATGACCGGGGTCTACGTCGGCGGCTCGGCCGGCGGCCTGATCACCGCGACCCTGCTCGGCATTCCCGGCACCCCTTCGTCGATCGCGACCACCTTCGACGGCCACCCGATGGCCAGAAAGGGCCAGCCCGGACGCGCGGTGTGGCTGGGGGTGTGGGCGTCGTTCTGCGGCGGCCTGCTGGGCGGGCTGTTCCTGATCGCCGCCACCGGGCCGCTGGCAAAGATCGCGCTCGAGTTCGGGCCGTGGGAGTTCTTCTCGCTGTTCATTTTCGCGCTGTCGATGGTGGCGGGGCTGATGGAGGCCTCTCTCCTGAAGGGCTTCATCTCCGGCGCGATCGGCCTCATCGTCACCATCATGGGCAACGACCCGATGCTCGGCGCGCCGCGCCTGACGCTCGGCATCGACTTCCTCGAGGGCGGGATCCCGTTCCTGCCGGTGCTGATCGGCGTCTTCGCCTTCGCCCAGATCATGTCCGACGTCGAGAAGATGGGCGGCGCAGCCGGCCCCGCGAGCGCGGTGGAACGCATCGCGAATCTGTCCGCCTCGCACCTGAAGGTGATCTGGGAAATCCTCTCGCGGCCGGTCCTGCTGCTGTGGTCCTCGCTGGTCGGCCTGCTGATCGGGGTGCTGCCGGCGATCGGCGGCAGCGCGGCCAACATGATCGCCTACGACCAGGCGAAGAAATTCTCGCGCCACCCCGAGCGCTTCGGCAGCGGCACGCCGGAAGGCATCATCGCTTCGGAGTCGGCCAACAACGCCAACGTCGGCGGCTCGCTGGTCACCATCATGGCATTCGGCATCCCGGGCGACGCGGTGACCGCGGTCATGCTCGGCGCGCTCACCATCCACGGCATCCAGTCCGGCCCGCTGTTCATCTCGCAGCATCCCAGGATCGCCTACGGCATCTTCGCCGCCTACCTGCTCGCGCACCCTATCATGGTGATCCTGATGGGTCTCGGCGCGCGCGCCATGCTGCGCGTGGTGAGCGTGCCCAAGGCGGCGCTGTTCCCCGTGGTGCTGGTGCTGTGCACCGTCGGCGCCTACGCGCTCAGCAACACCATGTCGAACGTCTACGTGCTGCTGCTGTTCGGCGTGCTCGGCTATGCGATGGTCAAGTTCGGCTTCCCGCTCGCGCCGCTGATCATCGGCGTCGTCCTGGGCGACCAGATCGAGGTCAACCTGATCCAGGCCCTGATGACCGACTCCAACCCCTGGCTGTTTGTCACCCGGCCGATCTCGGGCGGCCTGCTCGCCGCGGCGGTGGCGTCGGTCGTCTTCGCCCTGTGGCAGCATCGCCGCCACCGGCTGCGCACCGCCGCGCGTGGACCTGCGGAACAGGACGTCGACTTCTGAACTCCCGCTCGCGCGGATTTTCACTGCGGGGCGCGGCGAGCTGGCTCGCCGGGGGCGGCGTGCTGGTCGCCGCCGCCGGCATCATCCTGGGCGAAACGCTGCTCGCGCCGAAGTTCGAGCTGGTGTATCGCGGCAGCGTCGATGCCGCGTATTGCAGTCACATCGGCAAGACCGAGAGCTGCAGCTTCGGCTACGGCCTTGCGATCGGCAACAACGGCAAGCGGCCGCAGGACAGCGTGCGCATCGAATGGCCGCTGGACTTGCGTGCCTGCCATGTCCGGACGCAAGTCTCCGACATCGTCGCGCAGGTGCGGCCGACGCCGCAGCCGCGGATCCTGACCGGATTCGAGGCGGGCAGGACGGTCCACACTATCAGCGCCCTGATGCCGGATACCATGGTCGAATTCGAGCTGGGCTGCAGCGCGTTCACGCGCGCCCAGCTGCGCACGATGCAGCAGGCGCATCCCAAGGTTGAAGCGCGCGGCGTGGTGTCGGAGGCCGATCCGCGCGCGTCGGCGTTTTGGCGCGGAGTCACGAACCTGCTGCGGGTGTTCGGCCTGTTCGGCTAGCGCGGCCCGGCTGCGTCCGGGACTAGGGCTTGCAGCGGTAGACGTCGGCCTTGATGTCGATCAGGCCATGCGGGCCGATGTACTGCGAGGTCACCACGTAGGCGTTGCCGCCGGCCCGCGCGACCTTGGCGCGCACTTCGAGCTGCGCCGCCGGCATGCCGCCCACCACTAGCTGCTTGTACAGCTCGACCTTTCCCAGCCGCTCGCACTCCGCGCGCGCCTGCTCGGCGTTGATCAGCCGCACGCGCGTCGGCGCCTGCGGCGACGGCGGCTGGCCGGCGCAGCCGGCGAGCAGGATGGCGGCGATAACTGTGCGACGGATCATTTGCCTCCTCAGGCCTCGCCCTCCACGGCGCGGAGCTTTCCGCCGATGAGCGTGGCCAGGACCACCAGCGCGGTCGAGATGAAGATCATTATTATGCCCAAGGCCGAAAGCCTGCCCCAGAGACCGTCGTCGGCAAAGCGCAGAATCTGAACCGCGAGGACCTCGGTTCCCGGCCGCGAGAGAACGACGGACAGCGTCAGCTCGCGCACAAACATGCTGGCCATGAGGATCCACGCCGAGACGATGCCCGGAATGAGGAGCGGAATGATGATCCGGCGCATGGTCGTCAGGGCGCTTGCCCCGCAAACGAGGGACGATTCCTCCAGATGCGCGTGCACCTGGACGAAGGCGCTCGCCAGCGGCCGGATGCCGTAAGGCAGATAGGTGGCGATGTAGCCGATCAGCAGGGCCCAGATGGTGGCGTAGAGCGGCGTCTGGACGAAGAACCACATGAAGCCGACGCCGATGACGATGCCCGGGAACGAAAACGAGAGGAAGCTCAGGGACTCGAGCATCCCCGAAGCCCGCGTCTTCACTTTGACGATGACGTAGGCCACGAAGATTGACAGCAGCACGCCCAGCGTGGCGCCGACGACGCCCAGGAACAGGCTGTTCTTCAGGGACAGAAGCGAGATCGGATCCTCCACCACCTCGATCCAGTGCTTCCAGCTCATGAGCGAAAAGGCACGCGCGCTCGGCACCATGGAGTAGGGCACCAGCGAGGTGTAGAACAGGACCGTTACCGGGAGCACGATCAGGATCAGCGACAGCAGGGCCACCACGCTGAACAGTGGGATCTTCGCCGCTTTGAGTTCGATCGTGGCCGGGCGGTAACCGCGGCCCGCGATGGTCACGTACTTTTCGCTCTCTGCGGTCAGCGCACGGTAAACGATGATGAGTGTGATCGAAGTCGCCAGCACGCTCATGCCCACGGC
>Ga0315556_1001828_pt1 | contig 12546 bp, 11 predicted proteins | sample SalMarSW160310MG_FD_202112 | JGI IMG/M metagenome (GOLD analysis project Ga0315556, IMG submission 202112) | Salt marsh sediment microbial communities from the Plum Island Ecosystem LTER, Massachusetts, United States - Salt Marsh Sediment SW1603-10 ...
CGAGCAGGATCGCCTCGCGGTCCTCCTTCAGGGTCTGGACGTAGCTGCGCTGCGGCGGATGCAGCGGCATGGTGAAATAGCCGAGTTTCATCGCTTTGTCCGTCGCATGCTTGCGGCCCGCCGCTAATGATCAGGCGATAATCTACACGCATGAGCACGAATCGCGCAAAGCCCCGACCGGCGCCGCGGCGGCTGCTGCCCGGCGAGCGTGAGAAGCTGATCGTCAAGGAGGCGATCCGCTTCTTCTCCGAGGTCGGCTTCGCGGGCCAGACCCGGGAGCTGTCGCGGCGCCTGGGCATCACCCAGCCGCTGCTGTACCGCTACTTTCCGTCCAAGCGCGCGCTGCTCGAGCGCGTCTACCGCGAGGTGTTCCTCGGCCGCTGGGACCCGGCCTGGCGGACGCTGCTCGAGGACCGGTCGCTACCGCTGCGCGCGCGCCTGATCGAGTTCTACCGCCGCTATACCGCGGTCGTCTTCCGTCCGGAATGGATCCGCCTCTACATGTATGCGGGACTGGCCGGGACCGGCTTCAACCGCCGCTACATCGACATGCTCGAAAAACAGCTGCTGCGGCGCATTTGCGCCGAGCTCCGGGTCGAGCTGGGACTGCCCGACGCCCGCCGCGCGCCGATCTCGCCGTTCGAGATGGAGCTCGCCTGGGACCTGCACGGCGGGATCTTCTATTATTGCGTGCGCAAGTTCATCTACCGCAGTCGGGTGCACGAGGACCTGCCGGCCCTGATCGAGCACGCCGTCGACAGCCTGCTGCTCGGCGCGCCGACGGTGCTCGACCGGCTGCTGGGCAGGACACGAACCGCCAAGGCAAAGGGAGGCAAGAGCCGTGACATACCGTGAAAAGCTGCGCCGCAGCCGCGTCTCGCGCAAGGACATGCTCAAGCGCGTGGCGCGCTTCGACAAGTTGAAGGGCTTCGACGGCGGGCTGCCCGACAGCCGCTACCCGGGGTGCGAGCGCATCCTCTACAACGTAATCGGTTTCCAGCCGCCCAGGTCCGAGGGCAAGGGCGGCGTCAGCTCGCCGGTCGGCGCGAAGGCGGCACGCATGGCGGCGATCAAGATCTCCGAGGGCTTCAACCTCGGCTACTGCCGCGCGCTCCCCGGACACGGGCCGATGTTCCACAACCACGACACCAACGAGACCTTCATCGCCATGACGGGAACCTGGCGCGCGAGCTGGAAGAACGAGAAGGGGCGGATCGAGCACGTCGACCTGAAGCCGCTCGACGTCATCTCGTTTCCGGCCGGGGTGTCGCGCCGCTTCATGAACGTCACGCGCGGCAGCAAGCGAAAGTATTCGGTGCTGATGTTCGTCATCGGCGGCAACGCGCCGCAGGCCGAATTCACCCGCGAGTCGATGCTCGAGCTCGCCGCCGGAGGCTACCTCAGGAAACGCTGAGCTTGCTGTAAAATCAAATACTTTTGTCCAGCGCGGGAATCATGAAGTCAAGCGAGATCCGCTCGAGCTTTCTCGAGTACTTCAAGTCCAAGGGCCACACCATCGTCGCCTCGAGCCCGCTCGTGCCGGGCAACGACCCGACGCTGCTGTTCACCAACTCCGGCATGGTGCAGTTCAAGGACGTGTTCCTCGGCAAGGATCGGCGTCCCTACAGCCGCGCCACGACCTCGCAGCGCTGCGTGCGCGCCGGCGGCAAGCACAACGACCTCGAGAACGTCGGCTATACCGCTCGCCACCACACGTTCTTCGAGATGCTGGGCAATTTCTCCTTCGGCGACTACTTCAAGAAGGACGCGATCCGCTTCACCTGGGAGCTGCTGACCAAGGTCTACAAGCTGCCGCCCGAGAAGCTCTGGACCACGGTCTACGAAAGCGACGACGAGGCCTACGACCTGTGGACGCGCGAGATCGGCGTGCCCAGGGAGCGCTGCGTGCGCATCGGCGACAAGCCGGGCGGGCAGAAATACCAGTCGGACAACTTCTGGCAGATGGCCGACACCGGCCCCTGCGGCCCCTGCAGCGAGGTGTTCTACGACCACGGCGAAGGCATCCCCGGCGGGCCGCCGGGCTCGCCGGACGCCGACGGCGACCGCTACATCGAGATCTGGAACCTCGTCTTCATGCAGTTCAACCGCGACGAGGCGGGCGTCATGCATCCGCTGCCCAAGCCCTCGGTCGACACCGGCATGGGCCTGGAGCGCATCGCGGCGGTGCTGCAGGGCGTGCACTCGAACTACGAGATCGACCTGTTCCAGGACCTGATCCGGGCGGCCGCGCGCGAAACCGGCGCCAAGGACCTGAAGAATCCGTCGCTCAACGTGATCGCCGACCACATCCGCGCCTGCAGCTTCCTGATCGTCGACGGCGTCATTCCCGGCAACGAAGGCCGCGGCTACGTGCTGCGCCGGATCGTCCGCCGCGCGATCCGCCATGGCTACAAGCTGGGGCAGCACAAGCCGTTCTTTTACCGCATGGTGGAAGACCTCGACCGCGCGATGGGCGAGGCCTACCCGGAGCTGACCGCGGCGAAAGAGCGCGTGGCGCAGGTGCTCAGGCAGGAGGAAGAGCGCTTCGCCGAGACGCTGCATCACGGCATGCAGGTGCTCGAGGCGGCGCTGGCGGGAGAAGGCCCTATGCTCGACGGCGAGACCGTGTTCAAGCTGTACGACACCTTCGGCTTTCCGGTCGATCTCACCGCCGATATCTGCCGCGAGCGCGGCGTGCCGATCGACTTCGCCGGCTTCGAGGCGGCGATGGAGCAGCAGCGCGAGCGGGCGCGGGCGGCGAGCCGCTTTTCGATGGCTGCGGGGCTGGAGTACGCGGGCGGCAAGACCGAGTTCCGCGGCTACGACACGCTTTCGCTCAAGGGCAAGGTGATCGCGCTCTACCGCGAGGGGACGCAGGTCGGCGAGCTCGGCGCGGGCGAAGCGGGCGTGGTGGTGCTCGATCGCACCCCGTTCTACGCCGAGTCGGGCGGGCAAGTGGGCGACCGCGGCGAGATGGTAGGCCCGGCGGGAACCTTCGCGGTGGCCGACACGCAGAAGATCCAGGCCGAGGTCTTCGGCCATCACGGCGCGCAGGTCACCGGGCGGCTCAAGGTCGGCGACGCGGTGAGCGCGCAGGTCGACGTGACCTCGCGCCGGCGCGCGATGTGGAACCACTCCGCCACCCACCTCATGCACGCCGCCTTGCGCAAGGTGCTGGGCGCCCACGTGCAGCAGAAGGGCTCGCTGGTCGACGCGCACCGTACGCGCTTCGACTTCTCGCATCCGCAGCCTATGAACCCGGACGAAATCCGTGAGGTCGAGGCGCTGGTGAACGACGCGATCCGCCGCAACGTCGAGGTGAGCGCGCGGATCATGAAGTTCGACGACGCGATCAAGGCCGGCGCGCTCGCGTTCTTCGGCGACAAGTACGGCGACGAGGTTCGCGTGGTCGGAATGGGCGAGGTCTCGACCGAGCTGTGCGGCGGCACGCACGTTGCGCGCACCGGCGACATCGGCATGTTCAAGATCGTCTCCGAGTCCGGCGTCGCGGCCGGCATCCGGCGTGTCGAGGCGGTGACCGGGGAGGGCGCCCTCGAGTACGTGCAGGAGCTCGAGCGGCAGATGAGCTTCGTCGAGGGCTTCTACCAGACCACCCGCGACCGGCTCGAGGAGCGCATCCAGGCGACGCGCGAGCACGAGCGCGCGCTCGAGAAAGAGCTCGCGCGGCTGAAGTCGAAGCTCGCCGCGAGCCAGGGCGACGAGCTCGCCGACCAGGCGAGCGAGGTGAAGGGCGCCAAAGTCCTCGCCGCGGCGCTCGAAGGCGCCGACGCCAAGACGCTGCGCGAGACGATGGACAAGCTGAAGGACAGGCTCAAGTCGGCGGCGATCGTGCTCGGCACGGTGAGCGACGGCAGGGTTTCCCTGGTGGCGGGCGTGACCAAGGATCTCACCGCGAAGGTCAAGGCGGGAGAGCTGGTGAACTTCGTCGCCCAGCAGGTCGGCGGCAAGGGGGGCGGACGCCCCGACATGGCGCAGGCCGGCGGGGCCGAGCCGGCCAAGCTGCCCGGGGCGCTGCGCTCGGTGCAAGGCTGGGTCGAGAAGAAGCTGTGACGCCGGCGCAGGCGCTCGCGGCCTCACCGCTGGCGGTAGCGCTGCGCGGCTCGAGCGCGCTGCACGCCGCCGTGGCGAGCGTGCACCTGGTCGGCGTGGCGCTGCTGGTGGGCTCGATCGCGGTGCTGGATCTGCGCCTGCTCGGCCTGTCGCGCAGGCTTTCCGTGCGGCGCCTGGCGGCGCACCTGCTGCCGTGGAGTGCGGCGAGCTTCCTTCTGATCGTCCCGAGCGGCCTGCTGATGTTCCTCGCGCGCGCCGAGGAGCTGATCGGCAGCCCGCTGTTCGCGCTCAAGATGACGCTGATCGCCGCCGCCGGGATCAACGCGGCCGTGTTTCACGCCGCGGTGTTCCGCGGCGCCTCCGATTGGGACGTGGACGTGGCGCCGCCCTGGCAGGCGCGCGCGGCCGCGGCGCTCTCGCTCGCGATATGGGTCAGCGTGATCGTCTGCGGACGGATGCTGGCGAAAGCCTAGCGCCGTCTAGAAACCGATCCTCGATTTCTTCACGCCGCGCCCGTCCTGGATGTCGTCCGGGTTCACCTCGTCGCGGCCGGCGAGCTTGGCGTTGCCGAAGCCAAGCTGCACGGCGCGCCGCATCTCGCGCGGCGTGAGCGCCGCGAGCTTCTCGAGCACGGTCTGCGACGGCGTCTCGGGGAACTTCCGGCCCCAGTCGTGGGCGCAACGGATCTCGCGGTAGATCGCGAGCGCGATTCGCGCGGCGCCCGCCGCATCGGGCGGCTCGATTTCGTAGACGTTCATCCGGTTGAGAATCGGCTCCGGAATGCGGGCCGGATCGTTCGCGGTCGCGAACCACACCGCCCCGGACGCGTCGATCGGGATCTCGACGAACTCGTCGACGAACTGCGTCGCGGTGTGGGCTTCGAGCAGGGCGTAGAGGGCGCCGAGCGGATCGTACTGGCCCCCGTCGGCCGCCTTGTCGATCTCGTCGACGACCATGACCGGGTTGGCGTACTCGCCGTGCAGGAAGGTGTCGAACACCTTGCCCGGCTTGGCGTTCTTCCACTGCGAGGAGGCGCCCGACAGGATCCAGCCCGCCGTGAGCGAGCTCATCGGCACGAAGCCGAAGCCGGTGCCGAGCAGCGCGGCGACGCGCTTGGCGAAGTGCGTCTTGCCGATGCCCGGCTCGCCCAGCAGCAGCGTCGGCGGCAGCTCGACGGAGTCCTCCGAGTCGATGCACAAGGCGAGGTGCTTACGGATGTCCTCGAGCACCTCGCCGAAGTTGGGCAGCTCGTCGAACAGCCCGTCCATCTGCGGCATCGACGAAGGCTTGACGGTGAAGCGCTGACCGCCCATGCGCAGCATCTTCTCGTACAGCGTGCGCAGCCCTTCGTTGGCCGAAGGGGTGAGCTCCTGCAGGGCCTTGTCGACGTCCGCGACGCTGTAGACGTCCTTGAAGCCCGCGACCGGAATGGCGACGTTTGCCGACATTGTTCTACCTCCTCGGTTTTCGGCGGCATGCCCGCGCGAAAAACGTAACATGACGCTCGAAGCCGAAGCAATACTCGGGCCATACCTTGGCAGCCGATTGCCGCGAGTGCTGATGGCCGACGCGTTCGTCGTGTAGAGTCGGAATTGCCATGGAAGGCCCATCGACATCTTCGCGTCCGGACTTGAGCGCGCAAGCGTTCAACCGGCGCGGCGCGGGGCACCTGCCCGGATTGGTCGGGCTGGAGATCATTTCGGTCACCTCGGAGGCAATCGAGAGCCGCCTCCCCGTGCGTCCGGAGCTGCTCGCGCCGAACGGCTACCTGCACGCGGCCTCGGTCATCGCGCTCGCCGACACGAGCTGCGGCTACGGCTGTGTCGTCAATTTGCCGCAAGGCGCGCGCGGGTTCACCACCATCGAGCTGAAGACGAATTTTCTCGGTACCGCGCTCGAAGGCGCGCTGCGCTGCCGTGCGGTCCCGGTCCACCTCGGGCGGACCACCCAGGTCTGGGACGCGAACGTGACCGTCGAAGGCAGCGGCAAGGGCATTGCCCTGTTCCGCTGCACCCAGATGGTGCTGTGGCCGAAGGAAGGCGCCAAAGTTGCCAAACAGCGCCCCGCGTGATTCAATCCCCCTTGAGGTCGATGCGATGAAACGCTGGTTTTACGGCTTTTTCTTCTTTTTCCCGCGCCCGCTGGCGGAAGGGAACGGCTAGCCGCATCCAGACAGATCCCGAAAAACCGCCAGTGCCCCAAAGCCTGGCGGTTTTTTTATGCCCACCACCCAAGACCCCTGCCATGACGACGCCCGCTGACAGCTTCCCGACCCATTCGCCGCTCGACAAGACCTCGCTCACCGACGATGAGCGGATCGAGAACATCGTACCGCTGCCGCCGCCGGAGCACCTGATCCGCTTCTTTCCGATCCAGGGCACGCCGGTCGAGACGCTCATCGACGACACGCGGCGCCGGGTGCGCGACATCCTGCACGGGCGCTCGGACCGGCTGCTGGTGGTGATCGGCCCTTGCTCGATCCACGACCCCACTGCGGCGCTCGCCTATGCCGAGCGCCTCGCCGCCGAGCGGGCCCGCTTCGCCGGCGAGCTCGAGGTGCTGATGCGGGTGTACTTCGAGAAGCCGCGCACCACCGTGGGCTGGAAGGGGCTGATCAACGATCCCTACCTGAACGGCAGTTTCCGCATCAACGAGGGGCTGCGCATCGCGCGCGACCTGCTGGTGCGGATCAACCAGGCCGGCGTGCCGGCCGGCTGCGAGTTCCTCGACGTGATTTCGCCCCAGTACATCGGCGATCTGGTGTCGTGGGGCGCGATCGGCGCCCGCACGACCGAATCCCAGGTGCACCGCGAGCTCGCCTCGGGCCTTTCGGCGGCGGTCGGCTTCAAGAACGGGACCGACGGCAATGTGCGCATCGCGGTGGACGCCATCCTTGCCGCCCGGCAGAGGCACCACTTCCTCTCGGTGCACAAGAGCGGACAGGTGTCGATCGTCGAGACGCGCGGCAACGACGACTGCCACATCATCCTGCGCGGCGGCCGGCAGCCGAACTACGATGTGGCCAGCGTCAAGACCGCCTGCGACGAGCTGCGCAATGCGGGGCTCACCGAGCGCCTGATGATCGACTGCTCGCACGCCAACAGCCGCAAGGATTACCGGCGGCAGCGCGAGGTCTGCGGCGAGATCGGTGCCCAGATCGCGGCCGGCGACGGCCGTATCCTGGGCGTCATGATCGAGTCGAATCTCGTCGAGGGACGCCAAGACCTCAAGCCGGGGCGCGCGCTGACCTTCGGCCAGAGCATCACCGACGGCTGCCTGGGGTGGGAAACGTCGGTGTCCCTGCTCGAGCGCCTCGCGCAGGCGGTTGCCGCGCGCCGCGAGGTGGCCGCGGTGGGCGATACGACCGCGGCCGGGGACTGAGCCCTGGACGCGCTCTCGCCCGAGCTGATCGGCGCCGCCGCGCTGGTCGTGCTCGGCGCCTATGTCGTGTACGGGATGACGGGGTTCGGCTCGACCGTGCTCTCGATGCCGCTGCTCGCGCAGTTGCTGCCGCTCAAGTTCGCCGTCCCGCTGATGCTCTTGCTCGATCTCGGGGCGTTCGCGCTCTTCGGCGCGCGCTTCCGGCGCGGCATCCGCTACGACGAGATCCGCTGGCTCGCGGCGTTCATGCTTGCGGGCATCGCGATCGGGCTGACGCTGCTGATCCGCGTCTCCGAGCAGCGCCTGCTCGCGGGACTGGGCCTTTTCGTGCTTGCGTACGCGGCCTACGGCCTGCAGCGGCGCGGCGCGCCGCTCTCGCTTGCACGCGCATGGAGCGCACCGATCGGGATCACCGGCGGGGCGCTGTCGGCCATGTTCGGCACCGGCGGCGTGCTGTTCGCGATCTTCAACAGCGGACGCATCCGCGACAAAGGCGAGTTGCGGGCGACCAACGCGGCGATGATCATGGCGTCCTCGATCGTGCGGGTAGTGCTCTTCGGAGCCGCCGGTCTGCTGTCGCAGAGCGGGCTGATCGTGACCGCGCTCTGGCTCGCGCCGGCGATGATCGCCGGCCTCTTGATCGGCAACAGGCTGCACGCCGCGGTTCCGACCGGTGCCGTGGTGCGCGTGGTCTATCTGCTGCTGGCGGTGGCGGGCGTGTCGCTGCTGATTCGCGCGGCCTCGTCCTGACGGTCGCGCGGCGGCGACTATAATCGCCGCTTTGCGCGCGTACGGCCGATTTTGATTCGAATCTCCACCCGACGCTGGCTCGCAATCGCGCTCGTCGCTACGCTGGCGTTCCGCTTCTGGCTCTCGGCGGTCCTTCCCATGACCGGCGACGAAGCCTACTTCGTGCTGTGGGGCCGTCATCCGGACCTGGGCTTCTACGACCACCCGCCGATGGTCGGCTGGCTGCTCGCGCTGATCCTGCACTGGTCCGACACCGAGTGGGCGTTGCGCCTGCCGGTGACCCTGCTGCCGCCGGCGCTTGCGCTCGTGCTGCGCGCTGCGCTGCGCGGCTGGTTCGGCCGCGACGAGGACACCGCCAACCTGGCTGCGCTGTGCGTGCTGCTGGTGCCGCTGAACTTCATCAATGTCCTGATCACGACGGACACGCCGCTGATCTTTTTCTCGACGCTGTCGGTGCTGTTCTTCGCGCGCGCGGCGCAGCGCGGCTCGGCCGGCGTTTTTCTCGCTTCGGGCGTGTTCCTGGGGCTCGCATTCCTGTCCAAATATTTCGCCGTGCTTCTCGGCCTGGGCTACTTCGCCTGGGCGCTGGCCTCGCCCGGCGCGAGGCGCCGCTGGACGGGGCCGCTGCTCGTCTTCGTCGGTGCGCTGCCATTCGCGCTCGAGAACCTGTACTGGAACTACGAGGCCTGCTGGTGCAACCTGATGTTCAACGCGGTCAACCGGCAGTCGGACGCCGCCTGGTCGCTGGTGACGCCGGCGCTCTACCTTCTCTCGCTTGCATACCTCGCGGCGCCGCTGCTGTTCTGGGCGTGGAAAGAGCGCGCGCAGCTGCGCGCGAGCGCGGCGTCGCCGGAGGCTCGCGCGCTGCTGCTGGCCTGGGCCGTTCCGTTCGCGGTATTCGCGCTGGTGTCGCTGCGCAAGGAAATCGGCCTGCACTGGATGCTTTCGTTCATGCCGGCGCTGATCGCGAGCCTGGCGCTGCTGCCGGGGCGCAGGCCGCTTGCCTCGAGCGCGCGCTTTTTTGCGTGGTTCGTCGCCCTGCACGCGCTCGCGATCGTGACCATCGCGAATCTGCCGATGCAGACATGGAAGGGCTGGACGCGCATGTATCCGCGCATCGTCGCGTTCGTGGACACGCGCGGCGTGCTGAAGAGAGTCGAACCGTACTTCGGGCGCTACCGGCTCGCCGCGAGCAGCTACGCGGCCGCGGCCAGCTACGAGTACTACGCGGGCCGGCGGGTGATCGTGTTCGGCCCCGGCTCGTCGCACGCGCGCCACGACGACATCCTGACCGACTTTCGCAAGCTCGACGGGGCCGACATCCTGGTGCTGCGGCCCTCGCCGCCGCCCGAGGGAGAATACCGGCCGTACTTCCGCAGCATGCGGGTGCAAACGTTCGAGGTCCGGGGCGTCACGTTCTACGCGGTGCTCGGCCAGGGCTTCGACTATCGCGCCTACCACGACCGCGTCCTGACGTTCGTGCGCGATCACTACTACCGCCGGCCGTGGTGGCTGCCGCCGGGCCGCTGCTACTTCTGCGAGCGCTACTTCGGCAGCGGCGACTGCGGCTGGAGGCACTGATGCTGCGCGCACGCGAGCTGGTGCGCCTGTTGCGCCCGCATCAGTGGGTCAAGAACGGCTTCGTTCTGGCCGGCCTCGTTTTCGGGCACGGCTGGGACGACCCGCACATGGTGGTGCTTGCGCTGTCGGCGTTCCTCGCCTTCTGTCTGGCGTCGAGCGCCGTGTACGCGTTCAACGACGCCATCGACGCGGAGCAGGACCGCGGCCACCCCGAGAAGCGTACCCGCCCCGTGGCGAAGGGCGCGGTGAGCATCGTCGAGGCCCTCACGCTCGCCGTGCTGCTCGCGCTGGGCGGGCTCGGGATCGGCACGCTCGTATCGCTGGGGGTCGCGGCGTCGGTCGCCGGCTATCTGGTGCTCAACGCCGCCTACACGCTCGGCCTCAAGCACGTGCCGGTGATCGACGTGCTCGCGCTCGCCGCGGGCTTCATGCTGCGGCTGCTCGCCGGGACGGCGGGGATCGGAATCGTGCCTTCGGACTGGATTCTCGCCTGCGGCGTGCTGCTGACCTTGTTCCTGGGTTTTGCCAAGCGCCGCGCCGAGCTCGACCGGCTGGCGGACGACGCGCATCAGCATCGCGCGGTGCTGGCGGCCTACAGCCCCCGGTTTCTGGACATTGCGATAACCGTGTGCGCGGCCGGAATGATCGTCGCTTACGTGTTCTACACGCTCGCGCCGGAAACGGCCGAGCTGCACGGCACGAACCGGCTCGTGCTGACGGTGCCGTGGGTGCTGCTCGGCACGCTGCGTTATCTCTTTCGCCTGCGCTTCCGCGGCGGCGGCGGCGACCCGTCGTCCGAGCTGCTTCGAGACCCCGCGCTGACGGCGGCGGTCGTGGGATGGCTCGCCACCGTGCTGTGGCTCATCTCCTGAGCTTTTCGGCATAATGGCCCGATGGCCGCTGCCACCGAATCTCCGCTCCGCTCCCAGCTGCTCGCGCATCTCGAGTCGCTCGGCGACGCGTCGAAATTCTCCGACCGCATCCACGCCCTGATTCCGAAGTGCCGGCTGCTGGAGAATTTCTCTGCCGGCGAGGTTCGCCTGCTGGCGCATTTCATGGATGTCTACCGCGCCGAAGTCGGCACCGAGATCATGCGCGAGGGCGAAGGCGGCGACTTCATGATGATGATCATCGAGGGCAAGGTGGAAGTGCAGAAGCGGGATCGCTGGAATACGCCCCAGGTGCTTTCGGAAGTCGAGGCCGGCCGGACGCTGGGCGAGATGTCGATGATCGACGGCGAGCCGCGCTTCGCCACCTGCATGGCGATCGAGCCGACGCTGATCGCGGTGCTCGACCGCGAGCGGCTGGCGCGCATCATCGTCGAGCAGCCGATGCTCGGCGCCAAGATCCTGATGGAGCTGGTGCTGATGCTGTCGCAGCGCTTGCGCGCGACCAGCGAGCGCCTGCTGGGCCTGCTGGACGAAAAGTCGCAGGGCGGCGTCGGCAGCCTGTGACGGGCCGTCGGCGGGGCGGATCTGTAAGGCTTCGCGCCCCCGCGCGACTGAGTCATAGCGACAACAACAAGGACGCCACATGCACGCGACCCTGCCCCTGATGCGGCATTACGGGTTCCCGCCGGTCCGGCGCGGCCGCCTCGAGACGCTCCAGGTCAACCTCGGCTACCGCTGCAACCAGAGCTGCCTGCACTGCCACGTCAACGCCGGCCCGAACCGCAGCGAGCAGATGTCCGCGGAAACCGTCACCGACGTGCTCGCGTTCATGGAGGTGGCCGGAATCAAGAAACTCGACCTCACCGGCGGCGCGCCCGAGCTCAATCCGCGTTTCCGAGACCTGGTCCGGCGCGCGCGGGCGCTGGGGGTCCATGTGATGGACCGCTGCAACCTGACGATTCTCGAGGAGCCGGGCCAGGAGGACCTGGGCGAGTTCCTCGCCCGCGAGGGTGTCGAGGTGATCGCGTCGCTGCCCTGCTATCAGGAGGACAACGTCGACCGGCAGCGAGGCAGCGGCGTGTTCGGGCGCAGCCTGCGCGCGCTCGCGCGCCTGAACGCGCTCGGCTACGGCAAGGGTGTCCCGGGCCTCGAGCTGAGCCTGGTGTACAACCCGCAGGGTGCGGTACTGCCGCCATCGCAGGCGCAACTCGAGGCGGACTACAAGCGCGAGCTGGGCGAGCGCTACGGGATCGCATTCGACCGGCTGTACGTGCTCGCCAACATGCCGATTCAGCGCTTCGGCTCGATGCTGGTCTCGAAGGGGCAATTCAACGAGTACATGCGGCTGCTGCACGGCGCCCACAGGAGCGAGAACGTCGAATCGGTGATGTGCCGCAGCCTGATCTCGGTCGACTGGCGCGGCTACGTTTACGACTGCGATTTCAATCAGATGCTCGAGCTGCCGCTCGAGATGGAAGGCACGCAACGGCCGCAGCTTTCGGATCTGATCGGACGGGATCTTGTCGGCAACCCGATCGCGGTCCGCGACCATTGCTACGGCTGCACCGCCGGCCAGGGCTCCTCCTGCGGCGGCGCGCTGCATGACTGAGCAGCGGCCGGGGCGCGCCTGTCCGGCCGGCTATCGCTACGGCGCGCGGGCGCTGGCGGCGCCGGCCGCGCTTCGGGTCGATACGCTCTGGGTCGCGGGCGGGCTCTACGGCAACGGCCTGGCGCTCGAGCGGCTGCTCGAGCTCTTCGAAGGCGAGCCCGGGTCCAAGGCCCTGGTGTTCAACGGCGACTTCCACTGGTTCGACGTCGACCCGCAGCGCTTCGGCGAGGTGAACCGCCGCGTCCTCGGGCACACCGCCATCCG
>Ga0315556_1001830_pt1 | contig 12528 bp, 16 predicted proteins | sample SalMarSW160310MG_FD_202112 | JGI IMG/M metagenome (GOLD analysis project Ga0315556, IMG submission 202112) | Salt marsh sediment microbial communities from the Plum Island Ecosystem LTER, Massachusetts, United States - Salt Marsh Sediment SW1603-10 ...
CCGCAGCTATTACGATGCGCTGACCTCTTCCATGGCCGCCGCATCGGCATAGCGAGTCGACTGATCTAGACTCCGAGCCCGGGCCGGAATGCCGGTTGATCAACGGGTCCTTGGATTGGAACCTTTCGTCGAGGCTGTTGCCGAACCCGCTAGCATCGGCCGTAATGGTCGTTGCGACCTGAATCTTCCGATTGCAATTATCGGATACCCCATCGAATGAATAAACCAAGGAGACTCTCCATGTACAGCCCGAAGACTCGTTCTTCCTCACAGATCCACATCGCCCTATTCCTGCTGGCCGTTGGCGCGCCGCTGGCCGTCATGACCGCTCACGCGGCTGGCGCCGGCACGTCGACCCCAAAAGCGGCCCCCCAGAAGACTGCGCCCAGCACTTCTGACCTCATGAAGTTCTCAGAGGCCGGGGCAGAGACAATACGATTGGTCAGAATAGCACGGATCGATCTCTTCAACGGGGACCCGAAGGGATCCATGGCCGCCCTGACGAGCGCCAAAACGCATTTGGCTGCAGCGGAGAAGGAAGCACCCACATTCAAAATGAATACGAGCAAATCGTCCACGGGCACACAGGGGGGAAACAAGCAGGTAACAGCGAAGGCGGTACCGGTGAGCGGTCAAATGGTGCTTGCCGACAGCTTCGTGCCGACTCCAGAGAAGCAAAAAGCGGTCGCGAAGGCTAATAAACACCTGAAGAAGGGGCAGCACCAGCAGGCGATGGACACTTTGCGCCAGGGGCAGATCTCCGTCAATTACATCAGTGAATGGATGCCCCTGGCCTCGACCGGCAAGAACCTGGATCAAGCCATCAAGCTCGAGCAGGCCGGCAAACATTACCAGGCAAATCTGGCCCTGAAGGCGATAGAGGACAGCCTGGTGGTCGAATCCGTCATGCTACCGGCGTCCACGCCGAAGGCCACGAAGGCAGGCAAGGCCGCGTCTCCAAAGACAGCGAAGTAAGGTCCCACGGTAAGACCCCATCAATGCCCGAGCAAGGGAAGCGCACTGATCAATTCCGAATCTTCGGCAGTGGCGAGCCGCAACGCGTTGATTTGGTGATTAGGATTCCGCCAGCGCCCGAATGAGTCAGTGCTCGTCTGCCGGCGCCGGCGGCCCAGCGACGCGTTGCCTTCGTTGCAGAGATCCGGGGGGTCTCCGAGTAAGTCAGCGCTGCGCGCGAGCGCTTCCCGGGCGAGGGTCGTGATGCGGGAAGCGCTCGTGGTGGCAGTGACTTCCATTCTCTGGGGTGGCGCTGGCACCATGACGGTCGGTCTAACTCCTTACCCGAAGCGGTGCCCGGCGGACGATCATTCGAGGATGCGGGTGTGTGAGGGTCCCGGTTACCGCGTGAGCACCAGGTGCGCCAGGTCCCGGCGCCAAGACCCATGTGCCGCCGCCAGGTTAGCCCGAAGTCACATCCCCGTCGTCCGTTACGGCCGGGCCAAGAGTGCCGCTATCCGCCTGGACGCCGGGCGGCCCCGCAGACTCCGGCTCACTCAGGGCGATACCCGTCCAATCCAGCCCGCCTCTCCCATTGGCCATGGAGCGCAGGAGGCGACCTTCGAGGAGTCCGGGGAAGGTCATGGGGACCTGGGCCGCCCTGGCGGCGTCACGCACCAGCCGCACCTGGCCGGCGGCGCCCCACCCTGGTGGCACTGGCGGGGTCGGCGCGTGCGCCTGGTCGATGGGCCACGGGGAGCTTGGCCGACACGCCGGAGAATCAGGCCGCCTATCCATTCGTAGTCCGCGGACGGGCACCGAGTGTAAATTAGCTTGCGCTCGTCACCTTGCGGGTCGTCATCGCAGTACAGCGGTCGCTGTAGCCCGCGAAAAATGTGCCGGGTAAGGATCAAACCTGGGGCGACGAGTTCGAAAAGTTGGGCCATCGCCGTCAGTTGCCCGCGCGCGCGATGATCCTGCAGGTCTTCCTTCAGGAGTCCGAACACGCCATCCCACAGCATGGGCGGAGCGCCTTCCACCACCTTTCCGTCGGCTCGGAAAATCAAAGGCCGCTCCGTGTCCGCCATGCACCCACCCGTATTTGTCCGCTATAGGCCACAATCGTCGATCTGCTCGTCTGCCCAAGAGTCGTAGGGGTCGGCCTGAACGGCGAGCTCCCGCGGCAAGATGGAGACGATGATCCGGATGTCCGCTACCGAGTCCTCGTTATACAGCCGCCTGATGGCCTCGGTGCCGTGCTCCAGGAAGTGCTCCTGCAAGGCGGCTAGGAACGCCTCGCCCAGCCGATTGCGTGATCCCTTCGGCCGTCCTCCACTGCCAGATACGCGGGGCAGCCAGCGCCCGCTCGCGTCTCGTGTCTCGGCCATGGCCTGCAAATGCCTATAGGTTCAGGAACAAACCTCGCCCAACAGCATCGTGCGCGTTGGGAGTGTTGTCCGCCAGCACGTGCGCCTTATATCTTCCACCCTCCGCGGTCCGCGTGGCCTGCCGCCTGCGTCACTGGGGGCGGCGATCAATGTCCGCAAGTGGGCCCGGCGTGAACCGCTACCGTCCGGCGCGCGGTGCGCGTACAGCCTTGCCCGTCTCCCAATGCTGTGGCAGTATCCATAGTGTTACTGTGGTTGCATGCTCTGCACGGCGATGTGGCGGCGGCACCGCCGATCCTGGTCGGGCGGTTATCGGCCGGCACCGGCGTCGCCACGGCTGCTTGGGAAAGGGCTGATTGCCGCGACTCCGGAGTCCGCCAGTCGTCTTTCGCGACCGAGCACAGATTCGGAGGCAGACATGGACAGATTGGTATCGTGTTTCAGCGGCGGCATAACTGGCCGGGCCATGGCGATGATGGCGATCGTTGTGGCGGTGATCGGGTCGGGTGGCTGTGTGTCCTCCCTGGAGGCGGAAAGGATGCCTGGCGTTAACCTCTCGACGCTGAAGAGCTTCTACGTCCGCAAGCTACCGGCCGATGGCCGGGGTATCGAACGGCTGATCGCAAACGAACTCACGGCGATGGGCAAGCGCGCAAGCTACGGCCCGGAGCAGCGGCCCGCCTATCCAGTGGATGCCATCGTGACCTACCAGGATAACTGGATGTGGGATATCACGATGTACATGATCGCGCTATCCATCTCGATCCGAGACCCCAACAACGATGTCCAGTTGGCGAGTGGCCATTCGACGCGGAGTTCGCTCGTGCGCAAATCGCCGGAGGAGATGGTGAAAGAGGTCCTCACTAAGATCTTTGCGGCACGCTGACGGGGGTAATCAAGATGACGATGAAGGCGCCGTTATGGCTTGGCTCGCCGCCTCGGTGGGGCGTCGGTGGTCCCCTGCTCAGCGTACGGTCACAGTCGGTGCCACTGCTGGCTTTGCTTGCGCTGCTGGTGGGCGGGTGCGCCGTCGGCAACAAGTACGAGTATCGGCTCCCGAGGATGCCTCTTTCCGTGCAGGGCAGCAGTGCCATCGGTCTGGCGGTCACCGATCAGCGGCCCTACATCCTCGGCGGCGACAAGGACCCCGATTTCGTCGGGCTTCAGCGCGGTGGCTATGGGAATCCTTTCGATGTGACGACCGCGAGCGGACGGCCGATGGCGGAGGACATGGCGGAGACCCTGAAGACCGGGCTGGAAACCAAAGGCTTTCGGGTCACCCTGCTGAAGGCCGCAGCGGACGATCCGGCCGCACTCGGACGCGAGGCGGCCTCTCTGGGACTGCACCGGGTCGTCGCGTTACAGATCAAGGAGTGGAAGACCGATACGATGATGCGCACCAAGCTCGTCTACGACCTGAAACTGCTCATTGTCGATCCCGCGGGCGCGGTCGTCGCCCGCAATGCCGTCCGCGGCTCCGATACGATCGGCGGCGGCATGCCGGGGGCGATCGGGGCGCTGGCACAGCAGGCCTTCGAGGATAAGATCGGCCAGCTCTTCTATCCGCCAGACATCGAGGCCGGCCTGGCGGGCGCCGAGTAATCGGGAACCGCAAAGAAAGCCGGCCGTTCGCCCGCATCGCTCTCAGCGAACGGCCGGATTTCCGTGGGGGGCGGGAACAGCCGGCGCACCGGTCGAGCCCATTTGCCATGCAGCTCCGGTGGGCGGGGCACCACTGACTTTGCTGGTCAAACAGGTGCTCTGGCCCGGCCCATGGCAGGGCGTCCCACTCGGGGACGGCGTCCGCGAACTCCTCGTCCCGCATGGGCGGCCCGCGTGCAGGCGCAATCGATGGTGGCTGGGCCGGCTCGCTGAGGTGTGAATGAGAATGCGCTCTTCTGGGGCGGCCTCGGTGATAAAGGCGACGATGCGCATCGGGGCGCCGCAGCAGGGACAGACCAGTAGCGGGAATACTGATCCTTATGTGACATCGTGAGCGGCCGCTTTGTGATTCTGTCCTGCCCAATGCCACAACGCCGCGAGTGAGTTGACCGGGGTCGGGAGGCTCCTGCCGGTAATGCTCACCTACAACGCCTATCAATGGATGGTGTTCGGAAGCAAGGTGAGGGCCGGCGGATACAGTTAGGGCAGCCTCGGTCAGGCACTCGTCGCCCGGATCCATTCCTCCCGCCTGCATAGCTCACGGCGAGAGTTCCTCGAAACTTACCACTCGTCATGCCATAGCTCCCGCGGATAGTCGCGGTAGATGGTCTTCAACCCCTCGTGGTACTGGCGGCTGGCCCAGGCGACGCGGACCATTTGCTGCGGCGGCGCCAGGTGGCGGGTGACCCGCATCGGCACCTTTTCCAGGGCGACATGGGCCTGCTCGGCGAAGCTGAGTGCGAACTCCTTCAGCGGCAGCGCCGTCGGTGTCAGCGGATGCATGCAGTCGTGTAGGTCGTGGGGGTTGTCCACCCAGATGCGCCGCTGCACGGCCCGGTAGTCCGGAGTGCCGGGGGACGGCGTGCAGACGGTGAAGCTGCATTGCAGCGGCGGCAGGCCGCGGACATAGTCGCCGAGCCGCGAGAACTCCCGGGCGCCGTACTCGGGCTGGACCATGAAGGCGGCGTGCACAGCCACGCCCATGCCCCGCAGGCGCTCCAGCGCCCTCTCGTTGGCGGCGACCGTGCCGCCCTTGGCCGCTCGCTTGAGCTCCACATCAGTGGGGAACTCGAAGCCGAGGAAGGCGGCGTCGAGGCCAATCTCGCGCCAGCGCCTCAGCAGCTCCGGGGAGCGGTTCACGGTGGTGGCGCGCGTCCACGCGAAGTAGCGCTTCTTGACGCCGTGGCCAGCCAGCGCGTCAGCCAGCTCCCACGCAAAGCCCTCGTCGACGAAGTTCTCGTCGTCGCTGAAGTAGACGTGCTCGGCTTCAAGCGCGGCGATCTCCTCCACCACCGAGGCCACCGGCCGCGGCTGGTGGCGGCCGCCACACAGGTGCGGCACGATGCAGAAGGAGCACTTCATGCGGCAGCCCCAAGAGGTGCGCACCATGGCCACGCGGGGAAACAGCGGATGCCAGCGCGGGAGCGTCTCGGCGGTCCAGATGCTGCGATATCGCCGTGTGTCCCAGAGGTCGCGGCGCGGCCGCGGCAGTGTCGCAGGGTCCGGGAACTGGGGCCAGCGCTCCTCCTCGTCGGGCGAGCTACCGTCCGGGATCAGCACCTGCGGTATGCCCTCGAGCGACCGGCCGGCTGCGATGGCGTCCACCAACTGCTTGAACGGCCCGCAACCCTCGCCGCGGACAATGGCGTCGATGGCCTCGATGCGGTAGTCCCGCGGATCGACGGTGGCGTGGTGCCCGCCGACAACGATGCGCGTGTCTGGCCGGTGCCAGCGGGTGAGCCGGGCGATGCGCTTGACGATTGACGCCTCGTGGGTGTAGCCCGTGATGCCCACGAGGTCCGGCCGAAAGCGCTGCAGCGTGCTCAGCAGCGCCAGCCGGGGCCAAGCGGTCAGGCGCAGGTCGAGGATGCGCGACTCGTGCTCGCGGCCGGCCGCCGCGGCCAGGTAGCCGAGCTCCAGCGGCTCCATGAGCTGGAACGCCTGAAGGCCGAGCACGGAGCGCAGCCTGGCCTTGGGCTTGATCAGCAAAATGCGCATTGCCAAACCCCGAAGGAACGATTCAGAAACAAGAGGTGCAACTCCGCCGCTGGTGTCCGGTTACGCTGCGCTGACCCGACCTACGAGTGCTCCGGTTATTTCTGCACCGATACTAAGTCACCCGCCCCAACATCCGCCGATTACGCGTCACCTCCGCCCAAAGCTTCCCGGTAGCGAACCAGGTCACGTAGAAGGCCTCCAGCGGCCAGCGCCCCAGTGCCGCCAGACGCAGCGCGGCCCCAGCGCCCTCCGCGGCGCAAAGCCCATGGGCCAGACCGAGGCTGCCCGCCGTCTGGCCCACGCGGGCCAGATGATACCGATTGGTGATCAATGTGACCGGACGCGGGTCGGTACCGGCGAGCCGCTGGCGTAAATTGCGCAGGTTGGTCAGGGTGTCGGCGGATGCCTGCTCCAGGCCGATGTCGAGGGCGGCCCCGCCGGGCAGCGAGCGAAGCAGGCGCTCGCCTGCCTCGGCCTCGGTCAGCCGCGTGCCACCCGTGCGCCCCCCGAGGATCAGGATGCGTTGATCCGCCCGATCAACCGCAAGCCGGGCAGCGGTCACCAACCGCGCGCGGTAATCCGCATCGGGCTGATCGCTCACAAGACGCTTGCCGAACACCACCAGCAGGCCGCTGCCTGGATCGTCGGTGGCCCGCAGCCCGACCCACAGCACCCACAACAACGCCGCCAGGAACGGCAGTCCGGCGGTCGCGGTGCCGGTGAGCAGCGTCAGCGCGAAGGTCCCGATCCCGTCCCAGTCGAGGCCGCTGCCTGTTGTCATCGGTGGGCGGGGCATCCCTGGAGACGCCGGGGATGCCGGTCCGTTGCCTACATCGACGCAAGCCGCGCACGGATCTGGTTGTCCAGGTTCTGAACCCAGCCATTGTAGTTGGAGTGGATGGTGTGCTTCGCCGCGTCGTACTTCAGGTTGGTGCTGCCGGCGTAGCGAATGCTGTAGCTTCTGCTCGAGTACGGGATGTCGACCTTGGCCACGTGGTCACGGATGTACAGGGTGCCCTTGATCATCCCTGGACGGATCTGCGTCATTGACCAGCCAAGGCTGTTGCCAGCGCTCTGGATCGCCTTACTCACCTGCTCTGCAGAGACGCCCGGCGGCACCCGCTGGTTGTTCAGGTCATGGATCGGCGCGGTGCGACAGCCGCTGAGGCTGACCAGCACCAAGGCCGTGACCAACAGCATGATCAGTCGCGGGTCGACCCGCCGCCAGGCCATTGGACGACGTGGGGTGGAGATCGTGAGCTCGCTTGCCATCTGTTGTTTCCTCTCTTTGTCGTGGCCATCGGGAGATCCCGGATGGAACCGCTCCAATGGGGTCTCATTGCCACCGCAGGCGCGGTGATCCCTGCCTCCCGTTCGGCCGGACCTCTGGGACCGGCCCCGAAAGGATTCTTGCCGGCGGCTCAGTCGCTGTCGCGCACCGGTAGCGGCCGACCGCTGGCGCCCTTACGCTCGTGGGGCCAGGGCGCGCAGCAGGCCTCGCGGATACATGCCGCGCCGCAGGAGTTCGCCGCCCACCAGCCGGATGATGCTCCATGTGTCGCGCCAGGGCCGGTAGTGGCTGGGGCGGGCATCCTGGTCATAGCGGGTGGCAATGGGCACGCTCCGCACGCTCGCCCCTACCTCCACCCCGTTGATCAGAAGCGCGGTCTCGAAGGCGAAGCCCTGATTGCGGCGCGGCCGCTGAGCCAAGCGCGTGAGCACATCGGCCGGATAGAGCCGGAAGCCGGACTGGGTATCGTCGATGCGTTGTGCACAGCCCCACGAGATCCAGAAGTCGGCCACGTCATTGGCAAAGCGGCGCAAGGGAGGAGCCCGCTCCCGGTCGCGGGTGCGGGCCGCGATGACGATGGCCGCCGGATCCTGCGCGGCCACTTGTTCCAGGCGCGGGAGGTCGGCGCTATCGTGCTGGCCATCGGCGTCGATGGTGACGATCCGGCGGGCACCGACGGCCAGGGCCCGCGCGATGCCACTCGCCAGCGCAAAGCCTTTGCCCTGATTGGTGCGGTGCCGGATCAGCTCCAGGGTACAGGAACAGCGGGCTGACGCGATCAGGCTGCGCACCAGTGCCGCGGTCCCGTCGGACGAGCCGTCGTCGACGACGATGACCCGCTCCGGGGCCTGCGCGCAAACGGCGGTGACGACGGTGGTGATGGTCTTTGCCTCGTTGAAGGCAGGGATGACTATGACGGTGCCTCTCATGCCATGGCGCCGTTGACGTTGATGACCTGCCCGGAGATGTAGCCCGAGTCGCCGCTGACGAGCCAGGCGACCAGATCGGCGATCTCCTCCGGCCGTCCGGCCCGGCCCATGGGTACCAGGCGGCGAATCGTGTCCGCATCAAATAGGGCCTCGGCCTCAGTGCCACCGATGATACCGGGGGCGATCGCATTGACAGTGATGCCGCGGGAGGCCAGCTCCAGGGCCAGCGCCTTGGTGGCACCATGCAGGCCGGCCTTGGCCGCCGCATAGTTGACCTGGCCGCGGTTGCCGATGACGCCGGCCACCGAGCTGATGCTGATGATTCGGCCCCAGCGCTCCCGAATCATCGGCAGCAGCAGCGGCTGGGTAACGTTGTAGAAGCCGAGCAAGGTGACGTCGACGACCCGTCTCCATTGGTCCGGTTCCATGCTGACCAAAGGTGCGTCCTCGTGCACACCGGCATTGTTCACCAGCACCTGGATCGGGCCCCGCTCCAGAAGCGCCTCCAAGGCGGCACGGCTGGCGCCACCGTCGCGGACATCAAAACAAACAGACTCGGCGTTGCCGTCGGCTGCGTTAATGGAGTGGCATACGGCTTCCGCCCGATCCGGATGGGCATGCCCGTGGACATACACAAGCAGCCCGTCTACGGCCAGGCGACGGGCAATGCAGCTACCGAGCCCACCGCTGCCACCGGTGACCAGCGCGCGCTTCATCGTGCGTCCTCGCCAGACTGCACCAGCGTAATGGCGCCACGGACGCAAGGCTGCCCTGCGCTCGTCAGCGTGAAGCGATAGATCGCATTCGCCCCGACGCGGCCCTCGAGGCGAGCGCCAACCTGTAGCGGTGACGGCAACGTGTCGAGCCTGACAACGCCCAACTCAAGGTCGCGCACGGCCGCGAGCCGCAACTCCAGGCCGCCGTCCAGCATGGTGCTCAGCACGCCGTGCACCGCGGCAGCCTGCGCGGCATATTCCACCGCCTGCACGGCCCCGAGGACCCCGTCGCGGCGCAGCGGATTTTCGACCGAGCGATGCGACGCGGTGGCGCAATTGATCGATGCCTCGTCCCAGTCCAGCACCTGCTCCAGCAAGCGCATGGACCCGGCATGGGGGAGCTTGGCATAGACCGCGCCCAGCATCGTCAACGACCTGGCTCCAGCCGCGCCTCCAGTTCGAGGTCCGGCCAATAGGGTAGCCGCACCAGGGCCGTATCGGCGCCGGCGATGGCGGCCAGGAGAGGCAGCGACCGGGCTGCCGGATTGCCGACGCGCATGACTTCCAGCGCGCCATCCCGCATGGGGGTATCGGCCTTAAGGCCGTTCTGGACGCGCAGGGCCAGCGTCAGCGCCGGTCCGTCCCCCAAGGATGCTCCCGGGGCCAGCAGCAGCGCACAAGCGAAGGCGCAATCGAAAGCCCGGTGTGGATGAAGCAGCGCCGGAGCCGGCACGTCGAAGGCGACCAAGAGTACCGGGCGGGCGGCCACGCCAGCCTGGGTCGCCGCCTCTAGCAAGCCGGCGGCGAAGCTGCCATCGCCGGCGGCGACGCTGGTGGAGGCCTGCCGGCACCCCTCGGCGATGGACCAGTAGCCGGCCACGGCGTTATGCACCGAGCTCTGGAACACGGTGGGCGAAGGCGGCCCATGGTCCCGGTAAAGGGCGCGGCACATGGAGTCGATGAGCTCCATGTCGCCATCCGAGGACGCGAAGACGCTGAGCAGCTCGGCGGGCGCGAGGCCGGTATCCGCAGTGGCCTGGCGGGCCGCCTCCAGTGCCAGGCGCGTGGCAAGCGTCGTGCGCCGACGCTCGTTGGGTTTGAGACCCACGGGTGACGGCACCACCAATGGCTCATCGCGGAAAGGCCGCTCCCCGCGCAGGACCGGGACGGCGGCGGACCAGTCCTTGAGCCCTGGCGCCACGATGCCGAGCTTAAGCGGCTGTAACCGCATCATGACCGTCCCAGCACCAAGGCGCAATTATTGCCGGCGAAGCCAAAGGCGTTGCTGACCACGCAGTCGATTTTGCGGTGGTCGCTGCGACGCACCAGCGGTGCGGCGAGGTCCGGGTCCACCGCGTCGGTGTTCAGCGTGCCCGGCAGCAGGCCTGCCTTAACGCACAGGAGCGACAGCACCGCCTCGACCGCACCGGCGGCACCGAGTGTATGCCCGGTCCAGCCCTTGGTGGCGCTGACCGGAACGGCGCCGCCGAACAAGGTGGTCACGGCCAGGTCCTCGGAACGGTCATTGGCCGGCGTGCCAGTGCCGTGGAGGTTGATGTAATCGATATCCCCGGCAGCAAGCCCGGCCGTGCCGAGGGCTGCACGCATCGCCTGCACGGCACCGGCGCCCTCGGGGTGGGGCGCCGTGATGTGATAGGCGTCGCCGCTCTCCCCATAGCCGAGAAGGGCAAGGTCACCGTCGCCGTCCTGGGCCAGATCCAGCAGGGCGAAGGCGGCGCCCTCGCCGATGCTAATACCGCTGCGCCCACGGCTCCATGGGGCGCACGGGGTCAGGGACAATAGCCCGAGGGCATGGAAGCCCATCAGCGTCGTAGCGCACAGGGTATCGACGCCTCCCACCACGGCCGCACCGCAGAGGCCGGCCGCCAACGCCCGGTGGGCAGCGGCAAAGGCCTTGGCGCCGGAGGAGCAGGCGGTAGAGATGACCATACCCGGACCGCCCAGGCCAAGCCGGCGACGACAGAAGTCGGCGACGGACACATAGGCGTGGGTAGTCGCAAAGCGCAGATCGGCGCCGAGTCCCGGCGTGCCATGCTCGAAATGGTGCCGATAGCAGTGCTCGGTGTGGCGGATGCCGGACGTGCTGGTGCCGATGAAAAGCCCGATGCGGGCCGCACCCAAGCGCTCCCGGGTGGCCAGCACTTGGCCGGCAAAGCCGTCCGCCTCCAAGGCCTGCGCTGCGAGCCGGTTGTTGCGGCAGTCGAAGGGAGCCAGGCTCCCGTCCAGCGGCCGGTCGTCCAGCCCGTCCACGCGACCCACCCAGCACGGTACCGGCACATCGTCCATGTCGACCGGGCGCAACGCTGGACGCATCGTGGTCAGCGCCTCGATATGGGGTTTGCAACCATGGCCCAGAGCCGAAGTGACAGTGACGGCCCGTATCTTTGCAGGTTGAATCGGCATGGTCGCAATAGGCGCCTACCTTGCAGACCCCGGCGCAGGTGCATCGGTGATCGATTCTAGCGATTCGTGTTCGCTTCTCGCTAGCAACAGGGACAGAAGATAGCCGAACAGACTGCCGGCGGCGACCGTGAAACCGATCGCATTCAGCGCCGGAATCGCTGACAGCGCGAGCATCGCGAACATCCCGAAGCTGGTACCGGCGCCGACGCTGACCGAGAACAGCGTCCGTGCGCGATCCGCGGCACCGACAACCGGCCGGCTCAGGAACAGGCTGTAGTCGACGGCCAGTCCAGCCACCAGCAGCAGCGAGACCATATGGAACAAATTGGCGGCGCCGTGCAGTAGGATCACCAGCAGGAAAGTCAGCACCAGCGCCATGGTGATGGGCAGCGACACCTGCGCCAGCCGTCGCCCGTTGCGCAGGGCGACGGCCAGAGTCAGCAAGAGTACGGCCGCGGCGATCAGCAGCTTGTCCAGAGTCTCGGCGAAGAAGCCCGACAGCAGCTCGGCAGTGCCCTCGCGCAGATCGAGATAGCCCATGCGGTGGCGCTCGACCAGATTCCGCAGCGCGGTGACCGCTTCCTCCCCGGCGACGCCAGAAAGAGGGACCAGGCCGAGCCAGCGCTCACCGAAGGGCTGCAGGAGCATGGCCACTGGAGTCCCGATCAGGGTGTCGGCCAGATCGTCGGCCCGCAGCGGTGAGAGGGTGCGCGAGTCCTCCACGTCGTTCAGAAAGGGCTGGAGCCGTTCGAGCCGGAACGGCAGCCCGGCGTCGGCCGCTCTGAGGGCCGCGGCCAAGGTCTCCGGCCCCGGCAGGATCGCCTGACGCGACCGCTGCGTGCGTGGGCTCGGCAGCCAACGGTCGGCGCCCTCGAAGCCGCTGATGAGCCCTTGATGCTCGAGGGACTCCAAATTTGGCCGCAACGCCTCCAGGCGCATCAACACGGCGGCATCGTCATCAGCGACCGCATAGAGCACGCGGGCTACGTCGGGCGCACCGAGCTGGGCGCGGATGGCCCTGTCCCTATCGAGCTCGCTCTGCGGCACGACGCTGAGACGCCGAATGTCTGTCTCCCAGGGATTTCCGCGCACCAGAACCGTGAGTCCGAGGGCGGCGAGGCTGGCCAAGAGCAGCCAGACACCGGCTCGCAGGGAGAGCCGCGGCA